>Ga0302325_10035524_pt1 | contig 10181 bp, 8 predicted proteins | sample Palsa_T0_2_FD_201948 | JGI IMG/M metagenome (GOLD analysis project Ga0302325, IMG submission 201948) | Peat permafrost microbial communities from Stordalen Mire near Abisko, Sweden - Palsa_T0_2 | ecosystem: Environmental > Terrestrial > Soil > Palsa > Peat permafrost | place: Sweden: Abisko... | reverse complement strand
TAAACTGTGTAAATAGGGTAATTGGCCAGGATCGATACTCAGAATTGCTTCAGCTATGAGCCTGAACGAAATTGTGAATTGTCCAGCTCAATTCGCAAGCAGCAAACCATATCTTGTTGTTCAGCACATCGACTGGATTCAATGCAGATATCTTTTCGTCCAAGTTAGTCCCACAGATGGTGGATACCCTGCCGCTACAAACGCTGTGAGCCAGTAAGTCGGCATTTCCTTGACAGTGTCCTTGATTTTGTGTATATCAATTAACACCTTCCAGTACCTCTGATCCGTCTGTCGAAGTCAAGCAAGATCCGAATTATACAGCGCTATCAGTGCTCCGTAAACCGATAGGAGTTCCTGTGTGTGCTGTCAAAGTTTCGAGAGCTTTCCGATCAAGCACACAAGGCGATGCTCCCGCGAACAAGAGACGCAAGAGCGGGTTTTCGTTCTCGGGAAGCAAGTCGCCAATGGTCGAGGTGGGTGGCGCTAGCGAGGGAGAAACTCTGTCTGACCTCGAGTTCCTGTTTTCGGAAGACGAAGCTCCTCCTGGGGAGGAGAGTAAATTGAAGGGCAAGGCTGTTGAAAGGCAAGTCCGCTTCACTTCTGGGTTTCTATATACTTTTACTTACTGAATCTTATTTTAGCAATGGTACACCCAGAGCAAATCCCAAATTGACTGATTTTGTTCCGGGATCGTTGGACCAGGCCAGTCTTCCCATGCTGGAGCCACCCTCATACGCTACTCCCACAGCTACAAAGACACTCAATAGAAACTTGCGAGAAGTTCTAGAGATTCAGAAGAAGACACCACTCCATGAACTTGGCTGGTACATTGATCAGGAGTTGGTCAGTAATGTTTATCAATGGATTGTTGAGCTGCACTCTTTCGATGCTAGCCTGCCCCTTGCACAAGATATGAAGAAGGCTGGAGTGACCAGCATCGTACTCGAAATTCGCTTCGGAAAAGATTATCCCTTCAGTCCACCGTTCCTACGGGTCATTCGACCACGTTTCCTGCCTTTCGCCATGGGTGGTGGTGGCCATGTCACGGCCGGAGGAGCTATGTGTATGGAGTTGCTTACAAATTCGGGCTGGAGCTCCGTCTCTACCATTGAGAGTGTGCTTCTCCAAGTACGTATGGCAATCATGAACACTGAACCAAAGCCAGCACGCCTTGAAAATTGCAGCAAGGCTCATCAGAGGGATTATGGTACCGCCGAAGCTATCGACGCTTTCGTTCGCGCTTGTCGTGCTCATGGTTGGACTGTTCCTCCTGGATTCCAAGAATTTGCTGGCTCAAGTGGATTCTGAGGGCATTTTGTGGTGTTGATGAAGGTGCCGGGGAATAGAGAATAAGTAAGAGATTTGGCACATTGATCTTTATGGGAGCGCATTATGGCTTGGGAATATTTGGCATGTCCACGGCGGGATCATCGGCGTTACATTTGGCAGTGCGCGTTCATGATAGGATCATAGGATCGCACTTTTCCCTCCCATTAGCTGGCGTTTGGGCAAAGAGGTGGTGCGCAGTTACCAAACTTTGGGAATATTTTAGTCTGCAAAATAATAGACGCAGTAAATGAGATCTTGTTGACTTGTGACTTATAAAAGTGCTTCATTTGGTGTGAGGTTCTTTTTCTTCTTTTTTTGGGGTTCCATTGTCTTTTTAATTGCCAGAAGCGCTATGTAGACTCACTATATACAGAGGGATCCGAACCTGACTTACGCACCGCTCCGAGCCTATAAGTACCTATTTACGACCCCAATAGCATGGTATCCAAGCTGGTCCACCTGTTCCGATTCTGTGGTGTTGTAGTGTTGTGTTGCTTTAAGATTTTAGCTTGGTTGTGAGGTTCGATCCGAATATCTCTGACTTTGGGATATTAGTTCTTAAGCGTTTTGTAACCTTCTTACAGCTTTGTCCATTGTAAAAACTTTTTAAAAAAATTGAAATTATCAGCTTTGCTATTTTCCGTTCGATGGTTGGCTGAAACTCACGTGACTGAAGGTATTTTGCACTATCCTGATTCGGAAGGGCGGTCAGCATTCTGCCATGATCCGTGGTAATCGCAACTCGCGCTCCCCGTCTTCATAACGGTAAAGCCCATCTATTGTCGCTATTGTCCTCCACCATTCCCATGTAACTAGTACTATTCTTAAAGCGACAATAGGGAAGGACTTGCTGTACTCGCGCGGACACGAATACATCCTTCTTCCTCCCACCTTTCGATCCTTCTCCCACCAAACCACAAATCTGAACCACGAACTGCTCCGAAAAAGCTTCCTAGTCAACCACTCTCGAATCATTCTACCAAGTCCTTCCCCACGCTCATACACGTCCTTTAATTTTCGAACACCGGTTCAGACGACCTGCGATCATCATGGCAGCCATGATCCCATCCCCAGAGCTTTCTCCAGCCATGGGCACCTCCCACAGAATCGACCGTCAGCAATCCAACTCCCCTCCTCTCCAAGAACAACAGCTCTCGAAACGAGACAAACGCCGAACGAATCTTGCCAATCGACTCGCCGAAATTACTGCTCAATTCTCTGACAATCGAGATGTTCATTACCGGAACCAGCTCCAAGCTCTGCAAATCGACATGAACCTGATCGCAGAAGCTGCTGTCCACGGTGACAAGACACTTCCAAACAAGCCAGAACAGATTGATATCTTGGTCCGAGAAAATGTCCAGAAGAATATGGGGAAGGGTATTGGTGCAAATGTTCCCCAAAGAGCGGGCAGGGTTTACGCCGATTTTGCTAAAGAGATCAATGATGCTATTGAGGAGAAAGACTCTCTGCTGGCTCAGCACAAGGTTGGTTCTCTCTTCAATCACCTGGAGCACTTCACTGACTGGATCCAGAGAGATTTTGATGTCAAGTTGGGCGAGCTCACAGCAGACTATGCATACCGTCAGAAGCTGGCTGCCAACGAATACCATGCTCTGTCGACTACCCTCCGAGATCGTTTGATCAACAGTGTCACAAGCAAGAAGAACCGATTGGCAAAGGACAATGCAACACTGGAGCTCAGTGACAATAGCAACGCGCTTCTACTTCATCCAAGTCAGTTCGGTGTCGCAAATCCTGCCAGCCCTGGTGGCCTACACGGCAAGAGAGCTACGAGAAATCGACGAGATGTGGATGATCTTCCGAGCTTCACAGAAAGCAATAAACGCAAGCGCAAAGCTCACGACAGTGACGAATCTCCTGCTCCTACCCGCCAACGTATTGACAACGGAAATAGCACTCCAATCTGGTTCTCAGAGCAAAATGCCCTCAAGGCTGTCCAGGTCGACTCGGTACTCTACAGTGTCGAGAAGCTCTTCACAGAGAAAGAATTGGCCATGACTTACAATGCCGCCGCAATGGCCGCTCACTCATACATGCAACGTGTAAAGACGTCGGACGGGGTCGATTCTCCACCCACTGGCAAATCCGATTCCAGTTCGGAGAATGGAAAAGTGATCACAGCTGCTGCCGAAGTCGAGGCCGAAGATGCGGATTCCCCACCAGGAGGTGCATCAATGGAACGCCAATACTCTCATGCCACGCGTAGCACTCGAGTCGTCAATCACTACCTCAGTGGCATTGGCATCGACGGCTTTGGTGACATCAACTACCCTGGCACATTCGATGCGCTCGTCAAGCAAATTCCTAAGCTTCCTCCCATCGGTCTCGCTTACGGCACAAAGACTTATACCAGCAAGGACCCAGCGTCAGCAGGCTTTGCAGCTGGCATGAACGCCGACGATGCCAACGCAGAATTCGAGCTCATCAAGCGGGCGAGAATGTACAATGAGGAGCATGGCCTTGGGAAGAACCTAGAGAAAGATGAAAGTGCAAGGAACCTTCTGGACATGGCGTCCAGCACCAAGCAACGTTTACATTGGGTCAACTCTGAGAATAAGAAGAAACTGGAGGAGATTATGAGCGCTGTGAGGGAAGATGAGAAGAAGAATGAGTCTCCATCTCCTCCGAAAGGCGGAACTCCTATGTCGAGACAGGGGACTGGTGACTCGATGGTCAGGACTACTTCTTCCAGAGGTCGTGGTCGGGGCCGAGCATGAACATAGGTGTAAGATCATATGGGATGTTGGGAGGAGCGTAGCCTAATACCATAGATGGAATGGATAATAAACGACCTTTTGAAACCCAGGAAATTTTTCTTTATTTTTGATAGTATTCCTTGCTTGTTCAATCTCAAGACGTACTTCGATATGGGTGAATACCTACCTGAACTGCTAACACCGACTTCCACGTGACTAGTTTCTTCGGAGATACCCAAAATGGGAAGTGCCCTACCTAAGATCTTGCCTTGCCACCGACTAGCGCAATATACAGTACAACCCAGACGGTTCCCGAAAATTGCGTGCTCGACACGCGAGATGGTCGGTAGCAGGGCAGCAAGTCAGCTTCTTTTCTCGCTTCCCTCGGCTGAAAAGCCCGAAGGGAATGCGGGGTGTGATGTGTGGTTCGACGCCCTGTCCGACATTGATTTCTAAGGAAGTCAATCTAGTGAATGACGTTCAGGCTGACAAAACCTTCCTGTAACTACTACCCTCTAGCAGAAGTATAGGTATATATTGCTATCATCCCATCTAGAACTAACATCCTTTCATTGCATAAACAATTGAGTCTCCGAACAGCACAGCATCATGACGACTGCACAGCCACTGCAAGCCACCGCGGCTCACAACCTCTCACAGTCTGCCCGAACTGAGGCAGCATACCAGGCAAATGGCAACTCCAGCAGTTATATCCCTCGCGGTGATACTACCGTTACTCTGAACTATTTCAAGCCGCCGCAGGATGGGTCCGTCCCGTTCAACTACGTTGAGCAGCCACCCGAGGGTCAACCACAAAGGAACTTTGGTACCTTTGATGTTCAGGTCCCAATTCACGATATCAGAGGGCACGAATTCGAATATACGCTCGATAGAGACGCCTTCCAAGTTGTCTCTGATGTTCCTGACTCTGCCGAGCGAGATTTCGTAGACGACGAGTCGATTAAGAAAAACTACTATCCAGAAGTCGAGAAATTGATTCTAGATCATGTGGAAGGAAGCAACAAGGTCTTCATCTTCGACCATACCATCCGCCGCTCGACTCCTAATGCCCCTCGAGCACCAGTAACAAGAGTGCATATCGATCAGACCGTCAAGTCTGCCACACAGCGCGTACACCATCATCTCCCTGAAGAAGCCGAGAAGCTGTTGCAAGGACGATTCCGCATCATCAATATCTGGCGTCCTCTGAATGGCCCGGTTCAAGCCAATCCTCTTGGCTTTGCTAGCTCGTCGTCGTTGGAAGATGAGGATCTCATCCCTGTCGAACATAGATATCCGGATCGGACGGGTGAGACGGCTGGCATCAGGTATAATCCTGGTCAGAAGTGGCATTATTTGTCGGGGATGAAAAATGATGAGAGGCTGTTTCTGGAGTGCTTCGATAGTGAGGCGAGGAAGCCTGGGACGAAGGTTTTAGGGGGAAGAGTTCCGCATACGGCTTTCCAGGACCCGAGGACGCCGGAAGGAGCAGTTGGGAGAGAAAGTATTGAGGTTCGGGCTTTGGTGTTTGGCCCATGAAATGGTTATATTAGGTTTGGGACTTGAGGTGGCGTTCTTGATATTTAGCCTGGGTAACGAATGCATTTAAGCTCTATGATCTGGAACAAGATTCTTTGGTTGTGCTAGCCGTACAAGTATTGGTGAAGTGAACGCCCGAGAACAACTGTAGCGATTCTTCATATACGTACTTTAATGTACAAAAGGAGTTTTGCTTACAGATGGAGACACAAGTACTCTTCATATCCCCTCTGCTATATATAAATGTCGGAGTTTTTGCATATACTCGAGATTTCGTGCTCATGTGCTCATGTCTTTCTCCCTCAACTTAAAGTGTCCTGTCGCTTACCTCGAATATGTCTTCCCACTCTTCACCGCTTTGATTCAACTTGTCACGGTCCCAGTGCCCCGTTTGAGATGCCGTAGAGTGATGTCGAGTTTTTCGGTACCTAATCAAAACCATCCACTCGTTGACAACGACTTCCGATTTAAAATTGGGGGACCTATGTGTAAGAGAGAGCTCAATATTGAGAGAATATAATTTGAGGATATCTTCTCTAGTGTGCAAGCAACTGTGCTTGACCGTTATTCCATGGCTGCTTTCAGCATTGGGAGTATGCCATACAAGGTAATATTTGGTGGTGCAGAGGCGGGATATGTGCTAAGGAGACTAATTGCTCATTAATAATTCCTGGTATGCGATATCTAGAAGCGCTGACTTCCTGACGCTTGCCACCCAGCCTGGCGTGCTTTTAACTTAGTCTAGTTATTTCGTGAGAAGAGTGTGAGGTTCAAAAGGAAGAAGACATTGTAAGAAGGGAAGTGATAAGTGTATAGCACTAGAGACAATTTGGAAAGAGGAATAGAGATCATTAGAAGACACAAGTAAGCGAAGGCACCCACATCGTAGCAAATGATCATGAAGGGATATAATCCATTCACTAGCAGACAAAGGTGCGTGGACTTCACTATAGGCTGTCGCACGAGTAGCCAGTTGAAATGAGCATGACTGTCAAAAACCAGAACAATGCATATAGCTAGCCAGTTCATTTTTGGATGTTTTTCAAGTCAATGGACAACAAGCACGAAAGACAAAATACCCGATGAACATGAGCAACGTGGCAGAGGACCAAGGTAGAGAATGTGCAGGCGGAGCTGGGACTTCAATCTGCATTGCATTACTGAAATCCCGTTGAATGTTTCTTACACAAACGCAAGCACTAGCCAGCGAAGAAGTTGCTGTGTTGATTGAGTGCAAGTTCAAAGCCGGGAAGCCTGGAATGGTAGTACAGGCACGTGATACGGTGTATTTTGCGTGGTGAGCTAAGCCGTTCTGAGCCGAAAGTAAATAGAACTAAAGAACCCAGCGGCAAAAACATGATGCCTCAGACACAACAATTATGAATTCTTTATATCTTGTGCAAAGTTGAGCATATCATCAATTAGGCGCCCATCAACTCTTTCACCTGCTACCCCCGGAATATCCTAAACATCAACAGACACGACTCTATCCTCAATGCGACAACAATAATCATGGGCGAAACTCTGCTGTCCTCGCCGGACCCCCTCAACGACACCCCAACCTTCCACTCTCCCGGCAAAACGCGTCGATCATCTAGAGTCCGTCACAGCCTGCCAATACAGGGCAGCTCTCCAAAGAAGCAAACTTTCGAGCTGGATGTTGGAAACGAGCTCTCACCGCAAAAAATCAAAGTGACGGTTGAAGCTGGAGATTCAGACGCGGAGAACGTATATCCAAATTACAATGATGTCAAATCTCCCACAAGAATTCGTGCGCCGAAAAACCGCAGAATGGAACGCACTACGACTACAACAATACCCGTGAAGGGACTTTCGGATTCGGAGGACGAAACCCAAGATGTCGCAACACCGAAGCGGGGACGAGGACGGCCAAAGAAGTCGAGTGGAACCCCAGTGCCAGCGAAGAAGAGCGGACGTGCAGGTACACCAACGCGAAAGAATGGAGGGAGGAGGAAATCGATTGGTGATTTGGTGGATGGAGACGACTCGGACGACGTGAATTTTCAGATTGGAAAGGGTGTAGAGATTGGTAGAGGAAAGGGAGGCTCACGTTCAAGATCAAGGTCTACCAAAGGAACATCGCGAAAATCTACACCAGCCAGCAGGGAGACTGCATATTCGGACAAATTGATTTCGAGTACAACAAGTAAGAAGGGAAGAGGCCGAAGGAAGACTTTACTCCCCGAAGAAGTTGTAGTACTGGAGGACGAAAGCAGCCGACAGAGTGCGGAACGTCAGGAATCTGAGACGCCAGGAGCACTGGACGAATATAATATCAACAGGACGAATCCACCATCTGCATATTCCACCATTCGATCAACAACAACAATCGGGGGAAATGAACCGGATATTACGCTTGCCATATTTGATCCGGGAAACGAAACTCCACACAGAACAGGATGGTCAAGCCCTCGGATCGTCGAAGCTCCGATACCTTCAAGTACGAGGAATATAGTCAATAGCTACCCCTCACCCTCAACCTCTCCGGAGAAGTCCCACTTCAGCCAGTATGAAGAAGAAAGTGTAGCTATGGTTCCTGCTCCCCCGTCTGATACGGATGACCACACGGGGGCAGAACCTTATTATAATGACTACATAGATGGCCAGTATGGAGAAGAAGATGAAGATGACGTTGGTGAGCTTCGTGAATTTGATACTATACTCGAGAGCGAGGGTTTCAGCATGATATCTGTGGACTCAGTGCCTTCTCTACGTGAGCACCACAGCAGCCCTGCGATTCAAGCGAAGGACGAGGTGCCTAGACCGATCAGAAACAAGAGCCTCCTTTCAGTTCAGGACGTGGATGCGACCAGTCACAACGATTCATTCTCCAGTATTCCCGACGAGGTGCTTGAAGCCGCTACTCCTGGTAGAAAGGCACAGAATCGAAATCTCCTCTCAGTTCAGAATGCTGCCGTAGAAGATTCCTTCTCAAGTGTAGCAGCTGAAATACTTGAAGCAGCAACGCCTGCTAGGGAGCTGACGAGGAGAGAACTTTCAGCCACAAAGGCAGCCCCTGTTGAAAGTTACGAAGATTCGTTCTCCGCCATTCCATCAGCCGTTTTGGATGCAGCTACGCCCGCTGCCATTCGTCATCCCCGGCCGAAATCCGATAGGTTGAGTGTTCCCAGTACACGCTTCAGTGTTTCTCCAGGAAATGCATTAGGCTCAGCTGCGCCTCGACTGCCGACTCCTGAGGAGACTCCTTCACCACCTGGAGAAACAACAAGCAAGGATGAGCCTGCATCAACCACAAAGGCATCATCATCTCGATCTGCAGGACAAAAATCGATGCAAAATGATTCAAGCATTGTCGTCTCGCACATGGCCTCATCTCCGCCATCTATTGCACGGCGCAGGTACACATACACCGCTCATCTCCGCCAACACCGTCAACTGAATCCAGATATCACTCAAACACCATCCATTGTGTTCTCTTCGCCATCTTTACCGCCACCAAAGCCTGCTGCCCGAGGCCAACCAGTTTTGGCTCCGGCACTGGGACAGAGCCAACGTCCAACACTTTCTCCCATTGTTCGAGCTGGACGTGCTCTCCAAGATGTCGTTGTTCCTTCGTCACCAAGAAGCCGCTCACAAAGCTTGGGTAGCCCCTTTAAGAGCCCAGCGGCAGACAAAAAGTCATCTTCGAGCGCAGTACGGCAATCGGCCCCGTCTCCTTTGCAAGAACGACGTGTTGGGCCGCTTCCAAAACTCGATCTGAATGGTGAACTGGCTGGACTGTCTTCTCAAAGACGCGTATGGACAAGCTTGAATCAACAAGAGGATCCATTCAGCAGTCGTGGGCCATCTGAACCCAAGTCGCCTTCTCCTGAAGACATACAGAAGTACAGTCTTGATCTACCTGAGCAACGTCGTTACTCTGATCCTCGTCTTTCCACCATTAAATATGAAGTCGATTCGGTCAGGAGTGACGATGCTATGAGCTGGCAAGCTGAGGAAGAGATTTCTCTTCCCGAAGGAACAACATCCATTTCTAATGTAGCCATGCCAGCAGTCAGTTCACGGGGATCTTTATTGGGGAGCGAGAGAAGTGGGAATAATGCAATGACATCCGAGCAAAGATATGCTGCGGAGAGAGAAGCAGTAAGAAAGCAAATTATTTCTGCTGATCCTAACAAGGTCATTGCAATTGACTCAGACGATGATAATGACAACAACGGTTACGGTCGCGATGACGAAGACTTTGGTCTGCTCTTAGAGACATTGAATTCCTCTTCACCTGCAGGTCAACCGCCGCAAGAACTCATCAAGGATGCTTTCGAGAAGCCGAGAAGGAGCAAGATACCAAGCCCTTGGAGAAAGAATAGTAAACGACTGGTCTACAGCGATGAGTTGTCCCAACTTGACTCTCCGATATCTGAGAGACTTGCTCTTGCTAAAGGCAACACGCAGGATCTTACGGCTGGTGCTATATCTCAACCAGTCACGGTTCGACGAATAGTGACACCAGTGTACAGTGATGAGACGGATCCTGCTGATCTCTCTGGATGGCAAATACCACAGAAGTCGAATTTCAAGCCTCGAGTCCGTGAGAGCACTTTTGATCTCTCA
>Ga0302325_10035523_pt1 | contig 10181 bp, 12 predicted proteins | sample Palsa_T0_2_FD_201948 | JGI IMG/M metagenome (GOLD analysis project Ga0302325, IMG submission 201948) | Peat permafrost microbial communities from Stordalen Mire near Abisko, Sweden - Palsa_T0_2 | ecosystem: Environmental > Terrestrial > Soil > Palsa > Peat permafrost | place: Sweden: Abisko... | reverse complement strand
CCTCACGTCGATCAGGATGTCGTCGCCCTGCGATTGGCCGTTCAAACTGGTTCCCCCGGCCCGGAAGGTCGCGTGGCGACCTTTGCGAATGCAATATCGGAAAATCGCAGCTACGTGGTCGATGATCTTTGGTTGTACGACGACGTTCGGGATATACCGGTAGGGGCTGGCATCCGATGCGTAGCGCACCAGGTCGCTGATCCGATGCCGCACAAGATCCTCGCCAAGTATCTCGGTAAGGTCCGTCTTAAGCTCATCCGGAGTGCCTCCAGCAAGCTTTTCGTCGACAGCATCTAAACAGGGCGGCACGTCCGGACGGCCGAGGCGTGCGGGATCTGGTGAAAGGAATTGATTCATGTTTACCTCCTGAAGGTGATCGATACGGTTCGTGAGTGCTAATTAGCTAGAAGGCTGAGTGACCAGGTGCCTCCAGAAAGTAAAACCGAGTGATAGATGCTTCAAACCGAATTCTGGACCGGCGTCGGATTCGTGCAGGGCCCGAGGGGCCATGGCGGAGCCAGAATCGCTCGTCGTAATCGCTCGCAGTACGGGGCGACCTTCTCCTGGTAAAGCTCGATACCAGATAATCCTTGTGGATTGAACGCTCTGCAGCGGCACTATAGAATGCCTGACGCCAGCAAAGAATGCCCGCGTACAACGCCTGACGTACTCACGCGACGATTTCGGGCGAAAGCAGGTCAACGCAGTTCTCGCATTCCAAGATGCACGGCCGGGGCATCAGCTCAGGTTCGAACCCAACGTCAATGGAATACGATCCGCATTCGGGGAAGTTAAAGGGACGGGGGAAGTTAAAGGGAGGGACGGGACGATCTCCACAGTTGGTGCCCCCAGCATTTCTTAATTTACTCAAAACCAGACTTTTACGGCAACTTGCCGGGCCGAGAGACCAGAAGACGGCCGCCTGAGGCAAGGGTGAGCCGGGACGGCGACGAGGTCGCACTCAGATGCACCGCCTTTGTTTGCGCTACCTCACGGCCACCCAAGACAACAACTACTTCGTAATCGCCTGACATGAGTTCAGAGAATGCGAATCGTCCGTCCGCAGCAGTGCGCACCACCAGTTCACCATGTCCGCCGATCAGATGTATCTCTGCTGAGCGCACCGGTCGACCGAACGCATCGGTCAGAGTTCCTCTCCACGCACTTGCCTCGCCAGCCGGTAATTGCGCCGTCAGGTACAGGGAACGTTCATTTGGTTTCTGCGTTGGTATGGAAACAATGTGGTTTTGTCCGCCGGCAACATTCCCGCTCCCGGGTAGTATTGCCGGCGCATGTGACTTTGATGTGCTCGCGGCTGCGGCCGGCGAGGGTAGAGGCTGTCGTTGGCTCGCTCCCACTGAAGTGGATCCGGAAGCCTCCTCAGGTCCGATGATGGGTGTATCTGGGGTTGTCGCTCGATTGAGCCGCTCTACCACCGCTTCAATCGGGGACATCCGTCCATTCGAACCCGGGACGGGCAGGCGAGCCATCGACCGGCTCAGCAAAAATCCGAAGGCAACGATCGTGGCCAGCGATAGGCTGCCGCCGAGTAGAATCGACGCTCGCCCTAGGGGTTGCTCGTCCAGAACCTTGAAGGAAGGGCTACCCTCGGTCTGGAGTGAAAGCGACGCTGCTTCTGTCGGCGCATAAGAGTTCCGGTACGCCTGCGGGAGTCCGGCCAAAGCATCGGCCGCGAGGTCCCAAAAGAGGCGGGTTCTTTTCATGAAACCTGTCTCGTCGCGGAGACGGTCCCTAATCAGTTGCAGCGCCTCACCCTCGTATTCCTTACGGAACCGCGAAGGGTAGAGACGAAACAGGCGGGTGTACATCTTCTTAGACATAGTCCCCCCTCAGGATTCTTCGGGCTCGTGCAACACGCAAAACGTCCGCCATCCTCTCCGCCTCCGATCGCGCCATTTTGCGGCCGGTTACGGTCAACCGGTAATAGCGGCGGCGCTCCGAGCGTACTTCGATGTCCGCGGGCCGACCAACTTCCTGGATGAGATTTCCCTCAAGAAGCGACTGGATGGAACCATACAGCGTTCCTGGCCCAAGACGAAGACGTCCGCCACTCTGCTCCTCAACCTGCCGCATGATTGCGTATCCGTGCAGGTCTCCATCGGCGAGGGCGAGCATAATCTGAAACGCAGCAGCGGGTAGAGGATCAAGTTTTCGTTTTGGCATCGTTCCTCGATAATCGATATATCGATGAACGACTGTATATCCGCTCGATCCTACTTGTCAACCGGCCTGAGTCGTGTCTGATCGTGCGAGCCTTTAAGCCTATCTCCCGGCCGGCCTGCTCCGGGCTCATGTAGCCGATCGTCCCGATCGGCGCACCAAACTGGGTGAACATGGTGGCTGCATCCACTGGTTGGGAGGTCGCTTTCGCGACGCCGAAGTCGATGATGCGTGGGGCGGCCCGGCCGTCCACTTCGGTGACCAGAATGTTGGAAGGTTTCAGATCGCGATGGATGATGGCCTTCTGGTGTGCATGCTGCACGCCTTCACAGACCTGGATGAAAAGCTCCATACGCTGCCGCATCGTGAGCCGATGGCGATCGCAGTACTGACTGATGGGCAGCCCGTCGACATACTCCATGACGAAGTATGGTCTGCCTTCCGGCGTGGAGCCGGCATCGAAAACCTTGGCGATCGCGGGGTGGTCCATGAGGGCGAGAGCCTGGCGTTCGGACTCGAAGCGGGCCACCACCTCACGCGTATCCATGCCCACCTTGATCAGCTTGAGCGCCACCCGGCGGTGTACCGGCTGTTGCTGTTCGGCCAGCCACACCTGGCCCATGCCGCCTTCGCCAATCAACTGCAGAAGCCGATAGGGGCCGATCACGACAGGAACAGGAGGAAAGCTGCCGGTTGCTTGGATCGCGGGCGCAGGACGGAAAAGCAGGACGTCCTCTTATCTCCCCCTGGTGGGCTGAGCTGGGCTGCCCTCAGATGCAGGGTGCCGGTGCCCCACAAATCCTGGCTCATCCCCCGACTTTGCACTAACCTTCCTCTATGGCAAATCGGACACCGTATATCGCAATCACGCGAGGGATAGTGGTAAGCGTTGAGACCACTTACCTTGAGACGGATTCATCCCCTAGTAATTCGCATTATTTATGGGCCTATCGAGTGACCATCGAGAATCAGGGACGGGAAACAGTTCAACTGCGAAGCCGGCACTGGATGATTACGAATGCGCGTGGCGAATTGACCGAGGTCAAGGGGCCGGGTGTCGTTGGGCAGCAACCATTCCTCAAGCCCGGCGAGAGCTATGCATACACGAGCGGTGCGCCCCTCAACACGCCGTCGGGGATGATGGGCGGAAGCTACCAGATGGAGAGCGAGAGGGGCGAGCGATTTGATATTGAGATACCGACGTTCTCCCTGGATTGCCCGAATCAGGATGTATTTCTGAATTAAGCATCAGGGATTGAGGGTTAGGGCAATTCGGGACTGTCCACGAAACTTCCTGGAGTGAATTCACTCGAGCATCTTCAATAGGTACTGATGAGCACGGACGCATGACGACCTATGCCTTTCTCAATCTTCCATCGTGGGGACACATCAACCCGACCCTCCCCATCGTCAAAGAGCTTGTGGCCCGTGGAGACGACGTCTACTACTTCACTGGGGAGAGTTCCGCTGCCACGTTCGTTTCACAATAGATCAGATGACCCCCCTATATCCCTAATCTCTTCAAATATGTTGGTTCCGCGCCCGGACCTTGTGAACCATTGAAATTCCTCTATGAGGCGCAATCGACCGTCCTGCATCTGGTCGATCGTGCCTGTTGACGCGCCTGCATCCACGTTGCCACGCAAATCGACTTGCACATAACAGAAGCGCAGCGATGTCCCCGTTGGATCAAGATTCCCAACCAGGTAGCCCTCAATGATTGTGCCGCCCCGATATCGAGCGGAGACTACATCGCTCGTCTGCTCAAATTCCAAGATGGTCTCCCCAGACACAACTCCACCTGAATCCGTCGAGGTCACCCGCATGCGCCGCCCGTGCAGGCCAGAGGAGGTCATGAGTAGAGTCCGCTTCGCTGCGGACGCTTCCTGAACATTGGTTCCCTCCCTGTCGATGCAGCCGGTGGTGACAAATCGAAGTTATTGCTCAACCTCACCGTCCTGACCTGCAACCATATCCGCCGTATTGAAAGCCTGCACTTGAAGTTCAGGCGTAGTTCGGAACAAACCCGGGACGAAAAGTACCCTACTGACGGCATACGCGGTGGATGCAGCGCGGCCCTTATTGCCGGGTTTGGTTTCGTCTGTTGCCACGATGTTAAATGATCACTGATACGGTTTGCGACGCTGAGCTTTGGTTTTGTATCAGGGCACGACTTTAATCGGCCGTAAACGAACTGTAAGAGATTGGGCTTTAACAAACCCGGGACGAAAAGTACCCTACTGACGGCATACGCGGTGGATGCAGCGCGGCCCTTATTGCCGGGTTTGGTTTCGTCTGTCGCCACGATGTTGAGTGATCACTGATACGGTTTGCGACGCTGAGCTTTGGTTTTGTTGTGCGAACGGGCATGTCGGTAACAGAAGGTACCGGGCATGTAGGTAACACTTTTCGTTGAAGTTGAAGTTAAACGAGCTTGGAGAAAAAGGAAATTCCAAGTCGTCGCCGAAGCTGTGGGAATGTGGGAAGCTCGCGGTTTTTGCGAGCTTTCCAAGGCATACTGCCGTCATTTCCATAGCCATTCACTCCTGCTTGTCCGGCATCGGTTGCAGGACGAGCTTATGAGTATCGAATCGCGCCAGGGGGAAGGTGGCAAAATGAACGTCCCAGTAGCGATCGTCGGCCTGCTCCATGCCGATGAATTCTCCCCCCAAACACTTGCTGATAAAGATCTGTGTGCCTTTCCAGAAGAAGGTTCCATCCGGATAAACTCGCTTAGGCTTTATGTGGGTGTCGTATTCCGGTTCAGGAACTCGATCCGGATAGGCGCGCGGCGAACAGTGGTAGCAAGAGGCCGGTGTCTTCTGCTCCAGCGCCTCATGCGGGCGCTCCTCGTTGAACTGTTGGCGGAACCGATCAAAAGCCTTTTGTTGCGCTCTCCGGTTGGCCGCTGGCGGTTTCGCCGTCTCGGCCTTCAACGTCCGATGCATGCGCTCGTGACGCCCATTTTGCTCCGGATGACCTGGTTTGATCCGCTCCGGCGTGATGCCCAGCTTCATCCAGTAGATCGATAGGCGAGAAATACCAGCGATGGCTCTGGAGGCAAACGGAGCGCCATTATCGGTTCGGATCGTCCACGGCATGCCATATTCGCGAAAGGCTGCCGCAAAGATGGCTTGCACCTGCTCCGTGTTCGTCTTCTCCACGCTCTGACAACGCAGCAAGTAACGGCTGTGCGCATCGGTCATGGTCAATGGATCAATCCGCTCTCCGTTTCCAGCCAGGAACCAGCCCTTGAAGTCCCCACACCATGTCTGGTTAGACGCTTCCACCTTCTCAAACGGCTTGCTGTACACAGGAGTCTTCAGTCGCTTGTGCTGTGGTGCGCTCAACCCTTCCCGACGCAAGATCTCTCCAAAAGTGCTCACCACAGGCCAATGAATACGCTTCCTCGTCGCCAAAAGACGGGCCCGTAGCTTCTTGGCGCCCCAACTCGGATGCGCCTGCTTCAGTTGCACAATCTGCTCCTCGATCCCGCTCTTGGTCTGGTTGGGATGGTGGACCGCTCCATAGCGGCGGTCCTGCAATCCAGCTAATCCCTCCACCTCATATCGCTCTACCCACTGGTAGCCGGTCTTGCGAGCGATGCCATAGATCCGACACAACTCCGCCATCGCGAAACTTCCGCTGTCATACTCCAGAACAAACCGCGTCCTCTCGTCCACCACATCCGTCACTTTCCAGGGCATGCTCTCTTCTACCTGCCCCGCGCTGTGAACGAAAAGTGTTACCCACTTGCCCGGTACCTTCTGTTACCTACTTGCCCGGTCCGTACCGCCCTTTACGGCCCGACTGAAGTCGTGCCCTGATACAAAGCGTCAGAGCGGTGACTCGGGGAAGACTCGCGCATTCGAGAGAGTTGGATCTGTCCGTCCGCTCTTAAACTCCAGTCTGGGAAGCATGCCCGGGAAAAACTAATTTGGACAAGCCTCGACGAACTCAGTGGTCCCTACAGTCTGCGTCACATCCAGATCCAAGGGAATCGGATGAGGCCTGGTATCGGAAAGCGGAACCAGGGCGGCGTCTCCCTATTCCCGCTCGCACAGCCGAGCAACTTGCGTCAGAAGGTAATTCCGTTCCGCAAGACTCGTGGTCCGTTCGGCGGCCAATTGGTAGTGTGCGATTGCGCCCGAACAGTTACCAGCCATCTCCAGCAGGTAAGCACGAACCGCATCGAGACGATGATGGCCCGTGAGCCGGCCGTCGTCATCCAGGACAGTCAAAAGCCTCAGCCCCTCCGATGGGCCCCTGACCATGGCCGTGGCGATTGCATGATTCAGCATCACCATGGGATTGTTGGACATGTGCTTCAGCAGTTCATAGAGCGCCAGGATCTGTGGCCAGTCAGTGTCCTCGGCCTTCGCTGTTTCGCTGTGAACGGCGGCAATCGCAGCCTGTAACTGATAAGCACTGATCGACCCTTTCGCAAGCGCCGCGGTGATGAGCGCAATGCCTTCGGCGATTTCCCCCTGGTCCCACAAGCCTCGATCCTGTTTGTCGAGCGGAATCAATTCCTCGTTTGCTCCTGTTCGTGCCTTGCGGCGCGCGTTGGTCAACAACATGAGCGCCAGCAATCCGCCAACCTCGCCATCGTTGGGAAGCAAATGGTGAAGGGCCCGCGTCAGCCGTATCGCCTCGCCCGATAGCTCGAGTCGCTGCGCTTGCGGTCCAACACTGGCGACATATCCCTCGTTGAAGATCAGGTACAACACATGCAGCACGGCGCCCAGCCGTTGTGTTCGCTCTTGATCGGTTGGCAGGCGGAAGGGTGTTCCGGAAGACTTGATGCTTTGTTTCGCCCGGCTGATGCGCTGTGCCATGGTTGCCTCGGGCACCAGGAACGCCTTGGCGATTTCTGCCGTGGTTAAGCCACCAACGGCCCGCAGGGTAAGAGCAATCGCCGACGGGCTGCTGAGAGCGGGATGACAGCACATGAAGAGCAAAATGAGTGTGTCATCCTGCTCGACCTGACCGTCGATTTCGGCCACCGCCCCCAGATAATCAATTTCAGTGGCCAGGGCAGTTTCCCGGCGGCGGCGAGCCAGTTCGCTTCTCAGGTGATCGGTCATGCGGCGCAAAGCGACCTGGATAAGCCAGGCGCGCGGGTTGTCGGGCAGGCCTTCCCTAGGCCACTGAGACGCTGCCGCGATCAGCGCCTCCTGGACGGCATCCTCGGCGTTGGCGAAGTCGTGGAAGCGGCGAATGACGACCCCGAGCACCTGCGGCGCAAGTTCGCGCAACAGATGCTCGGTACTCGAATCCAACAACCCTTCACTCACGGCAATTCCCCTGAACCTCTCGTCATGATCTGCCGCACTTCGATGGGCATGTCCAGTCGTATCCCCCCGGGACCAGGTCCGCCCGATAGGATCGCTGCAATCTCATAGGCTCGTTCCGCAGTCTCAACGTCGACAATCCAGTAGCCCAGAACAAATTCCTTGGCCTCGGGAAAGACCCCATCGGTAATTGGCGTGTAGTTCTTTCCCGCCCGCACTACCTTGGCCTGTTGCGGCATGCCCAGGCCTTCCGTAGCCACAAACTCACCGGATTTGCTCAAATCCTTCTGAACCTTGGTTAAATGGGCAAAGTGCGTCTGGATATCCTTCTCCGACCAGGACTTATAGGCATCGACACCCTCTTTCGTGCCGGTCATCAGCAAGATGTACTTCATATAGTTTGCTCCTCTCGTTTCAGCGCCAATTTTATTGCGCCTTTGTAAGAGAGTCGGAGCCCGCGCCTACTTCTCGACATGGAGGGTCACCAATTTAAAAAAAATTCGGCAATGTCGAAATACCGTCTTGTGGATCGACAAGAGAACAGAGGTGCAGAAATGGCGACAGACGCAGTGGTGATGGAACCCGCCGGTGAGTGGGTAGCCGCCTTCGAGGTGCAGCAGCGATTCCTGCAGCATTCGGGGCCAAACATCGATTCGCTGGACTACAGCGGACGATGCAGGCAGATGAGCGAAGTGGGCGGTGATTTCTATAACTTCGTTACTATCCCCGGGAATCGGTTAGGGGTGGCCATTGGGGATGCCTCCGGCAAGGGCTTCGCCGCGGCGTTGATGATCTCGAATGTTCAATCGTCTCTTCGCACGGCAACTTTATTTGCTGGAAGCGACCTGGCCAGGGCGCTCCAGGCTGTAAATCGACAGGTCTATGGCTGCTCGCTGGCATCCCGGTATGCGACCCTGTTCTATGGTGTCGTGGACGAAGCGACGCGCACGCTGCACTACGTCAATGCCGGACACAATCCTCCCATGGTGATTCGACCAGATGGTTCCATTGTCTGGCTTACCACCGGGGGTGCGCCTGTCGGATTGTTTCCGGATTCGGTCTATGAGGAGGGTTCGGTTCAGCTCGGTTCCGGCGACCTGATCCTTGCATATACCGATGGAGTGGTCGAATCTCTAAACCCGACTCACCGGGAATGGGGTACCGATGGCCTCCGTATAGCAGCCACCGAAAGCAATGCGAAGTCCGCTGACGACATGGTCAAGGCGATCATGCAGTCGATGGATAGATTTTCCCACGCATGCCAGACCGACGATGCGACGGTTGCAGTGATACGAGTCAATTGAGGTTGGAGGGAAAATAATAAGCGCTTAGTTAGGAGCCGTCACCTCGGACCAGCGGGAGACGAGCATCTGTCTGCTTCCAACTCGACCGAAGCCAAACATGCTCCGGATCCTCCGTGACCATCATCGACCGTGAAGTCCCAGCAAGAAAATTAAGATAGTAGACATCGTAACCAGGCCCCGCCACTACCGGGTGATATCCGTCCCGCACCAGAACTGCGTCACCGTCGTGAACTTTGAGTATGGAACTCCGGGTTCGATCGGAGCTGTAAAGGTTTTGGAAGGCAAAAGCATGAGCACCCTTCATCCTGTAGTAGTAGATCTCGTCGAGATCTGCTTCGATGGGCGGATTGTGGATCTCGTGTTTGTGTGGAGGGTAGCTGGACCAATTACCTCCGGGTGTGTAGACCTCCACGACCACCAACTTGTCCGCTGGAAACTCAGGCGGCATCACGTCGACAATTTGCCGCGACGCATTCTCGCCTCCGCGCAAATTGCTGGAGATATCTTTCGGGCTGATCAGTTTGGGCTGCAGGGAAGCCGTAGAAGGCACGCGGCACTCCGCAATTTCGCAGACTGTTTCCGCCTTCAGGGTGACGCTATTGCCTGACGGCAGGTAAAGGGCGTAGGGCAGTCCATCGAAGACAGTCTTTCTGCCACCAATCGGCACTTGGCCCTCTCCCCAGTCAGCTATGCACAGGCCGGACAGAAAAACAAGGGCCATTTCTTCGCCCTGCGTGTGGAGAGACAACGTTTCTCTGGGAACCAGGCGGCGAACGACGAAACTCATCCACTCCCACCCGACGTCCTGACGCGTAAATCGGAGCAGTTCGCCCGACTGAGCGTCGCGTGGATTCAGCGAATGTACGACCGAAGTATCAACTTTCATTCATTTACCCAGCCCTTCGCCAACCCACATTCACCATTCTGCATGGGGTTCGCGAGATCTACGGATACACTCTCAAAGCTAACCCGCACTCTTAAAAATTTAACTTGAGAGAAACCTGGCCTATGCGGGGAGCAGCTGCTTGCGTCACCTGGGCGAAGGTTCCCGAAAGAATGCCGCTTGGCGTGCTGAACTGCGTGTGGTTGAAAACGTTAAACCATTCAGCCCGAAACTGAAGGTTGAAGAGCTCAGACAGTTTCGTATCCTTGACCAAAGCGGTATCAAAATTATTGACCCCGGGCCCGTGGAAGAACCGCCGCCGGGCATCCCCTTCTGAGCCAATCGCTGAGGAAGCAAACGCCGTGGGATCAAAGTAATAGTGGCTGCTCGAATTGCGCGGGTTCATGATGTGCAGTGGACCAACCTTGTCGGGAGTATCCACGGGAAGCACAATGGGGCCGCCAAAAGCTGTGCCCAGCAGGGAATTGTCATCGGTCTCCACCAGGGTCACGGGCAGTC
>Ga0302325_10035517_pt1 | contig 10182 bp, 9 predicted proteins | sample Palsa_T0_2_FD_201948 | JGI IMG/M metagenome (GOLD analysis project Ga0302325, IMG submission 201948) | Peat permafrost microbial communities from Stordalen Mire near Abisko, Sweden - Palsa_T0_2 | ecosystem: Environmental > Terrestrial > Soil > Palsa > Peat permafrost | place: Sweden: Abisko... | reverse complement strand
CAGGGGGAGAAGACGTTTCACATTCGCCAGCGTTGGCAGGCGAGCGCCGATGAATCGCTATACGGCCTGGGCGAACTGCAGCTTGGTTTTACCGACATCAAAAACTGGGATCTGGATCTCTGGCAACACAATGGCACCGTCGTTTCGCCATTTCTCGTCAGCAGCAAAGGGTACGGCATTTTTTGGGACAATCCCTCCTTCACGCGCTTTGGCGATCTGGCACAATTTGTGCCGATTCCTTCGGAAGATTTGATCGATGATAGCGGCAAGGCCGGCGGACTATCGACGGGGACATTCGTAGATAGTGCGGCAAAATTGCAAAGCCCGACAACCGCGCCGACGCTCGCGATCAGTGGTCGTGGCGGCCGGCGCGGACGGGGCGGCACGCGCTGGGAAGGGCAGCTCGCGCCAACCGTCACCGGCGATTACCAATTCCAAACTTATTCCAACGGCACTATTCGCGTCTGGCTCAATGACAAGCTGATCATCGATCATTTTCGGCAGAACTGGCTCCCGTGGTATGACGTGGCCCGCATCCACATGGAGGCGGGCCAGCATTATCCAATCAAGATCGAATGGTCGGCGGATGGGCAGGGAAATCAGTTGACCGTCAATTGGAAGCCGCCTGTCGGCGACCGCGATGCCCAAGGCACTTCGCTTTGGTCGGAAGTTGGCGGCGGCGTCGATTACTATTTCTGCTACGGCCCAAGCCTCGATAATGTCATCGCCGGCTATCGGAATATCACCGGCCGCGCCAACATGCTGCCCGACTGGGCCATGGGATATTGGCAATCGCGCGATCACTACACCAATCAGCAGCAGAGCATTGATGCCGTCGCGGAATTTCGCAAGCGCCGGATACCGCTGGATAATATCGTTCAGGATTGGCAATATTGGCCGGGCGCAAGCCTCAACACCGTGGGCTCCTGGGCGTTTGATCCAACGCGATATCCCGACCCGGTTGGCTGGATCAAAGCCATTCACGATCGGCACGCACACCTGATGATTTCCATCTGGGGATGGATCAGCGCGCTTTCTCAGCCCAACAAGAATTACCAGGAGATGCTCGAGAAGAAATATTTGCTCGGGACCAACGGCGGACGCAATGCGCGCACATTTGTGGATTTCTTCAACCCCGACGCCGGAAAGTTATTCTGGCAGCAACTGAATGCCGAGATGTTCAGCAAGGGAATCGATGCCTGGTGGCTCGATGCGGCCGAGCCGGATATCGCGGAAATTCCAACGCTCGACGCTCAGCGAACGCTGATGAATCCCAACGGCATGGGAACCGGCGCCAAAGTGCTCAACGCCTATCCGCTTCTGGAGAGCAAGGCTGTCTACGAGGGTCAGCGCGAAACGGCGCCCGATCGCCGCGTTTTTATCCTCACGCGCTCCGGCTACCCGGGCATGCAGCGCTACTCGGCAGTGGTCTGGTCCGGAGATTCCACATCCACCTGGCCGGCCATGCGCAACCAGATCATGGCGGGCCTGGGTTACTCGATATCGGGGATGCCTTACTGGTCGATGGACATTGGCGGATACCAGCCGCTGCCGCGATTGACCAATCCCAAAACCCCTGCCGACAAGGATGAGTGGGATGAGCTCAACACCCGCTGGTTCCAATTCGGAACCTTCGTGCCGATCATGCGCGTGCACGGGCAGGGCGCGCGCGAGCTGTACAATTTTGGCGATCATGCGCTCGCCGCGATGACGCGGTACGATCAGTTGCGCTACGCCCTCATGCCATACATCTATTCCCTGGCCGGCGATGTCACTCAGAACGACGGCACGATCATGCGGCCGCTTGTGATGGATTTTCCTTCCGATGCGACGTCCCGCGAGGTGAGCGATCAATTTATGTTCGGCCCGGCGTTTCTGATCAGCCCGGTCTGCACGTACAAGGCGCGCACCCGCTCGGTCTATCTCCCGCCCGCGGCCCAGTGGTATGAATTCTGGAGCGGCAGCGCGAAGCTAGGCGGGCAGACCATCCAAGCGGATGCCCCCTTTGATTCGATGCCCCTCTTCATCAAGAGCGGCTCGATTATTCCCACCGCGCCGGTGGTGCAGTACACCGGAGAAAAGCCGCACGATCCGATCACGATCTACGTCTACGGCGGCGAGGACGGCGCATTCAGTTTGTACGAAGATGAAGGAACAAACTTCAATTATGAGAAAGGCGCGTTCACGCGCATTCCGATGACCTGGAACCAAGCCGCCCAGACGCTGACGATCAGGAAACGGCAGGGTTCATTCCCCGGCATGCTGGAGAAGCGGACGTTCAACGTCATCTTCGTGACCAAAGACACGCCGGTTGGATTCTCCTTTGATGCACAGCCGGGGCAAAGCGTCGAATACGTCGGGAATGAAATTGCCGTGAAGTCGAACTAATCCGAGTAATTCAGATTAAACACGAAGAGACCACGGCACGAAGCCGCACGAAGGAAGGCCAGGAGATTCTGCTCCGTAATTTGCGCAACCTGCGACGGTAATTTTCGGGTTCGAACGGTTCACAATTCACCGCCTTCAAACTTCATCGGCGAAGGCGATATTTCCCGGATGAATGTCCAGCAGCGTGTACCCCGTGGCCAGCCGGAACATCTCCGCGACATGCAATGCTTTTGTCCATCGATCGTCGAAGAGTTCCCGCAGATGCGCGTAGTGCTCCGCCATGATCTCTTCATCAAAATCCGGGACCTCCCGCGGCAATTTCGCGCCAGCAAAATCCAATACGAACGGCCGCGTGACGATCGTCATTTCGATGGCTCGCAATTCATCGTCTTTCAGAATGAATTCCGGGACATGATGGCCCGCGATCTCAATGATCTGTCGTTGGGCCAGCAGGCGATAAACCTCCGCCTCGCGCTCGTAACGATCCAGCCGGTCGAAGAATTTAACGGCCGTGTTCTGTGCAGTTCGCCAGACTGTCCCATCCTGGCCCACACCGGCACCAAGTTTGTCGACGCATACGCGACCGTGACGCGCGAGGAACATTGAAGTACAATCTGAATCCATGAGCGTTCCAATCGAACCCAACCCGACCGAGACTTCTGCCACGCAGTGGAACTACGTTGAGGTTCGGGTTACCGACGGCCAACGCGTCTTGCGCCCAACACACACCTCATTCGATCGCCTGATTTTCGCCGAGCCGCCAAACCTCTCCTCGAAACAGATCGAGATTGCGGTTACCAATAACGGCCAATCGCATACAAGCCAAGCCCGAGTTCTCCCCCACGACCCTGCCTCCACGCGCATTCCCATCGAACTCATCAACACCCAGCAAGAAGCCCCCGCTAAGCGGATCGCGTAGAGCGCCGGGTCGGCGTGGAACAAACGGAACAAAACGGAACAGTTTGGAACAGTGTTTTGGCCGTCCCGTGCTCCATTTGTCAGCTGCTTGCTTTTGCGTGTTGGTGGAATGGGACGGGTATGCACCGGTTCTGAGCAGATTTTGGACCACGGATTTCCCGGATGGGAACGGATGGGGGAGGGCAACGGAAAAGCCAGCGTCCTACCGCTCCGCTTTCCTACGGAACTGGTAGCCGGAGATCTTGCCGATCCCGGGATCGTTTCTTCACTCGCCCGCCTCCGTGGACAACTCCGCCTGTTTAAGCACGAGCTGGGTCGCATCTTCGGACAAATCCGGCGGATATCCGTACATCGCCAAAAGCCGCCGCACCTTACGCCGCAGGTCTGCCCGGACCGATTCCCGCTGCGTCCAGTCCAGGCTCTGTCTCAGAACCCAATGGCCGCACGACAGCACAGAATCGGCTCAGATGCAAGAAGCGACGGCGAGAGCTGGGTCTTGATGGCCCTTCGAGCCGTCGCGCCGACGCAGGTGTGCCGATTCTGTGCTGCCTTCGGTGGGCCGGAAAGGGCATGGCCGCTTCGTTGTCGCTCCTCGCTGTATCGTTTAAATACGGCTTCGCCGCTCCGCCTCGCATCCACGCCCTTTCCGGCCCATCGTGAGGCCATTGGGTTTTGAGGCAGAGCCTAGCTCGGGCATCTTCTTGACCATCTCCGACAACTCGCGGGCCATCAGGCGCAGCGTGTTGGATTTCATGACGTCCTTTGCCGATCCGTTCTCCGCCAGCGCGTCATAGAACGCCACCTCTTCTCCATCGAGTCCCAATTCCTGGCCGTGCTTCTTCGCCTTGCGAACCCACTTCGCCAGCTCCAGGAGCTGCGCGATCATCTCGGCCGTAGTAATCTGCTTGTTGGTGTAGCCCAGCATCGCCTTTTCGAGCGCGGCTCGGAATTTCTGCGCCTGCACGAGGTTCGTTCCGCCCGCTGATCTTGATCTGATCGGTCAGCAGCTTTCGCAGCGTTTCCAGCGCGAGGTTCTTCTGCTCCAGCGCGCCGACCCGCTCCAGAAAATCGTCCGAGAGGATGTCCAGCCGAGCCGCGTCGAGCCCGGCGGCGGCGAACAAGTCGATCACGTCGCGACCGCTTCAATTTTCTACGTTGAGATAAGCCGTGCCGTCACCGGATCGTACCGGTAGCTGCTGATCGATTGATCTTTGATCCGCCCGATTGCCTCATCGATCGCCGGCAAAGGCACAAGAAACCACTCCCGCGGCTCGACCTGCGATCCGAAGCGGTCCTTTAGCTCTAAGTCCAACCGTGCCGGCGCGAAGACCTTGTGCAAAAGGCCCTCCATCGCCTTCCGATTAACGTTCGCCAACTTGTATTCGGCGACCACCTCCACTTCAGCGAGTAGATAAGTCGGATCTTTTTTGGCGTTTCCGAGCCTGCCTTTTACCTCGCCACCCGTTACGCCAATCTTGTGGATTAGATCGCGGTGCGCGGCGACGAAAGGGTGTTCCGATTGGCTCCGCAGAACGTAGATCGAGCCGGCCGCCGCGTCCCCCTCGTCGACCCGATCGGCGAACAATGGCGCAGCGACCTCGTCCGGTGGAAGGATCTTGCGATTCCCTTCCTCGTAGAGCGCACGTTTTAGCGACCGCAGCCACAAATTTGCTTCGGTTCCGTTATCGAAGATCACACGCAGCCGGCGGTCCCCGGGAAAAAGGTGTTTGTCCACCGATTCCCCAGTGCTGGCGATCAGCGCCTTCTGGCCGCCGATGATGAAAAGCGCGCCCGGCGCGAAGTTGTCCGCGTCTTTCTCCCGGCGCTCGAATGTCGCAGTCTGCCGCCGGCCGGCGCCTAGTTCGCTCTGCACCTTCTCGAATATGGGGCGAAACGATTCGAAATCGGCGCACGGAGCGCGCCGGGCGACGTCTTCCGCGGCCGTTCGCTCGGCGTTCGATCGGACGTGAACGAGTTTTGAAACATCGCTGTCCTTCGGCGTATCCGTGTCCACACCAAGGGCCGCAAGCAAATCGTCATCGCTCGCCCCATCAACTGCCCCCCGAGTGTTCGCATGAAGCGGTTCATTCAAGAGACAGTGACGATCAAGACCGCTCAGGATGTTCCGGCATTCCTCGCTTGCGCGGAGCCGATCCAGCCGGACCGCATAAAGCCGCTCGAAGATGTCGTGGTCCTCGCCGTGCTGCGGCGCGCGTCCGTGCTCGTCGTAAAATCGTTCGATCTCTTCGAAACCGGCGATGACGCGCTGCTCGCGCGGCGTTCGCCCGCCTTTGTCTTCCGGCGTAGTGTCCACGCCCAGTTCACCGAGCAGTTCGCGGTCTTCCTCGGTCACGCGGTCGGCCATCGCTCATCCCTCTCTTGCCTGACGTTGCAGATACGCGACGCCCTCGGCCATTCGCTTCTCCCACGCGTCGGCGGCGAGGATCGCAGGCAGCCGGCCTTTTTCGTTCTTAAACCGCAGTGCCCGTTTGGCAAGGTCTCGCGCTTCGTCCAAGGTCATGTTCTTGGCGTTGCGCTTCGCGATCACCTCGGCCACCGCCCGCAGCCGTTCTTCGCTCATCGTCTTGGCCAAGATCGCGTACGCCTCTCCGAACGGGTTGATCCGGTCGATCAGGTCGATGTCCAGTTCCTGCACCGACATCGCGAACCGCTTCACGCCGTCCACGAACGCCGTGTTCTTCGCTTCCTCGCCGCTGCCGCCACTACCACCCGGCGGCTCGTTGATCAGCTTTTTCGCCTGCTGCACCAAGTTGAGCGCCGCCACCGCGTGCTGCCGGACCGCCTCCTGGTCTACCTCGTCGAGGTTTGGGAACTTCTCCTTCACGATCTTGCCCATTCGCATCTGCGTCAATTCCTCGGGCGGCAACTCCGTGTCGAATATCCCTCGTTCGATGGCAGGCTTATCCTGCACGAATGTCGTGATCAGTTCGTTCAGGTCCTCCCGGCAGATGCGCGTCGCCTCCGGCGACCTCGGCTCAGCCAATCCCTTGATCTCCAATTGGATCGTCCCTGTCTCAGGGTTGACGCCCACGTTCGTACCATTCGGGTCGTACCCGTTGGGGCCGTAATCCAGCCCTTCGGTGGCGGTGTTCGTCGGGTGCTTCGGCCGAAACTCGAACCGCGGGGCCAACACCTGTTCCATCAACAGGCTTGCAGCGATCGCCTTGAGCGTGTCGTTCACCGCCTCGGCCACCGTTTCCTCGGTCGCGTCTGGCTCGGCGATCAGGTTCGTGAACCGCGCCCGGGTCTTGCCCGGCGCATCCCGCGTGGCCCGCCCAATGATCTGCACGATCTCCGTCAAACTCGACCGGTAGCCCACCGTTAGCGCGTGCTCGCACCAGATCCAGTCGAAACCTTCCTTCGCCATCCCCAAGGCGATGATGATGTCCACGTAGTCACGATCGGTTCTGATCTGGGGCGACCTCAAACTCGCCTGGATGCGCGCCTGGTGCTCCGGGTCGACCAGGTCGGCCACTTTCAGCACCTTGCCGTCCGGAAGTTTCACCAGCTGGAATCCCGTCGCCTCGTCCGTACCTTGCCATTCGCCCAACGCGTTCAGGATATGCTCGACCTCCTTGATCTTATCTTTCGTGCTCTCACGCGAGTTGACGTTCGGGATGTGGAGGATCGTCTTCTCCGCGGGATTCAAGACCTTCAGGATACTGTCGACATAGCTCCCAGCGTAAAAGTAGTATCCGATGTCGAGTTGCTTCAGGTACTCATACCCATTCAACTGTTCGTAGTACGTGTAGGTGACCGTATCAAACTTCGACTCGTCGTCCGGATGCAGTACCGCTTCAGCGTCGCCGCGGAAGTAGCTGCCGGTCATCGCCACAACGTGGACCCTGGCTCGGTCCATCAACTGATGAACGTGATCGCCGAGCTTGTTGTCGGGTTTCGCCGAGACGTGATGGAACTCGTCCACTGCGATCAGTCGGTCGTCGAACGGCTCGGTGCCGAATCGGTCGATCGCGAAGCGGAACGTCGCGTGCGTGCAGACTAGCGCCTTGTCGTCGCTCGCAAGGAATTTTTTGACCGCGTCCACCTTGCCGTTGTTATCGGCGCCCGGCGCATCGCACAGGTTCCAGCGCGGCTGCACGACCCAATCAGCGAAAAACCCGTGCTTGCTCAGCGGCTCACTGTGGAAGCTGGCGCCGATAGCCTTTTCCGGCACGACGATGATCGCTTGCTTGAGCTTTTGGTTGATGAGCTTGTCCAGTGCGACGAACATCAACGCCCGGCTCTTGCCCGAAGCGGGAGGCGATTTGATCAGCAGGTACTGCTCGCCGCGCTTCTGCCAGACGCGTTCCTGCATAGGCCGCATGCCCATGTTGTTCGATCGGGTTGAGCTTCCGTCACCGGCGTATTTCATCGACAGCGACGGGATCGCCGGCTCGCCCTGTTTCGCCTCCCCTATAGCCATCCGCTCGTGGTGCCGGGCGATCAGGTCGGGTAGTTCTTCGGCGATCTGCTCACGGATTTTGGCGTACTTGGCCACTTCCTCCGGGGTTAACCGACGATCGCGAATGATTTGTTTCATGAGCGGGTCCTTCTCGGGACGTCGTATGAGGTAATCGGGTACACGGTGTCCGCGTCGATCAGTTCGTAAACCACGATCAGGTGTCTGCCGGCGCCGGTGTCTCCAAAGACGACCGGATATCCCGATGAATGACTTGTGTCGCTATCCGTAGGGTTTCGCAATACTTCTTCGACTTCTTGCTTCGTCACGCCGTGTTCCAGGCAATGCGCTACATTGCCGCCTGGCTCGTCGTCGAGATCCCAGATGATCGAAAGAAAGGGCATCAGGCGGCCCTTCTTTCCGAGCCGATTATAGCATGCGCGAAAGATGCCGCTGCCGCGATCTCACTCATTCGCCATCCTCCTCGGGCTTGCCTTTGCCCGGCTCCTTCGGCTTTTTGGGCTTTTTCGGCTCCTTCGCCGCCTTGGCTGTCATCTCCGTGTACATCTCAAACAGCTTCTCCAGCCGCTCGGTGTCGTTTTTGAACCGCCGGCCGATGTAGATTCGCTCCAGCGTCTCGTCGTTGCGGTCGTGTGCCGCCCGCAGGTCGGCGGGCATGTGCTCGGGGTCGTACAGGTCCGCGATCGTCGCTGGAAAGTGCGCCTCGCGAACCAGCAGAATCTCCTCCGCACACCGCGTCAGGTCCGCCTTGTTCTGCTCCGACAACGGCGGCACGGGGAACGTGTTCCAGCCGAGGGTGTTGGAGTAGCGGAACCGTGTTTCGAGCTTGCCACAAACCGTGGTGATCCAAACTAAATGAGCCCGTGATGCGACGATAGATAGATTCCATAAGTCCGCGTCGTACGCGGCAAACGCTTGTCCCTCGATGATTGCGTTGGCTGGCAGTAGATCAACTGGAAGAAACGGCCGACTCTCTGAGCTGACGCGTGGGATGACAATTGTATGCGAATAGGCGACGAATTGATCTCGGAACCGATATGGAGTTTCCGCAAGCTTTTGCGCCGCCTTATCCTGTTTCGCATCGCGACGTTGTCTCTCCACTAATCTCAGTCGTGCAGAGATCGCAGGTATTGCCGCAGCAGCCTCCACGTTGTCCTTATCGATCCACAGACACACTCTTGGCAAGCCAGAAATGAGTTCCTGCGAGCCGTAGATCGGTCTTAAGAACGGGGCTGTTCCCGAACGCTTCGAGGAAGGCGAACGGGAACTCAGCCGCATCGAAGGGGGCTTCGGCCAATACGGAGACGGCTTTCTCGATCTCAACAGCCTTCATGCGGAATATCTTCCTTTAGGCCAACGGGTCCACGACCTCCCACGTGTTCTTGCACGAGTCGTCGATAGTGTCGAGTTTGCAGTCGAGCGGCGTCCCGTCGTCTGGAATGAAGCTGTTCCGCTCGCCGAGCGTGGACGGGTGGCCTGGTTCTGAAGGTTGGGCCAGCGGGATTCGAGCGGCACCCAGAAGACGCGCTCGGCGGTGTACTCATCGCGCGATTCGAGCAGGCGCTCGATCTGCTCGGGCTTCATCTTGGTTTTGGTCAACTCGGCCTGCAGCTCGTCGCGACGGGATTGGAAACTGTCGGAGATGTATTTGAGAAAGAGCAGGCCGAGGACGACGTGCTTGTACTCGGCGGCATCCACCTGCCCGCGGAGGGCGTCGGCGGATTTCCAGAGTGTGTCGGCATAGGAAAGGTCGGAAACGGTGTCGCTTGTCATGAGAAGGCCTTGCTGCTGCCGCAACCGGCGCAGTCCGGAAGAAGAAATGGCTCGTCGGCGCTGGGAAGTCTATCCAACCCGGCCCTGAGAGCAATCCGCAACCCAATCGGAAGAAGCGCAAGCCGCTTCGCGACGGTTGGTTTGTGGAGTTTGGCGCATTGGGTGCGACCAGCTGCGGAGCGATCATCCAACGGGGGGGGCGGCAGTTGGCGTGCGAGTATCGAAGGATTGGGGCGGTTTTCTCCGCCGGGATTTGTGTCGCAAAATGCTGGTTGCATCCGATGCGATAAACTCAATCGCTCACCCGTCGCGCAGCGTCAATCGCCTTTGCCACCACATGCCGTCGGTGGCGGGGGTGAAGCTGGGGTCTCGGGCTCAGCTGGCTTACTTCATCACCAGTTCCATTCCCTGCGCGATGATCTGGGACCGCTTCAGCTTGTGCGTCTTGGCGAAACCGTCCACTCGCTTTAGCAGTTCACGTTCGACCGTGACGGCAATCTGCTTTGCTCCGGCACCGGCGACACGCTCCGGCTCATCCAGCCCGGCGTTGCATCACCAGCCGCAAGCCTTTTGCCACCATCTGCGAGCGTTTGAGCTTGTGAAGTTTGGCGAACGCATCCGCCTCCTTCAACAAACCACGCTCGATGCTCACAGGCACTATC
>Ga0302325_10035514_pt1 | contig 10182 bp, 8 predicted proteins | sample Palsa_T0_2_FD_201948 | JGI IMG/M metagenome (GOLD analysis project Ga0302325, IMG submission 201948) | Peat permafrost microbial communities from Stordalen Mire near Abisko, Sweden - Palsa_T0_2 | ecosystem: Environmental > Terrestrial > Soil > Palsa > Peat permafrost | place: Sweden: Abisko... | reverse complement strand
GCGGACAAAGCAACCGGCTGGGCGGTGGAAGCATTTCGCCACGCGGGCGTCGATGAGGTTCACACCGAGAAATTCACCATCCCGATAGGCTGGACGGAGGGCAAAACCCATGTCGAGGTGCTCGCGCCGGAGCCGTTTCCCGTGCGTATCGCTTCGGCAGGCTGGTCGCCGCCAACCGCCGAGGGCGGAATCACTGCCGACGTGATCGACGTTGGCGCGGGTGATGAAGCCGCCTTCGCGAAAGCCGGCGCCAGCGTGAAGGGCGCCATCGTTTTGATTCACAGCCAGGAACTGAAGGATCTCAACGACCTGCTGGGAGAATATTATCAAGGACCAGCCATCGTGGATCGCGCCGTAAAATCCGGTGCCGCCGCCATTTTCTGGATGTCCACCCGCCCGCGCCTCTTGTTGTACCGCCACACTCTGGGGCTCGACGGCAAACTCGCGCCGCTGCCGGAAGCGGTCGTGGCGCGGGAAGATGCCCAGCGAATCGCGCGATTCGATGCCGCTGGTGAGAAAGTAACCGTGCACCTCGAGATGCCCGACCATGTAGTCGCCGGACCGGTGACCTCGGAAAACGTGGTAGCGGAGATTCGCGGGCGCGAAAAACCAGACGAGTACGTAGTTCTGGGTGCGCACCTGGACTCCTGGGATCTAGGCACCGGAGCGCTGGACAACGGATGCAACGCGGCCATGGTGATCGACGCCGCGCGAGCCATCCACACCACCGGAACGATTCCGCGAAGGTCCATCCGCTTCATTCTGTTCACCGGCGAAGAACAGGGAATGCTGGGATCGTGGGGCTACGTGAAAGCCCATCGCAACGAGCTCGATCGCGTGGACGCGGTTGTGATCTTTGATGATGGCGATGGCCGCACCACCGGCTATATGCTCAGCGGAAGAAAAGACGTGGCCGACGACGTAAAGCAAGCGATCGCTCCCGCCGCACTGGTGGACGCCACCCAATTAACCTTCGACGCCTTCATCGGCACCGACAATTGGGATTTTCTTCTGGAAGGGATTCCCACTCTCATCGCCAATCAGGACGAGGCGGACTACATGGCCAACTATCACTCCGCCGCCGATACCTACGACAAAGTGAACCTCGACCGCGTCAAACGGAACGCCGCTGTGGCCGCCATTACCGTCTTTGGATTAGCGGACAGTCCCAAACGCATTGGGTCCCGCCAATCTCGCGCCGAAATCGAACAGTTGATTAAAGATACTGGGTTGGACCAGCAGATGAAAAGCACCCAATCCTGGCAGTCGTGGCAGGACGGGACCCGCGGCCGGACTCCCTGACAACAACCGGCCCCGGCTGATGCTGGGTAGGGTTTAGTGCAACTAGTCCCCCTACTTCGCAGCGGTTTCGGCGCTATAATTCTTGTAGGATGGCACCCATGCTCAGCGCGGCTTTGCCGGAGGCGTTGCCTATGACGCATCCCCTGAAGATGCCGGGGAGGTTTTTGGCTATCGATTATGGCCACAAGCGCTTCGGCCTCGCGGTGTCCGATGAATTGCAATTGACGGTCCAGCCGCACCAAGTGTATTACCGCGTTAACCGCAGCGAAGACTTCCGTTACCTGCGCCAGACCGTTCGAAAATTGGACGTGCGGCGTATCGTTCTCGGCCGTCCCGTGCACATCGACGGCCAGCGAAGCGAAATGACCGACGAAGTGGAAAATTATGCCGTCCGGCTCCGCAAGGAATTGGGCATCGAAGTGGCGCTGCAGGATGAACGCCTGACCACCTGGGAAGCCAGACGAATGCAGATCGGCAAAAAATCGGTGAGTGAGTTCGATCCGGTCGATGCCATTGCCGCCGCCGTGCTGCTCCGCGACTACCTGGAACACCACCGCCCCTCGGGGCCTACCCCACTCCCGGAGATCGAGTAAACCCCATGCGCCGCCTTGGCCTGCTGTTGTTGCTAGCGATTGCCGCCGCCGGCGGCTTTGCGGCTTGGCTCGATCCCAAGATCAACCGACCATTCAAGGGCTATCACCCGGCATCGATCTTCGTCGATATTCCCAAGGGAACTTCGCGCTGGGAAGTGGCCGGAATTCTCTTCAAGAGTGGAGTGGTGCGCAACCGCCTGGCGTTTGAAATGCTGGTTCGCTTCCATCAGCGATTTCCGCTGCAGGCGGGCGAGTATCTATTCGATCGTCCTATGTCTGGCCGCGAAGTTTTCTGGAAGATCGCCGAAGGCAGGATTTACGTCCAGAAAGTCACGGTACGCGAAGGCTGGACGATGTTCGATATCGCCGACGAACTCGAAAAGGTTGGGGTGATGAATGGAGATGACTTTCTCCGCGTGGCTCGCGATCCCACGCCCATTCTGGACTTGGCCCCGAACGCTCACAGCCTGGAAGGCTTTCTGTTTCCGTCGTCCTACGAATTCACCCGCCACGTAACCCCGGAGCTGGTAGCCGGGACAATGATCAAGCAATTCCGCAAAGAATGGGCCTCGCTTCGTCCGAGCGAGGACCCGCCGCTACCGGGCGGGTTAGACGTCTCCCAGGCGGTGACCATGGCGTCGCTGGTCGAAAGGGAAACGCCGTTGCCGGAGGAACGTCCGGTGGTCGCCGGGGTCTTTTACAATCGCCTGAAGCGAAATGAGCCGCTGCAATGCGATCCCACCGTGCAGTACGCGCTGGCACTCAAAGGCGTGATGGTGCGTAGTATTACGCATGACGATCTGGGCACCAGTTCGCCGTACAATACATATCGGCATCCGGGACTGCCTCCGGGGCCGATCGCCAATCCCGGCGAAATCGCGCTGCGGGCCGCGATCAGCCCCGCGCAAACTGATTATCTGTACTTCGTCGCCAACGACGAAGGGGGCCATTTCTTCAGCCGAACTCTCGCCGAGCACAATCGGAACGTGGCGAAGTATCGCCGGCTGTTGGAAGAGAGCGCCCCGCCGGAAGACTCCGGCGCGGCATCGCGAAAACATCGGAGAAGCTCGTGACCCAGGCAAAAGCGATTACCAAAAAAGAAAGAATCATCGAAGTGGCGCGCGCGCTGGGTAAAGATCGTTATACCCCCGCCGAAATCGAACAGATCCGCCGCCAGCTGATCACTCACCTCGGCGGCGAGGGAAAAACGTCCTCGGATTATATCGCCAGCGTCCTGGACCAGGCCGGGCTGCGTGTGATTCTCTCGCCGCACGTCGCCGCTACCGAACGCTACGAGGAAGAGTTTCAGGACCTGCTGCACTTTTCCACCATCGAGGAAGCGGAGATGTGCATCGTCCGGCTCGATGAGCTGCTGCGCAAGTTCCAAACTTCGAACGAAAATGCGGCCATCGAACGGGTGCGGGAAGTCGGGCGACTGGGACGCCGCCGTGCGGAGATGATCGCCCACAACCAGAAGGTGGACGCGAGCAAGCGCGCGGAAAAGGAAGAGATCGCCCACTGGTTTGCCATTTGGCTGGAAACCCCCGACACCTTTTTCGACTGGCTGGAGGTCCGGCGGCAGTCGCCCGATTTTCAGCAGCGGTTCGGTGATCGCCCCGCTGACGGGATCTGAATTTGAACCGCCTGGAAGTGGAGCCCCTCGACCTCGGCCCCGGCGTAAAAGCAATTGGCCTGGAATTGACTGATCCAGAGAACAACCACGAACCCATCTTGGGGAAAGACGGGGCAGCCATCTGGAGCCGGGTGTTGCCGGCGCTGGCGGCCACCGAAGCTTGGGGGTTGGATTTTTTCAGCCACTTGGACCGCGTCCGTAACTACTGCCAATCCCAAGAGATACGCTACCGGGAGGCCTCCGAACATTCGATTGTGATTCCCTCGGTTTCTGCCGATATTCTTGAGGGGCTCTTCGAGAGGTTCGAGCGTGAGAAGTTCGGTACCCGAGCCGGGAAGGGGGTAACTGCGGGGGATGCCGCCCTGGAGGGCGAAATCGCCCGAACGGGGGTGGATGCCTATGCCGCCGCATTTGGCACATATCTATTCTGCGGGGTGTGCGATTTTGAGAATGGCTCGTTAGTCCTGCTGACGAACAGATTGTGGGCCAGTGAAGTGGTGAGGCGTATCAAGCCTGTTTTGAGTGATATAGAGGTCGAAGTGCGCCTGCGGAATTAAGGGCTCACGGGCGGATACGTAGTACACCCGTACCATTCGCCCCACCGAAGTCCTACGAGATAATCTTCACCCCGCCCAGCCCCGCACGTAACCGTGCACGTTGGCTCTGGGCGGACCCTAAATATGCCCGTAGCCTCATTTACCGCCAGCTCCCGGGCCTTCGTAAGGACCCTCAACGTCCTATTGAAGTACGCCCGGATGTACGGCATGGACCATGCCCGGACGGCCCACCAGTTCGACTCCGCTTGGGGGGAGCTTGCCGAGGCGATTAAGGCGGCCGAGGGTGATTCCGGGCTGCTTTTGGGGGCAACTGGCTCGCAGCTTCTGCTGGATGGGGTACCCCTGGAGACCACCCCGGCAGAGCGCAGTTTTGCCGATCTTCTCTCCACATCGGGCGTGGCCAGTGTGGCCTTCGGGAAGGAGACCGGGCGCGAGGACTTCGCCAAGTTCGTCAACGCCTTCATCGAACCCGGCGCTGGGAAGACCGCCACGCTCGCCGAACGCTTGCACACCTTGCTGGGCAAGGGCACGACCACCAAGATTCGCGTGAACGAAATTCGCTTCGTGGTGGAAGACGCCGCGTATGCAGACGCGCGGTTCGCGGCCGAGATTACCGCGGCGAGCTTGGGCGCGGACGCCGAAGTAATGAAGGAGTGGTTTCGCAGCCCGCAGAAAATGATTCAGCTCATCGCCGCAGCGGAAGGCGCCTCGCGCGGCGGCGGCCCGGGCGTTCCATCGGGACCGTACAGCGCGTACGGCGCAGAATCGGAACCGGGAAGTTCACCGGTAACACGATGGATTGATGAACAGCCGGGTCCGCCCGCTCCCTCCGAAGAGCCGGTGCGCGAGAAGGGCGCCGATGGTTCACCCACACTCTCCGAAAAAGACATGACCGGTTTGCTGCGGCTGCTCTCGGATTTCGGCGAGGCCTCGCAGGAGCGCACCTACCAACTCGACGCGCAGACCTGGCGGCAAAAATTTGGAACCTTGGGCCCGACCGCGCAGATCACCCTGCGCCAGGGACTCTCCGCAATCGCCGCGTCCGCTCCGGGCGCGCGCATGGACGAGGCCGCGCTGATGAAGCTCGCGGAAGACCTGGCCATTCGCTTCGCGCTGGACCGCTTCGAGCGCGGCGAAGTGCGCGTGAACGCGGTGCGCGAGATGCTGGGCAAAATGAACGGCGAGATGGAAACCCTGCGCAAACTGCTGAAATCGCGGGAAGACAAGCTGGCCAGTGCGGGTGTCAACATCGAATCGCACGGCGACATTCTGGACCGTCAATTCTGGGCGGGCGTGCCGGAGTCAGGCAAGCGCACCGTGCTGCTGTCGTCGGAGGCGTGGTGCATCCCGCCGCGCAACGTGCAGCAATATGTAGAAGACCTGATGAACCGCGGCGACGTGGATACCGCCGGCGACATCCTGGTGCAGTACGCAACCTGCGTCGGGAACGAAGACGCCGAAGCGCGGCGCCGCGTGGCCATCGGGCTAGGCCAGCTCGCAGAAGCTTTCAGCCGGTCGGCGGACGAACGAATTCGAAAAGCCCTGGCGGTGATCGGCAAGCAGATGGGCGAGGAACGCGACGCCGAGCTGCAAAGCCTGCTGGGCGCCGCGTTTGTCCGGCTCAGCAACGAAGCGAGCTCGCGACGCTACTTCCCGGCCATGCAGCAAGCGTTGGAATCGCTAGCGACGCTGGAAGTTTCGCGCCCGAGCTGGGTGCAAAGCCTGCGCCCGCGGATTGGCGTGGAAAACCGCATCCCCGACTTCATCGAGGAAGCGGTGACCTCGGAGAAAATCCCCGATGGCCTGATGGGCGTGCTCGGAACGGCGCCGCGGCAATCGGTGGAGTTAATGATGGCCCGCCTTCCACGAACCAGCCGGCCGGTGGAACGGGAACGATTGGTGGAGCTGGCCACCGCGATGGGCGGGGTCTGCACCACCTACTTACGGTCGGTGTTGCAATGCGAAACGCCCAGCAAGTGGGTGAACGCGATTGGACTATTGAGCCGCCTCGATCCGGTGTCACTGGATGAACTGCTGCCCGCCCGGCTGGCCGATAGCGGGCGGACGGTGCACGATGCCACGGTGATGCAAATCACCATGGGCGGCGCGTCGCAGATGGGGCGCTTGTTGGCGAATGTTCTGGAACAATTGGATCCGTCGGCCGCGCCGCTTGCGATCGACGAAATGGGCATGTCTGGCGACGACGATCTCGCGCCTTTGCTGCTGCGCCTGGCGGAAGGCGAACTGGCCACCTTGAATTCAGACTATCTGCGGGTGAAGGCCATCGAAGCGCTGGGCAGATTGCGCGCCACACCCGGCATTCCCGTGATGCGGAAATTCCTCAGCGAGCGCCGGCTGCTGGGCTGGGCGCATCCGACTGAGATTCGCCTGGCATGCGCGCAGTCGCTAGCCAAGCTCGATCCCGAATGGCTGCAGAGCTACCTCCCGAAATCGGGGCTCGATCAAGATTCTCTCTCGATGGCGGCGCTCGATCCCGCCGGCGCCAAGGACGTCATCCGTCATCGCCGCTACCGCCGAGTGCGGCTGCCGAATACGCTGCCGGTGACGGTCACCACGCGGCGCGGCAAGGCCACAGTCGACGTCAACGTGCTGAGCCTCGAAGGCGGATTGCTCAGCGGTGAACTGCAATTCTCAGCCGGCACCCATGCCGACATGAGGATTTCAGTAGGTTTGCGCAGCATCAACTTGCAAGCGGTGGTGCGCTTCGTGCGCTCGCGCCAAGCCGGCTTCGAAGCGGTAGGCATGGCCCTGGAAGATCGCGCCAAACTTCGCCGTCTGCTGCTGTCGGTTAGGGAACCTCAAGCGGATTCGTAGCGCCCGAGATACGGCAAGCGCCGCTCGGGCTGAGCCCAATTCGTTGCGCGATCGCAGCGCCCGCCACTCCTGGCGGAAAACGTTTGTTCGCTGAATGCGGGCATCCGCACCGAAACTGTACGCCTCGCGGTACGCGGCCTTCCTCCGTTAGCCGGTTGCTGGAGGCGCATTTCAATTAGGAGAGATTTTGGCTTTGTTATTCATTTGCGCCACGAATGGCGGCGCTACGAAACCAAAAGCTAAGACAAAGGCAACGGCAAAAACGGCGCAGCGGTAATATCGGCGCCTGGGAGCAAATGAAATTGTGACGAGACAAGATCCGCACCCTTGACGGCGAAGGGTGCGCCACCCACCTTCCACGACTACAGCAAAAGTGAAAACATCCACCCTTCCCGCAAACCGGGACGAATAGGGCACGCGAAAGACATAAGGGCGCAGAACCGTGGAAACGTAAGTCAAGAACCCCACACGTAAAACCGACGTGTGGGGCACCCACCGTCCACTTCTTAAAGTCAAAAACTGTGCGTGTGACGGCGCCCGGAGTCACATTTTTGTTGAGGGGTATTTTGGGGAGTGGATGTTTTTCCGCCGCGAATGGCGGCGCTACGACTTGCGGCCGGTTGGAGAGCCAACTAATCCTCTGGGCGGCGTAAAATCTGCTTCTCCAGAATTCGAATCTCGTAGAAGATGTGGGACGAATCAGGCACGACAACACCAACAACGATGAAGCGCGAGTAACTTTAGACCCCATCTATTCTCGCGTCGCGAATTGCGGCTGGCGAGCCGTTGAGGATTGCGATGAACCGGGGAGGAATCAGTGAAGCAATCGCGAGTTCCTAAGGGTGTGGCATTCGTGCTGCTACTGGTCACACTCGCACTATTGTGCGGACACGCCATCGGCTCGGCGCGACGCGCGCGCACCCAAGCAGAAACTCCCACAAAATCCGCAGCGCCACCCCAACCGCTCAGTCCTGAGGGCCAAGCAGCGTTGCTGGCAGCCATCGAAGCCGGAAATCTCCCGGAGTTGCGCTGGCCCGATTTCAGCGATTACAGCAAGTTGGTGAAGGAATTTTATGGGGCGTATGGGAATTCTCTGCCGTGGGTTAGGGGAATGGAGCCCACCGCACAGGCGCAACAGGCAATCACGCTGCTGATGAACGCCGGCCAAAAGGGATTGTCCGCCGAGGATTACGACGCGCTGCGATGGGGCGACCGGCTGGCGAAACTCAAAGTCGGCGCGCCCCAATCATCGGAAGCAGATGCGGTGCGCTTCGATCTCGCGCTCACCGTTTGCGTAATGAGATATGTCTCGGACCTTCATATCGGCAGGGTGAATCCGAAGCATTTTGAATTTGATCTCGACGTTCAGGCTAAGAAATACGATCTGCCCGAGTTCCTGAAACAAAATGTTGTGGACGTATCCGATGTTGCCGTGGCCCTGGCACCAGTGGAACCGCAATACCCGGGTTACCGGCGCACGATTCAAGCCCTGAATGTGTACTTAGGGCTTGCGGGAAAAGATGATGGAGAGCATCTACCGGCCATAACCAAAGCGATTGCACCGGGCGATGCTTATCCGGGTGTCCCGCGGTTGATCCGATTGCTCACCTTGGTGGGCGACCTCCCAGCCGGCGCGACTGTGGCGGCGGATGGAAATGTTTATCAAGGCGCGCTGGTGGATGCGGTGAAGAATTTTCAGCGCCGGCATGGCCGCGACCCGGATGGACGAATCGACGCGCGGACCTTGGCCGATCTGAACATGCCTCTAAACAGCCGGGTGCGGCAGATGCAACTTACTTTGGAGCGCTGGCGGTGGCTCCCCCTTGAGTATGGAAAGTCGCCGATCGTCGCAAATATCCCCGAGTTTCGCCTTCGTGCTTACGACGAAAACTTCAAGATCGCGTTGAGCATGAATGTGGTGGTGGGTAAAGCCTTCGACCACAACACCCCGGTCTTCAGCAACACCATGCAGTATGTCGTCTTCCGGCCCTACTGGAGTGTGCCGTATTCCATTGCCAGATCCGAATTCCTTCCACGCATCGTTAAGGATCCCGACTACCTCACCAAGAAAGGATTCGAGGTGGTGAACAGCCGCCAGGACGTCGTTGGGTCCGGGACGGTGACCGGCGACGAACTCGAGCAGCTTCGGGCAGGCAAACTCTTCGTCCGGCAAAAACCGGGGCCTAAGAACTCGCTGGGCCTGGTCAAATTCATCTTTCCCAATAACTACAACATCTACATGCACGACACCCCGGAGCAGGAATTCTTCTCAAAGTCGCGGCGCGATTTCAGTCATGGCTGTATTCGGCTCGAGCGGCCCGCCGACGTGGCGGTTTGGGTGCTGCGCGATAATCCGGGATGGGACATGGATCACGTTCGCGCGGCCATGAATGGAACCGCGACGCAGCAGGTGAATCTTGCCCATCCGATTCCGGTCTTAATCCTGTATGCCACGGTGATCGTGACTGAGGACGGACAGGTGCATTTTTACGATGACATCTACGGACACGACGCCGCGCTGGAAAAAGTCCTCGCCAAGGGGTATCCGTACCCGGGTTAATCTCCGCTGATCAGGCTGGCCGGGCAGTCGAAACACCATTGGCGCACGCGGCCAGTGTCGACGTGGATGAAGTCGGAGTGAGGATAATAGCCCACGCCGCCGCGACCCAGGGCGAGAGCCGCCTTGCGCAGTTGGAGCGTGTCGACGCCGGGAACGCGCAGGTCGATCGCTTCGGCTTGAATGTGCAGACTGTTCTTGGCGACCCCAGAGGTGTGCGCGCGAAGAGATTCGTTGGTCGACGGAGTGCGGTAGCCGCAGACGATGTCAATCTCGCCGCCGGGACGTCCGACCGAGACGGTGAGATCGGCCAGGATATCGTACAGGCGCGGATCGAAATGGCGGACGTCGCCGGTGCGATGATCGCGCAGGAAATAATCCAGCTTGGCGAGTGCGCTGGGAATGTACTGGTCCCCGCGCCGGTAGGCAATATCAAGCCGTTCGCCGGTGTGGGTGTTGTAGAGCAGCAGGAGATGATCCCCGGCTGGCTGAGAGGCCGCATCGCGCGATTGGGCACGCAAGCCCATCGGCGCGATGAGAGACAGCATTGCGCCCGCGAACAACACAGCCCGTGAAATCATTCTCCATGCGTACATATATTCCCCCGAGTCTCAATTTTAACATAAGAGCTAAACAGGAAGACAAATGGCGACCGATCCAAGTGTCCCAGACGCCTCGAGAGAGTCTCTTAAGAGCTGCCGTGCA
>Ga0302325_10035513_pt1 | contig 10182 bp, 2 predicted proteins | sample Palsa_T0_2_FD_201948 | JGI IMG/M metagenome (GOLD analysis project Ga0302325, IMG submission 201948) | Peat permafrost microbial communities from Stordalen Mire near Abisko, Sweden - Palsa_T0_2 | ecosystem: Environmental > Terrestrial > Soil > Palsa > Peat permafrost | place: Sweden: Abisko... | reverse complement strand
CAGAATCTGATCCTGGTATTCCTCATCTGAGCTCACGGAGTCCATGTATCCAGTATCCCGGAAACCCTAAAAGATAACATCATCTCAGCGCCGCCGCTGTGGTGCAAATTCGCAACATGTGGCCCGGTCCATGGCGCGACCAGGGTTTCGCAGTATAGACTCACGCCAATGTCCGCCAACCACGCGAGTTATAAGCTGCTGGAGTCCATCGAAACGCCGGCGGACCTGCGCCGCCTGCCGTTGAGCCAGCTGGGCGAACTGGCCCAGGAATTGCGCCAATTTCTGATCCACAGCGTCGCCACGCGCGGCGGCCACTTTGCGGCCGGTTTGGGCACGGTGGAGCTCACCATCGCCCTGCACTATGTGTTCGACACCCCCTATGACCGCCTGGTTTGGGATGTCGGCCATCAAGCCTACCCGCACAAAGTCCTTACCGGCCGGCGGCGGCAACTGCACACCATCAAGCAACCCGGTGGTTTGGCGCCTTTTCCGACCCGCAGCGAGAGCGAATACGACACTTTCGGAGTCGGCCACTCCAGCACTTCCATCAGTGCCGCGCTCGGCATGGCCGTAGCGGCCGCGCAACGCAAGGAGGGACGGCGCGTGGTGGCGATCATCGGCGACGGTGCGCTGACCGCCGGCATGGCATTCGAGGCACTGAATCACGCCGGCTCCTTGCCCACCGATCTCTTGACGGTGCTGAACGACAACGACATGTCGATCTCGGAGAATGTTGGCGCGCTGTCCAATTATTTGGCACGGGTGCTGTCCGGCCGCATGTACTCGCATCTGCGCGAAAGCGGCAAGAAGGTGCTGATCAAGATGCCCTCGGTGTGGGAGCTGGCGCGGCGTTCCGAGGAACACTTGAAGGGCATGGTGTTGCCGGGCACCTTGTTCGAGGAAATGGGCTTCAATTACATCGGACCCATCGACGGCCATGATGTGAAGGCGCTGGTGAACACACTGCGCAACCTGCGCAATCTGCACGGCCCGCAGCTCTTGCACGTGGTCACCCGCAAGGGCAAGGGTTACGCACCGGCGGAAGCCGATCCGATCAAGTGGCACGGCCCGGGTCCCTTTGACCCTGCCAGCGGCATGATCTTCAAGGAAGCGAGCACCGGCCCAACCTACTCGCAGATTTTCGGCAAATGGCTTTGCGACATGGCGGCTGCCGACCCCACCATCGTGGGCATCACCCCGGCGATGCGCGAGGGCTCGGGCCTGGTGGAATATTCGAAGCGCTTCCCCGAGCGCTACTTCGACGTGGCCATTGCCGAACAGCATGCCGTGACCTTTGCGGCAGGCTTGGCCACCCAAGGTTTCAAGCCCGTGGTCGCCATCTACTCGACCTTTCTGCAGCGCGCCTACGATCAGCTCATCCACGATGTGGCATTGCAGAACCTGCCGGTGATTTTCGCCGTGGATCGCGCCGGCTTGGTCGGCAGCGACGGCGCGACCCATCAGGGCAGCTACGATCTGTCGTTTCTGCGTTGCATCCCGAACATGGTGATCATGGCGCCGGCGGACGAGAACGAGTGCCGTCAAATGCTCTATACCGGCACCACGCTCAATTCCCCATCCGTGATCCGTTATCCGCGCGGCACGGGGCCCGGAGTTGCGCCCATGGCGGAGATGACGGCATTACCGGTGGGTGTGGCACAGTTGCGGCGCGAAGGCCGCAGCGGCCTGGCGATTCTCGCGTTCGGCGCACTGGTCGACTCTGCGCAGAAAATCGCCGACCGACTGGACGCAACGCTGGTGAATATGCGCTTCGTCAAGCCGCTGGATGAACGGATGGTCATTGCGGTCGCGGAGCGGCATCGCGCCATCATCACCATCGAGGAGAACACCGTCATCGGCGGCGCGGGTTCCGCGGTTGCCGAGTTGCTGACGGCGAAGGGATTGCAGCTCCCGCTGCATTTCATCGGCATTCCCGATGTATTCATCGAGCATGGCACGCGCGATAGCTGCCTTGCAAAGGCGGGGCTCGACCTCGCGGGTTTGTCGGCCAATGTGGAAAAATGGTGGTCGCAGCAATCGCAAGCGCGCATGCGCTCGGTCAGCGGCGCGTGACAACGATTGACACGACCAACCGTTGACACAAATTAAAACAACTTAACGGATCTCTTAAGTTGCGAGCGACCTCACAATAAAATATTCGATAGACCTGTCGCGCGTGAACCGGAATATGTTCTAATTTCGACATCGATTCACGGAAGAGACTTCGCTCATAGTGGCGACACGGACGTGGGTTGCTTTGCAGCGGACGGGACGTGCGGATGACGCGAAAGTATCGGATTCCAGAGGAATCATGCGCAAAGTCGCCATAGTCGCGACTTCTTTCCGCATGCCGGGCACCACACCGGCCCAATTTTGGGACGACTTGCTTGCCGGCCGCGACCTGGTCACGGAAGTCGATTCGAGCCGCTGGTCCACTTCCGCCTATCTGCATCCCAGCAAAGCCCATCCGGGAACCGCTTACACCTTCGCTGCGGGTTCCATCGGCGACGTCAAGGGATTCGACGCCGGCTTCTTCGCCATCTCGCCGCGGGAAGCGGCGCTCATGGATCCGCAGCAACGTCTGCTGCTGGAAATGAGTTGGGAGACTTTCGAGAACGCCGGCATCAGGCCTTCCACCGTGCGCGGCAGCCAGACCGGCGTTTACATCGGCATCGCCACCGTCGATTATTCGTGGCGCCTGGCCGATGATATCGCCGCGGTCGATTCCTCTTTCGCCACGGGAAATACCTCGAGCATCGCGGCCAACCGGCTGTCCTATTTCTATGATCTGCGCGGACCGAGCATGGCGATCGATACCGCCTGCTCATCCTCGCTGGTTGCCTTTCATCAAGCCTGCCGCGCCATTGCAACGGGCGAAGTGACTCAGGCGCTGACGGGCGCCATCAGTCTGCACCTGCATCCCATGGGCTTCGTCTCCTTTTCCAAGGCCACCATGTTGTCGCGGCGCGGCCGCTGCCGCGTGTTCGACGCCTCGGCCGATGGCTACGTGCGCTCGGAGGGCGGCGGCGTGTTCCTGCTGAAGGACTACGACCAGGCCGTGGCTGACGGCAATCCCATCATCGCCGTGGTCGCCCACTCCTCCGTCAATACCGATGGCCGTAAGTCCGGATTGACGGTCCCGAGTCCTGCGGCGCAGGCCTCGCTCTTGACCAATGCCTACAAAGAGGCCGGCATCGAGCCTTCGGAAATCGACTACCTCGAAGCGCATGGCACGGGCACCGCGGTCGGCGATCCCATCGAAACCCGCGCGCTCGGCGAGGCTCTGGGACAGTATCGCGCCAAGAACCAGCCGCTGCTCATCGGCTCGGTCAAAGGCAACGTCGGACATCTGGAGGCTGCCTCGGGCGTGGCCGGACTCGTCAAAGCGCTGAACTGCCTGAAGCATCGAATGGTGCCCGCGCACATCGGCATGGACATCCCCAACCCGAACATACCCTTCGATGATCTGAATCTCGAAGTGTTGACCGCCAACCGGCCGCTCAGATCCACGGGCAGGTTGATCGTGGGGGTCAACTCCTTCGGCTTCGGCGGGGCGAATGCCCACGTGATTCTCGAAAGCCATTCCGCGGAGTCAGCCGCCACACCAGCTTTGCCCAAGGCGAGCCCATTGCCCATCGTGGTGTCCGCCAAGGACGCGGATGCCTTGACCAAGGCGGCGCGCGACCTTGCGGTTTTCATCGCCGCCCAGCCGCAGAGCTCGCTGTACGACGTGGCGTATCAATCGGTGTTCGGACGCGAGCGCCACGCGCATTGCGCGGTGCTCTTCGGCACGACGCCGGCGAGCATCGCCGACAAATTGCAGCAGTTCGCCGAAGGCGCCGAACACAGCGGCGTCGAGTGCGGCACCTCCCTGGCGACGCCGAAGGGCGCGGCCTTCGTGTATTCCGGCAACGGTTCACAGTGGGCGGGCATGGGCTCGCGCTTGCTGGCCGACCCGGCCTTCAGGGCGTCGGTACGCGAAGTCGACCGCCTGTTCTCCCGCTACGCCGATTATTCGCTGGAAGCGGAACTCGCCGGCAAGAACGGCGAGGGCCGCTATGAGCTGACCGAAATCGCTCAACCGGCCTTGTTCGCCTTGCAAGTGGGCATCACCGTGATGCTGCGGCGGCGCGGCGTGGTGCCGGTCGCCGTCGTCGGCCACAGCGTCGGCGAAGTCGCTGCAGCCTGGGCCTCGGGTTCGTTGTCTCTGGCCGCCGCGGTGAGCGTCATTCATCACCGCAGTGCGCTGCAAGGCACAACCAAGGGCAATGGCGCCATGACCGCCGTCAACTTGGGCGAGCCCGCGATCTGCGATCTCTTGACGGAGCTGGGACTCAGGGAAAGCGTCAACATCGCCGGGATCAACAGCTGCCGCAGCGTGACGCTCGCGGGCCCCAAGTCGGAGCTCGAGCGTCTCGAGCGTGCCCTGGTCAAGCGCAAGGTCGTGCACAAGCGTCTCGGTTTGGATTACGCCTTTCACAGCTCGGCAATGGACGGACTGTTCCCCGAGCTGCGCCGTTCGCTCGGCCATCTCGAACCCGACAAGGCCACCATTCCGTTTCACTCCACGGTCACCGGCGCGCCTCTCGAAGGCAAGGCGCTGAACGCCGAATATTGGTGGCGCAACATCCGCGAACCGGTGCTGTTCGAGCAGTCCATTCGCGGCATGGTCACTGAAGGCATCAACATTTTCGTCGAGATCGGTCCGCATGCGGTATTGCACCGCTACATCCAGGACTGCCTGTCCGATGCCGGCATAACGGGGCGCGTCATGACCACCGGCGCCCGCGGCGATGATTCACCGCAGCGCATTTACTCCGGCGCGAATCAGGCACTGATCGCGGGCGCGGCCATGGATTGGCAACGCCTGCTGCCCTGGCGCGGGCGGTTCATGCGGCTGCCGAATTACCCCTGGCAACGCGAGCCGCATTGGCACGTCACCACGCCGGCCTCCATGGGGTTGCTCGATCGACAGCAGGAACATCCTCTGCTCGGCTACTCGATGACCCAGGCGGAGCTTACGTGGGAAAGCACGCTCGACACGCTGCGCCACCCGGCACTCGCCGACCACGTGGTGGGCGGTGCCGTGGTGTTCCCCGCCGCGGGCTTCGCGGAAGTGGCGGTGGCCGCGGGCCATCACTGGCAGCCGGGCGCCGTTATCGAGATCGAAGATCTCGAGATTCGCGCACCGCTGATCTTGGGCGAGGAACCAAGCCGGCTGATGCGCACCGCCATCGATGCACGCGACGGACAGCTCTCGATCAAATCACGCGATCAACTCAGCAAGGAAGCGTGGACCCTGCATGTGGTGGGACGGGTGTTGCGCGAGGCGACGCCGATCCGCTTGAATCGCGTCCTTGGCAGTTTGCCGCTGCGCCAGCCGGATTTCACGGACTTGAGTCATGGCCGGCTCACGCAAGCTGCCGGCCTGGATTACGGCCGGGCATTCTGCGCCATCAGCCACGGCTGGGTCGACGGCACGACCGCCCTGGCGGCGTTCGAAATTCCGCAGCTCGTGGGCGAGAACATCGCCGAGTATCACCTGCATCCCTGCCTGGTGGATTGCACATTTCAATTGACCATTCAGCTGCTGCGCGACGCCGCACTCGAGCATACCGGCGTCACCTTCGTGCCGACGCGCATCGGCCACTTGAGCTATCAGTCAGGATTGGGCCGGCCGCACTTCGCGCGCGCGCGCCTGCTGACCCGCGGACCGCATTCGGTCTCGGTGGAGTTCGAGATTTTCAACGAGGAGCGGCAATTGATTGCCTTGCTGGAGGAGGTCCGCTTTCGGGCCGTTCGCCTGCAGCGCTCCACTGCCGAGCAAATCCGCTACTTCGAGTACGCCTCCGTGCCGCGTCCCCTGCCGGTCAGCGGCGCGCCGACCGAAGTCCTGGCTATCGAACCGCTCGATGCCGCCTTGAGCCTCTGTTTCGCGGACGCCGAGGTGCGCCGCGCGCAGTGCCTCTACGCCACGGAGATCGATCCATTGCTCGATGAGCTGTGCAATCGCTTCGAGGCCGAAGCGCTGTCGCAAGCGGCGGGATCGGCCAACGCGCAGCGCGAAGCTTCGGGTGAAACCGCGGTCTCGGCGCAAGACATCTGGAACAGCCTGATCGGCGACTACCCGGACTTCTTCTCCATCGTGCATGCCGTGGGGCAGGTGGGCATGCATTTACCGGCGGAGCATGCATACGTAACGCACGTTTCCTTGCCGACATTGATGCACCAGGCGATCGGGCCCGCGCTCAAGCTACAGATCGATTTGGCCTTGCGCCAACGCATTCTCGCCGCCTTGAGTCTTCTGCCCGAAGGGCGGCGTTTGGGGGTCGTTGAAATCAGCGAGGGCCCGCCGGTGTTCGCGGCCGAGATCTGCCGCGCGCTGGAATTCGATCGCGCCGACTGCCGATTCTCCAGCACCGATGCCACCAGTCTCGAGGAGGCACGGCGCTTGCAGGAACGATATCCCGCGCTCGAGATCTCTGCGCTGCAGGACTTGCCCGCGAGCGGCGACAATCTCTTGGTGGTGGTCACGCTCGACTTCTTCAAGCTCGAGGATGCGTTGCGCGCGCTCACCTGCGCGCACGCGCTGTTGGCGCCCGGCGGCGTCCTGCTGCTCATCGGACAGCACGCCTCGCGCTGGCTGGACTTCGTCTTCGGACGCGACCCGAAATGGTGGAGCGAGTCGATCGACGGTGCGCCCCTAGGACGGCAGCAGCCGGCCGAGTTCTGGCAAGAACGGGCGCGCGTCGCCGGCTTCGCAGGATTGCACATGCACCAGCATGTGGACGAACTAGCCTGCGGTGCTTACCTGGTTTTAGGCTCTCGCGCAGCGGCCGCCGGCGCGATCGAACAGCCCAAGCCGCCGCAGCATTGGTTGCTGCTGAGCGACGCCGCCGGATACTCGGCGCAGCTCGCCGATCATTTGAGCGCGCAATTGCAGCAATTCGGCGATCGCGTCAGCCGCGGCGTGGCCAGCGAGGCGCTCGCTCTCGGCACCATTCTCGAAGACAGCGTCGGAGCCGCGGGTCCCCTGCACGGCATCGTTTCCTTGAGCGGTCTGAACCGCCGCCGCAGCGACGCCGATGCGGCCGCCTTGCTGCACACGCAGGTCTCGCGCTGCAGCGAGCTGGTCGCGCTGGTGCAGGCCTGCGAGGCCACGCAATCGCATGCGCAGTGCTGCTTCGTGACCGCCAATGCGGCCGCCCATTTACTGCCCGCGAGACCGTTCAGCGACAAGGCGCGCCGCTCGGCGCTGGCCGATGCACCGTTGGCCGGCCTTGCACGCACGCTCATGAACGAGGGATTCGGCGGCACGGTACGCTGGGTCGACCTCGAAACCTCGGAGGCCGCCATCGAAGTGACCGCCAAGGCCTTGGCGCACGAGCTGCATGGCGAGGACGGAGAGCAGGAAGTGATCTTGACCGCCGCGGGCGAGCGCTACGCACAGCGCCTGCGTCCCACGGGCGCGCCGCGCGCGGCTCAGCCTCAGGCGCTTCCCGCGGAACCCCGCAACGCGCGCTTGGGCTTCACCCTTCCGGGTCAGCTGCGCAATCTGCAATGGGAAACCTATCCGCGCGTCGCCATGGTCGGCGATCAAGTGGAAGTCGCCGTCCGGGCGACCGGCCTCAACTTCCGCGACATCATGTATGCGCTTGGGCTCATCTCGGATGAGGCCGTGGAGAACGGCTTCGCCGGATCGAGCCTCGGATTGGAGTTCTCGGGCGTGGTCTTGAGCGTGGGTCCGGACTCGAAGGGGTTCGCCCCTGGCGATGCGGTGGTCGGTTTTGCACCCTATAGCTTCGGCGATCGGGTCGTCACCACCTCCGCGGCGCTCTCGCCGGTTCCCGAGGGCCTCTCCTTCGAGGCAGCCGCCACCATACCGAGCACTTTCTTCACCTCGTATTACTCCCTGCATCATCTGGCGCGCCTGCAGGAAGGCGAGAAAATCCTGATTCACGGCGCCGCCGGCGGCGTAGGCTTGGCGGCCATCCAAGTGGCCAAATGGTGCGGCGCGGAGATTTTCGTGACCGCCGGTTCGGATGAAAAGCGCGATTTCCTGCGCTTGCTCGGCGTCGATCATATTTTCGATTCGCGCAATCTGGATTTCGCCGACGAGATTTTGCAATTGACCGGCGGCGAGGGCGTCGATGTGGTGCTGAATTCGCTGGCCGGCGAAGCCATCAACCGCAACCTGCGCGTACTCAAACCCTTCGGCCGCTTCCTGGAACTGGGTAAGCGCGATTTCTACGAGAACACCCGCGTGGGCCTGCGCCCCTTCCGCAACAACTTGAGCTACTTCGGCATCGATGCCGATCAATTGATGTCGGCACGTCCCGATCTGACGCAGCGCCTCTTTACCGAGGTCCTCGCCCTGTTCGAGCAAGGCGTGCTGCACCCGTTGCCCTATCGGGCCTTCGATGCAACCGAAGTGGTGGATGCATTCCGCTACATGCAGCAATCGAAGCACATCGGCAAGATCGTGGTGACCTATGGCCACGGCGTCCGGGGTGCGCACACCATCCCTAAGCCCGATACTCGCCGGCTGGAGCTGTCGGCGGACGCGACCTACCTCGTGACCGGGGGCTTGAGCGGCTTCGGCCTGCGCACCGCGGAGTGGCTGGCGGACCGCGGCGCGCGGCATCTGGTGCTGCTCAGCCGGCGCGGTGCGGGCGCCGATGAAGCGCACACCGTGCTGACGCGCCTCGAACGCCGCGGCATCGACGTGCGCGCCGTCGCCTGCGATGTCACCGACCGTGTCGCTTTGAGCGCGGTGTTCCAGGAAATCGCCCAGGGTGATGCGCCGCTGCGCGGCATCGTGCACGCCGCCATGGTCATCGAGGACGGACTGATCCGCGACATGAGCGTCGCGCAAATTCGCCGCGTGCTCGCCCCTAAAGTTTTGGGCGCACAGCATTTGCACGAATTGACGCGCGCCCTGCCGCTGGATTTCTTCGTGCTGTATTCCTCGGCGACCACGCTGTTCGGCAATCCCGGCCAGGGCAACTACGTCGCGGCCAATTTTGCGCTGGAAGCCTTGGCGCGCCTGCGCCGCGCGCAGGGGCTGCCCGCGACCTGCGTAAGCTGGGGCGCGATCGACGATGTCGGTTATCTGGCGCGCAACCATCAGGTCAAGGAAGCGCTGCAATCGCGCATGGGCGGCGTGGCGCTGCAATCCTCCGCGGCCTTGGACGCGCTCGAAGGCATGTTGATCGCGGATCGCTCCGATCTTGGTGTGCTCGACCTGGAATGGCGCTCCTTGAGCCGCTTCCTGCCCACCGCCGCCAGTCCGAAATTCGCGGAATTGGCCCGCGCCGGCGGCGAAGGCGACTCCGAAGAGGAGGGCACGCAGGATCTGCGCCGCTTGCTCATGAGCCTGCCGGAGACCGAACTGCACAGCACGGTGATCGACCTGCTCAAGGTGGAAATCGGCGAAATCCTGCGCATCACGCCGGAGAAGATCGACCCGGCCGTGTCCATCCAGCACATGGGCTTGGACTCGCTCATGGGCGTGGAGCTGGCGGTGGCGGTGGAGAATCGTTTCGGAACCCGCCTGCCCGTCATGGCTTTGAGCGACAGTCCCACAGTGGAGAAGTTGGCGGCCTGGATCATTTCGCATCTGCGCGGCGAGGAAGCCGTGGAGAGCAGCGATCACGACGACACCCGCCTGCAGGTCGCGCTGGTGGCAAGCCAGCACGCGGCGGACGTGCCGGCCGCCGATATTCAACAATTGGCAGACAACCTGCTCACGGGAAGCGCCGCCTCCAGCCGGCGTATGATCAATTAGATGAGCCGCAAGACGCTGCCGGGCCTCACCGCGGCGCTCAAGGAAAAACTGATTCAGCAAGGCCTCGAGCGGCGCCTGCGGCATGCCGGCGCTCCGGCCGCCCCGGCACGACCGTTGCGCGAGAACGGCAGTGCCGCGGCGGACATTCCGGAGCAGTTCACGCGCTTCGATCTACATCCGGGCTATCAGCAGCTGCGCATTATTTCCGATGGCGCCGCGCGCGTCGGCATCCCCAGCCCATTTTTCAAGAATCACGAGGGCATCGCCGGCGGCAGAACCCGCATCGGCGGCCGGGAATACCTGAATTTCTCCAGCTACAACTACTTAGGCCTATCCGGCGATCCGGCGATCTCCCAGGCTGCCAAGGACGCCATCGACCGCTACGGCACCTCGGT
>Ga0302325_10035512_pt1 | contig 10182 bp, 11 predicted proteins | sample Palsa_T0_2_FD_201948 | JGI IMG/M metagenome (GOLD analysis project Ga0302325, IMG submission 201948) | Peat permafrost microbial communities from Stordalen Mire near Abisko, Sweden - Palsa_T0_2 | ecosystem: Environmental > Terrestrial > Soil > Palsa > Peat permafrost | place: Sweden: Abisko... | reverse complement strand
TTTTTCGTACCCGTCGACCGCGCCCGTGCCTGCGGCGCTGGCCCGGGCGAGGACCTGCTGGTTGAGGCTGCGGATGCGCTGCGCCGCGGCCTCGTCAAGCACCCCGGTCACAGGTACGTCCGAAGCGGCCTCGCCGGCGGTCTTGACGAGCGCGTCGGTCGCCTCCTCGATGAACTTCGCGTGTACCTCCGCGAGCGCCTGCACCCAAGCCACCGGCTGCTTCAGATCGGCAGGATGGTCCGCCAGGCTTTGCAGGGCCTTCTCATGTGCGGCGGCGAAACCGTCGGCGGCGTTCCTGTCGGCCGTGAGCATTCGCTCGGTCAGCTGATTGATCCGCGTGACGGCTGCTTCGGCCTGCTGTGTAATCGGTGTTTCCGACATCGTGACCAGATCCTTTCCGTTTTTTCGCTCGTGAAATCTCAACTCTTGAAGACATAGGTGCCGGGCGCGTCGGCCAGCGGAGCCAGCCCGGTGGTGCCGAGTTCGGCCGGGCTCGGCTTTCTGCGGACCGCCGCGCTAGGTGAGCCAGCCGACATAGTCGTCCACCAGCTGCCCTGTTCAGTGCCGGACATCTGCGACCTTTGCCCGGTGTCCGCTAACTTCTCGTTTCCCACCCGGTAGCCGGCCTTCGGGTTGCTGGGCGGGTTGACGATGGCCGCGATGTGCCCCGCTGGTGGACAGGACGAACCTGCTGTCGCCGCCGAGCGGTTGCGTGCTCTGGTAGCAGTTCTGCCAGGGGCGCAGGTCGTGGGCCACGCCGGCCACCACGTAGTTGTCGACACGGACCGCGGATAGGTCGACGGGTGTGCCCATCATCGTGGCAGCACCGGGCGTGATCGGCTGGTTGGCCCCGCAGACGGTGAGGAAGTCGCGGTGCAGCGCGGCTGACATGCGCGTCGTGTCGGCGCTCCAGGACAGGATGCCGAATACCGGCGGCTCCCGGCCCAGCAGCTCACTGACCATAGTCGACAGCCGGCGGCCGACCTTACCGGGCTTGCCGGCCAGGCTGGCGATGAACTCGACGCCGGGGCGGCCGGGCGGCCAGCATCGCAACGGCCCGGCTCCTACGTCGACCAGCAACTGGTCGAGGGGCGCCGCCGCGTTGGCCTGCGCAGTTGCCATCGCCGATCTCCAGGGTGGGACACCGATGCCCGCGTGGTGGTAAGGGGGTGTTCGCTATGACATTGCCCTCGCTGGTGGGGGCCGTCGATGGCTGGTGCGACAATACGGTGCCAGATCCGCGGTGGTGGCGCACAACATCTGGGCCGTGACCGACGACAGCCTGAAGTCGCGCGCCGTACCGTCGGGTCATGGCGAACTGCGCCTGGGTCCCTGCCTCCGCGGAGAAGATCGTGCCGTCGGCGCTCAGGGCGCCTCCGGCGGGTGTGCGACACGAATGTGGGGTGCCGGGGAGTTCCAGGCTGGCACGGGCGGACGGCGCAATAAGCCGCATCGCATCTGCACCAGGCTGGCCAGCGTCCCGGCCGGCTCCGCTCTAGGCCTCTGACCTGCGCCCCGACCGCGACTCGAACGCGGGACCTACTGCTTAGGAGGCACTTTCGAAGTGTGGCCAGGAGGGCCGGATGTCGCCTGACGTGCCGGTCGGACGTACAAGCAGTGGCTGGATGTGGCCTGATGCGGCCCCGGATCCGTGGTTGTTGGCTCCCCGTTTGGCTCCCCAGAATCTCGTTAGCAACGCTAATATTCGGACAGGGAGAACTCAGCGCTGCCACCGCCTCGCCGGTCTGACCCAGCCGGGTAAGCGCTCTCTGCCTTGTATTCCGGAGTACGCGAGGCCGACCTGGATCATGCCGCGATAGGCCAGTGTCAGGCTGCCCGCCGGTTGCCCGAGCCCTGCCGTAGGCATAAAGTTAAGGCATCTCTTGAATTAAGCCTAGTCTTAACCAGAGAGGGGACCGTGTGGCGCGGAGCCTCAAGGTCACCGAGGAGTACGCCGCATGGTTCACCGCCTTGATCAAGGACGACCTGGCCTCCGCACTCAGGTCGCCCAGCCGGTCGCGGCTCTGCGGGAGGAAGGACCCACGCTCGGCCGACCACTGGTAGACCGCATCCAGGGCAGCAAAATCCATCACCTCAAGGAACTGCGGCCCGGCTCTGGAGGCCGGTCCGAGATCAGGGTGCTCTTCGCATTCGATCCCGCGCGGTCGGCGCTGCTGCTGCTCGGCGGCGACAAAGCCGGGAACTGGCAGCGTTGGTACCGGGAAAATATCCCGATCGCCGAACGGTTGTATCTGGAATACACCGCAGAGAAACAGGAGTAGCCCGCCATGCCTGAGCGCACCCCCCTGGACTGGGAAGACCTGGAGCGCGAGCTGCACGCTGCCGGTGTCTCCCCCACGGAGATTGAGGCTGGTGCGCGCCGCCTGCTCGCCCAGGCGCGCGGGCACCAGCTCGCCGAGACCCGCAAGCAGCTGGGCCTAGGCCAGAAGCAGATCGCCGCCGCCATGGGCGTCAGCGTCGCCCGGGTATCCCAGATCGAGCACGGCGAGGTCACCTCGTTCGAGGTCATCGCCCGCTACGTCGAGGCCCTCGGCGGCAGGCTGGACCTCGTGGCCGACTTCGGCGACAAGACCATCCGGCTGCCCGTCAGCGACACCGCGACCGCCGCGTGACAACAGCCAGGCGAAAGCCTCACCGGCCGGGCGCCTGACCTGGCGGTCGTAGCGGCGCGGGCAGACCCGCCAATCGCCAGGCCGCCGGATCTTCGCCAGACCTCGGCAGACTCGCGCAGATGAGGTTATTGCGGTTTGCCATCTTCCGCGCCGACGCTCGGCGCATCCCAGGCAGGGAACGGAACCAATCAGCCCGCCCGCGCTAGCCACCAGGACATCCTGGCGCGACACCCGGGACAAGCCACGCAAGTCCAGCCAGCGGAGGGCCCACCGACGGAACCACGTCACGCCATGTCACAGACAAGGCCAGGTAGAACGCTCGCGGAGCCGCCGTTCTGCATGGCCACGGCCATGCGTCGGCGCGCTCTTGATCAGCGCAGAGCTGGACAATCGGGGCGCACCGCCAGCCTGCCATTGGTCGAAGCTCCGGACATGCCCAGCATGCTCAGCCAGGCAGGGGCATCACGGCCGGCCGCCGTTCGTCCGGCGCAGCGGGAGTGGATGATGTACTCCTGCTGCGGTACGAGCGCCCTGGCACTGGGCATGGTCGGGTCAGCTCCGCCATTCAGCGCGGCTTGAGCCTCGGGGGACGAGCGGGGGTGCTGGCCAGGCGGGCGCGGTGGCGGAGAACCGGACCGGCGGGGCGAGCATGTGGACGTCGCCGAGTGGGCTGGGGGCGTCGTAGGGGACCGGCTCGCGGAGACGGTGCTCGTCGTCGCAGCCGGCCAGGGCGGGGTTGACCAGGCCGAGCGACCCGCACCACATGGCGGTGCGGGTCAGGTTCACCGTGACGTGCCACGAGCCTCCCTCGGTGGTGCGCTTGACCAGGGCCGCGGCGGCGCCGGCTGCTCCCAGGTAGCCGGTGATGTAGTCGTTGATCATCCCGGTGACGGGAAGTCTGGGCTGGGCCCGGGTTCCTTCGAGGGTCATGAGGCCGGAGGCGGCGGATCCGTTCATGTCGAAGCCTCCGCGCTGCGCCCACGGGCCGTTCGATCCGTAGCAGGTGAGGGAGACGTACACCAGGCCCGGGTGCCGCTCCGCCAGCTGATGTGGCTCGAGGCCACGGCGTTCCAGCGACCCGCCGCGGTGGTTGCTGACCACGATGTCGGCGTCGGCTAGGAGGGCGGTCGTTCGTTCCTGCCCGGCTGGGTTCCCGAGGTCGGCGTAGGCGCTGCGGGAGCCGAGGTTGGCCTCGGCGTAGATGAACTCGTGCTCGTAGTCGTTCGGGCGGGTCGCGCAGAGCACGTCCGCGCCGTGCTCGGCCAGGGTCCGGCCTACGACCGGGCCCGCGACGGCGTGGGTGAACGACAGGACGCGGATGCCGTCGAACGGCCGCTGTGCTGGGCCGAAGTCCCGTGCCGGGGCGTCGCTGATGCGCTCCAGGCCTATGACCGGCTGGCTCGCCACAAGCGCTCCCTGCGGGTGAGCCAGCCATTCCCGAGGCTCGCGTATGACGCACGCCGGAAGGCCCGCGGCGCTCGCCGTCTGTTCCAGCTCGAGCGCATCCCACCGCCCGATGGCCGCGGCGACCCTGGCGCCGTCGGGTGGCACGTCCAGGAAGCGGCACCATTTCGCGGCCAGATGCGGGTACACGCCCGACGCCATGACCCAGCGGCCGTCCGCTGTGCGGTACGGCGTGAGGAGGAACGGGTTGTCGAGTACGAGCGGGTGCGGGACCGGCTCCCCGTTGAGGGCCGGGCACCAGAAGGCACCTGGGTTGATGCCGTGGATGGCCTGGCGCAGGTCCAGTTCGAGGTCTTGCCCGGGTCCGCCCCGGTGCCGGTGGAAGGCGACCGCGGCAACGGCGTTCGCCATGATCGGGATGCCGATGCAGGCACCGAGGCGGTGCGCGGCGGGCAGGATGGGATCCCGGCCGGTGATTGACACGGCGCCGCCCGTCGCGGCCCGGGCCAGGCTGACCGTCGGCAGCAGGTCGTCGAGCGCGGTCAGCGGATCGAAGGCGGCAGCTGGCCGGGCGGCCGGGAAGATGTCGGTTTCCGGAGGGCTCATGGTGCCTAGGCCTCCTGTCCGGCCGGCGCCGCGGGCGCGCCGCGGCGGAACAGCAGGGCAGCGAGGACGGACCCGGCCGCGAACATTCCGGCGGCCCACCAGAACGCGATGGTGTAGCTGTGCACCTGGGCCAGTTCGGCCAGCGCGGGTGCCGGGTGGCCGCCGGCCATCAGCCGGGGACTGAGATGGCTGGCCAGGTAGCTGGCGGCGGCGCTGGCCGCCAGGGTGTTGAGCAGCGACGTGCCAATCGAGCCGCCGACCTGCTGGCCGGTGTTGACCATGGCCGAGGCGACGCCCGCGTCCGACGGCGCCACGCCGGCGGTCCCGGTGTTCATCGACGGTGACATCACCAAACCGAGGCCGGTGGATGCGAGCAGCAAGGGCGGCAGGACAACCGCCGCGTAGCTGGAGTGGACGCCGATCCGGGTCAGCCAGGCCAGCCCGGCGGCGGCGGCGAGCATGCCCGGCGCGACGAGCCACCTGGGGCCGACGCGGGGCAGCAGCACGATGTTGGCCAGGTTGGCGCTGACGATGACCGCGCCGACCATGGGCAGGAAGGCGACGCCGGTCATGACCGGGCTGAAGCCCAGGGTCTCCTGCAGGTAGTAGGTCAGGAACAGGAAGATGCCGAACATGCCGGCGCCGGTGATGAGAATCGACAGGTAGGCAGCGGCCCGGTTGCGGTCCAGGACGATCCGCAGCGGCAGCAGCGGCTGCCGGGCCCGTGTCTCGATGTAGCAGAACGCCGTCAGCAGCACCGCGCCTGCGGCGAGGAAGCCCCACGTCGCTGGCGCGTGCCAGCCGTCGCTGGCCGCGTTGGAGAAGCCGTAGACGATGCCGAACATGCCGCCGACCTCGGCCACGAGGCCGGGCAGGTCCAGCCGCGCCCGCCGGCTGGCCGGCTGCCGGCGCAGCAGCACGAGGGCTCCGGCGCACGCGATCGCGGCGAACACGAGATTGACATACAGGCACCAGCGCCAGTCCAGGTACTGGGTCAGCAGCCCGCCGAGCAGCAGGCCGACCGCTCCGCCGGCGCCCGCGATAGCGCCGAAGACGCCGAACGCCTTGCCCCGGTCCTTCGTGCCCTCGAACGTGGTGGTCAGCAGCGCCAGCGCGGCCGGGGCCAGCAGCGCGCCGAAGGCGCCCTGGCAGGCGCGGGCCGCGACGAGCATGCCGAAGCTGCCCGCCGCGCCCCCGGCTGCGGACGCGCCCGCGAAGCCGATCAGGCCGGCGATGAACGTCGCCTTGCGGCCGATCAGGTCGGTGAGCCGGCCGCCGAGGAGCAGCAGGCTGCCGAAGGCGAGCGCGTAGGCGGTCACCACCCACTGCCGCTCGATGTCTGAGAAGTGCAGGGCCTGCTGGGCTGAGGGCAGCGCGATGTTCACGATCGTGGCGTCGAGCACCACCATCAGCTGGGCCAGGGCGACGACGGCAAGGATCAGCCAGCGCCGGGGGTCCGCGCCGGTCACATCTGGCGCCCGGGCTGGTCCCCGCGCCGGGCCGGGGGTGCCCGCGGGCCGAGTTCGGTTCGCTGCCGCGGCTGGGATGTGTGCTGAGGCGGCGTTGTTCGTGGTGCTGGTCGGGGCCTCACTGGGCATGACGTGCCTCCTAACAGAAGGAATGTTCTTTTTTAGACTAGCGGACGCACTCCGGCTGTCAAGACCGAACATTCCTTCTTTTTGATGCTAGGGTTGTGTCATGCCCCGGATCACTGACGAGCGCCGCGAGGCGCGGCGCGAGCAAATCCTCGAGGCGGCACGCGCCTGCCTGCAAGACCACGGGCTGGAAGCCGTGTCGATGGAGATGATCATCGCCCGCTCGGGCCTGTCGACCGGCGCCGTCTACGGCTACTTCAAGGGCAAGGACGACATCATCAGCGCCGTCGTGACCGAGGGAACGGCCGCGATGGGCCGGCGGCTCGTCCCGATCCTGACGGCCACCGAGCCGCCGCCGCTGCCCGATCTCATGGAGCAGCTGCTGCGCACCATCGCGGACTTCGGCCAGGACAAGCATGACGGCATCGACCGGCTGCTCGTATCCCTGCACGGCTGGAGCCACTCCCAGAGCGACCCCGGGCTCAAGGCGGCCACCCGCGCCGCCTACCGCAGACAGCGCGAGCTGTTCGCCGAGACGGTCCGGCGGTGGCAGGCGGCCGGGACGTTCGACCCCGGTGCCGACCCCGGCGGAGTAGCGGAGCTGCTGCAGTCGATAATCCTGGGGTTCGTCGCCCAGCGGGCACTCGCCGGAGACGCCGACGTCCAGGCGCACATCGACGCCCTGCAAGCACTCAGCCCCCATCCGCGGCCCCGCCCACCCCACGACGCCCGCGACGAGCCAGCCACCCCCCATCACCAGCCTGCTTGAACGTCCGCCCTTCCGGCCGAGCCGCTCAGGCTAATCCGCACTCGACAGCGATCCGGCCGGCCTCCGCACATGCCGCGAAGAGGCACGTCGAGATCATTAAATGTCTGGCAGGCGGGTCCCGCTACGAAGATCGAATCTGGCCTCCTGCCACGAGGCAGGAAGTCATGCGATGCCGCCCGAGTCATGTTCAGACCTGGGTGTTCTGCTCAGTCGTTCGAGGCTGACCGTGGGCGTGACGGGACGTTTCTGGCAACGATCGTCTGGAGCGGCTGCCGGGCTATGGCAGCAGCTCGAATGCCTCAGCATGACGTGGCCGTACTACGGCGAAATGGCGCCGGTTGAGTGTTGCGATCCTGACCGCGCCATGCCGCTCGGCCAAAGCGACCACGGACGCATCCGTCCCGCCGAGCCGCAAGTCAGCGTAGGTGCTGACCAGATCCTGGATGCGCTGCCAGTCTGTAGTGTCGAGATCGGCCACTTCCAGCTGGCCATCGATGATGGACGCGTACAGGCTGGCTTCCGCCTTGGCGCCAAGCTGCCGGTCGATCAGGTAGGCGGCCTCCGCGATGACCATGGCCGTGGTGACCAGGGGACCCTCGTCGCTCTCCAGCAACTGCCGGCACGCCTCGTGGTCCTTATCGGCGCGATCGGACGTCGCGACCAGCGGGCCGGTATCGACGATCAGCACTTAATCGTGCCCGAACCCCTCGGCCAGCATCTCATCAGCCTCGGCCGCGCCGCGCCCGGAAGTCGAAGCACCGACGGCGGCGAAAGCCAGCCGGCGACGCGGCGCCTTGGGCAGCTGCGCCGCCAGCAGTGCCGCTGCCAGCTCATCTGCAGTCTGGCCGCGACGAGCTGCCTCAGCGGCCAGCGCCTCCGCGACGGCGTCATCCAAGTGCAGCGTCACTGTCATGACTCCAGCGTAACAGCCCAGCGCGCGAGCTAGGAGAACCGCGGCAGCCAACGCAGGTTGCCATAACCGAATGATCTGACGCCTTCATTGACGCGCCGAAGGTATCTCTCAACCACTCATAATCGGCATGCATGAACTGGAGTCAAGTCTTTGCGGCACCTTCGCTAAGCGTATGCAAGCAGACACATCGGGGTGAGCAGTTGCCGCGACCGGACGCCGCCGGACAGGCTGCGGCCGGCGCGGGCGGACTGGGAAACAGGCGCGATGCACAGGCTTCAGTAGATGCGTTTGGCTCCCAGTTTGGCTCCCAGCTGACGGGTCATCTCTCGGCACGTGTCCGGGATCTCAATTCCTACCGGTCAGCGCCATTCTTCGACACATCCGTAAGCGGTACGCGCCGTACGAGTGATTGCCTGAGAGCAGTAGGTCGTTGGATCGATAATAGTTTTGAATATAGCTTCTCAACTGGACTCTTTGCGCCCCGACCGCGACTCGAACGCGGGACCTACTGCTTAGGAGGCACTTTCGCGGTGTCGCCCCACGGTGTTGGTTGTCGCCTGACGTGCCGTTCGGCCGCCGAGGCAGTGGCTGGATGCGGCCTGATGCGGCTCCGAATCTGTGGTCGTTGGCTCCCCGTTGGGCTCCCCTAAATTCCGTTAGCAATGCTAATTTCCAGGCACTTGAAGTCACGCGGCAGCACTCGATCACCGCCTCAACCGCTGTCGGCTATGACGTGATGTTCTTCATACCGTCAGGCGACGACGCTCGGTCGCCCGGAGCACATAGGCCCAGCAGCGCGACGATAATGTCAGGACCGGCAGCTACTCTGACCAACCGTGAGCGACCAGATACGGCGCCTGTATGACTTCGAGCTCGGACCTCAAGTCCGCGACTGGCTCGAGAGCCTCGGCGACAGCGACTTCAAGCGCGTGGACGAGGTATGCGGCTTGCTCGCCGAGAAGGGCAGCGAACTCGGCGGCCCTTGGTCTGATCACCTGGACGGGCCCGTATGGGAACTGCGGATCCGGCTGCGCGATGTTGCGGCAAGGATCACCTACTGGTGCACTGCTGATAGAAGGATCGTGCTACTGACAGCGTTCCGGAAGACCAGGCAGCACGACCAGGGGCAGATCGACCAGGCCGTCCGGGCACAGAAGACGTGTGAGGGCGACCACCGGGTGCCTGTAACCGAAATCTATGAGAGGCAGGTGTGATGACCGGCTACCACGCCCGCTGGGTCCGCCCGCCGGAGCACACCGACGATCCGGAGCGGATCGCCATCCGTGAGGCACTGGCCTTCGGCAAGGCCGTGTATGACCAGCGCTGCGCGTTGGGTCTTAGTGTCGCAGACCTGGCCGCCCGAGCCGACATGACCGTGGATGATGTCGAGTGCATCGAAGAGGGCGGCACCGAGCCCACCATCGCCCTGCTACGGAGCCTTGCCGCCGCGCTCGACTCGGACGTGCGACTGACTCCGGGGCACGACCTCGGTTCCCTCTGGTTCGAACCCCACGCAGCCTGACCCGACGACTCCGGCATTGACAAGCGGGTACGACCCGTGAGTGACGGACACTGATTGCGGATAACGCGCGCGGAGCCGCCGATCTGGCGCAAAATCCGCGGTATGGCAGCAACGGTCCGCCACGTGCAGATCAGGGCGATCTGTGCTCGCCGCATCACCTATAGGCGACTCGCTGACAAGTACCTAATCGGCAGCGCGTCTTGCCTCTACCCAATCGGCAGCGCGTCTTGCCTCGTTCCGCATCACGGAACGATCACCCGTCTAACGATGAGTCGGCACTGCCTCGCGCCTTGAAGCTGCCCCGTCGCGGCCAAGCCGGAGAGAACCGTAACCACTGTGCTCGCGGTAGGTGTCGCAAGATGCTCATACCGGGCGTCGCCTAACGCCTCGGCCGGGCTAGTGAGCATCGTTGCGGACGCCGTGCTGACGCCCGATGATTAATGTGTGGTCCCAGATGAGGGCACTTCAGTGTTTGAGATTCGGCTGCTCGGATCAGTGCGGGTGGTCAGGTCCGGCGGCGAGGTCATGCTGGGCGGCCCCCGGCAGCGGGCCGTCCTCGCCCTGCTCGCATCACGATCCAGGATCGTGCCGGCCGGTCAGCTCGCGGAGGAGCTGTGGCGCGGTGAGCCGCCGCCCACCGCTGCCGTGACGCTGCGGTCGTACGTGTCCCGGCTGCGTTCGGCGCTGGCACCGGACGCCGTGCTGGCGGCTAGGGGCGGCGGCTACGTGCTCGAAGTCAC
>Ga0302325_10035510_pt1 | contig 10182 bp, 8 predicted proteins | sample Palsa_T0_2_FD_201948 | JGI IMG/M metagenome (GOLD analysis project Ga0302325, IMG submission 201948) | Peat permafrost microbial communities from Stordalen Mire near Abisko, Sweden - Palsa_T0_2 | ecosystem: Environmental > Terrestrial > Soil > Palsa > Peat permafrost | place: Sweden: Abisko... | reverse complement strand
TATCGCCGCTGCCGGCGGAAGGAGTGGAGCAAGTCGAAGTGATCCGCGGACCGGAGAGCGCACTTTACGGATCAAATGCCGTAGCTGGGGTGATTAATATTGAGACGATTCACGGAGATGGCCCGCCGCATTTTACGTTGGTGGGAGAGGGCGGCAGTCTGTATACGTGGCGACTGGGCACCACCGGAGCGGGACTGAACAAAGGATTTAGTTGGGCATACAGCCTGTCGCGGCTGGAAACCAACGGCGAAGTCCCGAATGATGCCTACCGCGGTCAGACCTCGACGGTGAGCCTGGGATACTCGCGCTCGCCGCGCCGCAAATTCAATGTAAACTTTTTCGGTTACGCTGGCCTACTCGGACTTCCGGGTCCCTATGGTTCGAACCCGGACGGTCTATTTCCGGGCCTTGATCCCTCCACGCACCAGAACCAGAATCTTTTTGGCTACCAGGCGCAGGAAACTGAGCAGTTTTCGTCTCGGTTCCAACAGGTAACGACTGTGAGCGTGTCGACGGACCGGATCACATTCATCTCGCCGATAGAAGGCAATTCGTTCACCAACAATCTGCGCGTGGTGGCCAATACCAGGAGCGAGATCGCGATTTCTTCCAAGGACACGCTGGTAGCGGGATTCGAATACGACCGAGATCAGTTCAAGAACACCTTCGTGGAAGGCTCCAGCGACTCGCCCTTTGTGCTGGGGCGCAATAGCTATGCGTTCTTCGCGGAAAACCGCTGGACTCCCGCCGATCGCTGGTTCATCAACGTGGGAGTGCGCGTGGACGGCCTGCAAACCGATTCCGTTCCGGTCAACAACGACACAGGCCAACCGGGGATTCCCGCCAATACCCTCGCCAAGGTCACACCGCGGATTTCCGCCGCGTATATGGCCCGGCAGGGAGATGGTGACGACTTTTTCGGCGCAACGCGCCTGCACGCCAGTTTTGGAACCGGCTTCCGCGCTCCGGACGGATTCGAACTTGCGTTTACAAATAATCCGGCGCTGAAGCCCGAGGAAAGCATCAGCTACGATGCCGGCGTTGAGCAGCGGATGGCGCACGACCGCGCGATTCTGGACGTCACGTACTTCTATAACAAATTCAAGGATCAAATCGTGACCACCGGCGATTTGCCCACCAATTTCGATTCGGAGAACATCGGAAAGTCGCGAGCCTGGGGCCTGGAAACGAGCGTTCGTATCCATCCCTTTCGCTCGTTCGAATTTTCAGGTACGTACACGTGGATGAATACAGCGATCCTGGCGCTGGACGGCTTTCCGGAACCCATCGATCCCTTCTCCGTGGGAGAACCACTGCTTCGCCGCCCGCGCAACGCCGCTGGATTCAACGCGACTTGGACGAAGAAGCGGTTGATGCTCAACATGAACGGGACCATTCGCGGCGCGGTGCTGGACGTCGAGCCGAACGATGGGACTTTTGCTTGCGAGTTGATAAACCCCATAACCAACTTGCCTTTTCAGTGCCTGTTCCGAAATCACGGATACGAGCTGATGAACGCGGGTTTCGCCTACCACCTGCCCAAGGGCGTCGAAATCTACGGGCGGCTCAATAACTTCCTGAACCAGAGATATGAGGAGGCTTTTGGCTTTCCGTCCCTGCGACTGAATTTCATGGCCGGATTCAAGATGGACCTCCCTTCGGGCGGCCGACGCTCGGAATAAATAGCGAATTGCGGAGATTCGACTGGCCGTTCACGTCCCGAGCGGCCATGCGTCCGGCATGAACCGGGATCGTCCCCGGAACGGCCATAACGATTGTGACGGATGCTATAATCCTGGGTTCGCGGCGCGCCCGGTGTCGCGCTATGCGCCGCACAACATGACCCGAAACACTCAGGAAGCAAATCGCGTGACACCCGAAATTATGGCCAAGTACGAACCGGTGATTGGGCTGGAGGTGCACGCGCAGCTCAAAACGCTGACGAAGGCGTTCTGCGCTTGTTCGAGCCGCTTCGGCGACCCGCCAAATTCGAATACTTGTCCAGTGTGCCTGGGACTGCCGGGCGCGCTGCCGGTGCTGAACCGGAAAGCGCGGGATCTCGCGGTGCGAGCGTCGCTTGCGCTGCACTGCAAAATTCACGAGCGCTCGGTGTTCGCGCGCAAAAATTATTTTTATCCGGACTTGCCGAAGGGCTACCAGATTTCGATGTACGAATTGCCGCTGGCGACTGAAGGTTCGCTGGAAGTCGAGGTCGAGGGCGCGACAAAGCGGATCGGAATCACGCGCTTGCATATGGAAGAAGACGCGGCCAAAAATCTGCACGAGGGATTTTCGGATTCCGACCGCTGGAGTTACATCGATTACAACCGCTGCGGCGTGCCGCTGGTGGAAATTGTTTCGGAGCCTGATATTCGCACGCCGGCCGAAGCGTATTCATATTTGACGACTCTGAAGCAAGTGCTGGAGTACACGGACGTGAGCGATTGCAACATGGAAGCAGGCTCGCTGCGCTGCGACGCAAACGTCAGCGTGCGCCTGCGCGGCGCTCCCAAATTCGGCACGAAAGTGGAAGCGAAAAACCTGAATTCGTTTCGATATCTGCAGCACGCGCTGGAATATGAAATCGAGCGGCAAATCGGCGTGCTGGAATCGGGCGGCAAAATCGTGCAAGAGACGCGGCTGTGGAACGTGGCCGCCGGACGCACCGAAGCAATGCGCTCGAAGGAATTCGCGCACGACTATCGTTATTTTCCGGACCCCGATCTGTTGCCTCTTTCGGTTTCAGAAAAGCTGATTGGAGAAGTGCGCGCGGAGATGGCCGAGCTTCCGGATGCAAAGCGCGCACGTTTTTTAAGGGAGTTTGGAATTACGCCTTACGATGCGGGAGTTTTGACCGCGACGCGCGCGCTGGCGGATTATTTTGAAGCGGCGGTGAAGGCAGGCGCTCCAGGGAAGTCCGCAGCGAATTGGATTTCGACCGAACTGCTGCGCCGGCTGAACGAAGCCGGGAAGGACATCGAGGGTTGTCCCGTGCCGCCATCGGCGCTGGCGGAACTGTTGGCGAAGATAGAAAGCGGTGAAATCACCGCCGCCACCGGCAAGAAAGTATTTGCTACGATGTTTGATACGGGCAAACGCGCGGCTGCTATCATTTCCACTGAAGGAATGATGCAGATCACCGACGCCGGCGCGATCGAAAAAATCGCGCGGACAGTGGTGGCCAAGAACGCGGAAAATGCGGCCAAGTATCGCGCAGGGAACGAAGGCGTGTTCAAGTTTTTCGTGGGCCAGGTGATGCGTGAAACGCGCGGGCAAGCCAGCCCGCAGGTCGTGAACGATATTCTGAAGCGGGTGCTGGCGGAAGCTTAGCGCGAGCGAAGAAGGGAATAAACTGCATGTTGAAAGAAGGCGACAAGGCTCCAGGCTTTAGCGTAAAGGCCGATGACGGCGAAATCATCTCGCTCTCGGATTATCGCGGGCGGAACTTGGTTCTCTATTTCTATCCCAAAGCCAACACTCCCGGTTGAATCAACGAAGCGTCCGAGTTTCGCGACGCCATCAAGAACTTTGAAAAGCTGGACACCGCCATCGTGGGATGCAGCGCGGACACGCCGGAAGATCAGACCAAATTCAAGATCAAGCACAAACTGAATTTTCCGCTGCTGGCGGATACGAAATTTGAAGTCATCGAAGCTTATGGCGCGCGGCGGATGAAAAGTTTTCTGGGGAAATCGTTCCTGGGAATCGTGCGCATGACGTATTGGATCGGCACGGACGGAAAAATTCGCAAAATTTGGGATAAAGTCACGCCGAAAGGCCACCCGGCCGAAGTGATTGCCGCGATTGAGGCGGGAACGGACTGAGCGAGATCAGCGGAACGGCGCTAGATTGTTACGTTGAAAGAGTCGCCATCCTGTTCGACCAGCGCGTTATCGATCAGGCGCGTTTTACCCAGCTTTGCAGCAAGCAATATTAAGCAACTTCCCCGAAGGCTCACGACGGGTTCGAGCGTTTCCGCGTCCACGATTTCGGCGTAATCGAGAGCAATAGCAGGCTCGGCGTCGAGCACCCGCCGCAACACGGCAAGCAATCGCACGACATCGCGTTGGCCTGCGGCAATTTCCTGGCGCACGGCGTCGAGGGAACGATGGAGCGCGGTGGCGGCGCGACGGTCGTCAGGCTGCAGATAAACATTGCGCGAAGAGAGAGCCAGGCCGTCGGGCTCGCGAAGAATCGGGCGGACGGCGATCTGGGTGTCCAGATTGAGGTCGAGCGCCATCTGTCGAATGACGCGGGCTTGCTGCGCGTCCTTGCGGCCGAAGTAGGCGAAGCCGGGCTGAACGATTTCGAAAAGCTTCAACACGACGGTGGTGACGCCGTGAAAATGGCCGGGACGCGAGCGGCCCTCGAGCTTGTCGCTGAGTCCTGCCACAGCGACAACGGTGCGAAAACCGGGCGGGTACATTTCCTCGGGTGTGGGCGCGAACAAATAATCGACTCCGAGATTTTCGAGCGCCGCGCGGTCGGCTTCGAACGAGCGCGGATATTTCTGGAAATCCTCGGAAGGGCCGAATTGTTTGGGATTGACGAAGATCGAAACTACAACAGGAGAGCAATCGGTTTGCGCCGCGCGGATTAGCGAAAAATGGCCCGGGTGCAAAGCGCCCATGGTGGGAACGAAGCCGATGACGCGATTCTTTGCGCGCGCCTCTCGAGAGATTTGCTTCATCCACGATATGGTGCGAATTATTTCCATGGCATGGGGAAGAAGAGAAAACCTCTCAGGAGATTACCGCGCAGGGAATGCGCCGTCGAGTGCGCGGCGTCATGCCTTGGCCTGCGCTGCGGCGCGCTCGCGATAAAACAAGATCAAGTCGGTAGAGACGGGCTTGGCATCGAGCTGGCGCAGCATAGCGGCAACTTGACCGCGGTGATAGGTGCCATGGTTGACGAGGTGTTGCAACATTTGCCAGAGCGGAGCCGCCTGCGGCATGCCCGCTGTTGTTTTGTGGGAAATGATGCGTTCTATATCTTCCGGCTTGAGCGAGGCGATATATTCAATAAGGTTGCGTTCGATTTCAGTCCAACGGCGGCGGACTGATTCGAGCGTGGGGAAATCGGTTGCAGGCGGGAACTTATCGGGCGAACGGCCTTGCCAGCGTTCGAGCCATAGCCACTCGACGAGCATAATGTGGGCGAGAGTATCGCGGACGGAGCGGAAGCTCGAGCGCAGGTCGCGCGTGAATTGCTCTTCGCTGAGCAGCGCGCAAGCATCCAGCGTGCGGCGATTGGCCCAGGAGTTGTAGTCGTACAGGCGGCGGAAATCTTCGACGTTCATACGAATCATCTCCGTTCAAGTGTGGCACGCATGCTTGCAGCGAACTATCTCGTTTAGGTGCGCTGCCGTGCAAGCAATTGATCGCGCAATTCAGCCGAGGAGTGGAAGGACTCCGCATCGGACGGGAAACCGCCGCTGCGGACATCGCTGCAATACGCTTCCACCGCTCGAGAAATTTCGCCGGAAAGATTCGCGTATTGCCGCGCAAACTTCGGCGTGTGGCCGATGGTAAGGCCGACGAGGTCGTGGAACACAAGAACCTGGCCATCGCAATCGGGTCCGGCGCCGATGCCGATCGTTGGAATGCGGAGTTTTTCGGTGATGCGGGCGGCAAGCTCGCGCGGGACGGATTCCAGAACCACCGAGAACGCCCCAGCGGCTTCCACTGCTTTTGCATCGCGCTCAAGCTGCTTCGCGGCGTCGACCGTTTTACCCTGGACGTGAAATCCGCCTAAGGCATTAATCGATTGCGGGGTGAGGCCGACGTGGCCCATTACGGGGATCTCCGCTTCGACCAGACGGCTGATCAATTCGAGACGGCGCTCGCCGCCTTCGATTTTCACGGCCTCGGCTCCGCCTTCTTTTATCAGGCGCATGGCGTTGCGAATGGATTCATCGGTGGAGACATGAAAGCTGCCGTAGGGCATGTCGGCAACCAGGAGAGCGCGCTTCGTTCCGCGGCGAACAGCGCGGACATGGTGCAACATTTCATCCAGCGTGACGGGCAAAGTGCTGTCGTAACCAAGCACAACCATGCCGAGCGAGTCGCCGACGAGGAGTACTTCCACACCGGCTTCGTCAAGCAGACGCGCAGTGGGATAGTCGTAAGCCGTCAAGCATGTGATTTTCTTTTTTGTCTCAGGAGAACCAGGGCCGGAATGGAACTTGCGGGATAACAGGTCAGGCACGGTAATTTTACCGTTGCCCGCTCGCGGTGCAACACTCATTTTTGCCTCCGGTGCCGCTCCCAGGTTCAGGATGCAGCCCATCCAACAATCAGATTCTAGCAAAAGGCGCCGGCCCGCGGCAAAAAGGATTTATGCCGCTGCGCTCGCGCCGCCATCAGCGGCTGGCCGGTGGCTTATTGCGCGTCCGTAACCTTGCCCTTGACGAAGGTGACCTTGAGATCTTTATATACGTAAATTTGCTTGGCGCCCAGGTTGAGGATCTTATCGGGCTGGCCGAGAATCGCGACGACTTCATCGGTAGATTGGCCGATCGCAACCGTGGCGGGCGGAGCCGGTGGAGCCTGCTCTGCCGCAGGAGCTTGGTCCGCTGCGGGCTGCGCGTCGCCACCTTGCTGCTGATTTCCTTTGTCGTCGGACTTGGCAGAGTCGTCTGGTTGAACTTTGAAGACTTCCGCGACGGTGGCCAACACTTCATCCGTTGAGGGTGTCGTACCTTTCGTATAGGGAAACTTGAGCGTGCACTGGTAGCGAACGTCCTGATAAGGGTCGCTGAAGAGAGTAAAGACGACGCCGTCGCCCTGCACCGCAATTCCGGTGACCCAGAATTTTTCGCCGGTGACGAATTGCCGCGACTGCGTTTGCGCAGCTTGTGGCGGCGGATGTCCGATGAAGCTGCCAAATTTTTGCACGTTATCATGCACGCCGAAGGCACCCTCGGACAGCTTTCCGGCCTTATAAGTGTTCTGGGGCATCACTTGGTTGGAAGTGCTGTACATGATTATTTTATCTTTTTGCAGTATCAAAACAGCGCCGGCGGTGACGATGTCGGTCTTGTCGTCAGTGGGCTTTGTGATCGCGTAGGTTGATTCCAACTTTTGCTGAAGTCCCTGGGCTGCGCTGCGAGGACTTATCCCCAGAAACGAAAACAGTATGGCTGCGGCAACGATTGATTTGATGATTGCTTGGCGCGAGAACATAGCTCACCTCACCCAGAGAAGAAATTGTTTTGGGTCGCGGAAGACATCCCATTCCATACAACGGCGTAACTATAGGTAAGCCTACTAATCATGTCAACTGGTGCGCGATTTCAAATTGCGACGCAACCATCACTTGATTCGCAGTCCAGCGTCTCGCGATATTCAACCGGGAAAGCCAGCCGACGTGCAGCTGACTCTCCCGGTCGGTGATTGGCTACGTGACCCTAATTACTGACCCCGTCGTTTGCGGCCACCTGGACTTCCTTTTCAGTGGCGTCGGCTTCCTGTTGTTGTTTTGCCAAATCGGCCGCGGCGTTAGGATCGACTTGCGCCACGCCGTCAGGATTGGGCTTCGACACGGTGGAACCAGCCGGAGCGGCGGGCATGCCATTCTTGCCCTGGTTCTTGGCCAGCTCTCCGAGGCCGTCGTCAATCTGCTCCCGGAAATGATTATGCATTTCCTGCAGGTCGTTGACTGCGACGGAAAATTGCGTACCCGAGCTGCAGTCGCCCTTTTGGCTGCCGCTGACGAGCACCTTCACGTTCTGGTTGGCGTCAGGGGTATCGTCGATGCGGGTAAGAACATCGCCCTGGCTCAAGGAACATTCGGTGCCGTCTGCCAGTTGTGGGTTGAGAGTGTCAGCAACGATGAAAGTACGCAGATTGGGATTCAGCGCGTCCGGCGGGACTTCGGCCGGAGTAGCTGAGGCTGATTGTGACGAGTCTGCCGCCGGCGCTGCTGCCGCCGGAGCACTGGCTTGTGCCGCTGCGGCATCCCGTTCAGCCGCGATCTCTGCTTTAACCTCATCAGCGATCGCCTGCTTTACTTCCGGTGTTAGGACAACCGCACTCTGAGCTCCGCCGCCTGAGTCTGCTGGAGCGCCTCCGGGATCGCCACCAGCACTTGCATTCGCAGCAACAGTGGCGTTAGCTGCGGCCTGAGCTGCATACGCGGCCTGCAGATTTTGCGATATCAGGTAGTCCGTGAGCCAAAACGCTGGAGCTGCATAGACCGGATACGGATTGAAAAAATATCCGTAGTAGCCAAACCAGGGCGCGCCGCCCCAGCCCCAACCCCAGCCAATCCCTGGACCCCACCCACCATAGGCCCATCCGTAATACCCGCCTCCCCAGAATCGCCCGGGGTAGTAGTGGTTGTAGTAGCCACCATGCCAGTAACCTCTTCCGTAAGCGCGCGCATACGCATGCCCGCCTCTATAGTAGGTGCGGCTTGTGAAGCTGCGGCCGCCGCGGGAGAAGTTGTGTTCTGTATAGCCTCGGCCCCGCCCTGTGCTAACCACCCGGCTGCCGTCTGCGCGCCTGGACGAAACGGTTCGGCTGCCATTGGCACCGTGGTTTATGGTCGTACCGTTTTTGGTATGAATCGAGCTGACCTTACCGTTGGAACCGAAGTTCGCTTTCGTTCCGCTCTTTGTCGAAACGCTGGTTGTTTTGCCCGAACTGTTCGTGGACCGTGTGTTTCCGTGGGCGGTTGTAACTGTCTTGCCGCCGCCCTTGGTACCGCCGGTCGAGGCTGACTTGGTGCCGCCAGTCGAGCCAGTTTTGGAGCCGCCTGCCGTGGTCTTAGCGCCGCCGGTCGTCCCGGTCTTAGAGCCGCCTGCCGTTGTCTTAGCGCCGCCCGCTGTGGTGGTCTTGGCGCCACCTGCTGTGGTGGTCTTGGCGCCGCCCGCTGTGGTCGTCTTAGCGCCACCCGCCGTGGTGGTATGAGATCCCCCGGCCGTGGTGGTGTGAGAGCCGCCCGCCGTGGTTGTCTTGCTGCCACCCGCTGTGGTGGTATGAGATCCCCCGGCCGTGGTGGTATGAGAGCCACCCGCCGTGGTGGTGTGAGAGCCGCCCGCCGTAGTCGTCTTGCCGCCAGACGTGTTTGCGTGCGAGCCGCCGGATGAAGATTTTGCCGGGGCGGAGGCATGCGAACCGCCTCCACCTGAAGACTTATTCTTCTGGCCCCAGGCAAAACTAGGAACCATGAGTAAAATCAGAAACACAATGCACGTCCCGGCGATATTTCTACCTGGATGGAGCAATTTCATCGTCATCTCCTCTTTTTGGAACTTTGTCTTTTGATTCGAGCCAGCAAGAATGTTTAACACTCAATGATTCCGTATGTTTCGGATGGCAATCGTGTTTCCCGAATACGCATAAGAGTAGACTCACAAGAACCGCCGGTAACCGAAAAAAGGAAAAGGTGCGCTCAATCCGTACCCCCGAGCGTGGACAGACAAATACACGAAAGGTACCCGACGACACTTCATACTCCTCCGCAAAAAGGCATACCACGAGGGGCTGCAATCGTTCTCCGGAAACTATAATCCCAGCTTTAACAGACTGTCAATTCCAAACGGAATTGGCTAGGACTGCACAACCGGAGCCGGCATTTGAGGCTCGACGCCGCGCCAACCGACCGGGCGTCCCTGGATCGCTTCTTTCAAAGCGCGGAAGAGCACGACGTACATCATTTGGCGATAGTAAAAGCGCTGGAGAATGAGAGGTGCGAGCAAAGTCCAGTCTTCATTTTTCTCCAGAGCAAACGCGACGACGCAGGTCAGGAGGTCAATTAACATGAAGATGGCAAAGAAAACCAGCGAACGCTCCACATCCTGAAGCGTCCAAAGCTGCGGCAAACGGGCGATTCGAAGCTGCGCAAGGCCCCAGAGAGCTATCGAAAGAATAAAGAGGAGATCGATAACGGGTGAAACCAGTGGAAGAATAATTTGGAACAGGAAAATATTGGGGATCGCAATCCAACCCAGAGTGCCATAGCGCGGTTTGCCCACAGCATCACGATGTTTCCATACAGCTTGCAGGGTACCGAAGGTCCAGCGGAATCGCTGGCGAATCAGAGCTTCCACAGTGTCCGGGACTTCCGTGCGCCCGATGGCATCTTCGTCGTACAAAATCTTCCACCCGTTGCGGCGAATGGTCAGGGTGAGGTCGGTATCTTCCGCCACGGTGTCACCCGAAAATCCGCCATTGGCTC
>Ga0302325_10035509_pt1 | contig 10183 bp, 11 predicted proteins | sample Palsa_T0_2_FD_201948 | JGI IMG/M metagenome (GOLD analysis project Ga0302325, IMG submission 201948) | Peat permafrost microbial communities from Stordalen Mire near Abisko, Sweden - Palsa_T0_2 | ecosystem: Environmental > Terrestrial > Soil > Palsa > Peat permafrost | place: Sweden: Abisko... | reverse complement strand
TTTTTTTTTTTTTTTTTTTGACGTAGTGTGCTCATCAACATTCTAGCGATCTTCTCTCAGCGCACCATGGGTGGGCCTGAGACCGTGATTAGCGTCAAAGACCTTGAAAAAGGACCCCCTCTGGAAAAGCATGATCAGCGCCTGGATGAGGCTCGAAGTATCCTTCCAAGCACATATTTCGACGGAGTTGTTGGGCTCAAGAAGCAATATCGGCCATGGCTAGAATGTCTTCATCAATTCATGGACCCTGATGCAAAGGGTTTCGCAATAAATCTCGACAGGAGAATGAAGGATTTTGACATCAAGGTTATCCATTTTATAGGATCTGGAAAGCTTGACTCAGTATTCAAATGCTCTACTCCGGAAGACTTCGAACGGGTGATCAGCGAAGACAAAGAGCGGACAGGCACTTTCGTTATCGCCAAGGGCCTCTCACGGATAATGATTGAAGCCCTAGGGACCAAATTTGAGCTTGAACCAGAATTCTTTGCCGGCTATTTAGCAGGCACAGAAGAATTCCGCATGGGTCGTTACGAATCCCCAATCTTACGGCCTCCGGCCAGAGGACCGAACTTTCTACCAGATTATATCAGGAAAGCTCCGTTCTATACTGCGGAATATCGAAGACCGTATCATATTGAAGGTGGAGAGGAGGCGGTCTTCAGACTTAGGGCTACGGTCACTAATACTCCTAGAGGTGTACAAATCGTACACGATAACCTCCCTGATATTTTTGTTGGTGAGAAAATCTCGGTATATAAGAAACGAGGCTCAAATGTTGGTAAGTCCAAACTAAAAAAAGTCAGCAACATATTCATATTATGAGGAAACCTAACGTCCTATCTATCTTATAGGAATTATTCTTACTGATCAACTCCTTTCGGATGACCCACCAGCATCCTACATCCCGAATCCAGTCTCATCGGTCGATGATGATGATGATAATGAGATCCTCGCCACCAATGCCCGATGGCGCCAAGTATCAGCTCGACGAGAGCTTATCGCAGGGATAAAACGTCTTACTCCGGACGAAACAAAGGCCTTGTTTAACGACCAGGAACAGCTCGCTCTTCGCTCAGTCCTAAAGCTAGTAGAACGCAACGGAGCCATGTTCCTGTCACACGCCCGTTCTATAATGAGCCGCATCCTCACGCGCCACTGCGATGCCAAGTTCCCAGACAGCATCCCCTTCTTCTTATACAGCTCGCGGTCTCTGCACCGCTATATCCACCAACAGCAGAGGCTCCTACGAAATACATTGCACATTGCATCTCTCCGTAGTGGCGATGACATCGCGGAGCAGGAGGCCGACTTCGAATTCCTGGACAAGGAGTTGAATAGGGTGCTGAACGCTCTCGAAGAGGACGTGAAATTCTTAGTCGGGGAGGCTTCTGTGCGGGAGGGGAAGATCGTTGGGTGGGTGTCCAAGTTCGCAGCGCTATTCCTGCCGGTCTCGTTGTTGGCTACGATTTTGTCGATCAGTGACCCGGGTTATATAAGGTGGGTTATCTTGGGAGGGTTGAGTATACCATTCGTGTTAATCTCGATTTATCTCATGTTCATGTTTCCGGCGTATTTCGATGGCCTTGGATCTTGATTGGGGGGCAATTGTAGAGTTGCACAGTGTAAATGTGTTGAATATTTCCTCCATCTTTCCGATTATTAGATTTCAGAACCCCCCATTGAGTAGTCTCCTTTATAGTTATAATATCACCATTCCTCTCCTTTCATTTCACCGTTACACATAACCGTTTCCAAGCAGCCCCTTCAAACAGCAACGAACTCAGTGATCTTCTCATGGAAAAGCAATTGGAGAAGAATCATGAGCTGAGGTGAGAATGGGAGCTGTAATTTATATCACCCAAGTTACACAACATCGTGTTCGCAGCTCACTCTGTTTGTAAATGTATTCGAAAAATGGTAGCGAGTGCTATTTCATATCGTTTACTAATGCAAAATTAAATATTGTAAGCGGGTTGCTGCATGACAATTGTGTATTGTAAAACGTATTGGTTCAGTGAGTCTATTTAGTCTAAGGTTCTAAGTGAGGTGTCTTTTATATGGAAGGTTATGCAAGTAAGCGAAATGAGGAATGATCATATGACCCCTAATTGACACTGCATACCCTTTTAGACAATTGCTGAAAATGGCAGGGTGTAACAAACCAGATAACGTTGGACTGCTGGTGCAGGGTAGTTTTTGATATTCAGCAATCGATTGTTGATTTGATTAATTAATACTAATTAATCGATTACCCTGTGCCCACCCCACTCATTTCCCCCTTATCCTACCAAATCTTATCGCTTTTCTTTCTTTTCATCTTTTTTAACCTTCGTACGATTATATTTAACCAAAATAGGTTTTTATATAAATTCCTCTTCTATTATTGTCGATTCTTTTTAAAATCCAAGTCGATCTACTAAAGACTATAAGATTTTGTCTAAATTTAAGTATGCTCGTATAGCGTTTAAAGACGAAGACCCCACTTTATATATTATATTCTTTATATACTAGGAAAAGAAAGTGCAAAGAATATTTATTAAATAACTATTTTAACTAATTTTAAAAATCATTTAAATTTTGCTAATAATAATAATATAAATATATAGCTTGCTATTATTAGCAAGATTTAAGCCAAAGCCCTTAAGCAATAACAATAGCTTTATGCTTGAGTAAATAGATAAGCTAAACAAAAAGCACTAATAAGCATACCTTTATATATAGACCTCAATTTAAAATGCAAAATAAACTAGCTGCTAATAAAAGTGTTATTCTAATATTAAGTGTAACGATTCCGACATTACGTGACCAGGTCTGGGTATATATAGCTAGTCCTTCTCCTATGCTCTCTTTTCCTCCTTAGCTTTAGATCCTAAAAACGAGGTCTTTTTCTTATACTTCATTGATTTACTTGTGATCTCCCTAAAGTCTTATAGCCTAAATGCCATCACATTAAGACTTTATATAATTTTCGCTTTAAATAATAATTACTAGTAAAGCTCTCTTTGTTTCCATGTTTTTAATAAAAATATCCTTAATTAACAAAAGAACCTCATAGCTTTTAAAGCATAAAAAGTATAATTCTATTACATTTATTAAAACGATTATTTTTACCCTATAAAGGCATTCGATTTATATATTGGTCTTATTAAATTTACAAATATATATATCTAAAATATTATATAATTTAATACTATTTATATAGTCTTTGTCTTTATAAAATTGATTATTTATTTTTGATTTATATTATATAATAATATATACTATTATAATAAGTTTAATATTAATCCTATATAGTCTTTTTAAAGTCTGAAATATTAAAAACCATTGCTTTAAAATAGACATTCCCTTTATAGTGTTTAATATTTATAACAATAGTAATAATTGTAAAAAAGAAGTTATGCTTTAAGTAATCTCTTGTAAATGTATTTATTATTTTCTCTTACTTAATAACGAGCCCTTTATCTTGCCTGCTATATTGCTAGTGATTTAAAAGAGCTTTGGCGACTATATTATATAAAGTATTGTTTTTAGGATTATAATCTCTTTTAAGTGCTTTTAAATAGATTATTTAGCCATTTTAAGTTTTACTTTAAGTGTTACGGTTCTGGCATTCCATTCCATGTCACGTGGTCACGTGCACTAGCGCGGCTAGTAAAGGCGGTGTGGAGCGGCAAAACTCGAGTATTTGTACAAACCGATCCTTTGTAAATAACCTCTTCTTTCCTTAGCTTTGAATAGTCGTAATTGGGACCATTCAACCAACGCACTTCGTGCTATGAATCTGGCGCTCGTGACATTAAGCATTAATAATACTTTCAAGGCAAAAGAAGATAGCAACAGCAATAGGGGGGTTATAAGAAGGTAGCTAGTAAAGTTATAATCGGCCGAAAAGAGGTTTTAATTTATTGTTTTAGCCTTTTAAAAAGTAAAGTATAAATTAAAGTATAATGCTATAGCAGTTTAATAGGCTGAAGACAGCTAGCATAAAGCGTTGAGATTATGTGTGTTACGGTTCTGCGCTGGCACGTGCAGCGCTAACCTTAATCAGGCTAGGGTTGGCGAACCTAGGATATTTAAGCATGCAATGCTTCATGTTTCCTACTTCCTTCCTTAGCTTTGTATAGTCGTAATTGAGACCCTTCTACCTTTGCCTTCTCTTCTAGGCCCAGACGCTGGCGCTCGTGACAATGTGTAAATGGTTTTCTATAAGTTTACTATATAAATTAATTTAGTAGCCAACTTGCTTCCGCTAACTGCGTCCTTACTCGTTAAGTAGGACAGTTACTCGAGGCCGACGATTACCATAGGCTAAATAAGACCTCAGATCTCTTGTATAACTCGAGTTGTATATAAATATAAGAGACAAAATAGCTCTTGCCTTTTAGTAGCAATCAAAAATCGAATTCCAAAACTAGCTAGGTCGACAAACACTAATTTTTTCCACTTCCCCTGTTCAACATGCTATTCCCATTGAATTCATAAGCTAATATTCGCAGGCCCTAGGTCTCCTCGCCACCACCGTCCTCTGCATCCCCGCTCCCGCAGGCGCACCCGCAGCGCACCCAACATAACCATAACCCTCTTCAAAGCCATGTGATGCAGAGACGCACTCGGACAATCCTTAGTCTTCCTCGAAGGCGGCTGCGGTCTCAGCACGACGGCGTCGGATTCCAATCCTTCCTCCTCGCACCAACCATCGACCCTGCCCTTAAGCACGACATTTTTGTTATATATAGTAATGGGGACTTTGACTGCACTAGTTCTCCCGAGAATGTTATTGAGCTGGGTGACATGTACGTATGGAACTTTGCAGCCTGCAATGGCTATTTCGCTTCAGCGTCGTCTGGAGCCCGGGCCAACGAGGGGGTAAAGGATGGAATCTGTTTGATATACCCGCTTAGTTGGAAGTTGTTCGACATTGGAGCCTGTCCATTCTTTCTTTCTAAGATTCTATGCTCGTAAAAATTTGTTCAACATAGATGCCTTAGGTATTCACTCCGTCTCTTCAACTTGAATTTTCTTGAAAGTTCTCCGGGTACTGAGTACATTTAACATTCCTGCAATCAATCCCACCAAACGCCTTCCTTTCTATCCCCGCTATGCAATGCCCAAAATTTCCTTATCTTAATCTTACAATTTTCAACCCCTCTCGCACATTCGTATCTGCACTCGGTCTTCTCTGCTTCCATATCTTCACATGCCGGCCACCATAAGCTAAAGATCCATTAGCTTTGACAGTATTCACAGTTAATTAAGAGAAATTCAGGGTTGCATTTGGTAAAAGTGGTGACTTACAGGTGTCCCTCGGATGAGGGTTCTTTGGTGGTGTCGGAGGATCAGGTGGTTTTGGTGGCATCTTCGATCCTAAATACTTGGAGCACTTGTTTAAAAAACAGTGTGTATTGATGATAAGCTCTAGAAATGCAGATCAGGTCGTGAATGCTGCTTTCGGTGAGAGTTGCGCGGTGGTCGTGATGTGAAAAGAGTGGCTAGTCCAAGAAAAAGGGCTGATATGACGAAACACTTCCTAAATTCAGGACCTTATCTCTCTTAGAAGATCTAAAAAGCAGACTATAAATAGTGGAGAGACAACCTATTAGATATACCTCTCGTTCTCAGCCCTAAAAGGCGACCATCACTTCGCCACTAGACCATCCCATCGACTTTCCCCCCTTTCCTTCCTCCCATCCAAAAATACACTTCCCCATCATATTCCCATCTCCATTCTTCATCTCCAATATTCAGTAAAAAAAAAAATGCAATCCAATCCATCACCTCAGCCGCACCCACCCCAAAACAACAATTGAGTTGGTGTGGCGGACAGACCCAACTCAGCCGCAGGCTTGCGTCTTCGCCCCCAACTTTAGCGGCAGGATCAGGTACCGTTTGTTCTTACCCAATTAACTTTAAATCTTGGCATGGATCTGACGCGAATTTGCGGCATGAAGAATGGCTATTTTTGGCGTGAAAGTTTGGGTTTGTGGTTAGGGGATGCGATGGTTGAGGAGGTTGATATTGGCAGGACACTTAACGAGAGAAACGCGCACACTTCCACGAAGCAACTCCTATTGAGCTCTATCTAGGTTGCAATGACTTTGGTAATTGTAGTATTGATTTCAACGTTGTATGCCTTCATGAAAAAGGCATATAACGCGGATGTCAGGTCTCGAGCGCGAGTAGCTTAAGACGACCTCCTCCACCTCAACCCTTTGAAATCCCCCCCTATATATCCACACCCAAAATTCCAGCAGAGCCGGCCATCCCCTAGACACTGTAGCAAAAAAAAGACAACTATAGAGAATTCCATTCATACTCTACTCAGGGTATTCCCAGAACCCATTGCCAAAATATGTCGTGTCACCGCACCTCTTTCTCTCTCTCCAGTTCCACGAACCCGGGAAGGGGTGTGAGGACCCACCCCAGCCTCCATACCAATCTCCTTTACCCAAACGGAAGATTAAAGTGTGTAGGATATATTAAGGTGACGTGCGATTTCGATTTCTTAAATATCTGAGCTGTATGCGCAAAATTAGGCGTTGGAGGAAGCTTGGCGATGATATCTTCCAGGGAAAAGTTCAGCTGTGAGGAGAGCTGTCCGGCAATTGAGGATAAATAGTATAAATTCCAGCAAGAGCGGGTGGGGCATTGATTGAAAAGCTGCCAAGCCCCCCCCACAAGGGATTTTGGGCACGCAGTTCAACGTTTGTTTCGCTCCAAAGTCTTCTCAGATTAGCTATCCCTATTAATGTAGACGAGATAGCAGATATGTATCCCTATTCTTCTCCCAAAGTATGCTGGCATTTCCCGAAACGGGAATTGTCAACGAAATAACGACCCCAGCCCCAACACCATTCCAAACCAATACCAAAGTCAAACGCTACCAGAATTACAACGCCATCTACAAACCATCATACACCCTCCTAAATAAATCAAAATACACCTTCCTATAAGCAATACTGCCCTTCATATCCGTGAATCCCTTCTCTCTAAACGATAAGACGACTTTTCGCATCTTGATCGCGAGCTTGGTGAGTTCTTGGTCATGACCTAGGAGGTCTTGGTTAAGTTTGTCGTTGAAGTCGAGGAGGAGGGGGTTGGAGGAACGGAAGAGCGCGAGGTGGGTGGAGAGGACGAGCTTGAGGGCTATGAATTGGTAGTCTGCTTGCTCGCATGCTAGGAGGTTGTCAGCTGACTGCGGTCAGCTGGCTAAAGGAGGTGTTAGGATACCATACCTTTTGTCCTAAATCTCTGCACAAGATTCGAAAGATGACTAGCACCAATACACAGGATCCTCAAAAGTTGCCACAGCACAAGCGCGACAGGATATACCTGCTCTCTGCTCAAATAACCTGCAGAGCGGAAGATGATCCGTTGCAGCATGCCGAAGAGGTCTTTCTCGGCGATCTTGAGGCGCTCGTAGAGGATTGTGTCAATTGTTGCTTGGATTGTCCTGTAGGATGAGGATTTGAAGGTGCTGGTGGGGGTGCATTTTACTCCTGCACGAAGAATGAATGCTAGAGAGGCGACGCGGAGCATGGCTGCTATCAGAGCTGACTGGAGATTTTTTAGGTGGGGTTCAAATCAGGGGGTGATGGGTCTTACCTCAGGTAAACCTTTCTTGATATATGCTGTGCCGAGAATTACCGCGGCTGTGGTTGAGGCAAATTCTGGTCCAGCTGCATGAACGAACTTGGAGGAGTATTCTACCGCCCATTGTTCGACTTGGATCCCGAGCAGTGCTTGATCTTCCAGAATTAAAATCAGCTCGAGCTCATCATTTTTGGGCTTGGTATTTTTGTTGGAGTCTCGAGTACGAGTAATAACCTCTCTCTCATTAGCCTTAAAAGCACTCAAAGCTTTCCGTCGAGCGCGAAGCTGTATCGGGTGCGAGAGATGTCCAACGCCGTCAATAGTCACTATCTCCTCTTGAAGAGATTCCACTGGCTTCAAATTGACGCGTATATCAAATGAGACCACACGCCTTGTTGAGGAATATTCGAAGTCTAGATGTGTCAGTATGATACTGAGGCGGGGAGGTGAATCATACACTGGTGCATAGGCTTCCCTACGAAAGGGCTTTCTCTTTGGCACTTCAGCTCATGAAGTCCATTGCCATTTTTGAGACATGAATTGCAGGGTGTGCCTGTGGAACACTGCGAGATTTTGTCAGCCTATTATTACTCTTATATCAACATCGTTCTGACTTACAGTCCGTTTTCGAAATCGACATTGATGACAAGCTCCAGCCTTTCGGACATCTCTTGCAGCTTTCCTGACAGGAGCATCCAACTTCCGTCTTCGCTTAACGGTTGCCAAAGCACCAGGAGCATTCTCAAAGACAACGACAAACTCGTCAAGCTCGTCTTGAGTCAAAATTGATTTGCTCTTCTTAACCACCGGTTCTGGAGACGTGTATTTTCTCTTTGGTACTATTGCTTGGCACGGAGGATGGTTGCTGGCGATGAAAGGTCCAGATACCTGATCACTGGTCGACCAATCTAGGGTCAGACCCTTCGAGGCTACGTTAGGAGCGGTGAGGTCTGGGAAGGGATCCGAAGCGACATGGGTAGTTTGGACCGTGTCGTTTCCAATCGGGATCCATGCCGCATCGCACATTTTTGGATGTAGATCCGTACCGTACGCATATTGAGGAGAATATTCGGTTCCGTCCGAAGGAGGTACGTCCGTAAAGGGTGGCCGTGGTTGGGTTGACACTTGCGGTGTCTGAGAAGGGCAAGCGGTTCTGTAGTCTGGGGAAACGTGGTTCATTGGTCGATTGTAGGGCTGAGGATATGTAGCAACACCAGCGTTGAAGCTTAGAGGCGGCTCATATTTGTAATGTGGGCTCCTCAAATTTGCATCGTCGAAAGAATATAAAACGGCTTCCTGTATCAGTACATCCGAGGCAGGTAGAGCTGCTTGCCAGTCGAATTGGGTGGAATGGGCGTCGCCCCACATCATTGAAGGCTGAGGCGGCCAGCTTTGGGCCATGAATTGGTTGACGTGAGGGCCATAATTGAGCGGCGTCTGTGAAGGCGCGACTGAGACCGATTGCGTCCTATATACCTCCAACAGTGCCTCCTCTCCCAGCCTGCCTTCAGACTGGCTCATGGTGTCCATCACGTCTCACTCGCGACTCTGTGCTTCGTCCTCGGGTTGAGATGATTATAGCGGCTCATGCTGCCGTCACTGAGTGGACGATTCTCTGGTACAAGGTAGAGAAAGGACACGGATGGTCTTTAAATTATCGTTTGGGGGCGGGAAGGTGAGCTCGGTGAGGCAGGCGAGGCAGGAAATTGCGGGGATGGACCCTCAGCGTGCTCGGACAAAAAGAGGCCGTTGGCCGCATCGGGTGGTGCCTAGGTAATCAAGCAGCCTTGCATGTGTCATTGGTTATCATCAGCGCTCAGAGGTCAAACCGCATCTTGATACTGAATATACTGTACATGAGAGAGATAGATAGGGCTAAATATATGTAGAGGAAAGAAAGTAGCAAGATTCTTCACAACCAGGCCGAAGGTGGTTAGTCAAGGGGCAGCGAAACCACTGCGAAGTCGAATCTATCGATTCGTTATAGAAACATAATCTGACACGAGTGCATCTACTCAAGCGTACTCAAGAAGATCAATCTCTCTCCTGCTGCGTCCCCATCTCATCTCGTCGTCATCGCCGTCACTAGAAAGAAGAAACAGGAAGGACCTCGAAGGCCAAGCAAATGCAGTCCCAAACCCCACCGTATGCGCAACCATGCCCCCGAACGCCTCATGCAAAACTACACATCATTGAAAGAAAATGACAAAGGATATGGTGCCCGTGCTCGGCCGAGTTTATCAACTTTTGAGAAGAACGAGTGTCGAAATGTTGATTATGAAAACTTCCTATCGATCCACTTTTGGTGGCTGCCATCCATTCAGGTACGCCATTACGCCCATGCCTATCAGCACAACTCCCAACATCGAAGCGTAAGGTGTAGTATTATATAATAAGGGAGGGTGACTGCTTGGTGATCTGGATAAGGTGTCAACGGCAGATCGCCCTAGCTCGCTACCCTCAGCAGAGCCCACAGCACTACCATTCGTGAGCCCATCTTTCTGAAGAAGAGGTCCAAGGGCTGCAGTTAGGGACTCGTGTTTGCCGTTAAGCAAGCGCTGCGCAGTCAGGTCCCCGTCAGTCGGCGACC
>Ga0302325_10035507_pt1 | contig 10183 bp, 6 predicted proteins | sample Palsa_T0_2_FD_201948 | JGI IMG/M metagenome (GOLD analysis project Ga0302325, IMG submission 201948) | Peat permafrost microbial communities from Stordalen Mire near Abisko, Sweden - Palsa_T0_2 | ecosystem: Environmental > Terrestrial > Soil > Palsa > Peat permafrost | place: Sweden: Abisko... | reverse complement strand
GAGCAAACGCCAGCCCTTGCCGCATGATCATCCGGCGCATATCGCCTTGCTCGGCTCCTAACGCCATGCGAATCCCAATTTCCTGCGTGCGCTGCTCGACTGAGTATGCCATCAGCCCGTAGATGCCGATTGAGGCGAGCAGCAGCGCCACGCCACCGAAGACGCTCATGAGTAGCATGTGGAAGCGCTGGCGCGAGGTGGATCTGGAAACCACTTCATCCATGGCCCGAATATCGGAAACCGGCAGCCCGCTGACCTGCCGCAGCGTTTCCTCCACTGGGCCGCGCAAGCGCATGGGCTCGCCTTGCGTGCGGATGACCCACGCCAGCGGCGTCAGCTTTACGTTGAGCGCTTGAATCTCGTCGGTTGCCTGACCGTTGGGAATGAACATCTCGGGGTCCGGATCCTGGTTCAGCGCACCATCCCGCTGGTCCGCCACAACCCCAATAATCTGTCTGGGCTGCTCGGCGTCCAGCTCGGGCATCATAGGCTTTCCAATCAGAATGCGGTCGGCCAGAGGATCGCTCTTCGGCCAGAACTTCCTGGCCATGCTCTCATTGATAATCACCACGGGGGCGGCGCCGTGACCGTCGCGCTCCGTGAACGAGCGGCCGCGAACGACGGGGATGCGAAACACTTCGAAGTATCCGGGCGAGACTGTTTTCCAACCGCCGCCGCCATGGAACGGGCCATCTGTCAGCGGCCGGCCCATGACTTTGAACGGGAGTCCATAGCCGCCCTCGAGAGGGAGGCAGCAGGTTGCGCTGGCGAGCTCCACGCCCGGCAGGCGGTTGAGGCGTTCTGTGGCGGTTCGGACCAGTTGTTCAATCCCGAGACCGGTTTCGTATGCCTTGGAAGACAGAGACATGTCCATGGTGAGGACGTTCCTGGTTTCAAAGCCCGGCTTTACCGAGTAAAGGGCCGCAGCCGTACGAATCAGCAATCCCGCCCCCACCAACAGAACCACGGCCAACGCTACTTCGGTCACCACCAGGATTGTGCGCGCCTTGTTCTGGCGGAATCCGCTTCCAGAGCGATTTGCGCTTTCCTTCAAGGTCGAGCTCAAATCCGTTCGGGCGGCGTGCAGGGCAGGAAAGAGTCCAAAGAGCAGACTCGTTATCAAGGCGATCGCGGCCGTGAACGCGAGGACGCGCCAGTCGAGGGAGACCAGATCGCCATCCGTTCCTACCCGAGGCAGGCCGGCAGTGTTCACCGCAAGCAGCGCGCGAATCCCCACTATTCCAAGCGCTAATCCCACCACCGATCCAGCAGCCGCTAACAGCAGGCTCTCAGTTAGTAACTGCCGGATGATTCTGAGCCGGCCGGCGCCCAGAGAGGCTCGGATTGCCAGCTCGCGTTTGCGCACTTCCGCGCGAGCCAGGAGTAAGTTGGCCACATTGGCGCAAGCAATCAGCAGCACGAACCCGACTGCACCAGCGAGCACCCAGATGGATTGCTTCGCATCCTGCACCAGCGAGTCCCGGAGCGAGGATACGTCGAAGCTCTGGTCTTTTCCAAAATCCGGAAACTTACTGCGGAATGCGGCGGCCGATGCGTCTACTTGAACCTTTGCCGCCTGGAGGCTCACGCCATCCTTCAATCGTCCTGCCCCTTGAAAGTAATGGCCCTGATCCACCGAATTGGGGTCCAGTTGAAATGGCACCCACACTTCGGGAGCTTTGTCGAAGTCTTCGAAATCGAACCGCGCGGCCACCACGCCGGTGATGACGTGCTGCTCGCCGCCCAACAGCATCGTCTTCCCAGCCACGTTCGGGTCACTGCCAAAGCGGGCCTTCCACAGCCCCTCGCTGATCACCACCACAGGCGAAGCGAGGGGCTTGTCTTCCTCGGGGCTGAAAGGGCGGCCTACCACGAACGGCACGCCAAAGAGCCGGAAGTAGGCGGAGCTCACCCGCTCTGCCCGAAGCTGTTGCGGAAACTGACCGCCGGTCCAATTCAAAATGCCGCTGTTGAAAGCAGAGACGTCCTCGAGCACTTGCGTCTGCAGGGCAAAGTGAGCGAATTTCGTCGGGGACATTCCGCTGAAACTCTGGCGAGGCGTCTTGGTCTTCAAGATGACGATGCGATCGGACTTGGGAAACGGAGGCTCCCGCAGAAGCACCGTGTTGACCAGAGAAAAGATGGCTGTATTGGCGCCGATTCCCAGACCCAGGGCAATGACCGCCGCTAAGGTGAAGGACATGCCGCCTAGGCGGAACATACGGAGCGCGTGGCGAAGATCGCGAAGTAGGGTTTCCATTTTGAATACCGAGGCCAATGCGGGGGCAGTCTGCAGCTTAGACGGCGGCCCTTGAGTAATGTTGACGGCAACCGCTGAATAATGTTCCGTCAAAGAGCCATTTCTCTTTGCCGCCGCTCGGCACGAGGAAACACACGCCGCGTTGCCCAATTTCACGATTTAACAATTAGCCCTTCCACAAGATCATCTACCGGTGTATACTGGTGTCAGAAGCATGCCAAAACGCGGCGCCCCACCTCTCGAAAGCGACCTTTTGCAGGGAACTCTGGATATGTTGGTCCTTCAAACTCTTGTCCTAGGACCCTCTCATGGCCATACCATCGCACACGCGATCGAGCACCGTTCAGAAGATGTTCTGCAGGTGGAACACGGCTCGCTTTATCCGGCTCTTCACCGGATCGAGGATCGTGGATGGATTTCTTCGTTCTGGGGTACGTCTGAAAATAACCGCCGTGCGCGCTATTACCGCCTGACTCCCACCGGCCGCAAGCAGCTTGCCGATCAGACCAGCCGATGGGACGAGCTGGTGAACGCGGTGAATCGCGTTCTGCGCCCTGTCACTAAATAGGATTCCGTAATGAGTTTCCGCCGATTTTTTCACCGCAGCGAATGGGACGAAGAACGCCGCCGCGAGATTGAGGCGTATATCGGCATAGAAACCGACGACAACGTCGCACGCGGCATGTCGCCCGAAGAGGCGCGCTCGGCTGCGTTTCGAAAGTTTGGCAATCCGACTCTGGTCCGCGAGGAGATTTTTCGCATGAATACCGTCACGCTGGTTGAGAACGTGAGGCAAGACCTCGCCTACGGCGCCCGTCAGCTTCGCCGGAATCCGTCTTTCGCTTTGGTTGCCGTGCTTTCGCTCGCTCTGGGCATCGGCGCGAATACCGCTATTTTCCAATTGCTAAACGCAGTGCGGCTCCGTTCTTTGCCCGTGAAGGACCCTCAAGAGCTGGCGGAAGTGCGCGTGTCCGCCAACAAGAGCGGAAGAACCGGCAGTTTTTCCACACGCTATCCGTTTCTGACGAATGCTCAGTGGGAATTGATCCGCGATCGCCAACAGGTCTTCAGCGGCGCCTTCGCCTGGGCTCCCGACCAACTGAATCTTGCTACCGGAGGCCAGGCTCGGTGGGCGCAGGCGATCTACGTCAGCGGCGGCTATTTCAACGTTCTCGGTGTTGTTCCCGAGCTTGGACGCGTGCTCTCAGCCGATGACGACAATCACGGCTGCGGGTCGCGATCGGCGGTGATCAGCCATGCGTTCTGGCAGCGCGAGTTTGGCGGCGAGGCTTCGGCGCTCGGCAGAAAGATCACTCTCGAAGGACACGCTTTCGAGGTGGTTGGCGTCACTCCGCCCAATTTCTATGGCGTGGAAGTGGGCCGCCGGTTTGATGTTGCGATCCCACTCTGTTCCGACGCCGTCATCCGAGGCGAGTTCAGCAGAATAGGTAAAAATGATGAATGGTGGCTCTCCGTCACCGGCCGTTTGAAACCGGGTGTTTCGGAAAAGCAAGCCGAAGCTCAACTTTCGACCATCGCACCCGGCATCTTCAAGGAGACCGTTCCTTCCACCTTCACTCCAGGCGACGCCAAGAGCTATCTCGCCTTTGGCCTGGATCTTCGGCCGGCCGGCACCGGCGCGTCTGAGTTGCGCCGTGATTACCAGGCGCCGCTCTGGCTGCTACTGGGTATCGCCGGTCTGGTGCTGCTGATCGCCTGCGCGAATTTGGCCAACCTCTTGCTCGCCCGCGCCACCTCCCGCGAACGCGAGATCGCCGTGAGGCAGGCCATCGGCGCATCGCGTCCGCGTATTCTCGCGCAACTCCTCTCGGAGAGTCTTCTGCTGGCGGGGACCGGCGCGGTACTTGGCGCTCTCCTGGCGCAATGGCTCAGCCGTGTTCTGGTGTCGCTGCTCACAACTGGCGGCCAGTCGCTCTTTGTCGATCTGGGCGTCGATTGGCGTGTTCTGTCGTTCACGGCCGGGCTGGCCGTGCTGACCTGTGTTCTGTTTGGCCTGGCGCCCGCCTTGCGAGCCACCAAGGTTGAGCCCGGCACTGCCTTGAAGGCGGGCGGCCGCGGCATGACGGCCACTCGCGAGCGTTTCGGATTGCGCCGGGCGCTTGTCCTATCTCAAGTCGCCCTCTCGACTGTCCTGCTGGTGGGTGCGCTGCTGTTTGTGCGCAGTCTCAATAACCTGTTGACTGTCGACCCCGGCTTTCAGCAGGACGGCATCGTCGAAGTGGATATGGATTTCACCGCGCTCAAGGTATCCGCCGAGCGGCGCTACGCATTCCAGCAGGATCTGATGGAGCGCATTCGCGCGATACCGGGCGTCATCGCCGCCGGGCAATCCAGTGAGATCCCTTTGGGCGGGTCCATGTCGAATCGCATGATTCACATGCAGGGACCTGGCGCGGTCACCGCCGTCTCGCTTCTCAACAACGCCGGTCCGGATTATTTTCGGACCCTGGGCACGCCGCTGCTCAAGGGCCGCGATTTCGGAGCCTCCGACACACCACAATCCCCCAAAGCGGCGATTGTGAACGAAGCCTTCGTCAAGCAATTCCTTCACGGCGCAGATCCCATCGGACGCGAGTTTCGCCTGGAAACGCCGCCCGGAAAACCCAATTTTCCGTATCAGATCGTCGGTTTGGTGAAGAACGCAAAGTACAACGAACTGCGCGAAGAATTTTCTTCTATCGTGTATGTCCCCATTTCGCAGGACGAGGTGGCGGCGCCAGGAGGGCAGGTGCTAGTCCGATCCACCACGTCTTCCGCCAGCCTCATCTCCGATGTGAAGAGCGTCATTGGCGGCGTCAGTCCTGAGATTGCTCTCGATTTCCACGTCTTCAAAACCCAGATTCGCGATGGCCTGTTGCGTGACCGCCTCATGGCCACCGTGTCGGGCTTCTTCGGTCTCTTGGCCGCGCTTCTCGCCACCGTTGGTCTGTATGGCGTCATGTCCTATTCGGTGGAACGCCGCCGCAACGAGATTGGCATTCGCATGGCGCTCGGCGCCAGCCGCCGCGGAGTCACCCGGATGGTGATGAAGGAGGCAGCGACGCTTCTGGCAATCGGCCTGGCGATCGGAGCCGTTCTCGCGCTTCTGGGCGCAAGTGCCGCCGGTTCCATTTGGCTATTTGGCCTTAAGGCTTACGATCCGTTGACGCTGATGACGGCCATTGTGGCTCTGGCTGTGAGCGCACTGCTGGCTGCCTATTTCCCGGCGAGGCGCGCCGCCAGTCTGGAACCCATGACGGCGCTGCGCGAGGACTAGGCGCCATTCCTGGTGGCGGCGTGCGGAGCGCCACCTCGGGCAGGGCGAGCCTGTTCGAGGCGGGTCTCGTCCTTCCGCGTGTCAGACCGCACCATTCGTGACACTAAGCTCGAAACTCCGGTTAGAATTTAGTCTGGCTTCGACATGGACGGCGAACACTCCGTATCTTCCCATCTGCGCCTCGATACGGCGGAGTACGACCGCATCATCCGCACGTACATTCCGCACTATGACGAGAGCCGCGGACTGCAGCTCGATCTGCTGGCCGCCGCACAGGTTCCGCCGGACGCTCGGATCGTCGACTTGGGAGGCGGCACAGGCTCGCTCGCCGAAGCCATCCTGGAGCGGTTCCCGCAAGTGTCGGTGCTTGTGCGCGACATCGACCCTGCCATGCTGGCTGTGGCGCAAGCACGCCTTGCCCGCTTTTCCAATCGTGTGGAGCTGGGCCTAGGTTCATTCGTGGATTCCTTGCCGCCGGTGAACGCGGTCCTCTCGGCCTTCGCCTTGCACCACATTTCGAGTTTGGAAGAAAAGGGCAAAGTGTACGGCCGGATCCGGGAGGCCATTCTGCCGGGTGGCGTGTTTTTGAACAATGATGCGGCGGCCGGCCCCTTCTGGCCGTGCCTGCGCGATGAGTGGGCCGCCTTCATGGCGGGCCAGGGCTTTACGCTCGAGCAGGGCTACCGGAATCTGGACGATTGGGCTGCTGAAGATACGTATTTCTCAGTGCACGACGAGCTTCAGGCAATGGCGCGAGCGGGTTTCGAGCACCCGGAATGCTTCTGGCGGCGCGGTCCGGTCGCCATTCTCGGGGCACGGCTGTAGGGTCTCGTTGTAACTCATTTTTGGCTTATGATAGCTATCCATGAGCGCTCAGCCCCCAAGCCGCGACCGGGACGACGGCGCCGTTTCTTCTCGCGCCGGTTCTAGCCCAATCACCAAGCCGGCCACTTTGGCCAAGGCCACCTTGCCAAACGCCTCGCGCCGGGGCTTGTTCAAGACCGTCGCTGCGCTGGGCCTCTCGATGGCCTCACTTCGCGCTCAGTCGCCCCCAAAGCTGGAGGACCGCCGAGCGCCCTTCCCCGATGTGCAAGACCAGGTCCCGAATGGCAAGGCGCAGAAGGAGGCAATCGCACAATCCGAACATGAAAAGGCGCTCAAGGACGCGGAGGAGTTGGCATCACTCTCGAATGAACTCAGGGACGACTTAAGAAAAAACGGCAGCTTCGTGGTTCCGGTCTCGGCTCTTAAGAAGACACACGAAATTGAGAAGCTCGCCCGCCGGCTTCGCAGCCATCTCCAAAGCTAACCATCGGTCTGCCGCCGTCGCGTGCGGCGCCAGGTGATCGTAGATCCGGCCAGTGAACATCGCCGCCGTCAACGGCCCGGCATTGGGACCGACGTAATACATACTGTCCAGGAGGAGCCTCCTTGGGTTTTGACTCTGAATCAGCCTTTCGCTGAGTTCAGCTTTTTGCACATCAAGCGTTCCTCCCTGGCACTTATACATTCAAACAGTCCAGCCGGATATGATTGCAAATGACTTTTTCTCCAGCATAGAATCCTTCAGCGACTTTAAGGATGTCTTTGATGCCGATCGATATCGCCCCTTGCCGTCGGACTGGCTCGTGGTGGTCTGCGACATACAGGGCTCGACGGAAGCCATAAAGGGCGGCAAGTACAAGGAAGTCAACATAGTCGGCGCCTCGGCCATCATCGCGGTGCTGAATGCGCTGACGCGAGTGGAAATCCCTTATGTCTTCGGCGGGGATGGCGCCAGCTTCGCCATCCCACCTGACGCGGCGGAGCCGGTCGCCGCCGCCCTGTTAGGCACGCGGCAAATGGCAGCTAACATTTTTGGCCTGACGCTGCCGACGGGCATTGTTCCCGTTGCCGACGTCCGCGCCGCGGGCCTGGACATTAAAGTGGCCCGCTACCGCCTTTCGAAAAAAGTGGCAATCGCCATGTTCGACGGCGGCGGCCTTGCTCATGCGGAAAGTATGATCAAGGATCAGGGAAAAAAAGACCGGTACGAAATCAAGAAATGGACCAAGTCGCCGCCGTTCGCGGATTTTGACGGCCTAGAGTGCCGCTGGAATCCGCTGAAGACGGCCAAAGGCGAAATCGTGACCCTGATCGCGCGTGCGTCTGGCGGCGACAGCCTGGCAATCTACAGCGAGTTGTTCGGAAAAATTCAGACAATCTGCGGTGCCAAAGAGAATTACCGGCCGGCACGGATGGAAGCACTGAGCCTGTCATTCAATCCTCAAAACCTGAAGCAGGAGCACGGCGTCCACACGCAGGGTAAGGGTTTCTTCGGCCGGGCGCTTTATGCCCTGAAAATGGCATTCGAAAATCTGGTGGGCGCGGTGATTTTCTCGCGCTCTGCCAAGGCCGGTGATACTGACGGCAACAAATATGTCAGCGATCTGGTCAAGAACACGGACTTCCAGAAATTCGACGACACCCTGCGCATGGTGATGGACAACTCGGCGGCGCAGACGGCGGAACTCGTGCAATATCTGGAAGACCAGCACCAGAAGGGGAGACTGTTTTACGGCACGCATGTGGAGCAGGAGGCACTGATTACCTGCCTGATCTTCGACCGCGCCGACAGGCACCTGCATTTCGTCGACGGGGCGCGGGGCGGTTACGCCGCGGCATCCCTGGCGATGAAAGCGCAGATTCGCGGCTTGGAAGGTCCCGCCGGTCCGGCCGCACTGTCAACCTAGAAAAAACAGTTTTACTGCCGGAAAACAAAACATCTCTTGCCGATCATCGCGCCTCATGTGAGCCGCTTGATTTGCCCGTACCAACGGATTAGCCCTTCCCACTCAATGAAGTGCGGTTACACTCCGGCCGCTCCAGATGTTGTTCGACCGCCGGCGGTGAGACTGGGCCAAGCAGGTCCAATTGCCGCACACGCCCCGCAAACCCGGGCATTGATCGCGATTATCACCAGCTATTTCCGCTTGGCGCCGGCGCGCAAATGTGAATCGCCGGAACTTCCCATTTGGGACCACGCGACCACTTCAACGGGTAGCGCGTTAGCGTTTCGGAATAACCGGCAAAAGCAGCACCGATGGATGCTCTGCGTCGTGATAGATGGCGTTCGTAGCCGCCGCCATTCGTGCCGATGACTGATTGCTGCCGCCGGTGTTTAGGTTTCGGTCGAAGCGCGGAAAGTTGCTGCTGGACACCTCCAGCCGCAGCGTGTGGCCTTGCTTGAATACGTTACTGGTCGACCAGAGATCGATGGTCAGCGGATAGATCTCGCCCGGGTTGATCAGTTCCGGCTTCTCCTGGGAGTTGCGGTAGCGGGCGCGCAGGATGCCTTCGGTCAGGTTCTGGGCAAAGCCATTCGGCCAAACATCCACCAGTTTTGCGGTGAAGTCCGTGTCAACGGCCGTGGACTTCGCATAGATCGTCAGGCTCACCGGTCCCGTGGCTTCCAGGTCTTGTGCCAGCGGACCGGTGGAATAAATCAGCACGTCGTCGCGCGCCTCCACGGCGCGCTGATCCTTTGGCCCGCCGGGCAAGTGACCGCCGTCGCAACAAAGCGGGCCGCCAATGGTGGGCGCCGGGTTCGCCGGATCGTACACAAACTGATCGGGCGGCTCAGATGCTGGTCCACTCTCTGAAAGTCTGCCGTCGCCTCGCAGCGAGTTGGCCTTGCCCTTCGAGTGCAGGAAATACTTGGTCGCGTGCGCCCGCTCTAACGGCCAAGCTACCTCCGTACGCCACTCGTTCGCGCCCATCACGAAAAGCTTGACGGGCGGCCCGGCATACTCATTCTGAACTCCCTTCAGGAGGTAGTCGTACCAGTGCAAAGTGACGGTCGACTCCTTAAAATCCGCGGCAGCCTCGCCGAAATCTACTTCACCGATGGTGCGGCCACCGCCGGCATGGCCGCCAATGATCACCAGCAGCCGCTGGCCTTTCCGCGCCGCCTCGTTACCAGCGTGCTCTTTGAGGCCCATGTAGTTGCGCAAAGATCCGCCCTGAAAAATGTCATACCAGGCTGCGACCGAGAGCGCCGGAACTTGGATATCGGCAAAGTGATCCTCAATCGACCAGCGCTTCCAATAGGCATCGTAGTTGGGGTGCGCGAGCCAGTCGAGAAAATACGGCGCCAGCGTTTGCGTGAGATCCGATTTGTCCAAATCATTGGGGAGATTAAATAGCGGGTAGCTCGTCAGCGGCAGCGCCTGAACACCTTTGAGCGCATTCGTTGAATGACTCACCGTCCGGTTCAGCGTGTCTTCGGCGAGCCCGGAAGTCCAGGATTCGTTGAACCATTGCTCGAAGGCACCGCCTTGATAGGTCCAGCCGTCGTGATAGTTGCTGGCGGTCACGACCGGGCAAATGCCGGCGAGGTGCGGGGGATGGGCAATGGCGGCGAGCATCTGCGTGGCGCCCACGTAGGACCCGCCCCACATCCCGATCTTGCCATTCGAAAAGGGGAGAGCCGCGGCCCACTCCACCGTGTCGTAGCCATCGTTCGATTCGTTCTGGAACGGGTACCATTCGCCCTCAGACGCGTAGCGGCCCCGGACATCTTGAATGATGGCCACGTAGCCTTGCGAGGCAGCCAGTTCGCCGAAATCTGCGCCGCCGTCCTTGTTGTACGGCGTCCTTTGCAGCAA
>Ga0302325_10035506_pt1 | contig 10183 bp, 7 predicted proteins | sample Palsa_T0_2_FD_201948 | JGI IMG/M metagenome (GOLD analysis project Ga0302325, IMG submission 201948) | Peat permafrost microbial communities from Stordalen Mire near Abisko, Sweden - Palsa_T0_2 | ecosystem: Environmental > Terrestrial > Soil > Palsa > Peat permafrost | place: Sweden: Abisko... | reverse complement strand
CTCTTACGCGGCCTTTTTTCGTGCCGTGTTTGAATTGCTTGTGGCTGCCAACTTGATTGACTTCGTACCAGCCGCCTTTCTTGAGTGCCCTGATCACCTCGCGGCTGTTCATCCGCCGCCCCCTTCCAACACATCATACATACTAAATACACATCCCTCAACCGTTCGATGCGTATTCGATACACACTACCGTGTACTGGTTCGACCGATTGCTTCTATCCGTATAATAGGCGCGGTTGGATGAGAGGATAGATTCTGTGACTAGACGACGATTCCTTGCGATGGCGGCGCGGGTGGGCGCGCTTGTTTCGATGACAACCGGCAAAGCGCTCGCGTCGATCGGGCGCACTGGCGGGATGAAATATCGGACGCTTGGCCGCACCGGCGCGAAAGTCTCGCTCATCGGAGTCGGCGGCTACCATATCGGAGAGCCGCGGGACCCCAGCGACGGAATCGCCATCATTCGCACCGCGATCGACAACGGTGTGACCTTCATGGACAACGCGTGGGACTACCATCAGGGCGAGAGCGAACGGCGCATGGGGCAGGCGCTGCGCGATGGCTATCGGCAGAAAGTATTCCTGATGACCAAGGTGGACGGACGCACGCGCACGACCGTCGAATGGCAGCTCGACGAATCGTTGAAGCGGCTGCAGACCGATCACGTCGACCTGCTGCAGATTCACGAAGTGATCCGCGACAACGATCCCGACCGTGTGTTCGGGCATGACGGCGCGATCGAAGCTCTGATCGCGTTAAAAAAGTCCGGCAAGATCCGCTTTTTCGGCTTCACCGGCCATAAGACGCCCGCCATGCTGCTCAAGATGATTCGACTCGCCGATCAATACGGCGTCACTTTCGACACGGTGCAGATGCCGCTCAACGTCATGGACGCGCACTACGACAGCTTTCAGCAGCAGGTGCTGCCGGTGGCGCTGGAAAAGAACATGGGCGTGATCGGGATGAAGGCCTTCGGCGACAACTTCATCCTGCAAAGCAAGACCGTGACTCCGATGGAAGCGCTGCATTACACGATGAACCTGCCTATCAGCACGCTCGTCACCGGATGCGACTGGATGGTCTTTCTGCAGCAGGCGCTCGAGGCGGTACGGACATTTCGGCCGCTGAATGAGACGCAGGTCGCCACGATCCTCGCGAAGACGGCCGAAGCCGCGAAGGGCGGCCAGTTCGAATACTACAAGACGCGCGACACCTTCGACGGAACCGCACGAAACCTCAGGTGGCTCGGCTAAAGCGAATAGTCAGTGACTATTGGTACGCGGCGGAAATGATATCGCAGTGAGGTTGGTGTGACTGACTATTGGCGCGGGCGATGACGCCGTACCCTGGAACACCTCCTGCAGCGCATAGTATCCCGCGCGCGGCGTCAGGATATCGGCGCCACCGTTCAGCGATCGCGCACCGTCACTGACCTTGAGCACGGGATCTCCGGCGCGACGACCGGGGTTCGGCGCCACTGACATCAGACCGAACCATTCCTCGTCCCAGTAGGACGTGAAGCCGTACCGGCCGGGCTCGCCGAACGGGAACTTCGCTCTGAGTATCGTGGTGTCATGCGACGACCAGGTCTCAGGCCGCCGCTGTGCTTCCTTCCACCATTCGTCCTGGAACTCGAACACGTAGCCGCCCGATACAACGCCGCCTCCAGTTGTCGAAAGCGTCGAATGAGGCCCGTAGATGTCGGTGCCGATTTGCTGAATCAGTTTGGCCGCGCGATATCCGGGCGCATTGTGAAATTCGCCTGTCGCAGCAGGACTTGCGCTCACCCATTGCGGGTTCGGCGGCGGCGGCGGTTGTCCCTCGCGAGTTCGAATAGAAGCGGGCGCGCCCCATTCGGTGATCACCAGAGGCTTGGGCTCGGGATTCGGCATTTCAGTTCGGTTCCCGGCGCCGTTCGTGTAGTAGCCGTCCACAATCCAGTGCTTGAAGTTCGCGGCTTCTTCGGTCTCGGGCCTCCGATAGGCGTTGAAGCCCCAGACGTCGAGCGCGTAGACGTCGGCAGGGTAGGCGCTCCGGCGATGTGCCGATACACAGTCAGTGCCCGGGTTCGCGCCGTTCAGATCGACGCAGATCGGCACGGTCCGCCCGCCAGGTCGTGCGTCAGCGGCGTCTTTGAATGTGATCAGAGACTTGACCAGCATCGGCGTCTCGGGAATTGGATAGTTCGCAAATGCCGACATGGTCAGTTTGCCGGGTGCATAGTGCTTTACGATTGCGCCGAGCTTATTGAGAAACTGCCAATAGTCAATGTACTTGTCTGTGCCTTGCGACAGCGGCAGGTTGGTTTCGTTGCCAATAGCAAATCCAAGTACTGCAGGATGATAGCCATATCGCTGCGCCAGCCACTGAGTAGTGCGTTCGAGGTACATTCTCTCGTTATGGACAAGTGTGGAATCGGCAGTTGCGCTCGGGAAGCCGTCCCACGGATCGATTGAAATACCGATGACCACGTAAATCGGGTGGACGCCATGATTCCAGCACAGATCCAGGAATTGGTCGCCGCCGTCATGCGCCGGCCATCCCGCGAAACCAGCCGGCGCCGCGGTCGCGCCATAGCGCACTCTCGGCGTTACACTCCAATCGAGCGTTTTCCATTGCGCATAGTCGGCCGGCACCATCGGCACCCATTTCCACCACGCGTACGTGCGAATGCTATTGGCGCCGAGCTGGCGGACGAGCCCGTCAGCAAGGTTGATGTGTCTATTGTTGTAGGTCGTGCCCCAGAGATCGCGCCGCCAGATAGGACCGTACGTGAGATGAGCGGGATCTCCCCAGAAATAGTCCGTGCCCGGCAACGTCATCGCTGCGTCGTTGATCGGGCGCGGGGAATAATCGACGCCCTTGATGATGAACGGCTTGGGCGGGTTGCCGTTGACCGACAGCATGATCGTTTTGCGATCGCCGGCAACCGACCACGTTGTCGTCGACGACCCCGGGGGCAGCAGCGTCTTCGATATGGCATCGACTGCGCTCAGCATGATCGTGAGCATGATTGCCAGCGCAAAGATTCGCGTGAACCTTCGAGCAGACAGGCGTTCGTAAGAGGTAGTTGGTTGGATCAATTCGGGCGAACTAAAACGGGATATCTTCGTCGTCCATCGGCGCGACGTCGTCCGCTACGCTGCCGCCGCCAATCTGTGCGCGGCTGCGGGACGCGCCGCCACCGCCGAAGTCGCCAGCCTCATCGCCCATCGGCGCGCCGCCGCGCGACGTCAGGAACTGCACGCGCATCGCGACGATTTCCGTCACCTTGCGCTTGCCGCTGCCGTCCTTCGCCTCGTACTCGCGGTAGGAAATCCGCCCCTCGACGTAGACCGAGCTGCCTTTCTTCAGATACTGCGCGCACGCCTCGCCCTGTTTGCCCCACACTATAATGTTATGCCAGTCGGTGCGTTCCTGCCGCGTGCCGCCCTTGTCGGCGAACGACTCCTTGGTCGCAATCGAAAAGTTGGTGACCGACGAACCCGAGTTGGTGAAACGCGTCTCGGGATCGCGTCCCAGGTTGCCTACCAGAATTACCTTGTTTACCGACGCCGCCATCTTCTCCACCTCGCCATCATGAAAAAGCTAGCCCCGCCCCGTTCTCAAGGCAAGGCAGCGCCGCGGCTTCCGTGCACAGCGCCTTTCGCGCCCCAATTATCACCGTTATAATCCGCATCGGTGCGGAGGCAGGATAGGGCGATGGCGGCAAGCACTTCCACGACCGCGCCGGTCCGCATCGTAGCCCTCGGCGGGCTCGGCGAGATCGGCCTCAACTTGATGGCGATCGAATGCGCCGGGCGCGCGATCGTCATCGATTGCGGCGTCATGTTCCCCGACGAGCCCGCGCTCGGCCTCGGCACCTTCATCCCCGAAATGGCCTGGCTCGAGCGCAGCCGCGTCACGGTTGAAGCCGTCGTCCTCACCCACGCCCACGAGGATCACATCGGCGCGCTGCCCCATCTCCTGCGCCGCTTCAACGTTCCCGTTTATGGCACCGACGTGACGCTCGCCTTCACCCGCCGGCGCCTTGCCGATGCTGAATTCGACGACCCCGCCGATCTGCGGACCATCACGCCCCGCAACGCATTCGAGGCTGCCCCGTTCACGGTCGAGCCGATTCGCGTCACTCATTCAACGCCCAACTCGATCGCGCTCGCGATTCGAACTCCCGCCGGCATCATCATCCATAGCGGCGACTTCAAGATAGACGACACTCCCGTCGACGGCGCGATGTTCGATCGCGAGCGCTTTGCCGAGCTCGGCGCGGAAGGCGTCGCGCTCTTGCTCTCGGACTCCACCAACGTCGAGCGTCCCGGCCGCACCGGCTCCGAGAGTTCGCTCAAGCCCGTGCTCCGCGATCTCACTTCGCGCACCCGCGGCAGGCTTTTCCTGTCGGCATTTTCATCCCATCTGCATCGCATTCGCCAGGTGGTCGAGGTCTCGCGCGAATTCGGCCGCCGCGTCGTGCCGCTCGGCCGCGCGATGGCGGAAAGCGTGCGCCTCGGCCTCGAGACCGGCCAGCTTCCGTTTGGCCGCGCGATGTTCGTCGATCCCGCCGAGGCCGAATTCCTCGACGGCAACCGCCTGAGCTATCTCACCAGCGGCAGCCAGGGCGAGCCGCTCTCCGCACTCGCGAAACTCGCCACCGACGCGCACCCCCGCGTGCGTATCGAGCACGGCGACGTCGTCGTGCTGTCGTCGCGCTTCATCCCCGGCAACGAGCGCACCATCAACACTCTCGTCAATCGTCTCTATCGCCAGGGCGCCGACGTCGTCTATGACGCAGTCGCTCCCGTTCACGTCTCCGGGCACGCAAGCCAGGACGAGTTGGCCGAGCTGATCGCGCTCACTCGCCCGCGGCACTTCGTTCCGATTCACGGCGAGTACCGTCATCTGAGCCGCCACGTCGCGCTCGCAATAACGGCGGGAGTTCCCGAGCAGGATTGCTTCCTGCTCGAGGACGGCGACTCGCTCGTGCTCAGCGGTGGCGAGGCGCGGCGTGGAACCACCGTCGAGGCGGGCCGCGTGATGCTCGAAGGCGTTGACGGCGGCGACCCTGCAATCGTCAACGAGCGCCGCGTCCTCGCACGCGACGGCACCGTGACGGCGATCGTGGTTCTCTCATCGAAAACCGGGCGCATCGTCGCCGGCCCCGATCTGCTTTCGCGCGGCCTGGTCAGCGGCGACGGAACTTCGGATCACATGCGCCGCGCCAAAGAAGAATTGACCCGCCGGCTGAGCGCGCTCGGCGGCTCCCTGCACGCCAACGATCCCCGCGTCAAGGAAGAAATCGTCCGCGCGATTCGCCGCTACTTCAGCGACGAGCTCGGCAAGCGCCCGCTGGTCATTCCGTACGTGACGGAGGTATGACCCCCATCGCGCGCAAGGAAAAAATTCCCGTCGAGATGCCGCCTCCGCCGCCTCCGGCCGAGGAGGTTTCGCTCGCACCCGGCCCCGGCATCCGAATCGCCCGCGAGCTATGCGCCCTCGCGCTGCTCGCGTTCGCTGCCTTCGGCACCGTCAGTCTCATCAGTGTCGACCTCGGCCGCAGCCCCAACCTCGGCGGCCCGGTCGGCGCGGCAATCGCGGCGACCCTCGGCGGCCTCGTCGGCTACCAGTCCTACCTCGCGATGATCCTCGTCGCATGGCTGGCGCAGCGCGTGTGGATCGGCGCCGGCTTCGTCACCATCGCGCGTGAAATCGGCGGCGGCGTCCTTCTGATCCTCGCAATGGCGACCGCCGGCGCTCTCTGGAACCTGCAGAACCCGCGGATGGGCGGTCAAATCGGCTCGAATGTCGCCACCCAACTCAGCGACTCGCTCAACGTCGCCGGCGGCTTGATCGCGGTCGCGCTCGGCTTCATCTGCGGGTTGGCCCTGATGCTCAAGCGGGCGCCGACCGATCTGGTCGCGGGTGTCGCCGGCAGGATTCGCCCCCGTTCACGCCGCGAGGTATTCGAACTCTCCGACGGCGTCCCGCGCGCGCCGTTCGCATTGGGTGCGGGCGACGAAGTCGGCCTCGACCTCGACGCCGCCGAAGGCCGTCCGTCGCCGCTCAAGGTCAAGCTGCTCGATATCCGCGAAAAGCGCGACAAGGCCGCTGCCGCGAAACCGCGCCAGAAGGGCGCCTTCAAACTTCCGCCCCAGTCGCTCCTCGACTTGCCGCCCGCCGAGCATGCGCAGATTGACGAGAGCCAGCTCGAACGTAGCGCGCGCGTGCTCGAGCAGAAACTTGGCGACTTCGGCGTCGAGGGTCGCGTAGTCGAAGTGCAGCCGGGCCCCGTCGTCACGATGTACAAATTCGAGCCGGGCTCCGGAATTAAAGTCAGTCAGATTGTAAATCTCGCCGACGATCTCTCGATGGCTCTGCGGGCGGCCGCGGTGCGAATCCAGGCGCCCGTGCCCGGCGAGGCCGTGGTCGGAATCGAAGTGCCGAACAAGAAGCGCGAGCGCGTTTTCCTGCGCGAGATTCTCGAAGCCGACGAATTTTCGTCCACCCAGAGCCAGCTCACTATCGCCCTCGGCAAGGATATCGCCGGCCGCCCGGTCGCCGCCGACCTCGCCAAGATGCCTCATCTGCTGATTGCCGGCGCCACCGGAACCGGCAAGTCGGTTTCACTCCACACGATGATCGCGTCGATCCTCTTCAACGCGACCGCCGACGACGTGCGCCTGATTCTCGTCGATCCGAAGATGCTCGAGTTGTCGGTGTACGAGAATATTCCGCATCTGCTGGTGCCCGTCGTCGTCGATCCGCAAAAGGCCGCCGCCTCGCTGCTGTGGGCCACGCAGGAGATGGAAAGCCGCTACCTCAAGATGCGCGAGCTGGGCGTGCGCAATATCGACGGCTACAACCAGGCGCTCGCGTCCGGCGCGTCGATCGCGCAGCTCAAGATGGCGGGGCAGAGCGCGCCGGCCTCAGACGATCCGAATGACCCCGCAGTCGGCGCCATCGAGCATCGCAAGCTGCCGAAGATTGTCATCATCATCGACGAGCTCGCCGATTTGCTGCTGAGCGAGGGCAAGACCGTCGAGCGCGATATCACGCGGCTTGCGCAAAAGGCGCGCGCCGCCGGCATTCACCTGATCCTCGCGACCCAGCGCCCGTCGGTTGACGTCATCACCGGTCTCATCAAGGCGAACCTGCCCGCGCGCATCTCGCTGCAGGTGACTTCCCGTGTCGATTCGCGCACGATTCTCGACTCGATCGGCGCCGAACGCCTGCTCGGCGCAGGCGATATGCTGTTCATGCCGCCCGGCAGCGCCAAACTTCGCCGTCTGCACGGCCCGTTCGTCGGCGAGCATGAGATTCGCAAGCTCACCGACTTCCTGCGCGCGCAGGGTGCGCCCGAGTACCGCATGGAGATTCTCGACACCAAACCGCCGGGCGAGGAAGACGGCGACGGCGCCGGCGCCGAGATGCAGGACGAAATGTATGATGAAGCGGTGCGAATCGTGATGGAGACCAACCAGGCGTCGATCTCGATGATCCAGCGGCGGCTGCGAATCGGCTACAATCGCGCAGCCCGAATGGTCGAGCAGATGGAACGCGAAGGAATCGTAATGCCAGCAGACGGCGCCAAACCCCGCGAAGTACGCCTCCACAGCGCCCGATGAACACGTTTTTGTCTCCTCGACCCGCCCCCATCCGGTCCCCCTTCCCGCGCGGGAAGGGGTTAGGGGTTAGGTTCTTGCCTCTCCCTGTCAGGGAGAGGCCGACGCCAGTCTTCGGGCGTCGGGTGAGGGTCCAAATTCCAGGTTCCCCTGTCTGTCTCTTCTCCCGCAAGGGAAAGGATGAAGGCGAGGGTCCTTATACAGCGCGCTAATGCCCGCGATTCTAGACTCCGCTCCTAGTCCCCAAACATGTGGAAACCAATCCTCCCCGCAATCCTGATACTCCTCCTGATATCCACTGCACCCGCTCGCGCCGAAACGATGGCCCCCGCCGGCAGCAAGAACCTCAAGCAGGTGCTGGATCGCCTGCAACGGCACTACCACGACACCAATTCGTTCACCGCGAATTTCAGAGAGGACGTCACCACCGCCGGCGCTCCCACCCGCACCCGCAAGGGCGCGGTTTCATTTCGAAAGCCCGGCCGGATGCGCTGGGAATTCACTGACCCCGATAAAGAAACCATCGTCAGCGACGGCGAGACCCTCTTCAGCTACGATCCCGACCTCAACCAGGTCCTCGAGACTCCGCTGAAGCAAGCGCTCAAATCCAGCAGCGCGACTTCGTTTCTGCTCGGAATCGGCAATATCAACCACGACTTCAAGGCGGCCTTCGCTAGCCCGCCGACTCCCACCGGCCTTATCGATTTGAACCTCGACGCCAGGACCGGCGGCTACAAAATCGAAGTCGGACTCGATCCCGCGACCTACAACCTCATGACCTTGACCCTCACCGACCAGCTCGGCGATGTCACGAAGATCGACTTCACCGATGTGCATGATAATGTAGAACTGCCCGAATCGACCTTCGCGTTCACGGCGCCGCCGGGCGCGGACATCGTCACAGCCCCTGCCTCGCCGTGACAATCTGATACACTCAAAGGTTGAAAAGCACGGCTGACGCGCCGAAACCCCGAACCGCGATTGCCTCGCGGGTATACGACAGGTATTTTTAAAAGCCCCGTACTTCTCCCGACTCGCAATGGAAAAAGTTCATCTACTCACGTTGGGATGCCCCAAGAATCTCGCCGATAGCGAGCTGATGCTTGGCGCGCTCACCTCTGCCGGCTTCGAGATAACGCTCGACCCCGAAGAGGCGCAAGTCCTGCTGGTGAACACCTGCGCGTTCATCGAGGCCGCCAAGAAGGAATCGCTCGACGCAATCCTCGAAGCGGCCGAAGTAAAAAAGCGCGGCTTCGGCAAGCGGCTGGTGGTAGCGGGATGTTTGTCGCAGCGCTATGCAACCGAACTCGCGGCGACGATGCCCGAGGTCGACGTCTTCGTCGGCACCGGCAACTTCCTCGACCTCCCCGAGCTGCTGCGCCGCACCGAGGCGCCCGAGCAGCGGCCGATTCCCTACGCCGGCGCGGCGCATCTGCTGCCGACCTCCGTTATCCCGCGTGTCAAGACCGGAGATTTCTTCACCTCTTACTTGAAGATTTCCGAAGGCTGCAATCACAAGTGCGCCTTCTGCATCATCCCGAAAATTCGCGGCCTCCATGAAAGCCGCCCGCTGGCCGACCTCGTCGCCGAGGCGCGCAACCTCGTCGCCGGCGGCGTTCGCGAGTTAAACCTCATTGCGCAGGACCTCACCGCCTACGGCCGCGACCTCGACCAGCCGTCCACCCTGGCCGTGCTGCTGCGGGAACTCTCGACCATCGACGATCTGCGCTGGATTCGGCTGCTCTACTGCTATCCGAATTTCGTGTCCGCCGATCTCCTCGACGCAATCGCGGAACTGCCCAAGGTCGTCAAGTACATCGACATGCCGCTGCAGCATGCCGACGACGCGATGCTCCGCGCGATGCGCCGTGAGCGCTCCGGCGCGGCTCTCGTCAAACTGCTCGAGCGCGTGCGCGATCGAATCCCCGGCGTCGTGCTGCGCACGTCGTTCATCGTCGGCTTCCCCGGCGAGACCGACGCCGCCTTCGATCGCCTGGTGGATTTTGTTCGCAACGAGCAGTTCGATCGCGTCGGCGTTTTCACTTACTCGCGCGAAGAAAACACCGCCGCGTTCGATTTGCCCGGCCAGGTCCCCGAACGCGTCAAGCGCGCGCGCCGCGCCCATCTGATGGCCACGCAGTCGGAAATCTCGCTGGCGAAAAATCGCAGCCTCGTCGGCAGCGAAGTCGAAGTGCTGGTCGAAGGCCCGATGCCGGGACGCTCGACCCGGCTGCGCGGCCGCACGTCGGGCCAGGCCCCTGATATCGACGGCTCGGTATTCCTTGCGGGCGACGCCGAACCCGGCGAGTTCGTCCGCGCGCGAATCGACAAGGCGCTCAGTTACGACTTGCACGCAACGGTCGCCGGCGCGGCCGCGTAATATATTTGGGAGTCGGAAATTCAATGACCAAGAACCCAGTCGCCGCGAACCGCAATAATTTCCTTGTCAAAGCACGCGAACAACTGCTCGAAACCAGGACCAAACTGCTCGGCGAAATCGATTCCGAGCTGCGCGCCGAACGCGAGGGCAACAAAGACGAGGGCATGGACACCTACGACCTCGCGTC
>Ga0302325_10035504_pt1 | contig 10184 bp, 8 predicted proteins | sample Palsa_T0_2_FD_201948 | JGI IMG/M metagenome (GOLD analysis project Ga0302325, IMG submission 201948) | Peat permafrost microbial communities from Stordalen Mire near Abisko, Sweden - Palsa_T0_2 | ecosystem: Environmental > Terrestrial > Soil > Palsa > Peat permafrost | place: Sweden: Abisko... | reverse complement strand
AGCAGCCTGAAGCAGGCGGCGCTCTGGGACGAGGTCAAGGATCGGCTCAAGCAGAGCGCCATGGGACTGTCGGGAGGCCAGCAGCAGAGGCTCTGCATCGCGCGGGCCTTGGCGGTCAATCCAGAGGTGCTGCTCATGGACGAGCCAGCCAGCGCCTTGGATCCCATCGCCACCGCACGCATCGAGGAGCTCATCCACGAGCTGAAGGCCGATCTCACGGTGGTGGTGGTGACCCACAGCATGCAGCAGGCGGCCCGCGTCTCCTCCCACACGGCCTTCCTCTACATGGGCGAGCTGATCGAGTACGATAAGACCGAAATCATCTTCACGAATCCAAAGGTGCGTCGCACCGAGGATTACGTGACCGGAAAGTTCGGGTGAGGTCACCATGACGCTCCACACCGACCGCGAGTACGAGGCCGATCTGCAAACGCTGCGACAGCACTTCCTCCGCATCGGGGGATTGGTGGAGCAGATGATCGGCAACGCCCTGCAGGCCACCTTCGACCGCAACGAGCAGCTCGCCCTGTCGGTTGCCGAGAGCGACAAGGAAGTCAATCGCAGCGAGCTCGAGGTCGACGAGCTGTGCCTCAAGGTGCTGGCGCTGCGCCAGCCGGCTGCCTCCGACCTGCGCTTCGTCACCTTCGCCTTGAAGGCCATCACCGACCTCGAGCGCATCGGAGACCTGGCGGTGAACGTCGCCGACCGGGCCGCCGAGCTCTCGCGCGAGCCACCGCTGCAGATGTATCCCGAGCTGGGGCGAATGGCGGAGCTCGCCAAGGCCATGCTCCACGACGCCCTGGACGCCTTCGTCAACCGCGACGCGGTGGCAGCCGACGACATCCTGACGCGCGACGACCAGGTGGACGAGCTGTACTGGAGATTCTTCCGCCAGCTCCTGGTGGTGATGCAAAATGACCGCACCGCCGTCGAGCGCGCCATTCGACTGCTGTTCGTGGCCAAGCACATCGAACGGCTGGCCGATCACGTCACCAACCTCGCCGAGCTGGTGGTCTTCATGGTGCGCGGCGAGGACATCCGGCATCCCCGGAGCCGCCTCTCCGAGGAAGCGACGGGCTGACGATGCCGCGCGTCTTGGTGGTGGACGACGAGAAGGATCTTCGTTCGCTGCTGGAATACAACCTCCTCCAATCGGGGTTCACGGTCGTCACGGCCGAGGACGGCACAACCGCCCTCGAGCGGGTGCGCGAGTCGCCGCCGGATCTGGTGCTGCTCGACGTCCTCTTGCCCGACATGCCGGGCACCGAGGTCTTGAAGGCGCTGCGGCGGCAGCACCCACGATCGCTGCCGGTTCTGATGCTGACCGCGAAGGGGGAGGAGATCGACCGCGTGCTGGGCTTCGAGCTCGGCGCCGATGACTATCTCGTCAAGCCCTTCAGCGTGCGCGAGCTGATCCTGCGGGTCCGGGCGCTGCTGCGGCGCGCCGAGCCGGCCGAGGCCGGGCAGCCGCGATTCGCCTTCAAGGCCATCAGCGTCGACATCGAGCGCCACCAGGTCACCGTCGACGGAAAGCTCATCGACCTGACCGCGCTCGAGTTCCGACTGCTGACCACGCTGCTCTCGCGCAAGGGTCGCGTCCAGACCAGGCAAGCCTTGCTGACCGACGTTTGGGGCCTCTCGGCCGACCTGGCCACGCGGACCGTCGATACCCACATCAAGCGGCTGCGCGAGAAGCTCGGCGTCGCCGGCCCCTACATCGAGACCATCCGTGGCGTGGGTTACCGCTTCGTGGAAATGGACGAGAGCTAACCAGGCGTTGCCGTGCTGACGCCCCCCCACAAAATCTTCGGAGCCGCCCTGCTGGGTGTGGCAATCACCGGCTCGGTGGCCATCGCGGTCGCACCCGGGAGCTGGTTCCTGATCCTGGTGGCGGCCTTCGTCGGAAGCGCCGTGACCGCGTGGCTGATCCGTGTTCTGGAGAAGGACGCGACCAACGTCGCTCGGACCCAGGAAGTCGCGAATCGGCAGCACGAGTCCGAGCGCCTGGCTCTCGAGCGCGAGCGCGACCGGCTGCAATCCATCCTGGGCGCGATGTCCGAGGGCGTGGTCCTGCTCGATCAAAACCGGAGAATTCGGCTCGCCAACCCCTCGGCGCGCGCTCTCTTGAGCCTGGCGACGGCGAGCGATGCCGATGCCACCCCCTTGGCTCCCAGCCACAGGATCAGCACCGAGCTGCCGCCGACACTCCTGGACATCAATCGGCTGCCTGGCTTGCAGGAGCTTTCCGATCGGGGTCTCTCCGGGGAGCGGGCCGCCGTCGAGCTGACGCTGCAGAACGGGCGTCAGGTCTTGGTGCGGACCGCGCCCCTCACGGAGGCCGACTCCGAGAGCGCGGTGCTGGTGTTCAACGAGGTGACTGACCTGCGCCGCCTCGAGGCAGTCCGGCGAGACCTGGTGGCGAATGTCTCGCACGAGCTCCGCACGCCCCTCACCGCAATACGGGGGTATGCCGAGACCCTCCAGGCCGGGGGCCTCGAGTCGGAGCGCGCCTCCGAGTTCATCGGGATCATCCACCGCCATGCCGAGCGTCTTTCGCGACTCTTGGATGACCTCCTCGAGCTGTCGCGCCTGGAGGCCGGCCGCCGACCTCTCAAGCGGGAAGCGCTTCCCCTGCGTCCCCTGGTGCAGCGATCGCTCGACCTGGTGCGCCCGAAGGCCAGCCACCGCCGTGTCGACCTCAGCATCGACGTTCCCGAGGGCCCCAATCTCATCGGAGACTCCGAGGCTCTGGAACAGGTGCTGGTGAATCTTCTCGACAACGCCGTGAAATACACCCAGCAGACCGGCAGGGTGATGCTGCGGGCCCGGACCGAGGGGGTCGGCAGCGCGGCCCGCTGGCGAATCGCGGTGAGCGATGACGGAATCGGAATCGAGAGCGTGCACCTGCCCCGCGTCTTCGAGCGCTTTTACCGGGTCGATCCAGGGCGATCGAGAGACATGGGAGGCACCGGGCTAGGACTCGCGATCGTCAAGCATCTCACCCAGGCAATGAGCGGCCGGGTCGGCGTGGAGAGCGAGCCCGGAAAGGGCTCGACCTTCTGGATCGAAATGCCGATCGCATCGCAAGGGGGATTGCCGTTCGCTTGACCACGGACATGCTCGGGCGCTAGATGAACACGCCCCATGGCCAAGACCAGCCCGCCTAAGACCCCGCGATTTAAGCGGATTTTGTTGAAGGTCTCCGGTGAAGCCCTCATGGGCGACGGGAAGTATGGCATTCATCCGCCGACCCTCACCCAGATCGCGACCGAGATCGCCGATGTCCATCGGCTGGGCGTCGAGATCGCCATCGTCATCGGAGGCGGCAACATCTTCCGGGGGATCGCCGCCAGCGCAAGCGGGATGGACCGCGCATCGGCCGACTACATGGGAATGCTGGCGACGGTGATCAACGGATTGGCGCTCCAGGATGCCACCGAGAAGCTCGGAGTTGCGACCCGCGTCCAGACGGCCATCGAGATGTCACAGCTGGCCGAGCCCTACATCCGGCGACGCGCGGTCAGGCACCTCGAAAAGGGACGCATCGTCATCTTCGCGGCCGGGACCGGCAATCCGTACTTCACCACCGACACCGCCGCCTCGCTCCGGGCAATGGAGATCCATGCCGAGGTGATCCTGAAGGCAACCAAGGTCGACGGGGTCTACTCCGCCGATCCGGCGAAGGACCCCAGCGCGGTCCGGTTCCGGACAGTCTCCTACCTTGACGTCCTCAAGAAGAACCTCCAGGTCATGGACTCGACCGCGATTTCTCTCTGCATGGACAACGAGCTTCCGATCGTGGTCTTCAACCTCCACACCCCCGGCAACATCCAGCGCGTCGTCATGGGGGATGAGATCGGAACCCGAGTAGGTCGGGTCAAAACGGAACGGGCTCCGCGACCCGCGGTCACCGCTGGAGGAGGCAAGCATGGCTGAAGACGTCGTCAAGGATCTCCATGGGCGCATCGAGAAAGCGCTCGGGGACCTCCAACGCGAGCTCGCCAAGATCCGTACCGGGCGGGCCAACACGGCGATCCTCGAAGGCATTCGGGTCGACTTCTACGGAACGTTGACCCCCTTGTCCGGGGTTGGCACCATCAACGTGCCGGATGCCCGTCTGATCACCATCAAGCCCTGGGATCGCAGTGTCATCCCGGCCATCGAGAAAGCCATCAACGAGGCGGGCATCGGCATCAACCCCTCGAACGACGGCGAGACGGTGCGCCTGCCAATTCCTTCGCTCACCGAGGAGCGGCGCCGCGAGATCGTCAAGATGGTCAAGAACAAGGGCGAGGAGCACAAGGTCGCGGTCCGCAACCTCCGCCGCGAGGCCAACGAGCGACTCAAGCAGATGGAGAAGGACAAGACCGCCTCGGCCGACGACGCCAAACGAAGCGTGGAAAAGGTTCAGAAGGAAACCGACGCGGGGATCGTAAAGGTCGACGAGATGCTGGTCCGCAAAGAAAAAGAAGTGATGGAAGTCTAGCGGCCGCGCCATGTCCTCTTCGATCCGCCCGATGGATCTCGCGCTCAAGCAAGTGGCGCGCGAGACCTCCGATACCGTCACCCTGTTCCTGGAAGGGCCGGAGAGGTTCGTCTACAAGGCGGGGCAGTTCTGCACGATCGACCCGCACCAATTCAAGCAACTGGAGAGCATGGTCGCCTACTTCGAGCACGCCAAGGGCAAGAAGGAGCCGCCGCGCGCCTACTCGATGAGCTCCGCCCCCGGCGAGCACGAGCTGGCCATCACCATCAAGGAAGAGGTCTACCAAGCCGAACAGACGCCCTATCCTCCGCTGCTCTCGGGCTTGCTGGTCCATGGCCTGGCCGTCGGCACCCCCATCCACATCGTGGGGTTCACCGGCCCCTACGTCCTGCCGGAGGACGTCGAGACCAGGACCGGCCACATCGTGCACATCTCCGCCGGAAGCGGCATCGTACCCAACTTCTCGATCGTGAAGGACGCGCTGGCCCGCGGCCTACCGCAGCGGCATACGCTGATCTATGCCAACCGGACCACCCAGGACATCATCTTCCGCGATCACATCGACGCCTTGCGGGCACGCCACCCCGACAAGCTGCGCGTGATTCATTCGCTCAGCCGTGAACCGGAGGCCGAGAAACTGGGGCCAGACTACCGGCAGGGACGCGTCAGCCGGAACCTGCTCGAGGAAGTTCTCGCGAGCGACCCAAGCACCCTGGTGTACCTGTGCGGTCCGGGCATCACGCCCCACGAGGCCCGGGCGGCGCGCCGAGAGGGCCGGGTTGCCACGCCACGCTTTCTGGAGGGAATGATCGCCGAGCTCAAGACCCTGGGGGTGGGCAAGGACCGGCTGCACTACGAGTCGTACGGCTGAGCCCGCGCGGCTCGAGAGAGCCGAGGGACAGAGTCTACTTGCCCTCGACTCCTACCCCGACCTGGTAGCGCGAGAAGCGCCGGATCTGGATGTTCTCCCCGAGCTTGGCAACCGCGTCGGTGCTGAGCTGTCCCACCGACTTGTCGGGATCCTTCACGAAAGGCTGCTCGAGCAGGCAGACCTCCTTGAAGAACTTGTCGAGCTTGCCCTCGGTGATCTTGTCCCAGATGTGCTCGGGCTTGCCCTGCTCCTTGAGCTGGAGCTTCGCGATCTCACGCTCTTTCTCGACGACCTCGGGGGGCACGTCCTCGCGCCGCAGGTAGAGCGGATTGCTGGCGGCGATGTGCATCGCGACGTCCTTGACGAAGAGCTGGAAGAGCTCGTTGCGAGCGACGAAGTCGGTCTCGCAATTGACCTCCACCAGGACGCCGATCTTCCCGCCGAGGTGAATGTAGCTGCCCACCGCGCCTTCGGTCGCGACTCGGGTAGCCTTCTTGGCGGCGGCCGAGAGGCCCTTCTGACGCAGCCACTCCTCGGCCTTCACGAAGTCTCCGGCGGCCTCGGTCAGGGCCTTCTTGCAGTCCATCATCCCCGCGCCGGTCTTTTCGCGGAGCTCCTTGACAGAGTTTGCGCTGATTTCCATGTGGTGTGTCTCCTCGCGCCCCGGACAATCGCCGGCGGGCTTCAGCCGAATCTTGGCGTCGAAATGCCTAGGCCTGAGCGATGGGCTGGGCCTCGAGATCCTCGACGGCGGCCTCGGGGGCCACCACCTCGACATCCGCAGGCTCGCCCTCTTCGGCGCGCTCGCGGCGCGGGCCACGCTGCTCACGCCCCTCCTCGCGTTCGTCGTCGCGATGGCCGCGCTCGATCAGCATGGCCTGGTAACGGGCGGTCCCCTCGATGGCCGCATCGGCAACCTTGCCGGCGAACAGTCGAATCGAGCGAATGGCGTCGTCGTTGCCGGGGATCACGTACTCGATCCCCTCGGGATCGCAATTGGTGTCGACCAGCCCCACGATGGGGATTCCCAGCCGGCGGGCCTCGTGCACCGCGATGTGCTCCTTCTTGGGGTCGATGATGAAGAGCGCGCCCGGCAAACGAGCCATCTCCTTGATGCCTCCCAGGTTCTTCTGCAGCTTCGATTGCTCGTGCTGCAAAGCCGCCACTTCCTTCTTGGGCAACCGGTCGAAGGTGCCATCCTCGGCCATCTTTTCGATGGTCTTGAGACGATCGATTCCGGCCTTGATGGTCTTGAAGTTGGTGAGCGTCCCACCCAGCCAGCGATTGGTCACGTGGAACTGGGCGCAGCGGTTGGCCTCTTCGGTCACGGCATCCTGAGCCTGCTTCTTGGTTCCCACGAAGAGCACCGAGCCGCCATGGGCAACGACATCGCTGACGAATCGGAATGCGTTGCGGGCCAGTTGCACCGTCTTCTGCAGGTCGATGATGTAGATGCCGTTGCGGGCCCCGAAGATGAAGGGCTTCATCTTCGGATTCCAGCGCTTGGTCTGATGGCCGAAATGGACCCCGGCCTCGAGGAGCTGCTTCATCGTGATCTGCGACGCCGTGGTCGCGTTGAGGGCTTGCTGCATTTCGCTCATGTGCTCGACACTGCCTTTCAAAGGGTTAGAAGGGACGCCGCCACTTCCATCACGCCGAAACCGGAGCCGGCGGAGAGAGGAATCTCCCTCCGTTCAGCCACCCCCGGTCTCGATCCGGAAATGTGTGAATTTACGACAGGGTCGCCCGAGGCCAGCGCGACCTTCCGCCACGCTCGACCACCGCAAGGCGTGGAGGGTATTTAACAGAACGTCCAATCTGCCGCAAGTTGCACCCTGGGACTCTGGTACCCCTGCATAGAGGTTTCAACCAACAAGAAGCCGAGCGCGTGGATCGTGCCCGTGCCCGTTCTGCGTGGCCACTTTCAGCTCTCGTGGTGAGGGTCGGACGCGAGGCCCGCTGAATTTCGAGGGCTCGCGGGTGGCGTCGTGCGTGTTTCGAGGTGGGACGCCGTTTGGGGAACGCCGTACGCCATGCTTGCCCGGCCGGTCCGCTGACGCATCGCGCGCACGCCGGTCGCAGAGGGGTCAGGGATGCTTGAGGAAATTGATCTCTTCCTCGACGACATCCTTGTCCTCGGCCTCGGGCTTTTTCTTGAGATAGGCCTCGAAAGCTGTCTTGGCTTTGCCAGCCTGACCGGCTCCTTTGTAATAGTAGCCGAGGTACTTGTACGGCAGGGCGTTGCTCGGGTCGGCCTTGGTTGCGAGCTCGTAGTACTTCGCGGCCTCCTTCGCCTTTCCCTCCTCGTCCAGAGCCCGGGCGATCAGATAGTACGCTTCGGGAAGGGAGGGCTTGGCGTCGAGCGCCTCCTGATAGGTCTTCACCGCCTCGGAATAAGCCTTCTCCCTGACCTGCAGCTGCCCGATCTCGAGCAGCACCGGGGTTCGGCTCGGGTCGAGTTGCAGCGCCTTCTGATACGCGTCGATGGCGGGGGTGATCCGACTCATGGCCGTCAGCGTCTGCCCCCGCAATTGCTGGCTTTCCGCCGAGCCGGGCTGCAGCGCCAGCGACTTGTCGAAGCAGTCCAGGGCATCCTTGCTCGAAAGGAGGGCGATCTCGACGCGTCCCTCGGCGCGCCAAGCATCCGGATTCTTGGGATCTTTCTCGACCGCGGTCTTGGCTTCGAGCAACGCCCGCGAGTTTTCCGACTTCTTGAGGAGGGTGAGGGCGAGCTCGGCATGCACCTGGCTGTTCTGCGAGTCGAGGTTGTCGGATTCCTGCAGCGCTTCCAGCGAGTCATCGATCTGGCCAGCCTCGCGCAGGTTTCGACCGAGCAGACGATTGGGCTCGGGATTCTTCGGTTCCGCCTCCTCGGCCGACCGATACTCGGCGCTGGCCTCCTTGTACGCGCCGCGCGACTCGAGAAGCTCGCCGACCACGAGCTGAATCCGCGGCAGCTTGGGGTCCAATGCCTCCGCCTTGCGAAGCTCGGCCAGCGCCTGGTCGCCCTGCCCGAGCTTCTGCAAGACGTTCCCGAAGACCAGATGGCCTTCGGCGCTCTGGGGATCGAGCGCGACGGCGGTGCCGAGCTCCTTGCGAGCTCCCTCCTGGTCTCCGGCGGCCATGAAGAACTGCCCGAGGCCGGCGTGCACGCGTGAGCTCTGCGGCTCGTCCCGCACCGCGGCCTCGAAGGCCGCGCGCGCCTTGTCCATCTTGTTGAGCCCGAGGTAGAGCTTGCCGAGTGCGAGCTGAGCCTCGGAGAGAGTGGGATCGGTCTTGAGGGCCGCCAGCAACACCGTCTCCGCCTCCTCCGCCTTGCCCGAGGAGGCCGCGGCAATGCCCTTGAGCATCACCAGGGTGGCATTGTCCGGGTGCGCAATGAGCGCCGTCGTCAATGTCTGGGTCGCTTCGGGGTAGTGCCCACCGTCGATCTGCGCCTGGGCCAAGACCGCGGCCAGCTCCAGATCCTTGGCCGCCAACAGCGGGGCCGCGCTCTGAAGAATCTTCAGTGCCTCCATCGCGCGATGCCGGCTCAGCAGCAAGCGGCCGTCCGCCACCACCGCCTCGCGATTGCCGGAGTCGAGCTTGAGCGCGCTCGTCAGGTCCTTCTCGGCGTCCGCCGCTCGTCCGGCTTTCATGGACACCTCAGCCCGGAGGGCGAGTGCGGTCGCATGGCCGGCTTTCGACAACCCGCTGTTCTCGTCGATCAGCGCGCTGAGCTCCTCCTCGGAGATCGGCTGGCCGCCCTTGAATGTCAGGTCCATGACCAGCAGCTTGGCGCGCACCTGGCGGGGCTCCGCGGCGACCGCTTTCTGGGCCAGCGCCAGGGCCTCGGTGGCGTCGCCACTTGCCCTCGCGAGCTCGGCCAGCGCCAGGAAGGCCTTGCCCATCTTGGGGTCGGCCGCGACCGCCTTTTGGAAGGCCTGCGTGGCCTTGTCCTTGTCCTTCTCGTCGCTCCGGAGGGAGGCACCGATGAGATAGAGGGTCTCGGGCTGGGGCGGGACCTGCTTCTTGAGGAGCAAGTCCAGATCGGCGCGTGCCGCCGCCAGACTCTTCGCGCCCTCGGCGAGCTTCATCGAAGCCTTGGCACGCAACACCTCCTGGTCGCGGGGTCCATAGTCCACCGCTGCGACGAGCGCCCCCTTGGCCCGCGCGAGCTCGGCCATCGTCTCACCAGGGCTCTCCCGGGATAAGGCCCCGGCCAGCTCGGCCATGAGTGCTTCGGCATCGACGGCCATGGGCTTCAGCACGTGCGCCTTTTCCGCCGCGGCGAATCCGGCCTTGAGAGCTCCGAAGGTTCCCACGCGCAGGTCAGCGCGGGCCTCGGCAACCGCGATCCCGTCCGCCGAGCGAGCCGAGGTCTGCGGCGGCCCGAGAATCAGAAACCGGCCGAAGACGCCGATGTGAGTCGCGCCCAGCAGCAGACCGATGGAGAGAACGACGATGGCGGCGGCCCCGCCGATGAGCAGCGGAAGAATCTTTCGAATTCGATCCTGGAGCGGAATCCGCTCGACGATCGTCATCGCAGCCATGCGCTCGCCGTAGACCTGCTGCAGCTTTTGCGCTTGCTCGATCGGATCGACGGCTGCCGGCTCGGTTTCGGGAGCAGTCGGAAACGGCGCGGGGACGGATGGGGCTGCCGGCGCGGCCCGCGACACCACCGCCGCGAAGGCGGCCACCTCGCCGATCGGCTCCCAGTCGCCATCCTCGGCCTTGACCGATTCGGTGCCCGCCAGCTCGCCGTCGACCAGCATGCGGGTGATTCGTTGCTCGTCGAACGGTCCGAAGACCTTTCCGGAGACGCGACGAATCTGGTAGCGCTTCTTG
>Ga0302325_10035503_pt1 | contig 10184 bp, 6 predicted proteins | sample Palsa_T0_2_FD_201948 | JGI IMG/M metagenome (GOLD analysis project Ga0302325, IMG submission 201948) | Peat permafrost microbial communities from Stordalen Mire near Abisko, Sweden - Palsa_T0_2 | ecosystem: Environmental > Terrestrial > Soil > Palsa > Peat permafrost | place: Sweden: Abisko... | reverse complement strand
CGTCCGACGTGATGGTCGGTCTGCGAGAGGAATCCGGCGAACACTTCCATCTGGCGGGTGTACATCCGTCGCGCGTCTTCTGTCAGCGAGTCCCAAGGTTCTACGTCGGGATCGCGCTGGGATAGCTCGGCGCCAGCCGGCATGAGTCCCAACGCGAGCTGTCGAGCGAATACCTGCTCCCTGTACCGGTCCCAACCCATGTCGAACCGACCACGGTAAGGCTCGACCCACTCGGGCTCCACCTGGTGCGGGGCGTGCCCGGCGCCGGTGGCGAACCACAAGAGGAACGGCTTGTCGGGTGCCGCCACATGGGCGTCCTTGATGAAGTCGATAGCGTGGTCGGCCAGGTCGGCATTGAGGTGGTAGCCCTCGGCAGGGGTTTTCGAAGGTCTGACAGAGTGGTTGTCGTAGGTCAGCTCTGGGTGGTACTGGTCCGTATCTCCGCCGAGAAACCCGTAGTAACGCTCGAACCCCCGACCGAGCGGCCATCGGTTGAACGGGCCGGCCGACGTCGTCTCCGCAGGCGGAGTGAGGTGCCACTTCCCGACGCAGAACGTGTTGTAGCCCTCAGCCACCAGGATCTCAGAAAGCATGCCGTGCTCGAACCCCATGGTGGCGTTGTGCGCCGGGTAACCCAATGAGAGCTCGGTGACAGCGGACAGGCCGACAGTGTGATGATTTCGACCGGTCAGCAGACATGCGCGCGTGGGAGAGCACAGTGCCGTCGTGTGGAAATTCGAGAAGCGGAGCCCTCGTTCGGCGACCCTGTCGATGTTCGGCGTCTCGCAAAGACCACCGAATGCAGAGAGCTGGCCGTATCCGACGTCATCGAGCACGATCACCACCACGTTGGGCGCTCCCGCGGGTGGTGTGGGTCGAGCCGGCCAGGCCGGAGACGAGCGTTCCAGCGTTCGACCGATCGACCCTGGGAACGGTTGTTCCAATGGGTAGGTGACGAGGGGATCTGCCATGGGTTCAGTCTCCTGGGAATACGCGGGGCCCGCGTCAAGCCTCTTGAGCGATGCCGAAGCGATCTATATAGAACTGGAATGAACTCGACAGCTGGTCGCGGTCAAATCCGAACTGTGTCGGTTCGTAAATGATTCCACCATGACGCCCCCGAGGGTGCTCGGCCATGAACGTGGCCATTGCCGTTTCAGCGTCATCGGTAAGGGGTTGATCAGCGAGATCGTAGATTCGGTGGACCATCTCCACGTCATTCTTCATGAAATCGTCGAAATGGACGTCGATGGATTGGCTGGCCGGCAGGACGTCCCTGAATTCGACGCAAGCCCGAAGCATCCGTTCCAGTCGGTCCGACCAATAGTCACCGATCCATTCCAGGTCAACGACGTCGTGACCGAGTCGGGCGGAGTACGCCAGCATGGTCACCATGGAAGTGGTCACAGAAGCCGGATCTCTGTGCGTGACGACGAATGTCGCGTCGGGGAATGTGGCGAGAAGCGCAGGGAACTGCTCGAGATGTTGGGGCGATTTGAGGATCCATCGAGACCCACCGCGCAGCCATTGGAGGGCCTGAAGGATGAGCTTCAGGTATGCATAGCTCGCCGTCTGGTCGCGGTCGAGGTAGTGGTCGCGCCAGGTGGGAATGGGGGCGATCGTCTCGAAGAGCATGCTCGAGAAGTCGATGGCGAACAGCTGTATCTCTTCGTGAACATGGTCAACTGTCATCTCGTGCATACGTTTGAACTCGGGCATGGCGGTATCGATGAAGCCGAGTGCCATTTCGGTTCGTGCCCTCCGCGGATCCGGGGATCCGTCCGCGGGGTGCTCGCCTTCGGCCAAAATCGGCTCCAGGCTTTCCCAGTAGGGCAGGGATCGCAATCTGCGGTCGCTGGACATCAAGTTGTGAAGATGCGTCGTGCCGGTCCGAGGCAAGCCACAGATGACGATGGGTCGTTCGATGCTGACGTCCCGTATCTCCGGGTGACGTTGCAAGAGGTCTTCGAGCAACAAGCGATTTCGGAGCAGGCCGGTAAGGAGCATGGACTGCGCCAGCAGACCGGCATTGTTCATCCTGGCCTCCTCTCGTAGAGAGCGACAAAGGACGTCGAGCCGGGATGCGAAGTCGTCAGGCCCGAACTCGCTCAAGCCAGTTTCGGACACGGCAGCATCGATCAACGGTTCTGGTTCAAGGAGGGCAGAGGCTCCAGCCTCGGACATCAGGTCGAGGATGGATCGCGCGGCTTCGGTGAATCGTGGATGAGCGAGATCGTCCAAGCAGATCGATGGCGGTCGGTTGGTGCGGTTCATTGCAGATCCTTCACCTGCACTAGCTCAGCAGCGGGTCGTTCCGGAGTGGTATCCGGCAAGAACCAGCGAAACCATATGCGCCCTTTGGGATGTCCGGCCGTTGAGACCCAGTTCGGATGCCCCGGGTCGGTGGGGGAGATCACGATCTTCCATGAACCGTCGTTCTCGTATTGCACCTGCGCGCCATTGATGGTGACTCTCTCGTAGTCGTAGTTGTACGTGTGGAGAAACGGGTTCCAGAGGCAAAGGTTCCAGAACACGCAGTTCGGCGAACGACCGGTCACGACCAGCGCCTGACCGTCGTCAAGGAGGAAACTACCCATGGCGTATGCCGCGTCGCCGGCCGCCCATCCGAATGTCGTAGTGGGGACGGGGTACGGCTCGTCCACGCTGTTGGGCTCACCCATGGGTATCGGCACCATTGCCGCCTGGTCGCGCACCCAGGTGAGTGCGGCGCGAAAGCGTCGGGCTAAGTCTGCATCGTCTTCTCGATACACGGGCGGTGTGTCGGCGGTTGAGATATCCCAGCTGGCCCGCGCGTCGTGAATAGGATCGGCAAGGTAGTCGCGGGTGATGATGGCTACGGCGTCGGGTTCGAGCTTGATCCACGGAATGCCGCTTCCGGGATCCGTGGGCGAGAGGACCATGTTGATGTAGCCGTCCGGATCCGGCGGCGCCTGCCGGTCATTCAAGCTCCCGACGATCCGCTCTGAGTAATGACCGTCGTCGGGTCCTCCGTAGACGGTAAGCGACAGGTAGACGGCGTCACCTCGTTTCACCCGAACCCGGTATGACCTGGTTGGGTCAACGGGGGCAAAGCAGTAGAAGGCGTCGGCATTGTCCCCACCCCACTTTTTGTAGGGGCCGACGATCTCGACGAACCGAGGGTGCGCCGGATCCGCCCACACCTGGGTGTCGGTCGCCACCTGGAGTATCGACAGCAACCACTTGTGTGCTTCGAGAAGTGTCTGCTCGTCACCCGGTCCCGACAGCTGTTCGATCAACCGTCGCTGCTGATCCCCGAGTTCGGCCAGCAGTTCTGCGAACACTTCAGCCGTCTGCGTTCCCATTGCGATTTTCCTACTCTGTCGACGGAACTGCCTTCGTAAGTCATCCCACCCTGCGCGGCAGTCACCGTAGCAAGGCGTGAGGTGGGCGGCCCTACCCGGCGTCAGACGCCGAGGAGATCAAGGCGCCCGTTGGCGGCCAACTCGTCGAGCAGTTCGACGACATCGGCTCGCGCCATCGGTACGTAGTCCTGGCTACGGCCCACCCGCTGCCACAGCGGATCCGACGTGTTCCAGTTCTGAGCCCGAAGAGGCTTCTTGTCCACCTTTTCAGTGGCAGTGACGGGGAGTGTGGTGACAATCCTCACGTACCGGGGTGCCCATTTCGTGCCGAGATCGGGTTGCGCGGCCAGGAACGCAGTAAAGGAGTCAGGGTCGAACTCCGAACCCGCTTTGATCTCGAGGGCAGCCATCACCTGGTCCCCTGTGTCCGGGTCGGGGACGGCGTAGACGGCCACGCCGCGGACGCCGGGCCACCGCCCGATAATGCGCTCGATCGGGGCTGCCGCGAAGTTCTCGCTGTCCACTCGGAGCCAGTCGGCAGTCCGTCCCGCAAAGTAGAAGATCCCCTCCTGGTCCCGGTAGGCGAGGTCTCCGGACCAGTACCAGCCATTGCGCGTGCGATCGGCGTCAGCCTCAGGATTGTTGTAATACCCTTCGAAGTTTGCCCGGGCGCGGCGCCCAACCAGTTCACCTATGGCGTCGGCCGCGTTGGTCAGCCGACCATGTTCGTCGAATACTGCCCGTGGCAGCTCCTCTCCGGACTCCGGGTCGACGACAGCAACGTCGTCTTCATCGTTCGCACGACCCAATGCACCCGGGCGGGCGTCGGCGATCGGCATCAAGACGATGGCGTTCTCGCTGGATCCATATCCTTCGATCAAGGGGACGCCGAACCTCCGTATGAATGCGGCCTTGTCCGGCGCTGACGTCTCGGGACCGAGTACATAATGAAGAGAATGGTCTCGGTCGTGCTCGGTTGGTGGTGTCGCCAAGATGTGGGCGATGGCTCGACCAACGCTGTTGAAGAAGGTGGCACCGGTCTGCCGAACGTCGGGAAGGAATCGTGAGGCTGAGAATTTCCGTCGCAGTGCGAGGGTGGCTCCACTGGCAAATGCCGGGAGTACCGCCGCGATGAGCGCGTTACCGTGGAAGAGCGGCATGGCCGAGTAGAGGACGTCGTCGCTCGTAAAACGAGACCGGGCTGCGAAGCGGGCGGCACGACCCTGTGTCAGTCGTACCGCCTTGGGACCACCGGTCGACCCTGAGGTGAAGATGAGAAGAAAGAGGTCCTCGGGGACCGGCTGCGCAACCGGGGGGCCTCCGCGTGCGGCGACGTGAATGTCATCCAGCCTGCGCTGGTAGTCGGGATTGTCGACGACCAGAATCCGATCGGCACCTCCGGCCACGTCGAGTCCTTCGAGGAGGTTTGTTTGGGCGGAGTCGGTGATGAGGAGTTGGCAGTCAGTCTTGCGAATGTCGTTGGCCAATTCCACACCCCGTCGGGTTGGATTGACTCCTACGATGACGGCGCCCGCCATGGCCGCACCGGCGAGGAGGAAAAGGTACTCGGGCGTATTCTCGAGAAGCACGCCCACGTGAAAGGGTCCAGGGCGCCGAAGGTCGTTCAGGAGGGCCGCCCGGACTTCGGACTCCGAGATCACCTGGCTCCACGTCCACTCATCGCCTTCGAAGAGAAGACCCCGATGATCATCGCCGCGACGTCGTGCAACCAGCTCGGCCGCCGTGGTGAGCGAAGGTGCGGTCACGCGGTCACGCATTCACCACGATCGGGCATCGAAGCTCAGCGGGGAGCGCGGGGCATTCCCAACCCGACCATGGCGATGATGTCGCGTTGGATCTCGTTGGTCCCACCCCCAAAGGTGAAAATGGTCTGGCCCCTCGCTTGACGCTCGAGCCGGCCCTGCAGAACGGCTCCGGGCGACCCTTCGGCCATGTAGCCGGCCTGACCCACGATCTCTCGGAGGAGACTGTAGACCTCTAGTGCGAGCTCTGTTCCGTAGACCTTGGTCGCCGACGCGTCGGCCGGATTCAGGCCCTTGCCGGCTGCCCAAGCCACCTTCCAATTGAAGAGTTTGAGGACCTCGATTTTGGCGTGCACCCTCGCCAGATCGAGTTGGACCCACTCCTGGTCGATCACCCTCCTACCGTCGCTGAGCTTGTGCTCCTGGGCCCATCGGCGCACGTCGTTGAGGCTCCGGAGAAGTCCCGAGGCTGGACAGATAGCTACCCGCTCGTGGTTGAGCTGGTTGGTGATCAGCTTCCACCCTTGGTTCTCCTCCCCGACGAGGTTCTCTATGGGAACGCGGACGTCTTCATAGAAGGTAGAACTGGTGATGTCACCGACAATGGTTGGTAGCGGCGTCCAACTGAAGCCAGGGGAGTCCACCGGTACGATGAAGACTGACAGGCCCTTGTGCTTCGGGGCCTCGGGGTCGGTCCGTACCGCCAACCAGATGTAGTCGGCATATTGGATCGCGCTCGTATAGATCTTCTGCCCGTTGATCACATATTCGTCACCGTCGCGCACCGCTCGGGTTCGCAGTGATGCCAGATCGGTACCTGCCGATGGCTCGCTGTAGCCGATGGAGAAGTGGACCTTTCCCTGAAGGATGCCGGGCAAAATGCGGCGCTTCTGTTCGTCCGTGCCGAGGGCCATCAGGGTCGGACCAACGCTGTTGAGTGTGAGCAGCGGAAGCGGTACTCCCGCCCAATGTGATTCCTCCACGAAGATCATCTGGTCGATGGGGCCTCTCGCTTGCCCGCCGTACTCCAAAGGCCAGCCCAGCCCGAGCCATCCATCCTCGCCCATTCGCCGGATGTAATGGGTATAGGTGGCTTCCTCTTGTTGTGATCCCTCTACCTCGTCAACGAGGCGAACGAAGTAGTCGCGCAGTTCGTCCTTTAGCTCGCGTTGTTCCGCCGTCAGGTCCAGTTCCACAGTGTCCTCCCTCCCGCACGATAGCTTTCTGAGTTGGGCGCAGTCAGACGTTGTCCCTGGCGCGGCCGAATCAGGAACCACTAAGGGTTGCATAGGGGAAGTCCCTGATTGCCGGGCGGGCCGAGTTCGCTCAGTATGGGCTTCGTGAAGGATCCAGGTGCCTGGCTCGCCACGCACACGGTCGGATTCGAATGGAAATTCGGTCATCGCGACCAGGCGGTGCCGTTAGCCTCGTTTCCCACGCCAGACATCAAGAGGAGCCGTGATGACCATTATCGAGCACGAGGCGAGCGACCCCGCGAGTCCATCAACGGTCCCTGCAGCCCGGGCCATCGACCTCGTCAAAACCTACGGCAAGGGTGATGCGATGGTCCATGCGCTGGACGGCATCAACGTCGAGTTCGATAGCGGCCGTTTTACCGCGGTCATGGGTCCCTCGGGATCCGGGAAGTCCACTCTCATGCATTGCATGGCCGGGCTCGACACCCCGACCTCGGGCCGCACCTTCGTCGGAGAAAGGGAGATCGGTCGTCTCGACGACGCCGGCCTCACGCAGATGCGGAGGGACCAGGTGGGATTCGTCTTCCAGTCCTTCAACCTGGTGCCCACGCTGAACGCGAGGGAGAACATCACGCTCCCATGCGACCTCGCAAAGACGAAGGTCGATCCCGAATGGTTTGACTACCTGGTCGCGCAGCTCGGGATCGGAAACCGCCTTTCGCATCGTCCCAGCGAAATGTCCGGCGGTCAACAGCAGCGTGTCGCGTGCGCCAGGGCTCTGATCGCGCGGCCCGATTTGATCTTCGCGGACGAACCTACGGGGAACCTCGACTCGAACTCCTCCGCGGAGATGCTCGAATTCCTCCGCCGCTCGGTGACGGATATGCGTCAGTCCATCGTCATGGTCACCCATGATGCCCGGGGGGCCGCCTACGCAGATCGGGTGGTTTTCCTGGCCGATGGATCCGTTGTGGGCGAGCTTCTCTCGCCGACTGCGGACTCGATTCTCGAGCGTATGAAACAGTTGGGCGGGTGACGTGAGGAGGGTCGTTCTCCAGGGCCTGCTCGCCCACAAGCTTCGCCTCGCTCTGACGGGACTTGCCATTGTCCTCGGGGTGACGTTCATCTCGGGGACATTGGTACTCACCGACACCCTGCACAACACGTTCACGACCCTGTTTGGTCACGTCTACCAAAATGTCGACTTTGAGATCCGCGGGACGGCTGCGTTCTCCAACAACGGCTCGAATGGGGGCGCAGTCCGCAAGCCGATCCCACAGTCGATCGCGATCACGGTGCGGCGCATACCCGGTGTGGCGTACGCCGATGGCATCGTCAGTGGCTATGCCCAGTTCATCGCCCCCGACGGGAAGGCGATCAGCACCGGGGGCGCGCCTAATCTGGGCTTGTCGTACGACCCCAACCAGCAACTCTCAGCCCTGGATCTCTCGGCGGGGGCGGCCCCAACCTCGGCACACGATGTCGTCATGGACGCCGGTACGGCGGAGAAATATCACTTTGCCGTCGGTGACCGTGTGCAGGTGCTCCTGGCCGGTCCTCCGCAAACGTTCACGATCAGTGGCATCGTCAAATTTGGAACGGCAGACAATCTGGCCGGGGCAACCATCGCGGCCTTCAACTTGCCCACCGCGCAGAGGGTGTTCGGCGAGGAAGGACGCTTCGATGCCATCGATGTCCTGACCACACCCGGAGCCGAAAAATCGAAGGTACAACACGCGATAGCGGCCGCTCTCCCAAAGGGGGTGCAGGTGGTGACGGGCCAGACGGTGGCCAACGAGCAGTCCAATGACATCAACCAAGCCTTCTCGTTCTTATCCACTGCCCTCCTGGTCTTTGCCTTCATTTCGCTTTTCGTTGGCGGGTTCACGATCTTCAACACGTTTTCGATCACCGTCGGTCAGCGCACGCGGGAGCTCGCGCTGCTCCGGATCGTCGGCGCGAGTCGCCGACAGGTGTTCCGCTCGGTCATCGCAGAGGCCTTCATATTGGGGACCATGGCCTCCCTGATCGGGCTGGGACTGGGTGTGGCGGCCGCGGTCGGGCTTGAGGCGCTCCTCAAGGGACTCGGCATCACCCTGCCTTCCGGATCCTTCGTCTTCGAGGGGCGGACGGTCGTTGTTGCGCTGCTGGTGGGAATCGGAGTGACGGTGATCTCGGCCATCAGCCCGGCGCGGCGTGCCGTTCGGGTCCCGCCCGTTGCCGCGCTGGCTGACTACCACGCCGAGGAACAGGAGTCGTCTCGACGCAGGATCACCGTCGGCTCGGTCCTCGGCCTGTTCGGCATCGCACTCTTGGTGCTTGGACTGTCCAAACCCGCCATCCAGGCAGTCGGAGTCGGGGCCATCGCCCTTTTCATCGGGATAGGAATGCTGGCCCCGATCGTGGCACGGCCCATGGCGAGCGTGATCGGTCGACCACTGGCCCGCCTGTTCGGGATATCGGGGAGGCTCGGCCGGGAGAATTCCATGCGGAGTCCTCGCCGGACGGCGCAAACGGCCTCCGCGCTGATGGTCGGTTTGGCACTCGTTTCCACGATCGCCGTGTTCGGTGCCTCACTCTCGAAATCAGTGACGAGCAGCGTCGACAATGCGATCAACGCGAACTACATCATCACCAGTTCCGCTCAGGGCGGTGCAGGTGAGTTCAGCAATTCGGTGTCCAGTGTCGCAGCCAACCTGCCCGGGGTAACTTCCGTCTCAACGGTGTACCAGGGTGCATTCGAGATCCGAGACTCGTTGCCCAACCTCACTGCTGTCTCGACCACTCACCTGTCACGCACGGTGATCCTGCGCATGGTGAGCGGCCGTGGTGAGGCGGCACTTGCTGCCGGACAGCTGCTCATCGACACCAACACGGCGAACTCGCAGCACCTCTCCGTCGGTTCGGTGGTGCCGGTGAAGTTCGCCCAAACCGGAAAGTCCACGCTGCGAATTGGAGGGATCTTCCAGCCCAATGCGCTCATCGGGAGCTATCTGGTGGGAGACGATTTCTTCCTGAGCCACTTCAACAATCCGCTGCCGGTGGCGGTGCTCCTGCAAACGAAGGGTGCAAGCTCGGCGACACGTCACGCCATCGACACGGGGCTGCGTCCCTATCCGAACCTCAAGATCCAAACGCGGGCAGGATTCGAGAAATCGCAACAGCAACAGTTGGACCAACTCCTGGGACTGGTCTACGCCCTACTGGCACTGGCCGTCGTTATCGCCCTCATCGGTATCGTCAATACGTTGATGCTCTCCGTCTTCGAGCGGACACACGAGATCGGCCTTCTCCGAGCCGTCGGCATGAAACGTCGTCAGGTGCGGTCCATGATCCGACTGGAATCGGTGATACTGGCCGTCTTTGGCGCCATTATCGGCATTCTGGTCGGCACTGCACTCGGAACGGCATTCGCGTCCTCACTGAAGCAACAGGGGGTCACCGACATCGTCATTCCGGTAAGCAGGCTGCTGTTGTTCCTTATTCTCTCGGCCCTGCTCGGCCTGGGGGCTGCCAGTTGGCCCGCTCGTCGGGCCGCCAAGCTCGACGTGCTCACGGCGATTGCGACAAACTGATTGCCGCGGCGCTCCGTCTGGACAACAGTGGTGCGACTCGAAAACGAGAGGGCGAGTGTGGCAGACGAAACTACTGAGCGGGTGGCCGCTGAGTTGGAGATCAGAAACGTGATCTCGCGCCTGGCCATTTTGGCCGACCAGGGTGATCTCGACGAGTACCTCGAGCATTTTACCGAGGATGCGGTGTGGGCATTTCCTGACGCAGCGCGGACGGGGCGAGCAGAGATCCGGTCTGGTGCATTCGAGAGGAGAGCCGGGGGAGTGACCGGGCCGGGGACCAACACGCGCCACGTGATCACGACGGTG
>Ga0302325_10035502_pt1 | contig 10184 bp, 8 predicted proteins | sample Palsa_T0_2_FD_201948 | JGI IMG/M metagenome (GOLD analysis project Ga0302325, IMG submission 201948) | Peat permafrost microbial communities from Stordalen Mire near Abisko, Sweden - Palsa_T0_2 | ecosystem: Environmental > Terrestrial > Soil > Palsa > Peat permafrost | place: Sweden: Abisko... | reverse complement strand
CACTCCGGGTGTTCGACCATCACGCAGAAGGACTCCCACATGGTCGCCGTCGCCACCATGAAGCCCACCCAATCGTCGCTGGCATGCTCGATCGAAGGGATCATCACCGAGCGGCCCGGCTCCCGCTCAGGTGCGCGCGTCACCCCGGGAGGCGCCGTCGACTGCTTCGTCGCGCCGTACATCTGCCCGGTCAACACCAAGGACTCGAGCATCGAGATGTCGAGCAACTCCCCGGCGCCCGATCCGACGGTGCGTTGCCACGAAGTGAGCACACCCACCGCCGCGAAGAGACCGCCCAGCCATGCGACCGGCCGACCACCGATCTGGGCCGGAGGGCGCTCCGGCGAACCGCGACCGAACATCGTCCCCGCCCACGCCTGCAGGGTCAGGTCGTTCGAGGGCGCCGCGGCCCAGGGTCCCGACAGACCGAAGGGGGTGATGGCCGCCACAATCGCCCGCGGTACCAGGCGGTGGAGTTCTTGCGGAGCGAACTCGGGAAGCTCGGCAACGCGTGAGCCCCTCGTCCAGACGATGACGTCCGCCGTACGCAACAACGCCTTCACCTGTTCCCGGTCTTCTCGGTTTGCCGGGTCGGCGACGACGCTTCGCTTGGAGCACGCCAAGAACTCGAACAACGGCCCGTCGACATCGGCTTCGAGCGTGCCGCCGATGGCCCAACCGCGAAGCGAGTCCCCCTCGGGAGCCTCGACCTTCACCACATCGGCGCCTCCGTCGGCCAGGACCTTCGTGCAGTACCCGCCGGCCACGCCGTCCGACAGGTCGACGATGCGCACACCCTCAAGCGGCGGCGTGTTGCCCTCGGACTGCCCGGTGTTAGTGGAAGTCGTAGAAGTTCCGGGCATTCAGCTCGGCAATTTGGTGAGCTTCGTCGTCAGGCACGTCGGCCAGCGCTTCTTCAAGCAGCTTCCGGCTGTCAGGGAAGTTCGAGTCATTGTGGGGGAAGTCCGCCTCCCACATCAGCTTGTCCAAGCCGATCAGATGCCGGTTGGCGATGGCATAGCGATCCACGATCATGCACACCCAGAAGTGTTCTGCGAAAACCTGGGAAGGTGCAACATCGCACATCACCCCGTCATAGCGGCTGCGTTCCCACGTGTAATCCAAGCGCTCGAGGACGTAGGGCACCCACCCCGCGCCACCCTCGGAGAGCGCGATGCGCAGACGAGGGTGCGTGTTGAGCACGCCCGAGTAGATGATGTCCCCGAGTGCGCTCATCGAGTTGACGCCGCACAGCGCGATCCCCACCGAAGGGGTGGACTCGGGTGACGGCTTGACCATGAGCGACGAGGACGTGCCAATGTGCATCGACAGGGGTAGTCCAGTGTCCTCGCAGGCCGAGAAGACAGGATCCCAGTGCCCGGTCGGAAACGACGGCAACCCCAAGGGGTACGGATTCTCGACGAAGAGCACCGCCTTGCTCCCCTTGGAAGCGCACCGTTCGATCTCGGCGGCCGCCAGCACTGGATCCCACAGCGGGATGAGCGTCTGGGGGATGAAGCGGTCCGGGTAGGAGGCGGACCACTCGTCGAGCATCCAATCGTTCCAGGCGCGGATACACGCCAGCGCGAGCCCCCAGTCGGTCGCCTCGAGGAACTGGGTGCCTCCGAAACGAGGGAACTGAGGAAACAGAAGTTCAGCGTGGACGCCATCCTCGTCCATCGCCACCACGCGCTCATGGACATCGAAGGCGGCGGGTGTCATGTCGTCGAAGCACCGCGCGAAGAGGTCCTCGCCATGGCCCTCTTCGCCCTGGCGGAAACGCCGGGTCCGGGCATTGCCCTGGAAGGCGATGGGATAGAAGCGGCCCTCCCATTCCCAACCCTCGATCCCGGGACCCCGCGCCACCACCCGTGGCGCGGCATCCCGATGCTTCGGATCGATGTGGTCGATGAACGTGTGCGGTGGCTCGACGACATGGTCGTCCACCGAGATGAGTTGAACCTCGGGCCTCAACATGAAGACCCCTCCCGGCCCCTTAGCTGATCTTCGGGGGCGCCACGCACACGGGCTTCACTCCGTATGGTGTGGTGAACTTCCCGCTCTGGATACGGATCCAGTACCAGCAATCCACTGGATTCGGCACACCCTTCTTGAAGTTGAGCGGCGGCGCCATGCCACCAAGAGTCTCATTGTGGAAGGCGTAGAGACCCTTCTTGATGTCAGCTGATGTGATCGTCTTGCTGGATCCGGCGCCGCTCCCTTGCACCGCTGCGGTGAGCATGAGACCCGAGACGTACATCTGTGTGGCCTGCTCGTTGTAGTTCGGCGACTTCAGCGTGGTGGCGTCGGCGTACTTCTTGAGCGTGGCGTTCATCAGTTTCGAAGCGGGCGTGCTGTCCGCGAAGAACGGGATGTTCGGCTCCGAGCCGATGAAGTGGTTCTCGAGGCCGGGTGCCGTGAGGAAGGACTGACCCACGGCGCCATCGAGGGCGATCTGCCACGGTGTGTATCCCTGCTTCACGCAGTCCGCGGCGACCGACTCCACCACGGCCACCGCGTCGGCCACGGTCAAGGCCTCCACACCGGCCTGCTTGGCGGCGATGCACTGGGCGTCGTAGTTGGGAGCCGAGTACGAGACCTGGGTCACATAGCCGACCTTCTCGTTGACCTTCTTCGCCGTGGCTTCGAACGGAGCAACGCCTTCTTGGCAGGTAGCCGCCTCGGCGCAGTAGAACTCGCCGATGTTGGAGGCACCGACCTTCTTGGCGGCGTCAATGAAGTTGATGAAGTAGTCGTCGAGGGTCTGACCGACCGCGAACCAGTCGGCATCGGTGTCCTCCAGCTCGCCCGAAGAGCCGCCCCCGACGACGGGAATGGCGGCACTCGTGACGTACTTCGACCATGCCGCGTCCACGTCGGAGGAGTCGACGATGGCGACAACGTGGTCCGACGAGACGAGCTTTTGGACCTCGGACAATGATGTCGCCGGGTTGTAGTCGTCATTGACTTCGATGACCTGCACCTTGTGGCCGTCGATCCCACCGTGGGCGTTCGTGTAGTCGGCCCAGGCCTGGTATGCCGGCGGCCCGACGATGATGCTGGAGGAAAGTGGCCCCGTGCAGCTGCAGACCACTCCCACCTTGATCGGCGCCAGGGAACCACTGGCCGAAGCCACTCCCGCCCCTCCGACGCCAGTGACAACAATGGTCCCCATGAGCATCACGCTCGCGGCCACCCCCGTGCACAGCTTGAAGAACCGATTCACCCGCACCCCTTTGGTTTTGGATCGGTCTTGGGATGGCGATGAGCCCCCCCATCCGATCAATCTTCTCGCCGACCGTGGCCGGTGACCCTCCCCTTACAACAGCACTGCACCGCACGTTGTATCATTGTTAAGAATGCGAGTCAAGGATCGCGTTCCTGTTACGAAAACGGGGGTACTCGCGAGACGCCGTCGACATAGCCGACCGCCGTGCCTACCGGGTAGCACTCACCGGTCTGGCCGGTGATGTGCACGACGCCTTCGGCCGGGCACTCCACTTCCATCTCGACCTTCTCGGTCTCGAGCACGTAGAGCGGCTGCTGCGGCCGGACATGATCGCCGTCGGCGACCAACCACTCCGAGATCGTGCCTTCTGTCACAGCCACACCGGCCTGAGGGATCCGGATCCACGTTCGATCGGTGTCGGGCATGCCAGCCCGCCTCAGGAGAGTCGCCGGATCGCCGCCGCGATCCGCAGACGTTCGGGGTAGTGCAGGGTCTCGAGCTCGCTGGCGTAGGGAATCGGCGAGTACACCGACCCCAGCCGTTCTACGGGAGCCGCAAGCTCCCCGAACAGCTCGTGACTGACGACGGACGCTATTTCGGCACCGGGACCGGCGAACTGCGTGGCCGCATGCACGATAAGGACCCGCTTGGTCCTGGCCACGCTCTGCAGAACGGCATCGATGTCAAGGGGCACCAGAGTACGAAGATCGATCACCTCCGTGCTGATTCCCTCGGTCTGGAGTTGCTCCGCCGCGGCGAGGGCCTCGGGCACCTGCCAGCCCCAGGTCACCACCGTCACGTCATCACCCGATCGCTTGACATCGGCCACTCCGAGCGGAATGACGAAACGCCCGGTGGGCACCGGGCCCCGGGTGAAGAGCAGGGACAGCGTCTCCATGTGGATGCACGGATCGTCGTCGAAGATGCACGAGTACATCAGGCCCTTGGCATCGCGGGGCGTGCTCGGCACCGCTACCTTGAGTCCCGGGGTGTGCATCATCCACCCCTCGAGGGACTGGGAGTGTTGTGCCCCGAACTGGCGGCCGCCGCCGACCGACGTCCTGATCGTGATCGGCACATTGGTACGGCCCCCGGACATGTAGCGCAGCTTCGCGGCATGGTTGGCGACCTGATCCATGGCCACGGCGAAGAAGTCCATCAGCATGACCTCGGCGATCGGGCGCATGCCCACCAAGGAGGCCCCGATGGCCGCACCGACTATGGCCTGCTCGGAGATGGGTGTGTTGCGCACGCGCTCGCGGCCGTATTTGGTGGAGAGGCCCTTGGTCCCCTTCATGACGCCGCCGATGGGGTCCTCGATGTCCTCACCGAGCGCAAAGACCTCGGGATCCTCGCTCATCGCGATATCGATCGCCTGGTTCACGGCGTCGGAAAGCGTGCAGATCGGATCGGCCAGGGCCGCGTTTGCCTGCTGTTGGGGGGTCATTTCGGTGCCGCTTCCATGCGTGAGAAGACATCGGTCAACAATTCGCTGGCCGGTGGCGGATCGCTCGACTTGGCAAACTCGATCGCCGCATCGACCTCGGCCTCGACCTCGGCCTCCAGTTGTTGCAGCACGTCTTCGGCGATTCCCCGTTCTTCGACGAGCCACCGTCGGTTGCGCCCGACCGGCTCGTCCGCCTCAGCCTGTGCCAGCTCGGCCGGATCCATGTACTCGGTGGTGGATCCGAACGAGTGCCCGCCGAGACGGTACGTCATGCACTCGAGAAAGGTCGGGCCCTCACCGGAGCGCGCCTGGGCAATGGCCGCCTCTGCGGCCGCGCTCATAGCCGGGATGCTGTTGCCGTCGACCGACAGGGCGCTGAGCCCGTAGCCGGCGAAGCGTTCGGCCAGGCTCGAGCTCCGGGTGTAGTCGGCGAATTTGGTGTGCTCTCCGTACTGGTTGTTCTGACACACGAAGACGATGGGGAGTTGCCACAGCGCAGCCAGATTGACCGCCTCATGGGTGGCGCCGATACTCGTGGCGCCGTCACCGAAGTTGACCACGGTGACCCGGCCGTCGCCGCGAAGTTTGCTCGAGAGGGCAAGCCCGACGGCGATAGGGAGCCCGCCGCCGACGACGCCGGTCGTTACCATCAGGCCCGAATGGGGGTCCGAGAGGTGCATGGGCCCACCCTTCCCCTTGGAGGTGCCGGTGAACTTGCCGCACATCTCGGCAAACAGCTCGTCGAGCGGGACTCCCTTGGCAATGCAGTCGTGGAGGCCCCGGTAGGTGGTGACCATGTAGTCCTCCCGGTGCAGATGCTCGCCGATGGCCGAAGGGATGGCTTCCTGCCCACGCACCGTGTAGAAGGTCATCGTCAACTCGCCCGAGTTCAGTCCACGGATGATCCTGTTCTCGGCCGAGCGGATCGTCGCCATGGTGCGGAAAATGCGTACCGCGGCATCATCACCGAGAACGTCGGTCGGCCCCGCCTGCTCACGAGGAGGTGTCATGTGGCTCCCTACTTTCGTTCATGGGGCTTGCTCTGCGAAACGGGACCGCAAGATCTTTCGGTCCACCTTCCCGAAGTCGGTGAGCGGGAGCTCGTCGACGATCAACAGCCGCTCGGGCAACTTGAAGTTGGCGAGACGTGCCTTGCAGAACGCACGTAGCTCCTCGAGCTCGAGTGGTGCGCCGGTCACGACCGCCACGCCCACCCGGTGGCCCATTTCGGGGTCGCCCACGCCCACAGCTGCCACATCGTGGACCGACTGATGGCCCCGGACCACTTCTTCGACCTCCGAGGGCGCGAACTTTTCTCCGCCCCGGTTGATGGTGTCCGAGAGCCGACCCGCGGGGTACAGGTATCCCTCCTCGTCGGCGGAGACCATGTCCCCGGTGCGGAACCAACCGGCAGGCGTTCGCCCGTCGTCCGCCTGGGTCGAGGGCACGACGGCAACCTCGCTGCGCACCAAGAGCTCGCCCACCGTCCCCGTCTCCACATCCTCGCCGCTGACCGGGTGGACGACGCGGATTTCGACGCCGGGCAGTGGCTTCCCCACGGAGGCCAGCCGCTCGGGCGGGTGATCGCCTGGGCCGAGCGCGGTGATCGATCCCATCGTCTCGGTCTGCCCGAAGGTATTGGTCAACGCGACGCCGGGGAGCGCGTCGAGAGTCCGCCGGATGAGGTCAGGCGTAGCCGGGGCGGCTCCGTAGGCGAGGCTCACCAGTGAGCTCAGATCGGTGGTGGCAAAGTCAGGATGCTCCAAAATCCGGTACAACATGGTCGGCACCAAGAATGCGGTCGTCACGCCGTGACGCTCCACCAGCCCCAGCCACTCGCCGGCGTCGAAGCGGGTCTGGACGACGGTGGTCGAGCCCTTCGCCAGAGCCACCAGGAGGCCGAGCATCCCCCCGATGTGCACGAGTGGAACGCACATGATCGAAACGGCGGGCACCGGATCCACCGCCGGAGCGAACGCGGTGATCCGGGGTGCCACCAGCCCGTGTGTCAGGGGCACCGCCTTGGGCGTACCCGTGGTCCCGCTGGTGAAGAGAACCACGGCATCGTCCTCCGGGGCCGGGTCTGCCCTCACCACGCGCTCGAGTGTGTTGGCCAGCAAGGCACCGGCGCCGAGTAGGGGGTCGATCCCCGCACCTGCTCCAACCGCCTCATAGCCGCCCCCGACCACGCCGGTCGAGACCGTCCCGGCCGCTTCCATGAGGACCCCGAGCTCGCCACTGGTCAGCCGCGGATTCATGAGAGCCGTCGCCGCCCCCAGGTACGTGGCGCCGATGAGCGTGGCCACCGCGAGCACGCTCGTGTCGTCGACCAGCGGGATGTGCCAGCCACGCGACACGCCGGCCGCACGAAGTCCCGCCGCGGCGTCGTTGACGGCACGGTCGAGCTGCCCGTAGCTGGTGTGCTCCCCGGCGATGATCAGAGCCGTTCGATCGGGGTCCCGCGCCACCACGTCGTCGAGAACGTGGCCCATCGGCTTTCCTTCGCTCACGTCCGACTCCCCCCTTCCGATCGAACGGTCATCCTACGCGGGTGCACCCGTCACGATCAGCCTGCCGTTCAGAAGACGCTGCTGCCACTGAGAAGGCGCGATCGCAACAAACCCGCCAGCCGCTCCCGATGGAAGACGGCGTCGCCGTAGCTGAGGCGATCGAACTGTGAGCGCTTCATGTAGAGATGCAGGTCATGCTCCCAGGTGAAGCCGATACCTCCATGCACCTGCAACCCCGACGCCATCACGCGCTTCGCTGCATCCGAGGTCCACACCTTTGCCGTCGACGCCGCGGCGGACGTATCTGGGTCGTCGGCCGAAATGGCCCACGCGGCGTACCACGTGGCCGAACGCATGCCCTCGACGTCGACCACCATGTCCGCGCACCGGTGTTTGATGGCCTGAAAGCTTCCTATCGGCTGGTCGAACTGAACACGGTCCTTGGCGTACTGCACCGCCATCTCGAGCACCCGATCCGCCCCTCCCAGCATCTCGGCCGACGCGCTGACCGCCCCACGGTCGAGGATGTCGGTCGCCAGGTCGGCCCCCCCGAGATAGGTGGCGGCCACCCCATCGAAGGTCAGCCACGAGAGCACGCGGGTGGCGTCCATGGCGGGCTCCGCTCGGGGCTGCCCGACCGACCCCAATTCGACCGCGAACACCCCTTCGGAGGCAACGACGACTGCGATGTCCGCCACCGCGGCGCCTTCCACAGGCCCGACCCGTCCCGACACGGTCCACCCCTCCCCGGACCGTTGTGCCACCACCGCGTCAGCGTGCCTAGTCCAACCCACGCACCCGATCCGCTCGCCGGAGGCGAGGTCGGCCACCCACTGGGCCGGCGGTTGCTCGGCCGCAGCAAGCACGGTCAACGCCAACAGGCTGGGAAGGAAGGGCACCGGGGCCGTGTGCCGGCCGACCTGCTCGAGCAACACGGCGGCCTCCACCCAACCGAGCCCGATGCCGCCATCGGCTTCGGGCAGCGCGATCCCCAACCAGCCCTGGTCGGCCAGGGCCCGCCAGAGACCTTCGTCGAACGGGCGACCGGATTGGAGGTGTGCGCGCACGTGATCGTGGTCGGCGCGATCGTCGAGGAGACCGCGAGCCGCTTCTTGGAGTGCTACCTGGTCTGCAGAGAGTTCGAAGTCCATCGGGGGTCATGGTAGGGCGACACCGTGTGCGAAGCTGAAATCGTGGACCTCAGCCCCACAACGGAACAGGAAGCATTCAGGAAGGAGGTCCGCGCCTGGCTCGTGGCCAACCTCCCCTGGGAATACGGAAAGGGCCTGCCGCCGCGGTTCGGCGACCTCGGCGAGGAAGTGGCCTTCCTGCGCACCTGGCAGGCCTCGCTCGCGGCCGGAGGTTGGGTCGGGGTGGCCTGGCCGGAATCGTACGGGGGCCGGGGGGCGGGGCCCGCTGAGCACTTCATCGTCCAGGAGGAACTGGCTCGAGCCCGCGCGCCCGAGATGGTGGGCCGCATCGGCCTGAACCTGGCCGCACCCACCCTCCTCGCCTGCGGTACGGAGGAGCAGCAGACCCGGTGGCTCTCACGCATCCGTACGGCGGAAGACCTGTGGTGCCAACTCTTCAGCGAGCCCGGCGCCGGGAGTGACCTGGCGTCGCTGAGCACCCGGGCTGATCGGGTCGAAGGCGGTTGGTTGGTGAACGGCCAGAAGGTCTGGACGTCCTACGCGCAGTTCGCGGACTGGGGGGTATGCCTGGCCCGGAGCGACTCCGACGCTCCCAAGCACAAGGGGATCTCGTATCTCGTCATCGACATGCACCACCCAGGGGTCGAAGTGCGACCCCTGGTCCAACTCACCGGCGAGGCCGAATTCAACGAAGTGTTCCTGTCTGACGTCTTTGTCCCGGAGGATCAGCTGATCGGCCCCGAGCACGAGGGATGGCGCGTCGCCAATTCGACGCTCTCGCACGAACGGGGGACCAACCCCCGACAACTCGTCATCCATATGCAGCTGCTGGAGGAACTGCTCCGCCTGGCCGAGGTGAACGGCGCTTTCGACAACCCGCGACTCCGTGGAGCACTGGCCCAGGCCTACGTGGAGATCCGCCTGTTCCAATTGCACAATCTCCGCAGCGTGAGCCGGCTCTCGCAAGGGCGCGAGCCCGGCCCCGAGGGCAGCGCGCTCAAGCTCTACTGGAGCGAAATGTCCAAGCGCTTCCACGAGACGGCAATGGCGGTGATGGGTGACGCCGCACCGCTGTGGAAGGGTGCCGAAGGGAACCCCGGGGACGGGCGCTGGCAGCGGTCCTGGTTGTACTACCAGGCGTCGTCCATTTGGGCGGGTACCAACGAGATCCAACGCAACGTGATCGGGGAACGCGTCCTGGGGCTGCCACGGCCCGCCCGCCGGTAGGCATCCTGCAGGATCATGCGCGGCGCAGGAGACAGGTGACGAACCGGCAGCGCCCGCGCACCGAGAGCAACGTGAGGAGAGAGAAATGAACGACGAAACCGTGCTCTACGAGGTAACCGGTCATGTGGCCACCATCACCATGAATCGGCCGGATGTGGCAAACGCCCAGAGTTCGGCGCTCATCGACGGCATCGACCATTTCCTCGACGTGGCCGACGAAAACGACGATGTGCGCGTGGTGATACTGGCCGGTTCTGGAAAGCACTTCTCCGCCGGCCACGATTTGAAGGCGCTCGTCGGCGGGGAGCCCGATCCGTGGACCCAGGTACGCGAGACACCCGAGGGAAAGTTTCGCCACGAACAGGTGATGTACTTCGAGCGCTGCAAGCGCCTCTACTCGTTCCGCAAGCCGACCATCGCGCAGGTGCAGGGCTCGGCGGTGGCGGCCGGTCTGATGCTCGCGTGTATGTGCGACCTCATCGTCGCCGCCGAGGATGCCGTGTTCTCCAATCCCGTGCTGCGGATGACCGGCGCCGGTGTCGAGCTCCTCGTCGAGCCGTGGGAGTTGGGAATCCGCAAGGCAAAGGAATTCTTGTGGACCGGAGAGAAGATCGACGCCC
>Ga0302325_10035501_pt1 | contig 10184 bp, 12 predicted proteins | sample Palsa_T0_2_FD_201948 | JGI IMG/M metagenome (GOLD analysis project Ga0302325, IMG submission 201948) | Peat permafrost microbial communities from Stordalen Mire near Abisko, Sweden - Palsa_T0_2 | ecosystem: Environmental > Terrestrial > Soil > Palsa > Peat permafrost | place: Sweden: Abisko... | reverse complement strand
AGCTAACCCTGAACCCCCGCAACGACTACCAACCCACCGGCGCACCAAAAGGCCCCAAACGGAAAAAGTTCCGAACCTAACGCAGGTTCGGAACTATTCCGATGTCGTGAGACATCACAAGAGTCCCCCGGCAGGATTCGAACCTGCTATGCGCACTGGTACACATGCGAACCGTAGTGCGAACTCGTTGCCACTCCGGCCGCTGCTCCAGCAGGGCTATAGACCGATGGACGACAACAGATCAGCGAACGATGACGGATCAACAGCGCCAGCCGCATCGGTGATGCCGACGCCCTGGGGAAGGAAGAGGTCAACGATGGGAGTGATGTTTTCGTCCCCGAACGGTGTGAGCACGAAATCCCCGACGGTGGCCGACGTTCCGGCGGTGTTCATGGACTCCTCGAACACGTTGCCGTATCCCAACCCGAACTCCGAGATCAGGAAACTGGTCGGCTCGTCGGGCAGCACGGTCCCGGTGCCGCCGAGCGTGGTGATCTCCTCGCTGTAGCCGCCGGGCAGCCCGAAGTCCTGGCTGAGCTGACTCAGAATTCCGGATAAGCCGGTTGCCTCGTCAAAAGGCGTTGGCGTGTATTCGACATTGCCGGTGAACGTGTCCACCGGAAACCCAAGCTCGGAAATCGTGAAGTCCTGGGTTCCAAAAACATCGCCGGCCCCGTCGGTCACGCTCACATCCTCGGCACCGGTCGGGGTGATCGTGTAGACCGGCGAGAACACGTTCGACGGGTCCGGGCTGTAGGGGACCACGGCGGGGTCGTCGGTGTCGGCGTGGGCAGTCGCCATCCCGATCATTGCGGCGGCGGCGAGTAACCCCGCGCCGGTGCTCCACTGTTGGACACGACACCTGGTGCGGCGATTGCTGGTCATTAGTCCCCCGGTTTCAGCCGTGCTCATGCTTATGAACACCTAAAGAGAAGCTAAGAATACCTAAGTTTGAAGCGCGACCTCGGTCGTGCCAGCAAGTTCCCAGCTAGACGGCACGACATTCCCAGCCGGCAGTAACGGACGCGCACCTCGTGGTCGATAGGTTCAACGACATCCCCGCTGGTCTGGAAGGGAGGAAGTACCGATGTTCGGGACCAAGTTCTCCGCTATCGCGATGGCGGCGGTACGGATCGCCGCTGCTGGTGCGGTCGGCATGGCCGTGCTGGCCGGCGCACTACTGATCGTCGGTCCCGCGCTCCTGGGCCATGGTGTCGGCCCCTGGTGGATCTCAGCACATCCCCGTATCCAGGCGGTTGATACCTGCGCGATTGCCGCCCGACGGTATCGCGACGATTTGAACTACGAGCCCCCACCGGGATGCCTTCACACATCGTGGTTCCGGGCCAGCGACGGACATTGGGACCGACCGCTGCCTGGTGACTGGCACAGCCAGCGTCAACCACCGGGTGCGCCGGACGCGCCGCAACCGCCTGGTGACACTCCGCCGTCGGCCGATCTTCCATCACCAAATGATCCCTGAGCTGAGGGTTCTGGCAGAGAGATACAGGTAGACAAGATGACACTCAGACAACACAGTCTCGCCGTCGCCTCGGCCGTGGTTGCAGCCGTCTCGATCGCTTTGGCCGCAAGCCCCGCCGCGGCCGCAGACCCCCTGGGTTGTGTGCCCCTGAACGGAGCTCAAACCGACGCCCATGCCAGCGAGACCAACAGCCTCGGTATCTTCTACGACCTCGACGTGACTTACTGGTATCAGGACGGTGCGGTCAACTGGCGCAAGGACGTTAACGGCCCATTTGGCACCCACGCCAGCGGAGCCGTGCCCGCCGCACCGGGAAACACCGCGACTCTCCCCGGCAACTTAGGGACCCCCCTCCTCGTGACCGTCTGCAGCAAATGACCTGACAACGCGATGATCTGGATCACCCACGACACCGCCACGCCCGAATTGCACGAGTTCTGGCTCAACGGCAGCCGACCCCCGTGGGTATGTAGGCGGTATTTGACATGAACAGGATCAAGTTCCCCGGTGTCGTGACGGCAATGGCTGCGGCGCTGATCGCCGCCCCACTGGCGGGCATCGCTGCACCCGCACCGGCCTATGCGGACTGCGGAGACCCCGACCAACCCGCGTGCACCGGCCCGGTGCCGAGTGTCGATCAGGTGGTCGCGCTGTTATCGGAGCTCATGGACCCGAACAGACCCAATGAGGACAAGAACGACGTGGTGACTCCTGATCTCAGTCCGGAGAGCATCGGGTATCTCGACACATATTTAGACGGACGACTCAACGCGCACGGAGACTTCCCGTACGACTTCGTCGTCACCGACATCCAGCCAGCACCGAACAATTTCGCGGGCGCGACCGTGGCTACTCACGCGAACGGGCACCGCACTACTACGAGACCTTTTCCGATTGTGCTGGTCAACCAGTCCGGACGCTGGCTACTCACACGTAAATCCGCCATAAATTCCGTATCTGAGGTGTTGATGCACTACGAATTTCGTCCCACACCGGGGCTCTGACATGAAGAGAATCACCGCCGCCGTGCTCGCCGCCGCGCTGATCGCCAGTCCCGCAACGGCTTACGCGGACTGCGGCGACCCCGATCAACCACCCTGCACGGGACCGGTTCCCACCGTCGATCAGGTGGTTGGCCTCTTCGACGGACTAACTGACCTGGACATTCCTGCGGCGAACAAAACCAACATCGTGACCCCCGGATTTACCCCTGAGGAAGCCGGAACGATCGACGATCATCTGAACCGGTCGCGTAGACAGCTCCCCCTGAACTTTGTCGTGACCGACATCCAACCCGCACCCAACAACCTCGCGGGAGCCACCCTGGCCACCGTGGGAAACTCTCGCCAAAGCACTTACGCCAGGCCCATCGTGCTGGTCGATCAAGGCGGGCGCTGGCTGATTACCCACGACAGCGCCTTGACCGAGATGGCCGCCTTCTGGAGCGCCGCCGACCGCTATATGCCGGGTTTCGTCAAGTGAGCAACCACGGATGAACTGGACCAAGCTCTCCGTCGCGACAACACTGGCGGCGGCGTTAATCGCTTCGTCCGCAACGGCTTACGCGGACCCCGTCCCCACCGTCGATGAGGTGGTCGCTGTCATGGCCGAGCTGACCGACCCGAACATTCCTGCCGCGAACAAGGGCAACATCGTCACGCCCGGATTCAGCCCGGATGAGGCCGGAACCGTCGATGATCATCTGCACCGCACAGATGCCGTGGGGTTACTGCCGTACAACTTCGTCGTGACCGAAATCCAACCCGCACCCAACAATTCCGCTGGCGCCACCCTGTCCACGGTGGGCAGCCCTCGCCAACACAGTCCCGACAGGCCCATCGTGCTGGTTGATCAGGGCGGGCGCTGGCTGATCACCCACGACAGCGCCATGTACGAGCTGACCGTGTTATGGAGCGTCGCGCACCGCTACATACCTCCCGCAATTAAGTGACTAGCCACGGATGAATCGGACCAAGCTCTCCGTCGCGACAACGCTGGCAGCGGCGTTAATCGCTTCGCCCGCAACGGCATACGCGGACCCCATCCCCAGCCCCGACGAGGTGGCCGGCATTATGGCCAAGCTGACCGATCCCGGCATTCCTGCCGTGAACAAGGGCGACATTGTCACACCGGGGTTCGCGCCTGACGATGCCGGGACCATCGACGATCACCTGAACAGGCTCAACGGGCGCGGCTACATCCCGTTCAACTTCGTCGTCACCGACATCGAACCAGCACCCAATAATTTCGCGGGAGCGACGGTGGCCGCCCCGAGCGTGCCCCACTATTCCGTACCGCCTGTGCCAATCGTGCTGACCAAACAGGGCGGCCATTGGCTGATCACCACCGACGCCGCGCTGGCGTTTCTGAACAAGATGTGGAGCAGTACCCGCGATCACGCTTTTTTCAAGTGATAGCGGAGATCTCAGGTGATGGCTGCGGCACAGATTGTTGTCAGCAATCAACGCTAGATTCCGCGCATGAAGATCGCTGCTGCTGCGGTGCTGCTCGCCGCATCACTGGCTGCCCCCGCAACCGCTCACGCGGACTGTGGCGACCCCGACCAACCACCCTGCACCGGACCCGTGCCCACGGTTGATCAGGTGCTCGCGATCATGGCTGAGTTGACCGACCCCAACATTCCCGCCGCGCACAAGGGCGACATCGTCACGCCCCCGTTCACCGATGAGCAAGCCGGGAAATTCGACACCATGCTGAATGACATGAGTGGCGGCGGAATGATACCGCGACATGTTCTGCCGTTGAATCTCACCGTGACGGACATTCAGCCCGCACCCAACAATCTGGCCGGGGCCACCGTCACGAACCCGCCAGTGTGGAGGCAACAACACTCTGGCAGCGGACCCGTCGTGTTGGCGTATCAGAATGGGCACTGGATGATCACCGAGCACACCGCATACGCTCGGGTGTACCAATTTTTGGTGGACTGTATGAAAGCTGGCGGGCCGCATGGGATCTAGGCCCGATCTATGAAATCCGCTGCCGCAGCGATGATCCTTGCCGCATCGCTCTCCATCCCCGCAACCGCTCATGCGGACTGCGGCGATCCCGGCCAAAACCCCTGCGCCGGACCAGTCCCCACCGTCGATCAAGTCGTCGCAATCATGGCCGAGTTGACCGACCCGAACCGGCCGGCAGCGAGCAAGACCGACATCGTCACCCCCGGATTTACCGAGGAGGAAGCCGGGACGATTGACGATCATCTGCACCGGATGGACGCGTTCGGCGGGCTGCTGCCCCCGGCCTTCGTTGTGACCGACATCGAGTCCGCACCCGCCAACACGGCCGGGGCCACCGTGGCCACCTCAGGTGGATACAAGCACGCCACCCATCCCCGCCCCATCGTGCTGATCAATCAAGGCGGGCACTGGCTAATCACGAACGAGACCGCGATGCCCGTGTTGGACGCGGGCCAACAAGTGGCATACCCGTGTCGTCCACTGATCAGATGCGGAATCATCTGACGAGCCGCCCGTGTCGTAACCGGCAGTGGTGGCGTGACCTGCACATTTGTGCGCGATATTCCACGCAGGTTGCACGGTTTTACATCTGTCCTGGTCAGGCTGTGCCCCCGGCAGGATTCGAACCTGCCCAGGCGGCTCATCCTTCTTAGGGTGCACAACTGTGACAGTCATTCCAAGGACCGTGGGTGCTCATTCCCCAATTGCGACGTAGCGGGGTATCACACCGAGGCCCACCACATCACTGCATGGGCAAAAACTCACACCACCGATGTCAACGGATCTCACCCTGGCCTGCGGCCCCAACCACAAACTCGCCTAACAAGGCTGGACCACCCGCAAAAGCGCCAACGGTGACACCCAATGGATTCCCCCTCCGCATCTTGAGCGTGGGCAACCCCGCGTCAACCTGTTCCACCACCCGGAAAAACTGCTCCGCGACGACGACGAGGAACCGTGAGCCGCGGGTGGTTCAATCGCGGTAGCGCTCAGCTAATTTCGGGCTCTGCGCCCCGAAGGCGGCGAGATCTGCTTGGAAGACTGCGTCCAGCAGACCTGCGTTCTCGACACCCGGAGCGCAGACAGTCTCGCCCAATTGCAGGCCGCGCAAGCTGGCACTGACGACGTCGTCAGCGCTCATCCGCGGCACCGCGCTGAGGTCCAGGCCTTGGCGCTCGTGGAACTCGGTGGCCACCACGCCGGGGCACACCACTTGCACGGCAACTCCGGTCCCTTCCAGCTCCGCGCTGAGGGTCTGAGACATCGCGACGAGGTAGGCCAGGGCGCCGGTGTAGACGACGCGGCGGGGCAGCTGGGAGTGCGGTGCGGGGCCGCTGAAGGCGATCATGCCTGCCACGTTGATGATCGTGCCTGTGCCGCGCTCCTGCATGCCGCCAACTGCAGCGCGAGCCAACATCGTGGGAGCGAGGACTTTCACGTTCACCAGTTCCACTGCCTTGCCCGCCGGCAGGTCAGCCAGTGGCATGTAGTGAGCGACCCCGGCGTTGTTCACCAGCAGAGTCAACGGCTCGGTGGCACAGATTTCGGCAACCCGGTCGACGGCCTCGCCGGTGGAAAGGTCCGCGACTACGGTTCGCACCTTCACTTCGCGGTGCGTGTCGGCGAATTCCGCCAATCGTTCCTCGCGCCTGCCCACGACCACCAGGTCGTAGCCGTCGGCGGCCAGGCGTTCGGCGTATGCCCTGCCGATTCCCGAGGTGGCTCCGGTGACGAGCGCGAGCTTGCCCATGATGTTTCCTTTCGGACGCCGACCTCGTCGCGCAACGCGGCTTTAGCCCAGCGTAGGTGCCAAGCGGCGAGCACTTGCCGCGGCGGTTTCGGCGAGCATAGGGTTCGGCTATGACCGCCACGGCCGGCAGGCGGGAACCCCGGATCGTCATCGTCGGCGCCGGCATGGCGGGAATCGCCGTCGCTCATGTCTTGCAGCAGGCCGGCTTCACCGACTTCACCATCCTGGAAAAGGGTTCCGATGTGGGCGGCGTCTGGCATTGGAACCGCTACCCCGGCCTGCGGTGCGACGTGCCTTCCTACGGCTACCAATTCGCGTTCGCGCCCAAGCCTGACTGGAGTCACATCTGGGCAACCGGTGACGAGATCCAGCGTTACCACCGCGACCTCATCGACGCTCTGCAACTGCAATCGCATCTGAGGCTTGGCTGCGAAGTCACCTCGGCGGTGTTCGCCGGGAATCAGTGGCGGGTATCGACGGCCGGCGGCGACGAGTTCGACGCGGACTTCGTCATCGCGGCCACCGGTGTGCTGCACCACCCCTTCGTCCCCGACATTCCCGGTCTCGACGCGTTCACCGGACCGGTAGTGCACACCGCGCGCTGGACCGACATCGACACCCGGGGCAAGCGCGTCGGGGTCATCGGCGCCGGATCGACTGGGGTGCAAGTATTTTCAGCACTACAGCCCGACGCGGCGCACATCACCCACTTTGCCCGCACGCCGCAGTGGGTGATGTGGATGCCGATGAGAATGCGTCAACCACGCTTCGTCAGCCGGATGCTGCGAAACGCGCCGAGACAGGACAAAACGGTCCGGCTAGCGCAGCTGGTGGGTTCCGACTATCTGGTCGACCTGGTCATCCGGCCGACCTGGCGACGCCGGGCAGCCCAGCGCTACGGCTCGATGTGTCTGCGAGCACTGGTGCGGGACAAGGATCTTCGCGCCAGGTTGACCCCTGACTACCAACCGTTCTGTAAGCGACAGGTGCTCTCCGGCGACTACTACCGGCGGATATCCCGGCCCAACGCCAGCTTCGTCAGCGAGCCGATCGCCGAGGTCACCACGACCGGACTGCGAACCACCGACGGCGTCCACCATGATCTGGATGCGATCGTGCTGGCCACCGGCTTCGCGGCGCACAATTACATGCGCCCGATGGCGCTGCACGGCCGGGACGGGCTGTCGATCGACGACGCCTGGGCGAAAGGCCCGCGGGCCTGGGGAATGACCGCGATCCCCGGATTTCCTAACCTCTTCATGGTCTTGGGCCCCAACTCGCCCACCGGGTCCATGTCGCTGCAACACGTCGCGGAACTGACTGCGCGCTACATCACCGGATGGCTGCGGCGATTCCGTGACGGCGAGATCTCCACTGTCGAGGTGACCGAGGAGGCCACCAGTCGCTTCGCCGACGAGGTCGCCGAGGCGATGGTCCCGACGGTATGGAACACCGGTTGCAACTCGTGGTATTTCGTCGACGACAACCACATCGATCTGTGGCCATTCGACCGAAAACGACTGACCCGCATGCTGACAGAGCCGCGCGACGACGATTACATCTTCGCGGCGTAGGCGGCGGCGACCTCGCCGGCCAACCGGGCGTTGGACAGCACTAGCGCGATGTTGGCCGCCAGCGATGCGCCGCGGGTCTCGCGATGGAAGAAGTCGAGCAGGAACGGCGTGACGTCCTTGCCTTGCACACCGTCGGCGTCAGCGGCCCTCAGGGCGGCGGCAAGCACCCGATCGTGCAACGCGTGGTCCATCTGGTCACCTGGTGCGATCGGGTTGGCCAGCACCAGCCCGTACCCGTCGGTGCCCAGCCGTCGTCTGGCGCGCAGAACGTCGGCGACCTGTTGCGGTGTGTCCACCCGCCAGCTCACCGGGCGACCGGAATCGGCCAGGTAGAAGCCGGGGAACCGATCCGTGCGGTACCCGATCACCGCGACGTTGAGGGACTCCAGCCGCTCGAGGGTGGCGCCGACGTCCAGGATTGACTTGACGCCCGCGCAGACCACCAGCACACCGGTCCGCGAGAGTGTCATCAGATCCGCCGACTCGTCCCAGGTGTCCCGCGCACCGCGATGAACGCCGCCCAGCCCTCCGGTGGCGAACACCACGATGCCCACCGCCGCCGCCAGATGCGCGGTCGAGGCGACGGTCGTCGCGCCGTCCCCACCCCTGGCGGCGAGCACCGCGACGTCGCGGACGCTCACCTTTACCACGGCGTCCTCCTCGGCGATGCGGCGCAGCGCCGAGTCGTCCAGGCCGATGTGCGGTTCGCCGCCGATGATCGCGATCGTGGCCGGTACCGCCCCGCCGGATCGCACCGCCTCCTCGATCTCGCGCGCGACCCGCAGGTTGTCCGGACGCGGCAGACCATGACTGATGATCGTGCTCTCCAGGGCGACCACGGGTCGGCCGGCGGCCACCGCATCGGCGACCTCGGGGTGGACGTGCACGGGATGCACCCTACGTCGCGGGATGCGCCGCTACGACTCCTGCGGCCGCTGGATCACCTCGTAGTCGGGGTCGAGCATCGCTGGCTCTCGGGTGCCGCTCTGCTGCACCTTCCCGGTGATCCGCAGCATCTGCCCGGGCTGGACGTCGTCGCCGCATTTCCCGGGCCGGAAGGTGACGCGGATTTCCCCGCTTTCGTCGCCGACCACGATCGAGCGGAACGTCTGCCGACGTTTGGTGATCTCCTCGACTTGGCTGACGCGCCCTTCGACAGTGGCACGACGGCCCGGGATCACGCTGTCCACCGCTATCACCGACGCCGGCCGCTCCGGGTGTTCATAGGCGTCCGCGGGCTTGTCCTCGCCGTGCATGATCTGGGTTTCGAGCTTCTCGACCTCTCGCGCGATCCGTTGTTCGACAGTGTCCGGGAAGGCTTCGCGGATCCTGGACTGCACGTCGTAGGGGACGATGGTGGCGGCCGCATCCGGGACCCGGCTGACAGCTCGGGCGATCTTGTCCGCGGTCCGGTCGTGCAGTAGTCGTCCCAGCAGCGGCGCATACGTTCGACGCGGCAGCAACACCGTCACGTTGGTGTGCGGATGTTCGTTTCGCGCCTTGGCGACCAGCACTTGCGCTGCCCGGTTGATCCGCCGATCCGGGCAGTCCACCACCCGGAGCCTGGTATCGAGATCGAAGTCATCCCAACGGGTCCGTAGCTGCGCGGCGTGCGACGCGTCGACCATGAAGTGCACCGCGACCAGCTCGTCGGCGCGCAATCCCTTCCCGTAGCGCAGCGCTTCGAGCACCGCCAAGTCGAGCGAGTTGACCAGGACGTACACCTGATGTCGCGCATACTTCACCAACTCTGGGCGATCGGTGCGGAACGCCTGCAGGATCGCGTACTCGGCCCGGTACTCGCGGTTGAGCCGGATGAGCCCGAAGACCAGTATTGGGAAGACTACGACGACCAGCCACGCCCCTTCGGTGAACTTGGCCACCGCGAAGATCCCCACCACGATCGTCGACAGAACTGCCGCCGAGAAGTTGATCGCGAACCTGCGCCGCCACCCCGGTTCGCGTTCGGTCAGGTGATGCTTGCTCATGCCGTAGCCCGCCATCGAGAATCCGGTGAACACCCCGATCGCGTAGAACGGCACCAGCGCGTTAACCGACCCGCCGGTGAAGACCAGCAACGCCACCGACAGCGTCGCGAGCGTGATGATGCCGTTGGAGAACACCAGCCGGTAGCCACGTTGCATCAGCTGACGCGGCAGGAAGCGGTCCTCGGCAACGAAACTCGCCAGCGCGGGAAACCCGTTGAAGCTGGTGTTGGCGCCGGTGTACAGGATCGCCGCGGTCGATATCTGGACCAGGACGTACATGCTGTTGCCGATCACCCCGTTGCCGAAAACCGTGCGGGCGACCTGGGACAGCACCGACGGGTACTCGTCGAGATAGGGCGCAGCGTGAGTGGCGTAGGTGAGATAGCCGACGCCTGCCAGCAAGAAGCC
>Ga0302325_10035500_pt1 | contig 10184 bp, 6 predicted proteins | sample Palsa_T0_2_FD_201948 | JGI IMG/M metagenome (GOLD analysis project Ga0302325, IMG submission 201948) | Peat permafrost microbial communities from Stordalen Mire near Abisko, Sweden - Palsa_T0_2 | ecosystem: Environmental > Terrestrial > Soil > Palsa > Peat permafrost | place: Sweden: Abisko... | reverse complement strand
GACGACCACCGCGACGACGTATTCGGGATTGCTGGCGGCGTGGTTGGTGGGGCCGAAGCCGACGAACCACGCGTTGGGCTCCTTGCCCGCGGCCACGTCGGCCGTTCCCGTCTTCCCGGCGATCGGATAGCTGCTCATGGGGAAGTGTGCGTCCTCTTGAAACGGCAGGTAGGCAGTGCCTGACTTGTCGGCGACGACACCCTCGAAGCCCTCCAGCATGGGCTGGTAGGTCGACGGTGGCAGGCTGACAGTCCCGGTCACCTTGGGTTCGATCTGCTTCACCAGCTTGCCGGTCGGGCTGACGATCGCAGCTGCCACCTCGGGCTGGTACCGGGTTCCTCCATTGGCGAAGGTGGCATAGGCGACGGCCTGCTGAATCGGAGTGACCAACGTCTCACCTTGACCGAAGGCCGTCTCGATGTTGTCGCCGAGTTGGTAGCTCGGGTACGGGAACGCCGTCGGATTCTCCTTGTGCTGGCTGGCACGGAGGGCCGCGCTGTCGACCTGGCCCGTGGCCTCCCCCGGCAGGTCGATGCCCGTCGTCTCGCCCAATCCGTACTCGGCCGCCATCTTCTGGATCCCGTCCGGATCCGGTGAATAGTAGAACAGGTCGCCCAGATTGTAGAAGTAGTAGTCGTCTGACTCGGTGAGGGCCTCCGACAGGTCGATCTCACCCGCATCGGACGCCTCGTCGTCCGTATAGGTACAGCCCGAGGTGCATTTCTGCGGCACGTGGTACACGCCGGTGTCGTCGACATATTTGTCGGCGCTGATGATGCCGTCGTCGAGGGCGGCGGTTGCCGTGTTGAGTTTGAATGTCGACCCCGGGGTGTAGAGGCCGTCGATGGCATAGTTGATCAGGGGGCAGCCGGTCGTGGTCGATGTCGTGTTGCAACCAGAGGCGAGCGCGCTGTAGTTGGCTTGTGAGATACCACCGAGCCACACGCTCAGGTCGTAACTGGGATAGGACGCCATCGCCAGCACCGCACCCGTCTGTGCGTCGAGGACCACTGCCGCCCCGTCATTGGCCGTCGGAAGTTTTCCGGTCGACGGGTCGACCGTGTGCTTGTCCGCCGTGATGTCGTTCTCCAATGCGGTTTGCACGGCATCTTGCAGGCCGAGGTCGATGTTGGTGACGACGGTATCCCCCTGCGTCGCGGGAGTCGTATGGAGGGTCCCGACCACCTCTCCCTGCGCATCGACCGAGAGGGCCTGCTCGCCCGGCGTGCCCCGGAGATAGTCCTCGTATTCGTTCTCCAGGCCGGACTGTCCGAACTGGCTCGCTTGGGAGTACCCGGCATGTGGGTTCGCCTTGAGCTCGGCCGCCGAAATCGGGCTGACGTAGCCGAGCACCGCCGTACCCACATCGGTGCCGCTGTTCTGGTTCTGGGGATAGTCGCGCTGGCTCACTTCTTGAACCGTGACGCCGGGGTATTCGGACTGGTGCTCATCGAGGTACTCGATCGTGGCCATCGGTGCGTTGTCGAGAACGGGAACCGGCGCGTACTGGCTGTACTGGGAGTCGGCGATGTCCGCCTTCAACTCCTTGGGGGTCTCACCCACCAGGGCCGCCACCTTGCCCACAATGGAGGGATCGGACTGCGCGGTCGCTCGCGACAAGAGGATCTCCTGCTGCGGCACGTCACCGGCCAGGACCGTCCCGTTGCGATCGACGATCTCACCGCGTGGAGCGGGCACGCTGACGACCCGGACCTGATTGCGGGTGACGGCCGCCGCATAGGTCTTGCCGTCGACGACCTGTAGCGTCCAGAGCCGCAGGACGAGGACGAGGAAGAGCGCGATGACGAGTCCACCGACCACCCTGAGTCGGACGTTGGGCCTGGAGGGCTCGTCCTCCGGCGAGCCCACCAGGGAGGCCACGTTGACGCTCTTCCGCGGGCGCATCCGGGGCTGACGGGCCTGGGCCCGCCACGTCGGCAGGCGGGGCAGGCGGGACGGTGGTTTGGGGTGAAGGTGATCGCCGCGGATGGGATGACGCAGCGTGCGCTTCATTTCTGCCCTGCCGAAGGGCTTGGGATCGCCCGAGCGTCGCCGGCCATGGCGAACAGCTTGTCAGTTCTGCTGTTCTCGTATCGGTCGGTACCGCTCTCTCGGGCGAGTCGGGCCAGAGAGGCTCCGGCCGCTAGCTGAAGGTGGTCGTGGCGGTCCGTGGGCCGCTCAGCGCCGGCTGGCCCTCCGGGATGAGCATCCCCACGCACATCGCAATCAAGGCGACGACGAAGGCGCAAAAGATCCAAAATGCCGGTGTCACGCCGGAGCTGATCGTGAGCCCCGCCCGCGCCGCCTCGGCCGACGAGATCCCGAACTGTGACGGTGCGACGTGTTCACCGAGCTGCACCACCGCGGAGATGGCTTGCGCGGCCATGGCGATGATGGCTCCGGCCAGGAACGCCGCCCCCGCAATGGTCGGACGCCACAAGGCGGCGACGACAACCACCGCGACGAGCGCAATCATGGCGATGAGATCACCGGCGATCACGGCCCCGGGATTGGAGAACGCGTTTCCCGCGGTGAGCGAGTTCGTGACCCCGGCCGATGTCCGCAGGGTGAAGCTGTCCCACGACGGCGCGAACGAAGCCGCGGCCCCCAACGCGGCGAGCGTCAGGGCTAGGAAAAGGCCCATCGTGTGTCGCTGCGGGCGAGCCGGTGCTCCCGCCGACTGCCCCCAGAGAGCGAGCGCCCCGCCGGCCGTGCAGGCGAGCCATCCGACCAGGCCGAGTATCAGGCCGGCGCCCATGAGATGAGCCCCGCCGGCGATGGGGGTGCCGGCGTCGGCGAAGAAGAGCCCGAAGGTGACGGCGCTCATCCCGAGACCCAGGAGTGCGCCGACCCGCAGCCGGGCGCCCCCGAGCACGATGAGGAGCGCGCTCGTCGCCCAGACGGCCAGGTAGATCGCGTGCGCCACGACGTCGGCCGGTTGCTGGGCCAGACTGGTCCCTCCCAGGTAGTCGGGGAAGAGCCCGACGACTCCGAGCGCGACGCCGAGGCCGAGGAAACTCGCGGCAATGATGCCGTTCTTGGGGGCCGCGATGGTTCTGCGGCCGCCGCCCTGACCAGCGGGCAGGATCGTGCCCGGCATCTCGATGCCGGTGAATCGGGTCCACGCGCCGTGCCATCCCTCGGGAGTGTCCGGCCACTGCTCGGACGGCTGTGAGTCCGCGGCACCGGCAACCCAGATCCCGTAGAAGTCCTTGCCTCGCCCGATCTCGTAGTGCGCGCCCCGGTACGAGATGGTCACATTCTCACGCACGGTTCCGACCTTCCTCTTCGGTTCATCTCGTCGTCTTCTTCGGCGAACGTAGCGTTCCGTGAGAGCGTAGGAAGTGGAACTGTGGGCCCGCTGGGCATTTCGTAAGTGTTTGATGGCGGTGGCGTCGTGACGGCCCCGCCCCCACATCCCCTGCGAGCCGGTTTGTGGCCCCTGAGCCGCTATTTTGGGCCGGGTGCCAACCCCGGGGTCCTGCTCAGGCGGCACGAAGACGGCGGCCCGCACCGGGCGTTGGACGCCACGCCCGCCGGTCCGCCCCTATGCGCTCGCACTACCGGGGTTGGCCGGATTCGTGGGCGCGGTCTGCGTGTTGATCGGGGTCGCGCAAGCCGGTTCACCGTTCGTGCTGAAGGCCCCGGGCGCGTGGTTCTTCGGTGCGAGCGCCCGGGCGCCGTCAGCGGGCGGGAGCGGCACCTTCTTGGGCATCATGCTCGTGTACGCGGGCCTCACCCTGATGATCGGATCGTGGTTCGAGGTGGCGCGCACGCTGCGCAGACATCCCGGCGCTCCGCTCGGCACCGTGGTTGCCATCGCAGTCGCCTGGGCTCTTCCCGTCCTCGTCATGCCGCCGCTGTTCAGCCGGGATGTCTACAGTTACGTCGCGCAGGGCGAGATGGTCACCAGGGGATTCAATCCTTACGTCCACGGGCCCAGCGTTCTCGGAACCGGCCGGATCCTCAACCTGGTGGATCCCCTCTGGCGTCATGCACGCCCCCCGTACGGACCGGCGTGGGAACGCCTCTCGGGTGCCATCGTCCATCTGGCGCGGCACGACGTTCTGGCAGCACTCGTGGGGTTCCGCGCCGTCGCTCTGGCCGGCGTCGTGCTGATCGCCATAGGGGTGGTCGCGCTGGCCCGGGCCATGGGCCGCGATCAGGCCGTCGCGTTCGCCCTCGCCGTGCTCAATCCACTGGTCCTCCTGGTGCTCCTGGGCGGTGCCCACAATGACGCCTTGATGCTCGGTCTTCTGGTCGTGGGCTGCGCCGTGGCACGCCGCAACCACGTGATGATCGGGCTGGCCCTCTGCGTGCTGGCGGGTGAAGTGAAGATCCCGGCCTTGATCGGGGTGGTCTTCATCGGCTGGTGGTGGAGCGAAGCCGAGTCGTCGGGGCGGCGCATTTCCCGGATGGCGATCGCACTGTCGACCGCCGCCGGCTTGACGGCTCTGGTCAGCGCGCTCTCCGGTCTCGGTTGGCGCTGGCTGGGCGGACTGTCCGATCCCGGCGTCGTCGTCTCATGGCTGGATCCCGCGAGCGCGGTGGGCCTGGCGTTGAGCCACCTGGTCGGGTTGCTGGGTGGTGGTGCGCACTCTGGCGCGTTCGTGGGGGGTGCTCGTGCGGCGGGCCTTGTCCTGGCCGCGCTGATCACCGTCGCCCTCATCGCGAACCCCCGCCGGATCGGTGATCTCGGGGCGTTGGGGTGGAGCCTCCTGGCATTCGTCGTCTTGGGTCCGGTCATCTGGCCCTGGTACGAGACCTGGGGTTTCGTCTTCCTCGCCGTGGTGGCGGAAGCATGGACCCTTCGCATCGTCTTGGCCTTCCCGGCTGTGGCCTGTTTCGCCGATGTCCCCGGTGCGCGCTTTCTCGGAACGAACGATCCGGTTCTCGCGGTCATCTGCTGGGGCTGTCTTGTGGGTGTCGTGTGCGCCTACGCCGCGCGGCGACTGCTGCCCTCGCTCGCTCGAGGTCCGGCTCAGCCGGAGTGCTCCCCCTTGCTACGGCCGGGTGCGGGCTGAGCGCGGCCGATTATTCTGAGGGCATGCCTGATGTACCCGGGCTCGTGGTCTGCCGGTGGTGCCACCTTCTCGGCCCTGAAGGTCCCGCCGGGGTGATCCAGATTCCTGCAGAGTTGGAGGCCTTGGCCTTGCGCGAGGGCTGGCGCTTCGAGGAGGACGCGGATGATTGGATCTGCCCCGAGTGCATCGTGCGTCGCACCAAGGCCGCCGAGAACTAACTCCTGACGACATGTTTTGCCGGGCGATGGGCGGGTAGTTAACCCCCCGTGCTACTGGCGTTCCTCTCGGGCACCCGGCACCGTCCTCTGGGGGTGCGCAATGGGGTCTGAAGTCGACGAGCCGCCCGGCCGGGCCGAATCGGGCGACTCGGCGGGCAACGTCCTCATCCTGCCGACCAGCGTCGAGCGCGAGCTCGATCAGTCCGACGAGTCGCTGGGCGCGCTGGGCCGCCCGTTCGACCACCGCTCCCCGTTCTTCATGGGGCTCACGGGAGCACTCGGGGTCGGCGTGGCGTACGTCCTGTTCCGCGGCCTCGCGGACATATCGAGCGTGCTCGTGATCATCGGCCTCGCCCTGTTCATCGCGGTCGGGCTTGACCCCATCCTCGTCTTTCTCGTCAACCGCGGCCTCGCTCGTGGCGCCGCCGTCTGCGTCGTGACGCTCGGGTTCGTGCTGGTGATCGCGGTGTTCGTGCTCGCCGCGGTCTCACCCCTCTCCCATGAGATCCAAACTCTGGTGAAGAACTACCCCAAGTACAAGGCCAACATCGCGGCCGGAAAGGGATGGGCGGGCAAGCTCGCGGTCAAGTTGCATCTCACGAGCTACCTCAAGGGGAAGTCGAAGCTGAAGATCCCTATCGGCGGAGTCCTCGGAGCGGGCAAGCTCATTCTCTCTCTCGGAGTGGCGACGATCAGCGTTGTCGCGCTGACGATCTACTTTCTCATCGCCCTGCCAGGGGTCAAGAGGATGTGGCTCTCACTGATCCCCCGCAGCCGACGGGTCAGAGCGGAGCTGCTCACTGACGAGGTCTTCGGCCGGGTGGGCGGCTTCATGCTCGGAAACCTGGTGACCTCCCTGATCTCTGGCGTCGGCACCTATATCTGGCTCCTCATTTTCGGAGTGCCGTACGCGGTCCTGCTGGCGCTGGTCGTGGCGCTGTTCGACCTGATCCCGTTGGTGGGCTCGACCATCGCCGGCGTCATCGTGTCGCTCGTCGCGCTCACCAAGGGAATTCCGGTCGCCGTCGCGACAGCCGGCTTCTACGTGGTCTACCGCTACCTCGAGGACTACCTGCTGAACCCGAGGGTCATGAAGCACACCGTCAAGGTCACGCCCGGCCTGACTATCATCGCCACGTTGATCGGGGGCACGCTGCTCGGCCTGATCGGGGCGCTCATCGCGATACCGGTGGCGGCGACGATCCACCTCGTGCTCGAAGAGGTTGCCGTCCCCCGGCAGAACCAGCGCTGACTAGAGGTCCCGCAAGGTCGGGACGATCTGCTCGCCCAGCTGGGAGACCCAGGCCGCCGGGTCGGGGCCCGTCGGCATCAGCTCGACCAGCGTGACACCCAGTTTCGCGTACTCCTCCATGGCGGCCAGGAAGGCGTCGACGTCGGGGAGCGGGTCCTGCATGGCGAGGATGGTCTTGGCGACGCTGGCGGGGTCACGGCCCTCCGTCTCGCAGTGCCGTGCCAGCACCTCCAACTTCTGGGCCACCGCCGCCGGGCCGACGGCGAACATGTTGCACGCGTCCGCGTACCGGGCTACCAGGCGGAGTGTCTTGCGTTCACCGCTCCCGGCCACGAGGACTCTGGGACGGGGCTGCTGGATGGGCCGGGGCGAGCAGATGGTCTCGGCCAGCTGGTAGTGGCGCCCTTGGTACGGCCCGTCGTCATCGCTCCACATCTGCTGACAGATCTGCAGAGTCTCCTCGAGGCGTTCGAACCGTTCGCTGATCGGGGGGAAGGCGACGCCCAGTCCGGTGTGCTCGCGCTCGTACCACGCCGCGCCGATGCCGAGCTGGGCCCGACCGCCCGACAGGACGTCGAGGGTCGTCACGATCTTCGCCAGCAGTCCGGGGTGCCGGTAGGTCACACCGGTGACGAGGAGCCCCAGCGTCATCGTCTCGGAGTGTGCCGCCAGGAATCCGAGGGATGTGTAGCCCTCCAGCATGGGATCCTGTGCCGTGGCGAACCCGTCCACCTGGAACCAGTGGTCCACCAGTGTGAAGGTCGAGCACCCGGCGTCCTCTGCCGCCCGTGCGGTGGCGGCCAGGGTGGGCGCCAAGGCCTCTGCCCCACCGGGCAGCGTGAAGTTGCCGAAGTGAATTCCGAGTTCCATGAGGCCACCCTACGGGCGCCGCTGGCCCAGGGCGCTCTCCTCGGACGCGGTGAAGACGACGGTCTCGTAGATGACGAACTTCACGGCGAAGAACACGCCCGACACGCCCAGGTAGGCCGCCGCGATGAGCACCACCTGCCAGCCGCGGACGGCGGTCAGGTGGCGTGCGCCGATCTCGGCCCAATGTGTGGCCACGGCCGACACGAGAAAGCTGGCCACGGCGACCACCATGTAGAGCAGGATCTCCTGGCGCCGGTTGCGGCCTCGGCGGTCACGCCAGGCCCAGCGCCGGTTCAGGATGTAGTTGGGCACGGCTCCGCCGACGAAACCGGCGGCCGACGCCAGCGTGGTCCCGCTGTGGCCCCATCCGTAGGCCGCGGCGAAGCAGGCTTCGCTGATGACCACGGCGACAACCGAGCCGGCGCTGTAACCGGTGATCCGCCGCGCCAACGGGTGGCGCAGGAGTGCGCGGGCTGGCCACCTCGCGCCCACTTCACACGCCGGCTCTGCTCCGGCAATGGTCTCCGTTGGGTCCGTCCCCACGTGCACCGGTCGTGGCTCCGGGTCGCGCTGCATCATGGGCGGGACGGTATTGGGGCTTTCTGTGAACAAGCCGTGAGAACGGTTGGCGTCACGCCGAATGACGCCTATCACCGTGGTTGCGCCCCGGTTCTCGTTACCATTGTCCAATGCCGCCGGGGAGCGATCGCTCACCGAACAACCCGACAGAGACAGGTTCGTCCGATCGCCCTGCATCGAGGGCGGAGCGCCGGCGCGCTAGGTCGCGGCGTCATCGCCGCAAACTCATCGGTGCTGTGTGCGTACTGGGACTGGCCTGCGCCGCGGGTGCGGTCGTGAAGATCCGCACCCCGGACCCGGTTCGTCGCGCCAGCCTGCAGTCGCCCCGAAAAGGAGGCAAGAAGCCGACGTCCACTACCACCTCCACCATCACCGCCGCCACCCAGCATGTTGCGGTCGGCAGCGGAGACCTCTTCGACGTGCCGCCCGTGGCCGCATATCTGGCGGGTACGACCCAAGACGTCACCGCCGCCGTCTACGACGAGGTCACCGGGGTCACCTCCATCTACCGCCCCAGCGTCGCCCAGGACACCGCGAGCATCATGAAGGTCGACATCCTCGCCACGCTGCTGGCGCAGGGCCAGTCCACCGGCCAGGCGCTGACCCCGGGGGAACAGTCCATCGCCGTGCCGATGATCGAGGAGAGTGACAACGATGACGCCCAGGACCTTTGGAACAGCGAGGGAGGAGCGACCGCCGTCGGCGCCTTCGACACCCAGGCCGGCTTGACCCAGACCGATCCCGATGCAGCCGGCTATTGGGGTCTTTCCACGACGACCGCGGCCGACCAGGTCCAACTCCTGCGCACCGTGGCGTACCCCAACGCCATAATGACACCCGCATCACAGGCCTACGAGCTCAACCTCATGGAGAACGTCGATTCGGACCAGGCGTGGGGCGTCTCGGCGGGCGTGGGGGCGGGCTCGACGGTGGCGCTCAAGAATGGGTGGTTGCCCCTCGACAGCGGCGGCTGGCAGGTCAACAGCATCGGCTATATCGACGGCCTGGGGCGTGACTACGTGATCGCGGTGCTGACGGACGACGACACCGAGGCTGACGGGATCAATTTCATCCAGGGCTTGTCCGGTTTGATCTGGCAGGAGCTCGCACCCGGCGCGTCCTGAGCGTGCAGACCGGCCTCTTCCTCATGTCGCCGGTTCGACGACCGGCACGGGACCCGAGAGGCTGAGCGGGCGCAGATAGAGAGCCCGACTGTTGGGGTACCCCACGGCGCCGGGTACCCAGGCGTGGAAGGTGATCCTCGGTGTCCCGGAGGCGTCGAAGAAGACCGATTCACCTCCGGGGCCTGCCATTCCCGGCCCGGATGACAGGATCGGCTGTGATGTCAGATCGGTGCAGGGGCCTTCGGGACCCCGGCAGGTCGCGACACCGACGGCGTAGTTGGCGCTGTTCCAGTTGTTCCCCGAGTAGAAGAGGAAGTAACGCCCGGCGGAGTAGACGAGATCAGGTGCCTCGATCACCCCGGCCTCCCAAGCTTGGTCCGCCGTCAGCAACTCCGAGGGTGTGCTCGTGGCGAAGCCGGTGCCGGACGCAGTGAGCTGTTGGGACCAGATCGTCGCGGGATGGGGCGCCCCACCGTTCGACTTCCATTGCAGGTACGGCGTTCCCGTGGCATCGACGAAGGGGGATGGATCGATCGATCCGTTCAGGTCCGTCTGACACACGAGCGGGGCGTCCGAGTTGTCGATAAATGGTCCCTCGGCGCTGCTCGCCGTCGCCACGGAAATGCACTCTTCGTCGGAGCGCCCGGCCAGCATCGCCACGTAGTACAGCAAGAAGGTCCCGCCTACCTGGAGCACCGATGGTGCCCAGGTCCCTCCGGGTTCGGCCCACGATGGCAGATGGGGTAACGCGTTGCCCACTGCACTCCAATGGACCAGGTCGGTTGATTCGATGATCTGGATGTTCCCCTCCACCGAATTGGTGGCGTAGGCGAGGTAGAGACCTCCAACCCGCAGGACGAAGGGATCGGGGAAGTCGAACGGGTAGACGAGACCGCTGTTCGCACCGCCTTCGAGTGTGAGGCAGGCCCCCGACGCTGAGGAGATGTCGGCGGTTGCCTGCGTCTCGTTGTGGGCAGTGATCTGTTGCAACGCCCCGTTGACCCCCTCGAGACAGGTCTGGAGCGTCCCGATCGCCGTTCCCTGCGTGGCGGCCACGTTGGTGGTCGTCGCCAGAGCCGTCTGGTCGGAGGCCAACTGCCCCAGGAGGGTGCCTGCC
>Ga0302325_10035499_pt1 | contig 10184 bp, 6 predicted proteins | sample Palsa_T0_2_FD_201948 | JGI IMG/M metagenome (GOLD analysis project Ga0302325, IMG submission 201948) | Peat permafrost microbial communities from Stordalen Mire near Abisko, Sweden - Palsa_T0_2 | ecosystem: Environmental > Terrestrial > Soil > Palsa > Peat permafrost | place: Sweden: Abisko... | reverse complement strand
TCAGCATCTGCTCGAAGGCCGGCGTCTGGCGCAGGAACAGTGCATGTTCCTGGTGCGTACAGAATCCCATGACCTTCTCGACGCCTGCGCGGTTGTACCACGAGCGGTCGAAGAGCACGATCTCGCCTTTGGCGGGCAGAAGCGCGATGTAGCGCTGGTAATACCACTGCCCACGTTCGCGGTCGGTAGGTGCCGGCAGGGCGGCGATCCGGGCGATGCGCGGGCTGAGATATTCGGTGATCCGTTTGATCGTGCCGCCCTTGCCGGCCCCGTCACGACCTTCGAAAACCACCGCGACACGGGCGCCGCTATCTTTCACCCACTCTTGGAGCTTCACTAATTCCGTTTGCAGCCTGAATATTTCGGCTTCGTAGACGTCGTTGGGAATCTTGGCTTTAGGCGCCTTCTTTTTGCCGCGCCCTTTTTCTTTGGCCAATCCGTTGCCAACCGGTGCTTTGCTCATACCAGATGCTAAGGCTCAATGGTGGTTCTCTGCTCGGCGAGCAGCCGTTCTACTGCGCGGCATCCAACAGTTCGTCGAGCGATTCGGCCAGCAGCACCGGCAGCATGTCGACATCGCTCATCGCGTCGCGGTCGGCGTTGATGCCGTAATACAACATGCCGTTGTAGGAGGTGACGCCGATCGCCAGTACCTGGTTGTTCAGCAGCGGCGGCACGGCATAGGTCTCCAACAACTTTGCACCGGCGATATACATTTGCGACTGTGCGCCCGGCGCATTGGTGATCAAGAGGTTGAACAAGCGCGGCGACAAGGTGGTGGCGACCCGAATACCCATGGCGTGCAACGTCGGTGGCGCAAAGCCCGACAACGTCAGGATGGTGCGGGCATCGACCAGACTGCCCGCCGTCGGATTGGATTCGGTGGCGTGGGCGATCTGCGACAGCCGCACGACCGCGTTGCCCTCCCCCACCGGTAGATCGACCAGGAACGGGGCTACCTGACTGATCGCCTGCCCGCGGCTAGACGAGTCGAATCTCTCGTCGACGTAGACCGGCAACGGAGCCATCGCCCGCACTGTTGAGGTCGGCGCGGCCGCCTCGCCGCGGGACAACAGCCAGTTGCGCAGCGCGCCGGTGATCACCGCCAGCACCACATCGTTGACGTCGCAGTTGTAGCGCGACCGGATGGTGCGGTAGTCGTCGAGTTGGCCGCGGGCGACGGTGAACCGCCGGTTGCGCGACACCGTGGTGTTCAGCGGGCTGCTGGGGGCATTGCCGCGCGCCAACGTGCGGGCGACGTCGAACAGCCGTCGGCCGACGTCCACCAGCTGGCTGGAGTTGGTCACCAGCTCGGTCACCCCACTGCGGACGGCCCTCAGCTGCGCCTGGGGGCGGGTGGCCCAGTCGCCGACTGCGCCCAACAGCAGCCGCGCTGCGCCGGGTTCGCGGGCCGGCACCCAGATGTCCTCCCCCGACGGCGGCGGACGACGGTTCCGATCGGCGATGACGTGACTGATCTCCGCCGCGCCCATGCCGTTGATCAGCGCCTGGTGCGATTTGGTGTACAGGGCAAGGCGGTTTTTGGCCAGGCCTTCCACCAAATACATCTCCCAGAGCGGCCGCGACTTGTCCATCGGCCGTCCGGCCAGCCGGCCGATCAGCTCGTGCAGTTGCTCGTCGCTGCCCGGCGACGGCAGCGCGGAACGCCGGACGTGGTAGGTGATGTCGAAGTCGCGGTCGTCGATCCACACCGGCCTGGCCAGCCGCATCGTCACTTCGCGGACCTTCTGCCGGTACCGCGGCACCTTTGGCAACCGCTGCTCGACGGTGGCCAGCAACGTCTCGTAACTCAACCCGGCGCGCGGCTGGCGCAGGATCGACAGCGAGCCCACGTACAGCGGGGTGGCGGTGTTCTCCAGCCGGTAGAAGGAGGCGTCCGAAGTGGACAACCGCGTCACGTCGCCTCTCCCATTCACGTCCCCGGCGAATTGGTTCACCGACCAATCTGCCGCACACGGTAACGGTCCACGGCGCGGCGTCGCAGCGCGGGTACACCGTCACCGCGATTGTGCGATGATCGTCACACAGTCGTCTGCCACTCTCCAGCAGGCCCATTTTTCGGCCCATCCGAAACGCGGGAGAGTGCAGTGTTGACCAGCTCGAGCCCATCGGACAACGCCGCGTTCGCGGTCACCCCCGTCGTCGACTGTGAGCCCCAGGCACGCGATGTCCGACAATGTCGGCCTCTGTCACCGACTGCGTTGCGACAGCGTAACGCGTATGTGCCACAACGACATTCAGGCCAACGTGCACCACACCCAGCGCCGGCCATGTCGGCGCCGCTGCGACAAGCGGCGAGCTTCGCCGACGCGGCACTGCGCCGAGTCCTGGAAGTCATCGACCGCCGCCGCCCGATCGCCCAGCTGCAGGGGCTGCTGGCCGCCGGGCTTGCCGACTCGGTGCTGTCGGCCAACCGACTGACCGGCGGTCATGACGGGGTGGCGGTGTTACGCCGATTGCGACTGCAGGCGGTGGGCGACCACGACGCGTTCGCCGCGGCCGAGGTGTTCGGCAGCTACAGCCGTGGACCGCGCATGCACGCCATCGCCTGCCGCATCGAACGGGTCAGCCCGGGTGTTGGCCCAGGGCGGTGGCAGGTGGTCGCGCTGCACATCGGCTGACGGCGCTAACGCCCCTTCGCCGACTTCGGCTTGGCATGCCGGCCCTGTCGCCGGGCGGCCTCGCGCCGCTCCCGTCGAGTGCCACCGGACACGTCGGCGGGCGTCTTGCCCCCGTTGCCTTGCACCTGGGCCGAGCCGTCTTCAGCAGGCCCGGTATAGGTAAGCTGAGGTGCTTTGTCATCAATACCTTTGGTGCGCAACGCAGTTCCCGATTCACGAGCCGCGCCGGCGGCGGCGGCCGCGGCGAACTCCGCAAGGTCCTCAGGCTCGGCGACCGGTCCGACCTGCGGTGCCGGTACCGCTTCGACCGCGACGTTGAACAAGAATCCGACGGACTCTTCTTTGAGGCCGTCCAGCATCCCGGTGAACATGTCGAAGCCCTCGCGCTGGTATTCGACCAGTGGATCGCGTTGCGCCATCGCACGCAGGCCGATGCCCTCCTTGAGGTAGTCCATCTCGTAGAGGTGCTCACGCCATTTGCGGTCGATGACGTTGAGCAGCACGTTGCGCTCCAGTTGACGCATCGCGCCCTCGCCTGCCAGCCCTTCGAGCTCGGCCTCCCGCGTGGCGTAGGCGCGATCGGCGTCCTCGACCAGCGCGTCGAGCAGCTCCTCGCGGGTCAGCTCGCCGGGCTCCCCGACCGCGTCGGAGTCGATCAGGTGTTTGTGGTCGATCCCCACCGGATACAGCGTTTTTAGCGCCTCCCACAGCTTTTCCAGATCCCAGTCCTCGGCGTAGCCGTCGGCGGTGGCGCCGTCGACATACGCGGTGATCACGTCAACGAGCATGTCGTTGGCCTGCTGCTGCAGATTCTCGCCTTCCAGGATGCGACGGCGCTTCTCGTAGATGACCTTGCGCTGCTGGTTCATCACCTCGTCGTATTTGAGGACGTTCTTTCTGACCTCGAAGTTCTGCTGCTCGACCTGGGTCTGGGCGCTCTTGATGGCACGGGTCACCATCTTGGCCTCGATCGGCACGTCGTCGGGCAGGTTGAGCCGGGTCAGCAGCGTCTCCAGCGCCGCGCCGTTGAAGCGACGCATCAACTCGTCGCCCAGCGACAGGTAGAAGCGCGATTCACCGGGGTCGCCCTGGCGACCGGAGCGGCCGCGCAGCTGGTTGTCGATGCGGCGCGACTCGTGCCGCTCGGTGCCCAGCACGTAGAGCCCACCGGCCTCGATCACTTCCTTGGCTTCGGCGGCGGCCTCTTCCTTGACGATCGGCAGCTCTTCGTGCCAGGCCGCCTCGTACTCGCCGGCGGTCTCCACCGGATCCAGGCCCCGGGCACGCAACTTCAGGTCGGTGAGAAAGTCGACGTTGCCGCCCAGCACGATGTCGGTACCGCGGCCGGCCATGTTGGTGGCGACCGTGATGGCGCCGCGCCGGCCGGCCTCGGCGACGATGCCGGCTTCCTGCTCGTGGTATTTCGCGTTGAGGACGTTGTGCGGGATGCGCCGTTTCTGGAATTGACGCGACAGGTACTCCGAGCGTTCCACGCTGGTGGTACCGATCAGCACCGGCTGGCCCTTCTCGTAGCGCTCGCTGACATCGTCGACGACCGCGATGTATTTGGCTTCCTCGGTCTTGTAGATCAGGTCGGACTGGTCGGTGCGGACCATCGATTTGTTGGTCGGGATGGACACCACGCCGAGTTTGTAGATCTCGTGCAGCTCGGCCGCCTCGGTCTGCGCCGTGCCGGTCATGCCGGCGAGTTTGTCGTAGAGCCGGAAGTAGTTCTGCAGGGTGATGGTGGCCAACGTCTGGTTCTCGGCCTTGATCTCGACATGCTCCTTGGCCTCGATGGCCTGATGCATGCCCTCGTTGTAACGCCGGCCGATCAACGTCCGGCCGGTGAACTCGTCGACGATGACCACTTCGCCGTCCCGGACGATGTAGTCCTTGTCGCGACTGAACAGCTCCTTGGCTTTCAGCGAGTTGTTCAAGTAGTTGACCAGCGGTGAGTTGGCTGCTTCGTAAAGGTTGTCGATGCCGAGCTGATCTTCGACGAACTCCACGCCGAGCTCGTGCACGCCGATGGTCCGCTTGCGCAGATCCACCTCGTAGTGCACATCTTTTTCCATCAGCGGCGCCAACCGGGCGAACTCGGAGTACCAGTTCGACGCCCCGTCGGCGGGCCCGGAGATGATCAGCGGGGTGCGGGCCTCGTCGATCAGAATCGAGTCGACCTCGTCGACGATCGCAAAGTTGTGACCGCGCTGGACACAATCTTCGAGCGAGTGGGCCATGTTGTCGCGCAGGTAGTCGAAGCCGAACTCGTTGTTGGTGCCGTAGGTAATGGCGGCGGCGTAAGCAACGCGCCGCTCGTCGGGGGTCATCTGCGCGAGGATCACGCCGACGTCCAGGCCGAGGAAGCGGTGCACCCGGCCCATCCATTCACTGTCCCGCTTGGCCAGATAGTCGTTGACGGTGACGATGTGCACGCCCTGGCCGCCGATGCCGTTGAGATAGGCAGGCAACACCGAGGTCAGTGTCTTACCTTCACCGGTTTTCATCTCGGCGACGTTGCCGTAGTGCAACGCCGCGGCGCCCATCACCTGCACGTCGAACGGGCGCTGATCGAGCACCCGCCAGGCCGCCTCGCGGGCCACCGCGAACGCTTCGGGCAACAGGTCGTCGAGGCTCTCCCCGTCGGCGTGCCGCTTCTTGAATTCCTCGGTCTTGGCTCGCAGTTCGGCGTCGGTGAGCTTCTCGATGTCGGCGGACAAGGTGTTGACATAGTCGGCCACCCGCTTGAGGCGGTTGACCATGCGACCTTCACCAAGGCGCAGTAACTTCGACAGCACGGCTATATCCTCTGGGTCCGCTGTAGCTCAGATGTCTTTGGCGTCACCCATCCTAGGTGACTTGGGGACCTGCAGGTTCTGCGCCCGACGGCGCGGCGATCGCAAGCGCGGCAGAGCCGCGGGCAGCGGGTCGCCGCTGACTGAACCGCGGCGATCGCAAGCGCGGCAGAGCCGCGGGCAGCGGGTCGCCGCTGACTGAACCGCGGCGATCGCCGGGTCGCCGCTCAGGGAACCGTCAGGCCAGCCGAATCAGACCGTAGTCATAGGCGTGCCGCCGGTAGACCACCGACGGTCGTTCGGTCTGCTCGTCGTAGAACAGGAAAAAGTCGTGACCGACCAGCTCCATCTCGTATAGCGCGTCGTCGACCGACATCGGCTTGGCCGGATGCTCCTTGGTGCGCACCACCCGGCCGGGCTCGTGCTCCCCATTGAGTGAGGGGCCGCCGTCCTGCTCGGACGAAGCATCGTCGTCCAGCGCGGCCTCAGGTGGCAGAACAGCGGTCGCGGCGGCCAACGAGACCGGGGTCTTGTCGCCGTAGTGGACTTTGCGGCGATCTTTGACGCGACGCAGCCGGCCCTCCAACTTGGCGACCGCGGACTCGAATGCGCCATAGAAACTGTCTGCGCAGGCCTCGCCGCGGACCACCGGGCCGCGGCCGCGAGCGGTGATCTCGACGTGCTGACAGGACTTGCGCTGGCGACGGTTGCGCTCGTGGTCGAGCTCGACGTCGAACAGATAGAGGCTTCGGTCGAGTCGCTCCAGACGAGCGAGTTTCTGCGAGACGTAGACGCGGAAGTGGTCGGGTATTTCGACGTTGCGGCCTTTGACGACGACGTCAGCCTCGGCTTGCGGCGCCGGTTCGTCGTGTTCATCGACCTCAGGCGGTCGTTCGGCCAGAAGCTGTCCGGTATCTACGGTTTGCCTTGACATACTTGACAACTCGTTTCTCTCGCGTTGCGCGCAGGGGCGCGCCCGGCTATCGGATACAAGCGCCGACGGGGTTGTCGATCCTCGGTGGCCGCCCGCCGATGCAAGGTGTCGAAAACTCACCCCCTACCGTCGACGGTGGCGCAGCGCCTTCTGCGATGAGTAGCGCCGCTTCGATGGTGCTTGAACCCGACGGTAGACCGTCGACAGGTGGGCTGCCAGCGTTTCGCGCCACCTGTTGCGAGTTCTTCATAAACGCTCACGCGGCTGCTAGTGCCAGCACAGCCGCTACCCGCGCGCCCGCCATGTGCAGGATGCGGACCGACTCGCAGGCGGTCGCGCCGGTGGTGACGATGTCGTCGACGAGCAGGACTTCACCGTCGGGCGGCACAGGTCGGCGGGTCAGCAGCACCCGTCCGGTGATGTTGCGCTCGCGGGCGGCGCTGCTCAGCCCGGCCGAGTCGCGAGCCGAGGCTTTCATCCGCAGCGCACGGACCACGGCGATGTCGGGGTTGCCCGCCGTCGCCAGCGCGGCGATCCGGGAGACCGGGTCGCCGCCGCGATGACGGGCCGCCCAGCCGCGGGTCGGAGCGGGCACGATCGTCAGCGGAACGTCGAGCAGACCCCACATCAGCAACCGGTGGACGCCGAGACCCAACGCCCGGGCCAGCGGCGTGCTGAGATCGCTCCGGCCGCGGTCTTTCATCGCGACGATCGCCCGCCGGCGCGCGCCCGCGTAGCGGCCGAGCGCGAACACCGGTACTCCCGGGTCGATGCGCGGGGTGACCACGCGCGGCGCGTCGGGATTCAAGGCCAGCTCGTCAGCGCAGGCCGCGCACCAGCGGGTCGACGGCGCGCCACAGCCGCCGCATTCCAGCGGAAGAACCAGATCCAGCACAGCGCAAGTGTGGCGTCGGGGACCGACAGCGGCGTGCCTCAGCCGGGCAGCACCGGGATTGCCCCACCCACCATGAAGGGCGGGACGTCCAGCCAGCCCTGCGGGCCTTCGGCGCCCGACATCGACAGCTGCATCACTCCGCGCGGATCGGCGACGTACACCGCCGACGGGTTGGCCGCGATCGCCCCGACCGGCTGCTGCAGATTGGCAGTCGGTGCGTCCGAGTTGACCCCGTCGATGTTGACGTAGGACACCGGGTGCTCAGCGTCGTTGCGGCTGACCGCGATGTCGTCGTCGGTGCGCCACGACAACGACACCACCGAGGAGCCCAACCCGAAGCCGAGGCGACGCGGGTAGGTCATCGCGAATTGGCCGGCCTGGGTCTGCTCGACGCTGGCCAGGATCACCTGCCCGTTAATGACCGTCGCCGCCCGGGTGCCGTCCCGGGACAGTTGCAGCTCGGCGATCACCCCGGGGAAGCGACTGGACACCGCGGCCGAATCGACCGGAAGGCGCGCCGGCTGACCCGAGGCGGTCTCCTGGATGGCCCGCAGCACGGTGTTGCCGTCGGCCACCACCCACACCGCGTCATCCAGCGACCAGGTCGGCCGCGACAGGGTGTGTCCGTCGGCGGCTTCGGCCGCCTCGCCGCCGAGGTCGCCGATCCACAGCGAGGACGCCATGTCTGGAGCGCCGGGCCGAAGCGTCACCACCGAGGCCACTTGGTGCCCGCTGCGCGACAGCGCGGCGCTGGTCTGATCCGTCGTCCGCCCGAATGCACCCGGCACCGGGTCGGAGCGCTGGCCCTCCAGCGACACCACCCGCCCGCCGACCAGCGCGTGCACGCCGGCCGCAGCGCCCTCGGCCACACCCGGATCGGTGGCCGCCACGTCGGTGGTGTTCCATCCGTCGGCAAACCGTTCGTCCAACGCGGCGCCGTCGGCTTTGATCACATACGGACCCTTGAGGTCGGCTCGCGCCAACGTCCAGATGATCTGCGCGGCAAGCAATTGCCGGCTGCGCGGGTCGGCGACGGTCAGCAATTCCAGGTCGATCCGGGCCCCGCCGTAGCCGCGGCCCACACCGCTCTTACCGCCGTCGGCGCGAGTCACCGGTCCGCGCAGCCGCACCGGCGGCGCGAGCATGTTGTGCACACTTTTGGCCATCTCCGGACGCGGGCCGGCGATCAGCTTGGAAACCAGTTCGGTGGCGAGCTGATCACGGTCGGACACCGCGACATAGCGCGGATCCGGCACGACCGTCTTCCCGGTTGGGTCGGCGAAATACAACGTGTTGCGCTTGTAGGTGGCCTGGAATTGCTGCCAGTCCAAGAACACCCCGTGGGGCAGCCGGTCGATACGCCAGCCGCCCGGCGTCTTGACCAGCTCGATCGGACCGGGATCCGGTAGCACTCCCTCGGCGGTCTCGAACACGCCCATATCCGAGAGCGATCCGAGCTTGTCTGCGCGCATGGCGACCGAAACCCTTTCGGTGCTATGGGTTTCGACGAATACCACGTGGTCGATCAGCAGCGCGCTGCCGGCGTCGTCCCACGCATTGGACGACGATTGGGTGAGGAATTGCCGTGCGGCCAGGTGCCGGTTGGCCGGATCAGCTGTGGCCTTGAGGAATTCGCGCAGCAGCACATCGGGATCCATGCCGGGCGTCGGCTTGGGCAGATTCGCCGGCGCCGGACGCTCGACGGTGCCGATGGCCTGTGGCGCCGACGCGCTCGGCACACCTGCGCAGCCCGCGAGCACGACGGCCAGCGCGAACAGCGGCCCGGCGAAGCGCCGCATCACACGCCCCTTTCGGCATGCTCCCGCGGCCGGGCCTGTCGCTCTTTGCGTTCCGGGGCAATCGGTTTCATCGGCAGCGGGCTGGTGGTGACCTTGTGTCCGCGCACCAGCGGCAGGGTGAGCCGGAAGCAGGCGCCGTTGCCGGGCTCGCCCCAGGCCTCCAGCCGACCCTGGTGCAGACGCGCGTCCTCGACGCTGATCGCCAGCCCGAGGCCGGTCCCACCCGATTGCCGCACCCGCGACGGGTCCGAGCGCCAGAACCGGCTGAACACCAGCTTTTCCTCGCCGGGCCGCAACCCGACGCCGTAGTCACGGACGGTGACAGCGACGGTGTCTTCGTCGGCTGCCATCCGAATCCGCACGGCTTTGTGCTCAGCGTGGTCGATGGCGTTGGCGATCAGGTTGCGCAGAATCCGCTCGACGCGGCGAGGGTCGACTTCGGCGATCACGTCATCGGGCGGCATGTCGACAATCAGCTGGACCTTGGCGTCCTCGGCCAGGTGACCGACATTGCCCAGCGCGCTGTTGACGGTGGTCCGTAGGTCGGTCGCCTCGACCGACAACTCGGCTACGCCTGCGTCGTGGCGGGAGATTTCCAGTAGGTCGTTGAGCAGCGTCTCGAACCGGTCGAGCTCGTTGACCATCAGCTCGGTGGACCGTCGCAGCGCCGGCTCGAGGTCGTCGCTGTGGTCGTAGATCAGGTCGGCGGCCATCCGCACCGTGGTCAGCGGGGTGCGCAACTCGTGGCTGACGTCGGAGGTGAACCGGCGCTGCAGACTACCGAACTCTTCGAGCTGGGCGATCTGGCGCGACAGGCTCTCGGCCATGTCGTTGAACGACACCGCCAGCCGGGCCATGTCGTCTTCGCCGCGGATCGGCATCCGTTCGGACAGGTGCCCTTCGGCGAACCGTTCGGCGGTTCGCGCCGCCGCCCGCACGGGTACGACGACCTGCCGGGTGACCATCCACGCAATCCCGGCCAGCAGCACCATCAACACCAGGCCGCCGGTGGCCATCGTGCCCCGGACCAATGCGATAGTGCTTTGCTCGTTGCCCAGCGGGAAGATCAAATACAGCTCGAGATTGGTCACCCGCGACATGGTCGGGGTGCCGATG
>Ga0302325_10035498_pt1 | contig 10184 bp, 5 predicted proteins | sample Palsa_T0_2_FD_201948 | JGI IMG/M metagenome (GOLD analysis project Ga0302325, IMG submission 201948) | Peat permafrost microbial communities from Stordalen Mire near Abisko, Sweden - Palsa_T0_2 | ecosystem: Environmental > Terrestrial > Soil > Palsa > Peat permafrost | place: Sweden: Abisko... | reverse complement strand
CTCCACCCTAAAGTCCACGAAATCATCTTCGCCGTCATCGATGAACTCTGTGATGCCTTCGAAGCCACAGCCTTCCACGCAGGTATGGACGAGGTCTTCTATATCGGCGAACCCAAATGTCCCCGCTGCGGCGGCCGCGATCCCGCCACCCTCTTCGCTGGCGAAGTACAAGCCATCCACGACCATCTTGTACAAAAGAACCGGGAACTCTGGATCTGGGGAGACAGGCTCATTGACGGTAAGACCACCGGTATCGGCGAATGGGAAGCCTCTTATAACAATACTTTTCGCGCCATCGACATGATCCCCAAAGACGTCGTGATCTGCGACTGGCACTACGAGCGGCCGGACCAGACCGCCGTCTATTTTGCCATGAAAGGCTTTCGCGTCATCTCCTGCCCCTGGCGCATCAGCAAGAACGGCATCGCCCAGGTCGACGACATGGTCCGCTATCGCGACGAGTCCACCCCGGAAATGAAGGACCGTTTCTTTGGCATCGTGGAAACGACCTGGACCAACACCCAGGGCTTCCTAAACGGTTACTACGGCATCGCGCAAAAAATTCCAGCCCGCGAGAACACGGCCTGGAATTGCTTTAAAGAAGTCTTTCAGCATATCGACTCTTTGGGAGACTGATTGCGCGCTCGTCGCCGTCAAACAGTTACTTGTCCGAAGACCCGTAGTTAAACTCCATTTCCGGGGTTAGAATGAACTTCTTGCTGAACGCGCCCTGAACCGCCGCGGACTGCTTCTTGCCATTTATGAGGAGCGTATCCTTTGTAAGGTGCAGCGACCGTATTTCCGCAACATCGGATACGATCCCCCGACTCACAGCTTCCTGCATCACCGCAACGATCCCGATCTCCTGCATCTGGGTTTTTTGAGCTCGCTCCAAGTCAAGCTCACGATCGATCAGGTCCCTGCGTTCTTTCTGGATAGCCACCTCCCGGTCCTTTAATGCGTTCTCCAGCGATTGCCTGTCGACATTTTGTCGCTCGACATCTACCTGCGAAGCCTGAAGATCCTTCATCCGCTTCAACAAATCACTTTTCGCATCGGCCATAGCCTCCTCTTGCCGCCTCAGATCCCCTTGCGAGAGCGCCAATGGATCTCCAAACGCTACCGGTTCCATCTTATCGATCCGCACCCGGTCGAGATTCTCGTAAATGCGCCGGATAGTCGGCTGATATCCCTCAATTTTGTCGGCCGGCACCGATTTTTCGCCGATGCTCAGTTCCGTCACTACGCCGTTGACCTGCGTGATATGATAGAGCTGGCCCTTGTGCAAAGCGACGAGCGTCTGCTTTCCATGCGGCAGGTCAACGTCCAGGGATACCATGCGATCCCGCTCGGAATCGTCATCCGGCCTGGCTGTGTCGGTTTTTGCAGGAGGCAGTGTATCCTGTTGGGCCACCTCCACTTTGTGAATGTTTCCGGGCGTGTTACGGCCGCCCTGTTTGAAAGCCATCGCCAGGAACCCGATGAGGAGGATGCTAAACCCGAAGAAAACCCCTTCAACCACGGTCAAACCCTTGCTCTTATTATGTACGATCCGGGCGATCCTGTTCACAAACACATTCCTCCGCCCCGCAAACCCCATCCCATAGACGGCGTCCGAATCCAGCGACAACTCACGGAACCAAATAAGCGCCCTCACGAGTTGCTTCTTATCTCCGTCTCCGGCAATGGCCATCTCATCGCAACAATTCTCTCGCGCTTCCCGCATCAGCGCGGATAGCCAGAGAACACCCGGATTAAAAAAGAACAGATGTTCTACCATACGCTGCAACAGGTTCATCAGGTAGTCATCCCGCCTGATATGCGCCAGTTCATGAAGCAGTATCGCTTCAGCCTGTTCGGGTGGGATTTTTGCAAAGAGCCCTATCGGTATAAAGATCACCGGCTTCAAATGGCCGAATGCCACCGGGACCTTCATGACGGCAGATTCCAATAAGAGGACGGGTCTGCGAAGGCCCAGACGTTCGCTTAACTCCTTCAGTCGGCCGGTCCAATATTCCGGTAAGGGCCGCCCCTCCCGTCGGCGGATGTGCCGCGTATGGGCGAGCGCCCACCACATCCGTCCAAGCCGCACCCAAAGAATGACTAGCCAGACCATCACGATCAGCGCGGCATGCGCCGACAAATACCTATTCACCCGTTCCGCCATCCCCATGCTTGAGTCTATCATCGCCGCAATGCCCCTTCCTCCGCCAACTGCAGGCGCTACGCCGCCACCCTCGCCGACGGCAGGTACGATGCCATCGACTGCACCGCCGACCAACGCCCGTCCCGCAGCCACTTGTGCCGATCGGGCGCTCCACTCCCGCGCAAAGGTCATCGCCGTGACCGCCACGAAAAACACCATCAGTGAAGACAGCATCCGGTAACGGACTACCGGCCGCGACTTCCTGGTCGATACCATCACCAGCCCGGTCAGGATGACCAATACTAAACCCTGCCACAGGGAATGGACAAGGGTCCAACAAACCGCAACAGCGGCCTCGTTCAGCAAATGGGATGAAAAATGCATACAATAAAATTTTACAGGTTTATTCGCCCTTTTCTAGTTTGTCAAGCAGCGCCTTGACTTTTTGCAGTTCCTTTTTGGAGGTTTTCTCGTTGGCCATGAACGCGACCAGCAGGTTGCTGATCGAACCATTGTACATGGAATGAAGGAATTTTTCCAGGACCAACGCCATCGTCTTCTGTTCCTCCAGCATCGGCATATATATATGCTTCATTGGCGTCTCGTCCCGCGACAGCATACCCTTCTCCGTCATTACCTGCATGAGTTTCAGTGTCGACGTATATTGAACACTCTTCGTCTCCTTCACCAGTGTGTCGTGCACATGCCGCACCGTGGACGGCCCGTCCTTCCACAAGATCTTCAGCACTTCCACTTCGGATTTGGCGGGGATAAGCCCAACCTTCGCGGCTAAATCCTTTCCCGCCCCGGCGTTGGCCCCCTTTTGTTTGCTTTCCCGTTTCATTACCCTAAGGTACGATAAAATACGTACGTTCCAAGTACAACCACGAAAAAAATTTTAAAATACCGTAAATACACCCTTGTCCACCCCTTCCCCATTCCCTACCTTCAAGAAAACCATGCACCATGATCACCTCCATATTTTCCCCCCAGGCGCAACAGGTTCTCACCGCCGCCGAAAATTCGGCAGGCCAACCCGGCGGCCCCTTCCCCTCCCCCGCCGACTGGCGTGATCAGATCATCTACTTCCTCATGGTGGATCGATTCAACAACCCCAATGCCGCACCCGTCCATACGCCATACGACGGCGCTAATATCTACGCCTATCAGTTCGGAAAATTCGCCGGCGTACAACAGCAGTTGACATACATAAAGAATTTAGGCGCCGGCGCCATCTGGCTCAGCCCTGTACTAAAAAACCTCGCTTGGGACGATAGCTCCTACCACGGCTACGGCATCCACGATTTCTGCAGCGCCGAACCAAAATTCGCGGCCAATCCCCAAAACGCGGACACCGAACTCCGCGCCCTCGTCGACGCAGCCCATAACGCAGGTCTCTACGTCATCTTTGACATCGTCCTCAACCATACCGGCGACGTCTTCGCCTACAATGGCAATTCGACCGCCCCCTTTTCACCCACTCCGCTACCAATACAGTGGCGCGACGACAAAGGCATCGCCCAGCCACTGGAAACCGACGTGGCGGCTATCCAAAACCCTTCGCCCGACGCAGTCGTCTGGCCATCCGAATTGCAGACCAATGCGACCTTCCGCCGCCAGGGCGAGACGGCCGGCGATAGCACCATAGGTGACTTCGATTCTCTCAAACAGCTCCGGACCGACATCGTGACCGTCGATAACACGCTGATCAAAGCCTATCAATACGTGATCGCCAGGTTCGACATCGACGGCTTCCGCATCGACACCCTCCGCTACCTGCCGGCGAGCTTCGCGCAGATCTTCGGCAACTCGATGCGCGAATATGCCCTTACCCTCGGGAAAAAGAATTTCTTCACCTTCGGCGAGATCCTCGACCCCGACCCGGAAGCCGACTTCATTAATTTCATCGGCCGCAACACCACCCAGGGCAACGATATGAATAGTCCCGTCGGCGTAGACGCCGCCCTCGACTATCCACTATACAACACCCTCGTACCCGCAGCCAAAGGCTCCGCCCCGCCGGCATCGATCGTCGCCATGTACAACCGCCGCAAACAACTCGACCAGGATCTCCTCAGCTCGCACGGCGACGCCTCCCGCTACTTCGTAACCTTCCTGGACAATCACGACAACCAGCAACGGTTCCATTGGGTCCAACCCGGAAACCCGACACAATATGACGACCAACTCACCATGGCCATCGCCTGTCTGTATAGTCTTCCCGGCATTCCCTGTATTTACTACGGCACTGAACAAGGCCTGCACGGGTATGGTTCCGACCCCGCCGTAAGAGAAGCACTATGGGGACTTATCCCCGGCTTCCCGCAAAACACTTCCTTCTACCCCGGGATGCAAAAGATCGTCGCCGTCCGGCAGGCCCAACCTTCGTTAAGATATGGCCGCTTCTACTTCCGCCCGATCTCCGGCGACCACATCCACTTCGCCGTCTCCTCCTTTCCCAATGGGATCATGGCCTGGTCGAGGATCATCAACGATCAGGAAGTCCTGGTCGTCGCCAACACCAACACGACCCAGTCCGCACCCCCCGTAGACGTTATCCTCGAAATAACCCTCAGTACCCCCGGCCAGCCGGTCAGCATCCTCTATAGTAACAAGACCGCTCCGACAAACCCCGGACCCGTCACGCAGCTTACCAATGTCATAGTCACCGAACCCGACGGCACCACCGGCACAGGCCCCGTCAATACTACCAGCGTGACCCTGCAACCCATGGAAGTCCAGATCCTCCGCGTACAGTTGTAGCACCGGGAATATTTTATCCCTACTTTTAGGCATGAAAAGGCAATTGTATCTCCTGCTGCTCCTGCCCCTGTTTGGCCACGCCCAAATAACCACTATCTGGGCCCTTGGCGACGGCGAAAAAATATATCAATATGACACCGAACATCCCGCCAAAAAAGGAAACCTGATCTGGGACGGAAAGACCATCCATCTCAAAGGCCTTTACAACGAAGTCCTGGCCTTCCAGGTCATCCTGCAAACCGGCCCCGAAGGCGCAAAAGACATCGAGATCGTCGTCAATGCACCGGTCCAGCCCGCGACCGGCAGGACCATCGGCGCCACTACATTAAAATATGGCCCCGAAGGCACCATCGAAATATTCAGTGAACACTACCTGACGGTCAGGGATTCCACCGCCCCCAATTGGTACTACGGCTCGGCAGCCGCCGCCCCAAAAAAAATGACTGGAAGCATCCCCGATGCCCTGATACCGGCCAACGCAAGGACCGGCCGCGGCGGCTTCCCATTCGACATCCCGAAAAGCAAACGGTCAGCACAAAACCAGGGCTTCTGGATCGACCTTTCCCTGCCGCAGGACATGAGCGCCAATCCGCCCGGCGCCTACAAGGGTAGCGTCCAGATATGGACAGGCGGAAAGATCATAAAAGAAATTCCCCTCGAAGTCACCCTCCTGCCACACTACCTGCCCGACGAGAATGGTTCCACCGTCTGGGTCTTCTCGGGTGACATGGAAGCCTATTTCCCGGAGTTGTCCCCGGCGGAGATCGACCGCCTGATAAAATTCGAAGGCCACCGCCACCGGGTCGACATGACCGGCGGCTTTACCGTCAACGATAAACCCTTTGATCAGGAGGCGATGGCCGCTTACAAACCTTATCTTACCGGTGAGGCCTATACGCCGGAAAACGGTTATCATGGAACCGGCCAGGGGATAGGCGAGAAACTATTCCCCATCGGCGCCTATGGCGCCGACGTGATGGGACATACCCGACGGGAAGTGCAGCAACAGGCGAACGACTGGGTCAATTGGTTCAACAACAATTCTCCACACACCAATTTCTTCTGGTATCTGATCGACGAACCCGCGCCCGACCGCTATCCCTGGATAAAAGAGCGGGCCCAATGGATAAGGGAAGACACCGGAGCAGGTCAGCACATGCCGGTCTTTACGACCCGCGCCTATGAACCGGAATTATCCGGCGCCATAAACATCTTCGCGGGATACGACGGGGTCGACCTGGCCGTCCTGCCGGAACTCAGAAAAAAAGGGATCGACCACTGGTTCTATAATGGGAACCGGCCACGCTATGGGTCCGTAATATTGGAAGGCGCCGCTGTCGACTTACGCGTGACGCCCTGGATCCTGTATAAGTATGGAATAAATACCTGGTATGTCTGGCAGAGTACCCACTGGCAGCACAACAAACAAGGCCCAAAACACCACCTGCATCAGGATGTCTTCGAAAACCCACTGACGTTCATCAATGACTCCCTGCAATTCGGCAATGGTGACGGCATCCTCTTCTATCCCGGACATATGCCCTTTTATCCAAATGAAGACCGGGGACTAAATTCACTCATCCCCAGCATCCGGCTAAAAAATATCCGCAGAGGTCAGCAAGACGCCGCCCTCATGCGCCTCGTCGAAAAAAAGATCGGCCGCGACCGCGTGATCGCCCTCGTCAACACCGTCATCCCAAAAGCCCTTAGCGAAGTACCCATGAGCGCACCCACCCCCTGGTCCGAGCGCGGCGACGACTACGAGCGGGTCCGGCAGGAGCTATTGTCGCTGCTCGACGCCCCATGATTTTTTTGCGCGTCTATTTCTTTTTTGATGCCTGCGAGGCCATCGCCTGGGCCATCATGTGTTGCATCATGTTCTCATCGGTCTTCGTATACCCCGCCGGGATCTCGAAAAGGGAAGCGGAATTGCTCTTTTCTTCCGCGTGGATCAGCAACATCGTCATGGAATAGTCCTTGCCGGCCGTCGTCATTTTTACGAAAAAACCACCTGCGCCGGCCTGGTCCAGGGCCTGCATCATCTGCGGCTTTATCCCGCTTACCGCGACGAGTCTTTTGTAAAGCGCATAGCCGGGGACCGCCGTGCTGGTCCAAATCTCTTCCTCCGACTTGGACTTGAAGATGCCGGACCCGGTCGTGGTGACCATCTTCACGTGGGTGCAGGGGTAACCCCCTATGTTTTCAGTGCCGACCCTGGTTATTTGAAACGACTCCTTGATCCCATTGATCAGCGAAGTATCGATGACCGTGAGTCCATAAGTTTTGCTGTCGGCATAGAGTTGAAGACTATACCTCGGCTGGGCGATCCGCCCGATCGAAGTGATCTTGCTCTTCATGCCTGGTAAGGGAAGCTCCATCTCCGAACGTCCTTCGCCATTATTGGTAAACCAGCTGCAGGTCGTGTCGTCAACAGGGGGATCCTTTTTGGAAGTCATTTTCATCTCGTATTGATAGAACATCCCGCTCCCGCCGCTCGCCGAACGAAAGGCCTCGAACGCAGCGGCAGAATCGGCTGCCGAAACGCCTCCCCCGCCTACGACAAGGCCCAGGGCCCTCATCGTCATATTCGCGGCCGAAGTGTCGCTGGGATTTCCGGACGATCCAGACTTGGAAAATGCACCCAAAAAAGAGTTACTGGTCGTGTCCACCTTATCGAGTGACTTATTGGTGGTTTGGTCGGCCTTGTTATTGGCCCTGCCCTGGGCCGTATTTTTGACCGTATTCAGTAACTGCTTGAACAGTTGAGCCTGCGAAGAGACCGGCCGGAAAGCGGCCATCACAAGGAGCTGGAAGGCGGCGAAGAAAGATGTTTTTCTCATTTTTTTAGGATTAACAGCAATGCGGTAATAAAGAACAGGATGGCCAGCAGCAAGAGCGTCATTTCTATCCATTTTCTCGGTCTTGGTGCGGGCATACCCCCTCTTTTTTTGATAAACCAAAGATCAGGGCCAAAAAAAAACGTCCGCCGAATAGTCGACGAACGTTATCCAAAAATCGTTGAATGGAAACGCTATTTCCCGGCCCATTCCAGCACCGTCGTCAGCGCGACCCCGTCTTCACCGCGAAAGAAGACCCGCGCATGGATACGGGCCGCCAGATCATTGGCGATCTGGAGACCCAAACCGGAGGCGCCGCTGTCGATCCAGGTATGCGTGAGCCGTTTGTTCATGGCCGCCACATCGACAGTGGAACTAGGATTGGTGATGCTCAATTCCTGCGCCCCACCGGCGATAGTGATGATCTTGCTGCCATCGCTGTGCCGCACGGCGTTCTGGAGCAGATTACGCAGGATTACAGTTAGAAAATTCTCGTCAGTAACCAGCTCAAGCTCCTCGGGCACCCGGTTCTCTACTGCGACGGCATTGTCTTCGAGCTGCTCCTGCACCAGGTTGATCTCCTTTTGCAAGACCTCGGCCACGCGGACAGAATGAAAATCCGGCAGGAAATGCTGCATCTGGCTCTTGCTCCACAGCAACAAGTCCTCCATGGTCTCCAGCACGTTCTCCGACGCCTTTTTCAACCTTTCCTCATGCTTATCCCGTTCCTCTCTTGAGAACAGCTCCGGCCGCTTCTTTTGCAGTTGAAGCAGACTGACGATCTTTCCGACCGGGCCCCGAAGGTCGTGCCCGATGATACCGAATAGCCGCGCCTTGGTCTCGTTGGCCTCGGCCAGGTCGCGATTGAGATTGTCCAGTTGGTCATTCCGATCGCCCAGCACCCGGTTCAGCTTTTCCTTGTTGCGGTAGATGAAATACAGCAGCAGGGAGATGACCCCGAGGGCCGCCAGACCCAACACGAGCAGCAATTTCGTGCGCGACGCATTCTCCAGTTCCAACAAATGCAGGCGGTTCTCCTTGTCAAGAGAGGTGATCCGCAGCTCTTTTTCATGGGTCTGGTAATGCGTTTCGAGATCGGCAAAGGTGCGCGAGATCTTCTCTTTGTTGAGGGAGTCCGTCACCTCCACATATTCCTTGTAATACTGCAGCGCAGCAGTCGTGTTGCCTGCCCCCTCCTGCGCCAGCGCCATATATTTCAGGTCGTTGCCATACAGTTCCTTATCCAGTTGTTGGGCAACGGGCATGGACAACTTTAACTCTGCCATCGCCGGCTGAAACTTGCCGACCCCTTCCAAATACCTCCCCTTGGTCATCTGCACCTGGAAATTCAGCAACGGCGATCCGATCTTCGCGGCCAGTGAATCCGCCTTCGCCAAATACGGCAATACCTGGTCATACTGCCGGTGGTCGAGATAAAAGATCGCAATATTCAGATCGGAAGAGACGATCTCCGAGGGGAATAGCACGGGATTACTGACAGCCGCTTCGAGCTTCTTGTCATAATACAAGGCCGAGTCGATATGTCCGGAGGTGCTGAAAGCCTCGACAAAAGAACTGCTTAACCGATTGGCGACATTCGGCGATACGTCAGCGAAACGCTCTCCGTTTCGTAAAGAAGCAAGGCTCTTGTCTACCATGCCGGCGTTCAAATACAATTTGGATAGCATATCGCATTGGATGGCGAAGTCGAATTTCTTCTTGGGCTCCTGTGTAGTGTCAACTTCCTGCTCCCGCAATTCAATGCTCTTGATAAAATAGTCCTGCGCGCTGCTGTAGTAAGACTTATACTGGTAATAACTGCCTAACGCGTAATAGCCGTCTTTCAGCAGGTCGCGGTCATGCGTGGTATCGACAATCGACTGCATAATATTTTTGATGTTGTCCACCTTATCCATTTGCTGCATCTGAAAGGTGACGGGGATCAATGCCACACAGGCGCGGTCGATCAACCTGGCATTATGGGCCTTTAGTCCGGCATACAAGCTCTGATAGAAATAGTATTCCGCGCTGTCAAATCGGCTTTGATAATAATAGCCAAGCGCCGTATACACAAAGAACTGGGCCTTGCTGGTCAGGTCCTCGGTCCTGGACATGTCGAGACCCTTCAGACCGGCCGTACGTAATTGCAGAAAATTAGTGGCGGCGTTGAGCCGCAGCGATTCGCACCAGGCGACCCAACTCGTCATCGTATCCTTATATGCAGATAGCCTGGAAAGGTCCGGCGCCTGCGCCCGGACAAAACAGGTTATAACAACAAAAAACAATGTCAGAAGTCCTTTCAACGCATTCCTGTACAATTTTCCCACCGGCAGCTCATTGCTGGTGACAAATACCTTGTTGCTCTTGACCGCCGTGATCTTATCGGTATGGACGATATAGCTGCGATGGATACGTACAAATTTATCGGCAGGCAGCCT
>Ga0302325_10035497_pt1 | contig 10184 bp, 7 predicted proteins | sample Palsa_T0_2_FD_201948 | JGI IMG/M metagenome (GOLD analysis project Ga0302325, IMG submission 201948) | Peat permafrost microbial communities from Stordalen Mire near Abisko, Sweden - Palsa_T0_2 | ecosystem: Environmental > Terrestrial > Soil > Palsa > Peat permafrost | place: Sweden: Abisko... | reverse complement strand
GTGAGCTTTGAGCCGATGCCGCGCGAGTACCTGCAGTCAGCGACGCCCCCGGCACGGCTGACCAATTTCCGCGAGCGCTGGCACCTGCTGGAATCACTCGGACTGGATGCCTTTTGCCAGCTGCCCTTCAATGAGCGCCTGCGGGCGCAGTCGGGGGCCGAGTTTCTCGGCACGCTGGTGGCCTGGGGCGCGCGCCAGCTGATCATCGGGCATGACTTTCGCTTCGGCCACAAAGGTCAGGCGGATGCTGAGTGGTGCCTCGCTCAGGCCGAGGCGCTTGGCATCGCGGTCGAAGTGATCGCGCCGGTGCTGCTCGCCGGGCAGCGTGCCAGCAGCGGGCTGGTGCGTGAGGCGCTCGCGCGCGGGGAGTTCGGCCGCGCTGCGCAGCTGCTGGGGCGCCCCTACACGATGCGTGGTCGGGTGCAGCGCGGCCGGGAACTGGGCCGGACGCTTGGCTTCCCGACGGCCAACCTCGCGCTGCGCCGGCGCCGTGCGGCACTGGCGGGAATTTTCGCGGTGCGTATCCACGGTCCAGGATTCATGGGCTGGCCAGGCGTTGCGAGCCTGGGCACGCGCCCGACGGTCGCGGGCGTCGAACCGCTGCTGGAGGCGCACCTGTTTGACTGGAGCGGGAATCTGTATGGTGCTGAGATCGAGATTGAATTCATCGCCAAGCTGCGCGATGAGGCCAAGTTCGATTCGCTGCCGCTGCTGGTAGCGCAAATGCAGCAGGATGCTGCCCAGGCGCGGGCGCTGCTCAAGACGCAGGACGCTTAAATTTGATTGTTCATTGTTTGTCCAGAAGGTGAGTGGCTTGGCTGAGACTGACTACAAGAAGACCGTGAACCTGCCGCAGACCGACTTCCCGATGAAGGCGGATCTGGCAAATCGCGAGAAGCTGCAGCTCGCGCGCTGGCAGCAGCAGGGCATCTATCAGCGCATCCGCGCCGAGTCCAAGGGGCGGCCGCCTTTCGTGCTGCACGATGGGCCGCCCTATGCCAACGGCGCGATCCATCTTGGGCATGCGATCAACAAGATTCTCAAGGACATCATCGTCAAGTCGCGCACGCTCGATGGCGCCGATGCGCCGTATATACCCGGCTGGGACTGCCATGGCCTGCCGATCGAGCTGGTGGTCGAGAAGAAGCACGGCAAGCCGGGACACAAACTCGATGCGCGCGCTTTTCGCGCCGCCTGTCGTGCCTTTGCCCAGGCGCAGATCACGCAGCAGAGCGCGGACTTCCAGCGCCTGGGCGTGCTGGGGGACTGGGACAATCCCTACCTGACGATGGCGCCAGGCTACGAGGCCCAGCAGATCCGTGCGCTCGGCAAGATCATTGCCAACGGCCATCTGTATCGCGGCTTGAAACCGGTGCACTGGTGCCTCGACTGCCGCTCGGCACTCGCTGAGGCCGAAGTCGAGTACGAGGATCGGACCTCCACTGCGATCGATGTCGCCTTCAGCGTCGCGGACAGCGAAGATTTTCACAAGCGCACCGGCATCGTGGTGCCGGCCCGGACGCCGGTGGCGCTGGTGATCTGGACCACGACCCCCTGGACGCTGCCCGCCAACGAGGCGGTCACGCTCAAGGCTGACTTTGAATACTCAGCGGTGCAGGTGGAGCGGCACGGTGCATTTCAGGTGCTGGTACTGGCCGAGGCGCTGGTCTCAGGCTGCCTGGCCCGCTATGGCCTCAGTGGCACGGTGCTGGGACGTTTCCCGGGGCAGGCGCTCGAAGGCCTGATGCTCAAGCACCCGTGGCGCGAGCATCCGGTGCCGGTGATCCTCGGCGATCATGTGACACTCGATGCCGGCACCGGTGCCGTCCACACCGCGCCGGCGCATGGCCAGGAGGACTATGCGGTGGGCATACGCTACGGCCTGCCGATCGTGAATCCGGTCGGGCCCGACGGCCGCTTCCTCGAGGGCACCGAACTTGTCAGCGGCCTCAGAGTCGATGCCGCCAACCCGATCATCGTGGCCGAGCTCGATAAACGCGGCGCGCTGCTGCACAGTGAGGCGCACGTACACAGCTACCCGCATTGCTGGCGGCACAAGAGCCCACTGATCTTCCGCGCGACCTCGCAGTGGTTCATCAGCATGGACAAGCGGGGCCTGCGCGCCGGCGCGCTGCGCGACATCAAGCAGGTCACCTGGACTCCGGAGTGGGGCCAGCCGCGCATCACCGGCATGATCGAGAACCGCCCGGACTGGTGCCTGTCGCGCCAGCGCGTCTGGGGCGTGCCGATCACGCTCTTCACCCACCGCGTGAGCGGCGAATGGCATCCGCGCACCCAGGAGCTGATCGAGCAGGTTGCCGCGCGCGTGGCGATCGGAGGCATCGATGCCTGGTTCGATCTGGATCCGGCTGAACTGCTGGGGAGCGAAGCCAGTGACTACGAGAAGGTCAGCGATGTGATGGACGTGTGGGCCGATTCGGGCCTCTCCTTCGAGTGCGTCGCGGCCACACGCTCGGATTTCCATTCGCCCGTGGATCTGTATTTGGAAGGCTCCGATCAGCACCGCGGCTGGTTCCATAGCTCGCTCTTGATGTCCGAGGCGCTCTACGCCCGCGCTCCCTACCGCGGCGTGCTCACGCACGGCTTCTCGGTCGATGACAAGGGCCGCAAGATGTCCAAGTCACTCGGCAACGGCATTGAGCCCCAGGACATCATGAAGACTCTGGGCGCCGACACGCTGCGGCTGTGGGTCGCGGCGACCGATTATTCCAACGAGATGAGTCTCTCGCAGGAAATCCTGCGACGCATGAGTGATTCGTATCGCCGCATGCGCAACACGGTGCGCTTCCTGCTGGGCAACCTGCATGGCTTCGAGCCCTCGCATGCGCTCGCGCCCGCGCAGATGATCGCCTTCGATCGCTGGGCACTCGAGCGTACCCAGGTGCTGCAGCAGGAAATCACTGATGCCTACCGGACCTACGCCTTTCATGCGATCTACCAGAAGGTCCACAACTTCTGCGTCGTGGATCTGGGTGGCCTGTACCTGGATGTGCTCAAGGACCGGCTCTACACGACCCCGGCGGCAAGTCACGCCCGCCGCTCGGCGCAGACGGCGCTCTGGCACATCGCCGAGGCGATGTGCCGCTGGCTGGCACCGATCCTGTCCTTCACCGCCGAGGAAATCTGGCGGCACCTGCCCGGCGAGCACGCCGCATCGGTGTTCCTCAGCCTCTGGCACCCGCTGCCCGCGGTGCCCCAGAGCCCAATCGACTGGACGCGGCTGCTCGCATTGCGCTCCGAAGTGACGCGCGAGCTCGAGCAGCTGCGGGCCGCGGGTACCATCGGCGCGCCGCTCGAGGCTGAGCTTGATGTCTACTGCAGCGCGGCCCAGTACCCGCACTTAAGTGCGCTGGGTGAGGAGCTGCGCTTCCTGATGATCACCTCGGCAACCCGCGTGCACGAGGTGCGTGAGGCACCGCCCGGGGCCATCGAGGCAAGCGCGGTGGAGGGTGGCGGCGTGTGGATCCGTGTGCGACGCACCGAAGCCCCAAAGTGCGAGCGTTGCTGGCATCATCGCGAGGATGTCGGTCAGCGCGCCGATCATCCATTGCTGTGCCTGCGCTGTGTCGAGAACCTGGAGACGGCCGGTGAACACCGCCGCTTTGTGTAGATGAACGCATCAACCGAAGGCCGCGGGCGCCTGATCTGGCTGGGCCTGACGGTGGTCGCGATCGCGCTTGATCAGTGGAGCAAGCATGCGATCGAGCAGCACCTGCCGATGACCGGGATCTACCCGATTCTGCCGGTGCTGGAGTTCACGCGTCTGCACAATCCGGGCGCTGCCTTCAGTTTCCTGGCCGGCGCCTCGGGCTGGCAGCGCTGGTTCTTCACGGCCCTGGCGTGCGTGGTCAGTGCCGCGCTCGTGGTATGGCTCGCGCGCCTCGAGCGGCGCGCGAATCTGATTGCGGCCGCGATCGCACTGATCATTGCCGGGGCGCTGGGCAACGTGATCGATCGTGTGCGCTATGGCTACGTGGTCGATTTCATCGAGGTGCACTGGCACAACGCGTACTTCCCGGCCTTCAATGTGGCCGACTCCTCGATTACGGTAGGCGCGGCGCTGCTGCTGATCGATGCCTTTTTCACCGGGCGTCATCCCGGCTCGGTGCAGGCTTGAGTCGCATGCGCATTCTGCTCGCCAACCCGCGCGGCTTCTGTGCCGGTGTGGATCGGGCGATCGAGATTGTCGAGCGCGCCATCGAGCTGTTCGGGTCACCGATCTATGTGCGTCATGAAGTCGTGCACAACAAGAATGTGGTGGATCGCCTGCGCACGCTGGGCGCGGTATTTGTGCAGGAGCTTGATGAAGTGCCCGACGATGGCACGGTGATTTTCTCGGCGCACGGGGTCGCGACCGCCGTGCAGGTGGAGGCCGAGCGGCGCAGCCTCCAGGTCTTTGATGCCACCTGCCCGCTGGTTACCAAGGTGCACATGGAAGTGGCGCGCTTTGCGCGCGAGGCACGCGAAGTGATCCTGATCGGACATCTGGGTCATCCGGAAGTGGAGGGCACGATGGGCCGCTTCGATGCGAGCGCTGGCGGGCGCATGCTGCTCGTGCAGAGCGTCGCGGATGTCGCGGCCCTCGAGATCAGCATGCCCGAGCGCCTGGCATTTGTGACCCAGACGACACTGTCGGTCGATGACACGGCCACGATTGTCGAGGCGCTGCGCGCGCGCTTTCCGGCCATGCAGGCGCCGCGCCACGAAGATATCTGCTATGCGACCCAGAACCGGCAAGATGCGGTCAAGCAGCTGCTGGCCGAGTGCGACGTGCTGATCGTGGTGGGCTCCCAGAGCAGCTCCAATTCCAACCGGTTGCGCGAGCTCGCCGACCGTGCCGGTATTGCAGGTTACCTGGTCGATGGGGCCGAGGGCCTGGATCGCGCCTGGTTCAGCGAGGCGCAGGTGGTTGGCGTGACCGCCGGCGCCTCGGCCCCGGAGATCCAGGTCCGCGAAGTCATCGAGCAGCTGCAGCGGTGGGGCGGCGAGCTGCCACAGGAGCTTAGCGGTCGCGAGGAGCACGTCGTGTTTGGGTTGCCGCGAGCACTGCGCGCGCGCGGACCGGGTTCGTCAGGCGCCAGCTAGGCGCGAAGCGCGCGCACCCGGCCCAGGTTCGCGGTTCTGCCGTGTCGGGCTGGTTCGGCCGGGGCGGATAGCTATAATCAGCCCATGTCACACGCCGCTGGATCTGCTGGGGTCTCGGGATCGGAAGTCGCAAGGCGCCTTCAGGCCTGCGGTATCCGGGCGACCGAGCAGCGCTTGCGGATCGCGAAAGTGCTTCTTGCTGCGCCGCAACATCTATCGGCCGAGCAGATTACCGAAGCCCTTGAGGGCCTGGGTGGCCACGTCTCAAAGGCGACGGTCTACAACACGCTCAATCTGTTCGCCAAGCACGGCCTGATCCGGCAGCTGAATGTCGATGGCCTGCGCGCCTGGTTCGATTCGAACGTCGAGGCGCACTATCACTTCCATGATCAGGATACCGGGCAGCTCAGTGATGTGGCACTGCCAGAGGTGGAGTTTGCCAAGCTCCCGCCGCCGCCGCCGGGCATGGAATTCGCGGGCATTGACCTGGTCATCCGACTGCGTCGCAGAGCCTGAAAGCCCGCGTTGCCTGCGGCGCGCCGGCTGACTAGAATGCCGCGCTTCAAATCAAGGCCTTTCCCCGTTGCCGGAGTAGCTCAGTTGGTAGAGCGGCGCATTCGTAATGCGTAGGTCGTAGGTTCGATTCCTATCTCCGGCACCAAAATTTCTAATTTTTTTCCTGGGCCGGGTGCGCTGGCCCATCTACAACGTCAATGGCCGCCCGATTGGGCCCGCAAGCGTCAGGCGCAATCAGCTAGATCTTCCTCGTCCGCCTGCGGGTCGATAGGCGCGAACAAAGCGTTATCCGAGGCGATCTGCTGACCCATCCAGATAATTTTGTCCCACGCGCCCTTATCCAGGCTGGCGCGCTCTTGGGCGATTTTCTGAACGATATCGAGAAATCCCTGACGGTTGGTCGCGGCGGCAGCGAAATACGTTTCCAGCAACTTCATTTGTAGATCCCGGCGATGCGGCTCACGTACCGTGGCGATCTTCAGTGCGTCGACGAGACTGGTGCGGCGTTCCTTGAACCCGACGTTTTCGTGCAGCGCGCTCGGCATCTGAACGTGCTGCACCACCGCGTCAAGATTGAGCAAGTCGTAATCGAGCCTGGTCGCATCGGTGCCTGCCTTAATCGCAGGCGTGGCAATCTCCGGGATGCCAGGCGCCGGCGTCGTTGATTCGAGGATCTCGGCGATGGCAACGGCGTCGACCGGCATCATCTCGACGGTGGAATCATCAACGCAGTACTCCGCCGGGGCCGGAAGTGTGGCCGTCTGGTCCGAATCGCGGAACTCCATGGTCTTGTCGAGGTCGCCGCTGCCTGGCAACTGATACGATAGTTCCAGCTTATCGAGGTCGATGACGTACTTGGGATTGCCCACGCTGCTGGGCTCGGTGGCTAGGCTGGTGTGCCGGCGGGCCAATGCGTCGGCGACCCATTGCCGCTCCCCCGTCTCTGCATTCAACGCCGGTACGAGTGGGGCATCGTGCGTTGGATGCGGAACGACGTTCGGCTCCACGGGGACCGGCGCACTGGGGGCCACCGCCTCGCAGACGGCGGCTTGTGCGGCCACTTGCACGGGCGCGAGATTTTGCAATTCGGGTTCGACCGGCGTGAGCTGCGGCTGGCGCCCGCGCTGCCGGCGCCAGGCGTAGATGCCGAAGGCGGCGGCCGCAAACCCCAGAAGCGCCGCGATTCTCGAGCCAAGCCCTGCTCCAGACTTGGCCAGCGGAGGAGCTTCCGCCGCCGGTGATTTCTCGGCAAGGGTCGAGCGCGCCTGCGCTCGGACCGACGCATTGTGCTCGCCGTCGAACTGCGCCGGCAACTCGTCGAGCCCACTCTCCGGCTGCTGGAGTCTGCGATCGAGGGCCGCCTGAGCAGCAGCGACTGCCTCGGAGGCGGTGCGCCGAGCACTTTCCGCATCTGCAATCGCTGTGGCTAGCGATTCGGCGCCGCCAGCCGCGGGCCGGCTCAGCACCGCGGACTTGCGGGTCGAAGATAGCGGCGCTCCAATAGCCGGTGCCACGGATTTTGTTGGTTTGCCCCTTGGGCTCGATGCGAGCCAGGCCTGCATCTGAGCCTGAATTTCGCGATTGGCATCGGCGGCGGAGACGGCCGAGACCTCGATGGCCGATGGAATCGTCAACACCGCGCCGCGGCGCAGCCGGTTGATGTTGCCCTCGAAAGCTTTCGGGTTCGCGCTGAAGATAGCCATCATCATTTTTTTCAAATCGGCATCGGAACGCGCGCCCACGCGCCAGGCGACGCCGCGCAGTGTCGCCTTCGCGCCGATCCTGACCGTCTTGCGCGCAGCCGGCTCGCCGGCTGTCGTGCTGGCCTTTTCCGAGGCCGGTGCAGCCTTGACAGCCGCCGTCGAGGTCCCGATGAGCGCGCTAGAAACCGCCGGCAGTACGCTGACCGGTACGGTGTAGCTCGCGGCTGCACCCGCAACGGCTTTTGCGACTGGGGTGGCCGAGTGGAAACCAGGCGGGTCGAGTAGCAGCGTGTAGTGCCGGATCACTTCGCCACCGCGCCAGCGTAGATCAACCAACATGTCGAGCAGTGGCTCGGTGCAGGCGTCCGTCGTACGAATCGCGAGCAGCACCCGGCCGCCGCTGTCATGAGAGATCGTCAATGCGGCGGTGGACAAGCACGCGGGGCGGTCGACCCCAAGGTGCGCAAAGGTTTCCGGATTGGCAATCGAGGCAGTGATCCCAGCCAAGTCCTCCGCCGTTGCTCCGACGATGTCAATATCGGCCGCGAGCGGCTCGTTAAGAGCAGAAACAAGATGAATCTCGCCCAAGCCAAGTGCCTGGGCAGCGCCCGGCAGCGCAAGAGCCATCATCAAGCTTAAGGCGGTCTTGCCATGCGGCATTCTCTGCTCCAAACAATCCAGCAACCAGGCAAGGTCAATCTATTCGATTGAAGGAGATGGTCGATACGAGCGAGTGCCCGGACTTCGACCCAGTTCACGCATATTTTACCGCGACTAATTCCTGGTTTTGCGGACGTGCCGCACATCGGGGTGTCCAAGGCGTCGCCGCTGCTGGCACGGCGCGCTGTTGAGGATCGGAAAGCTGGCCTTAAATTGTAAGTGTAAAATCGCATTACGCTCACCCCCAAAAGTTCGCCAACCCTTTGATTGTTAGCGGCTCGCGCGTACTATCTCCGGCACCAATCCGACTAGGTTCTTACCGGGCACATGGGTAACACTGCCCCTTGTCATGATGACAGAGCGAGAGCCGTGCCCTTGAGCGACCGTCCTAACAAGCTCCCATTCTCGTTTGCCAATTATGCGGACGACTTTGACCGCCATATTGAGCAGAGCATTCGCGGCTACGGCAGCCTGCTCGCGGACTGCGTCGAACTGTCCCAGTATTTTGTCGAGAACGGTACCGTGGTATGCGATATCGGATGCTCTACCGGCCGCATGCTGGCGGCGATCCGCCGGCGCAACCATGAGCGCGCACCCGCGGCCCGCTACGTCGGTCTCGACATCGAGGCCGGCTTCCAGTCGCAATGGGCCCGGCACGAAGGCGAAAACATCAGTTTCCGGGTGCAGGACGTGCTCGCGTTCGACGGCCTTGCTGATCTGTCGCTGGTGACCAGCATCTTCACGCTGCAGTTTCTGCCTGAGCGACATCGGCGGGATGTCTGTCGCAGGATCTATGAAGGGCTCGTGCCAGGGGGCGCCTTCGTGGTCGCGGAGAAGACCTTCGCCAAGAACCCAAAGACCCAGGACATGCTGACCTCGCTTTATCTGCATTACAAACGGCAGCATTTTTCTGACGCGGAGATTCTCGACAAGGAAAAATCCCTGCGCGACATGATGAAGCCCGGGTGCGAAGCGGATCTGGTTCAGTTGCTGGGGGACTGTGGCTTTCGTGCCGAGGCCATCGAGCCGTTCTGGCGCAGCCACCTGTTTGCAGCTTACGTGTGCATCAAAACGTGAGCTCCGATAGCCGGTCGGTCCGACGAGGCGCAAGCTAATCGTATGTGGTCCGAGACGATTGGCTACCGGCAGTACCGCAAACCCTACCTGCCGCAATTCTTTGCTGCCGTAGCCGACGCCATCCCGCTCACCGGCCAAGAGGATCTTCTCGATCTTGGTTGTGGCACCGGCGAAGTCGCACTGGGCTTCGCCCCCTATGTGGCCCGCCTGACCGGCGTGGATCAGGAAGATCCGATGCTGGCCGAAGCGGCCAAGAAGGCCCGGGCAATCGGCTGCAACCTCCGGCTGATCCAATCCCGCGTTGAGGATGCGCCGGTGCACCTTGGGCGCTTCGATCTGATTACGATGGGACGGGCCCACTGGTATCTGCACACGAGCGAGTCGCTGCGCCAGCTCGATCGGTGGCTGAAGCCCGAGGGGCGGATCCTGGTGTGCAGGCCATTGCAGAATCCCGATGGCGCCGAGTGGCGCGAAGTTTTCATGGCGACCCGGGCACAATGGGCGCGCGATGAATTGCGCCCGTTGCGCCAGCTCAACGAGGATCAGTTCTTTGCGGGCACGCCGTTTGTGCCGTTCAAGCGGGTGATTGCTCACGGCGAGCAACAGCTGCAGCTCGAACATCTGATTCTCCGGGCGCTGGGAACGCCTAGCACGACGCGCGCCAGACTCGGCGCCGACGCCGAGAGAATGATCGCCGCGCTGCAAGCGGCGATGGCCCCTTACTTTCTGAATGGCCCGGTCACCGAGCAGCTTTCGACTCTCGGCGTGCTCTATTCCCGGGCACCTACTGAGCCGAAAGCCGATGCGCGGCTGGAGGTAGCCACGAAGCTTACACGGATGTAAGCGACCCATCCGGTTCAAGTCACCCCGCAGCGGGACGGCCGGATGCGCGTGGCGAGTCATGAGCGGCGGGATTCACGGTTGCCCGGCGCACTGCATTTTTGCATGAACACATTAATTATTCAGTATTGAGGGGCAGGCCTTGTACGGCTAGGTTGGCTCGCCATGAGCGGCGAGTCAGACCCATCAACAATCATGCGTGGCGTGCGGCTGCGCTTCCGGCCTACGCTGAAGCAGCGGCGCTATCTTGCGCGTGCCTTTGGCGTGGCGCGGTTCGTCTGG
>Ga0302325_10035496_pt1 | contig 10184 bp, 11 predicted proteins | sample Palsa_T0_2_FD_201948 | JGI IMG/M metagenome (GOLD analysis project Ga0302325, IMG submission 201948) | Peat permafrost microbial communities from Stordalen Mire near Abisko, Sweden - Palsa_T0_2 | ecosystem: Environmental > Terrestrial > Soil > Palsa > Peat permafrost | place: Sweden: Abisko... | reverse complement strand
CTTCTACCAGGAGCTCGTCGACGTCGTCATCCGACAGCTCCTCGACGTCCTGGGTGTCTTGGTCCTCAACCAGCATCCCGACCTCCTTGGGCACCGGCCCAGCCTATCCCCGGCCCCGGACTGCCAAGATTGAGCGGTGGCCCAGCCCAGCGCATCCGGGATGCCTTCCGCGTTGCGACCCGCGCCCTCCCGGGAAAGAACACCGCTACCCGGCTCTTTCTCCGTGAACGAGGACGCGTCGACGCGTGAATTCGACGGGGGGACCGTGTTGCTAGGGGGCAGCCCGCTCCGCCTTTTTCGGATTTCGGAGCGGGCGCAGCAGCTCGTCGAGCGCTGGCGGTCCGGGACGCCGGTGGGGGCCCGCCGGCCGGCCCAGCTCCTAGCGCGGCGATTGGTCTCGGCCGGCGCCTTCGTGCCTCGACCGGGGGACACAGCCATCGGCTCCGACGACGTCACGGTCGTGGTGCCGGTGCGCGACCGTCCGGCCCAACTCGACCGGCTACTCCGAGCGCTGGCGGGTTTGGCTTGCGTCGTCGTCGATGACGCGTCGGCCGATGCGGGCGCGACCAAGGAGGTCACCGAGCGGCACGGTGCGCGCTTCGTCGGGCTGGCCACCAACGTCGGTCCGGCCGGCGCGCGCAATGCCGGATTGGCCGTCGTCCACACCACGCTGGTGGCATTCGTCGACTCCGACTGCGTGCCGGCCGACGGGTGGCTCGGGCCGTTGTTGGGCCACTTCGACGATCCATTGGTGGCCGCGATAGCGCCGCGCATCGTGCGAGCCGGTGCCCCCGCCCGCTACGAGACGGCGCGATCGTCGCTCGACCGGGGCGACCGCGGCGGGCCGGTGCGGCCCGGGAGCCGCATCCCCTTCGTGCCCAGCGCGGCCCTCCTGGTCCGGGCCGACGTCGTCACCGGGCCCGAGCTCTTCGATGCCGCGCGGCGCGGCGGCGAGGACGTGGACCTCGTGTGGCGGCTGGACGAGGCAGGCTGGGACGTGCGCTACGTGCCGTCGAGCACCGTGGCGCACGAGGGACCCCCGACGCTGCTGGCCTTCCTGGCCCGGCGGGCCTTCTACGGGACGACAGCCGCGCCGCTGGCCCGGCGCCACGGCGAGGCCCTGGCTCCCGTCCACCTGTCCGGCTGGTCGCTGGCGGTGTGGAGCCTCGTGCTGGCCCGCCGGCCCATACTCGCACTGGCGGCGCTGGCAGCTTCCGTTGCGATCCTGGCCCGCCGTCTGCGCGGGCTGGTGCGGGACCCCGTCGGCGTGGCGGCGCACATCGCTGGTGGTGGCACGACGCGCGCGGCCCTGCCGGCGCTCGCGTCGTTGACGCGGGCCTGGTCGCCCGCTCTGGTGCTCGGGCTGGCCTTCCGGCGGACCCGCGCCGGGTCGGCGCTGGCGCTACTGGTCCCGGCCTTGAGCGATTGGGCCGCCGACCGGCAGGGTCTGGACCCGGTGCGCGCCGTGGCCGTGCACGTCGCGGACGACGTCGCCTACGGGACGGGCGTCTGGTTCGGCTGCGCGCGGGAACGGACGCTCGTGCCACTCATCCCTCGCGTGTCGTGGCGCTCGCGCGTGTGGTCCACGCCCACGCTGCGGCACGAACTGCAGCCGCAGCCGGCGGAAAAGGGCTGAGCGGGCGCCACGCCGTAGAGCCGGACCGCTACCCCTTGGCAAAGCGGAGCTGGCCGGCCTGATGCTCCCAGTCCGTCGCGTCCCAGAAGGCGACCGCGTTCGTGTTCGCCTCCACGACGATCGCGTGCAAGCGCCGCCCCCCGAGCGCAGCCAGCCGCTCCTCGGCGGCGCGCAGCAGCGACTGCCCGAGCCCCCGGCGGCGATGCTCCGGATCGACCGCCAACCGGTAGATGGCGCCGCGCCAGCCGTCCCATCCCGCGATGACTGAGCCCACAATGCGGCCATCGGTCTCCGCGACGACGAGGGCACCGGGGTCATGGCGCAGAAGCTCGGCGAGCGCCTCGGCCGAATCCGTGGACGTCGGTTCCGCTGCGTCTTGCCAGAGCTTCAGCACGCTCTCTAGGTCGTCTGTCGTCCCCGGACGGAGGTCAATGTGCACGGGTGCATGTTAGGAACCACAGGCTCGTGGGTTCAGTCGTGACGGCGCGCCTTGAACACCTCGGCCCGGTAGCCGATGTCCACCGTGACGTCGCCGGAGACACCGAGTGCATCGCGCAGGACCCGCCGCGCCGTGTCGAAGAGTCGGGCTCGTGCGTCGACCTCCATGAGGATCACCCAGCTGAAGGTGCCCAACAGCCCGATGAGCTCGTCGGCATTGAGTGCCACGTCCCACGTGATCACCGTCTGCTCAGGCTGATCGAACGGAACCCCCACCGGGATCTCGAGGGCCTGGACCAGTGCGTTGCGGTCGTTGAGTGCCGCCGACAGTTCAGCCTGACTCTCGCCGTCGATGCCGGCCACCTCGGACGAGCCATCGCCGCTCAGGAGCGCCTGCGCCTGCGCGATGAGGCCTGCATCGGGATCCGGACCCGACCACACGGCGGCCAACGTGCCACCCGGAGCGAGGACGCGGCCGACCTCGAGCAATGTCGGGACAGTGTCCATCCAGTGCCAGGACGAGGAGGCCATCACGACGTCCACGCTGCCGTCGGGCAGTGGGATCGACTCACCCCGTCCCGCCAGCGCCCGGACGCCGGGCACTGATTCGGCGAGGATCTCCCGCATCCTGTCGTCGGGCTCGACGGCGACGACCTCCTCGGCATGCCCCAGCAAAAGTCGCGATAGGGCCCCGGTGCCGGCCCCGAGGTCGACGATCGTCCGCACCGGTGCCGGGAGCACCCAGTCCACCACTTCGGACGGCGGGCCCGGTCGGTAACGCTCGTAGTGCGAGGCAGCGCCGCCGAAGCTGGCGGCCCGTGCGGCCTTCTGTTCCGGGGTGAGCGGAGGAGGGTCGGGCTCGGGCATGGAGCCGACCCTACGTCGAGCCCCGGTCCGCATGCCCGGAATGGGCGCTTCGAGCACGTCGCGTAGAGTCTCTCGGTCCCCCGTGCGCTCCGGCGGATGGGCGACGACACGGCAGCACGAGAGGTTCGTTATGGCAAACAAGTGGTTCGAGACGGTGGCGGAGGCCCAGCGGCGCGCCAAGAAGCGCCTGCCCAAGTCGGTCTACGGGGCGTTGATCGCCGGCTCCGAGCGGGGCCTGACGCTCGAGGACAACATCACGGCCTACTCCGAGCTGGGCTTCGCGCCGCACGTGGCGGGTCTGGCCCCGAGCCGGGACCTGGCCACCAAGGTCATGGGCCAGGAGATCTCCTTCCCCGTCCTCATCTCCCCCACCGGGGTCCAGGCCGTGCACCCCGGCGGCGAGGTCGCCATGGCGGCCGCAGCCGCCGCCCGCGGCACCGCCATGGGTCTCAGCTCGTTCGCCAGCATGCCGGTCGAGGACGTCGTCGCGGCCAACCCGCAGACCTTCTTCCAGATCTACTGGATCGGCACCCGCGACCAGATCGCAGCGCGGGTCGAGCGGGCCCGGGCGGCCGGGGCAGTCGGCCTGATCGCGACCTTGGACTGGTCCTTCTCGCACGGGCGCGACTGGGGCAGCCCCACCATCCCCGAAACGGTGGACCTGCAGGCGATGGTGCGGTTTGCCCCCGAGGCCCTGGCGCGCCCGCGCTGGTTGCTCTCCTTCGCCCGCACGGGGAAGTGGCCCGATCTGACGACGCCGAACATGGTGGCCAAGGGCCAGCCCGGGCCGACGTTCTTCGGCGCCTACGGAGAGTGGATGGGGACGCCGCCGCCGAGCTGGGACGACGTGGCCTGGCTGCGTGAGCAGTGGGGCGGCCCCTTCATGTTGAAGGGGGTGAGCCGGGTCGACGACGCCAAGCGCGCCGTGGACGCCGGCGTCAGTGCCATCTCGGTTTCGAACCACGGCGGGAACAACCTCGACGGCACCCCTGCCACCATCCGCGCCCTTCCCGCGGTCGCGACCGCGGTGGGCGATCAGATCGACGTCCTCCTCGACGGAGGCATCCGGCGCGGCGGCGACGCCGTCAAGGCGGTCGCGCTCGGGGCGAAGGCGGTCATGATCGGCCGCGCCTCGCTGTGGGGCCTGGCGGCCAACGGGCAGGCCGGGGTGGAGAACGTGCTCGACATTCTGCGCAGCGGCTTCGAGTCAGCGCTGCTCGGTCTTGGGCACTCCTCCGTGTCGCAGTTGAGCCCCGACGACCTCGTGATCCCCGAGGGGTTCAGCCGTCACCTGGGCTGATATCAGCTGTCGAACTTCACGACGCCGCGCACGATGGTCCCGGCGGCCTGGTCCTCGTAGCCCTGCTGTACCTGGTCGAGCGAGTACTCCTGCGTGATGATCTCGTCGATCTTCAGCTCGCCGGCCTCGAAGAGGTTGAGCAGGTTGGGCACCTGCACCCGCGGGCTCTGGGAGCCGAAGACCGTGCCGAGGATGGCCTGGTTGAACATGGCCAGGTTGAACAGGTTGAGCTGCACGTCCATCTGATCGAACGGCGCGATGGCCGTCACGACGATCCGAGCGTCCTTGGACCCCAGGCCACAGGCCTGGGCGATGAGCTCGCCCTTCAGCACGCCCGGCGTCAGGATGACCACGTCGGCGTTGCGGCCCATGGTGAGCTCGGGGAGCATCATCTGGGCATCGACGATGGAGGGAGCCGTGTGTGTCGCCCCGACCTCCTTGGCCTTCTCCAGCTTGAAGGGCACCGGGTCCACCGCGATGATGTGCCGCGCACCGGCGATGCGGGCTCCCTGGATGGCTCCGGAACCGACACCACCAGCGCCGATCACCACCACCGTCTCGCCGGGCTTCACCTTGGCCCGGTCGACCGCTGAACCGAAGCCCGTGGCGATGCCGCAACTGATCAGCGCGGCCGCCTTCATGTTGTCCCACGGGTTGATCTTCACCAGCGAGTTCTCGTGCACCACCATCTGGTCGGCGAACGTGCCGAGCTGCGCCATGCGGTTCAGGTCCTCGCCGGCGAGGTGGTAGCGGTAAGTACCGTCGCTGATCATGCCGCCCGCCAGCGTCATCATCCCGAGATCGCAGAGGTTCTGTCGTCCGGAGGCACACCAGTGACACGTCCCACAAGAGGGGATGAACGACACAGCGACGTGGTCGCCCTCTGCCACCTGCGTCACATTGGACCCGACCTCGGTGACGATGCCGGAGCCCTCGTGGCCGCCGACCACAGGGAACATGGACTTCACGCCCATCATCTCGAGCACCTCGGGGGTCTGGCTGATGTCGCCCGTGCGCAGGTGCTCGTCGGAGTGGCACATGCCCGACCACACCATCTTCACCCGGACCTCGCGGTTGCCCGGTGGGTCGATCTCGATCTCTTCCGTCTTCCAGGGCTCGTTCAGCCCCGTGCACACTGCAGCGCGCACTGTCGTCATGTCGCGTCCCTCCCTGAGGTTTGCTGCGATTTTATCCGCCTGGCCAGTATCGCCCCCCGCCCGGTCGGGGACAACCGAGGCCGGCGGTAAGGTGCGCGCGTGACCGTCCCCCCCGCGTTCGCCGAGGTGGCGGCCCGGGTGCGCAACTGGGGGCGGTGGGGTCCCGACGACGAAGTCGGCACCCTCAACCTCATAGACGACGCGGCCCGGCGCCGGGGTGCCGCCGCCGTGGTCTCGGGCCGGGCCTTCGCCCTCGGGCTGCCCTTGTCGGAGGCCGAGGGGATCCAGCTGGGATTCGTCGAGGGGCGGGTCAACCCCACCCGCACCATGGTCCAGGTCAACCAGCCGGTCAACGCCGACCAGCCCGACTGGGTCTGCTTCAGCGAGGACGTGTTGACGTTGGCCACGCAGTGCGCCACCCACTGGGACGCGCTGGCCCACAGCAGTTACGGCGGCGTCATCTATAACGGCTACCCGGCCTCGTCGGTCTCGGCCGACGGCGCCGGCCGCTGCGGCATCCATCGACTCGGCCCGGTGGTCGGTCGGGGCGTCCTGCTCGACGTCGCCCGCGCCCTCGGACGCGACGTGCTCGAGCCGGGCTACCCGATCATGCCGAGCGACCTGGACGCGGCCTGTGCGTTGGCCGGCGTCACCGTCGAGCCGGGCGACATCGTGCTGGTACGCACGGGGCAGATGGTGCACCTTCGACCGGAGCAGCGTGACCTGGTCGCCTACACCTGGCCCTCGCCGGGACTCACCATCGAGACGGCCGAGTGGTTCCACCATCACGCCGTGGCGGCAGTGGCGACCGACACCCTGGTCTTCGAGGTGTACCCGAGCCAGCACGAGGACCTCTACCTGCCGGTCCATCTCCTGCACCTGGTGGAGATGGGCCTGACCCAGGGCCAGAACTGGGTACTCGATGCGCTGGCCGACGATTGCGCTGCCGACGGGCGCTACACCTTCCTGCTCGACGCCACCCCGCTGCCGTTGACCCAGGGGCTCGGCACGCCGCTCAACCCGATCGCCCTCAGATAGGGCCGCTCTTACCCCGTCTTGCCCCGGCCGCGGGCCGTAGCGCCCCCCAGAGCCGGTCCGGTGCGCGGCCTCGTGCTCTCACGCGGTGGGATCACCGCCGGAGGAGCCTGTCGCCCGGTGACAGCCCAGTGGAGGGTCCGAGCCTGCGTATCGATCAGGTTGCGCGTCCGTATGCCCCAGAATTCGAAGCCGTAGCGGTGCGCGGACACGCTGGCGAACATGGCGACGAGCGTGCCGGCCACGGCCATCGGATCGGCGCCGGCGGGTGAGCAGGTGGCCCCGGCCGGTCCGCCCTCAGGAGAAGGGGAGGCGGCGGCAATCACCTGGGCCAGGGCCACGGTCACGGCGTTCAAGGCCCGCACGCGGATGCCCCGCAACTGCCCGTCGCCCTCCTCCGTCGCCAGGTCGACCACCCGGAAGACGGCGCGGTTGTCCTCCCAGTAGCCGAGAAAGCCCTCTGTCACCTCGAGCGCGGTGCTCCAGCTCGCCTCAGGCGACCAGTCGCCGCCGACCAGCTCGGCGAGCTGTCCCGCCTGGTCCACCATGCCCTCGGCGAGTACCTGGATCGCCTGCTCCACGTTGGCGAAGTATTGATAGAAGGTCGCCGGCGAGGTCTGGGCCTGGCGGGCAATGTCGGTGACTTTGACCGAGCGCCAGGACGTCGTCGCCAGGAGCTCGACAGTGGCGTCGAGTAGGCGCTGGCGCGTCTGGAGGCCGCGCTCACCGGGGACCCGCCCGTCGGTCGTGGCGACCTGCTCGGCGTAGGCCTCGAGGTCGACGACGGTGGCCTCTTGCCCCGAGCTTCGTCCTGCCATGGCGGCCCAGCGTACCGGTCCCGTCCCCGAAGACCCAGGTGGCGGTGCGGATACGCTGTGAGGATGGAGCAGACGTTGACCCGCCCGCTCACCCGCGCCCAGCAGGCCAGGCGCCAGCGCGTGATCGACGCCGCCATGGCGTTGGGGCTCGAGGGAGGCTACGAGGCGGTCCAGATGCGCGACGTCGCCGCCCGGGCCGACGTCGCCATGGGCACTGTGTACCGCTACTTCACGAGCAAGGACCACCTCCTGGCTGCAACGCTCGTGCACTGGGTCGAGCTGCTCGACAGCCGGATCGGCCAGCATCCGCCGAGCGGCGACCACCCCGCGGACCGCGTCCTCGACGTCCTCGACCGCGCCCTGCGCGCCATGGGGCGCCAGCCCAAGTTGGTCACCGCCGTCTTCACCTCGTTGTCCTCGCCCGACCCGGCCGCCGTCGGCTGCCAGCAGCAGATCACGCTGCTGATGGAGGGGATCATCTCGCGGGCGATGGGCCAACGCGACGTCCCCGACATGTCGGACCGGGCCCGCATGATCGGCCACGTCTGGTACTCGGCTCTGGTCGGTTGGGTCAATGGCTGGTCCACCATGGCGCGCGTCTATGACGAGCTGGCCGTGTCAGTCCGGCTGTTGCTGCCCGATCAGCTCGTCGAGCGACGCACACCCGCCTGACCTGGACGTTCCGCCGGCAAACTGGCACCGTCGACTGACCGAATCGTCGCGATCGCGCGCGCTAGGGTCGCCCCCGATGACCGTCGGCGCCACCACCCGCGGCTTGCCGATCGAGATCCGGGGACTCTCCAAGCACTTCGGGACGGTGCGGGCCGTCGACGACTTGTCGTTCACCGTCGAGCCCGGACGCGTGACCGGATTTCTGGGTCCGAACGGGTCGGGCAAGACGACGACGCTGCGCATGTTGCTGGGCCTCGTGCATCCCAGCGCCGGGACGGCGACCATCGACGGGCACCGGTACCAGGACCTGGAGAACCCCACCTCCACCGTCGGCGCCGTGCTCGAGGCGACCAGCTTCCACCCGGCGCGCCGGGCCAGGACGCATCTCCGCATGGCGGCACGCGCCGGCGGCCAGCCCGACGCGCGCGCCGACGAGGTGCTCGGGCTCGTCGGCCTCTCCGGTGACGCCAAGCGCAAGATCGGTGGCTTCTCCATGGGCATGCGCCAGCGGCTGGAGCTGGCCACCGCCCTCATCGGCGACCCCGACGTCCTCATCCTCGACGAGCCGTCGAACGGGCTCGACCCCCAGGGCATCGCCTGGCTGCGCGACTTCATGCGTTACCTCGCCGGTGAGGGCCGCACGGTGCTCGTCTCGTCCCATCTGTTGTCCGAGATGGCCCAGACCATCGACAACGCGGTCATCGTGTCGTTCGGCCAGCTGAAGGCGCAGGGCACGCTCGAGGAGATCACGGCCGGCATCACGAGCGTGGTCATGCGGGCCCGCACCCCCGAAGCCGACCGCCTCGCCGGCGTCCTCACCCAGGCCGGCATGGCCTTCCGCCGGCTCAGTCACGACGAGGTCGCCATCGACGGCGTCACCCCGGAGAAGGTCGGCCCGTTGCTGGCCTCGAACCAGATCATCCTCTACGAGCTCGTACAGGAGGGCGGCGACCTCGAGTCTGTCTTCCTCACGCTCACGTCCGGGCTCGGGTTCGGCGACGTGGCGGAGTCGCTGTGATCCACGCGTTGCGTGCCGAGCTCCTCAAGATGCGCTCCATGCCCGGCGTGTGGGTGAGCTTCGGCCTCGTCTTCCCGCTGACCATCCTCCTCGTGCTGGCCGTCTTTGCCTCGGCCGGCGGCTTCACGGGCCACACCTTCTACTTCGTCTCCTCGTTGCGCGAACGGCGCGAACTCCTCGGCGCCGGCTACTTCGGGATTGAGGTCCTGGCGCCTGTGATCGGCGTGCTCTGCGTCACCAGCGAGTACCGCCACAAGACCATGACCACGTCGCTCGTGCTCGTCCCGGTGCGCAGCCGCGTGCTGCTGGCCAAGGTCATCACCGTGGCCATCTGGGCCGTCCTCCTCGCGGCGTTGTCGCTCTTCGCCGTCCTTCTCGTGGCGCTGCCCTGGAACGCCGCCCTCGGCGGCGTCACGTCACAGGTGACCGACCAGTTCGGCGCCGTCGTGCCCGGACTGGTGGCCTCGGCCGTACTTCTCGGCCTCTTCGGCCTCGGCTTCGGGACCCTGGTCAAGAACCAGGTGGCGGCCATCCTTCTCACCATCGGAGGCACCCTCGTCCTCGAGGGCATCCTCGAGGTGCTGGCCCGGGCCATCTTCCACTACGACCTGAACTGGCTCCCCAACGCGGCCGGCGCCGCACTGGCCGGAGACATCGCCCGGGGCCTGGGCGGCGGCGGTGGTGGGAACGGGCAGTCGACCGGACTGCGCCTCCTCACCTGGTGGCAGGGCGGCCTGGTGATGTTGGGCTGGGGCCTGGTGCCCCTGACCATCGGCTACTTCACCACGTTCCGCCGCGACGTCACGTAGCGACCGTCAGCCGGCGGCGGCGGCATCGGCGCCGGCGTCGGTGTCGCCCCCGTGCTCCGGGCAGAAGTCGCTGTCGCCGATCCGCGTCCACCCGACCTCGACTGCGGCAACGGTCCGGACGTGTTCGACCAGCTCGACTTCGCCCGGTTGCTCTCGGACGAGCTCGTCGACATAGACCACGCATTCAGGGTTGTCGCACAGAATCCGATGCACGCGCAGCGTTGACATGATCCCGTCCTTCCGAAGTGGTGTCCGATGCTGTGGCACGCATACTCGCGCGTGCAGCAGGTGGCCTCAGCTGCGCAGCACGACGCCGGGCCGTGCCGCCAGGCCGTCTTCTGCGGACGTGCCGTCGACCCGGATCGGCACGCCGTTGACCAGAGTGTGCGTCATCCCCACCGGAGCGTCCGCCGTCAGGCGCTCACCGTCAGCGG
>Ga0302325_10035494_pt1 | contig 10185 bp, 10 predicted proteins | sample Palsa_T0_2_FD_201948 | JGI IMG/M metagenome (GOLD analysis project Ga0302325, IMG submission 201948) | Peat permafrost microbial communities from Stordalen Mire near Abisko, Sweden - Palsa_T0_2 | ecosystem: Environmental > Terrestrial > Soil > Palsa > Peat permafrost | place: Sweden: Abisko... | reverse complement strand
CATCGGCACCCGAACCCAAATTGCTCCCTGATCGGTCGCAATTTCCCCCTCTCCCACTCCCAGGAACCTGGATCGTCGGATACTTCGCTATCTCCTCCGCGCTCATTAAGTTAATCATCTCGCTACCCCCTCTCGCCCGAAAGCCGAACATCAAAGCAGGAAACCAGGAACCAAGGAAACAAGGACTGCACACTGAAGCAGGAAATCAGGAAGAAAGGAACCCAGGAAAGAAGCAATCGACTCGAGTTCCCCACGTCCGACGGCCTTTTTTGTTTGGACTATCTCCCAAAATCTTCTCCTTCAAAGGACTAGTTGAAGTTGGCGATTTGGTGGCGCCCGCGCAGGAGGCCGCCCGTTTTCTCAAACCGCCGCCTTTAGCCGGACGGCCTTTCTTGGTTGCGGCTATGCTGCTTTAGGTATCTTGTTTCTTCTGTGTTTTCTGTGGTTAAGAATCCCGTATTTATTTGCGTTTTTGGGTTTTTGCGTGAGGCATTCTTGCAGCCAAGAATCTGCATCTCTCCGCGTCTCTGCGTCTCTGCGCGAGAATCTCATTCTCCCCGCCTCAGTTTCGCGTCATGAAAACGCTCACGTTTAGCGGCGGAGTGTGCGTGTTCGCGGATCCGCCTGAACCCGAGTACGAGTGCACGCTCAGGTCGTTGCAGTTTTGTCCTTCGCTCGTGCCCAGAATGATATGTACCGTCTCAACCGCTGTGGAGTAGAACGTTACGCCTGCGCACGTGCTGACAAGCGTCACGCCAGTTTCGGCAATGTAAATTGGGAATCCGGAGATGTTGCCGCCTAACGGAGACGTCTCCTCCAGGGTTACCTTTATGCCGGGCCCCGATGCTGGCACGGCAGGCGGAGTCAGCGAGCCGACCCCGGGCATGGCCTGCGCCGAAGTGCCCGGCCCACCCGGTCCGGTGACTCCAACGTGTGGCAAGTTTTCCGTTGTCGCGCCCCGGCGGTTCAACACCCGCGCGACGATCGCGTTTGTGGTTCCGTTAAGGCCGCCGCCCAGGCAACTGCATGGATCCGGTGAGTTTTGCAGGCACTGCACAATCCCCCCATAGTTACCGGCGTTGCCGCCATTGCCTATAATATCGCGGATGGGTAAGCAGCCGCATTCGGTCAACGCATCTATTGTGTATGTGGTCGGCCAGTTGCGCCCATCGACCCGCTGCACGGTGTTGCCGTTGGGGTCTTGAGAGTAGGAGGTAAACACGCCGACCGGGTCCTGAGTGGCGATGACATAGCTCCGGTTCGAGAATATCGTTGCTGCGGAGCGGCATCCGTCAATGCGAACATCCGCAGTCTACGCCGATCCGCGACAATCTCTCGTTGCTGGATTCGAAAACTCTGCTTAGAGCCTGCAAAGCAGTAGGTGAAAGCCCCGTATTAGAATGGAGCAATTGCCGTTTAGACGGCTGCGTCAAGAGGCTGAGGCCTATACGAAATGCAGTGCGCACAACAGAGCGGGAACGGACCTGCTGAAGAAGATGTGCCGTTGGGCCGCATGGCCCTGCACCAAAAGCGACGAAGAACAAAATGACCCCGTTCACTGGCACGAGCCGCACGACACAATCCGCATCACCGCGAATCACAACTTCGGCACTTGATTGGGCAGGATCCGTGAAAGCATGCTGGGGCCACGGTTCTTGCCGAAAAGGCCGCGAAACACACTCACACTCCCGGGAGCGCCGCGCGCCTTTACTACCTCCGGTACCCTCAGTCGGAGATCATGCGTGGACAGCGGTACATACCGACTCCAGGCGAAGAACATCTCCTTCATCGCGTGGCACTCAATCAAAATATGCGGAGCCGACGAGTAAGCGGTGCACGAGCAACGCCTCATGCCCGCGCCATCCCAGCTGACCCGCACCTCTCGGAAAATGTAATACCAGCCACAGTTACTAACCCGAACTTCCATCCAGAGCTGCTCTATCGGCAGGGTTTCCATAATCATCGTAACCTCTTCATCGCTCGGGTTGAGAACTGTGACTGATGCAACAAACTCGGAGCCGACAATGCCGTGGTGCAGCAGGCACCAGTAAGTCGTCGACCTCGAGTCATCTTCGGTAGAGGGGGGGGCTAAGTACACTGGGTACCCTAGCGACCGCTTCAGATAGGTGCCTAAATGATCAGACACCCCGATACCACCATGACCTAGCGCTCCCGGATGCGCAATCGACCCACGAACGTCATCCAAGACGTCGTAGCCTAGAATACGCATATTCTTAGGGCTTTTCTCCAACCCCAACTCGCTGCGCCGTGCGTCCCTGTCCACCTTCCGCAAGTGTGAAATACACCTCTCCCGGTGGCGAGCAACTCCTGTACCGTCGGGATCGGTTTTCCTCGAGCACAGTTCACAGTTCAAAAGGAACGTCTCGCAAGCCTGCGCCTCGACCAGAACAGCCTCCTTCGTGACTGCGAATACTTCCGCGACCGAGCGGCCTCGATATCCGTCTATCGGGCTACTACCGTCGCCTACGAGCGGATCGGGAAGCATACCGTATCGCGGCAATAGGCTTGCTACAGCCCATGTATTGACGAGTTGCCCTATCACCTCCGCAGCCCAGTTTATAGTCGGCAACATTTCTCCATAACCCTGCTGTCCGCCGCGTGCGCCGACTAACCCGCGAGCCCACTCGAACAAATCCGCCAAGGCTGCACTTAACTCTCGCTCGCCGACGAATACCCTCGCGCCATCGGCCCGAAGCCCCGGTTCGGGCCCACTTCGCGGTTCATCGGAATAAGACGCTTCAACTGTCGCTGAGAGGCGTTCATAATGGAGGTCGCAATCGCGGACGTGCCCGAACGCGTCTGGCGTGCCCGCTCTCGCATGGCGCGCTATCAAGTCGATCTGCTCCAGCCAGTGCATGTTATAACCGCCGATCAAGGTTGCACATGCGGCTGCCAAGGAGCAACAGGATTCGAAAACACACGCGGGCACTGCCGAAAATGCCATCTGGTATTGCGCTCTCACGAAGAGGAAATCGACCTCAACCGCAAGCATGCGAAGTCTTGGCAACCCCCGCTCAAGTACCCCGGCCCGATGCGAGTCAATACGTTCGATGTCCCTCAAGTTCAAGCGTATCGCCTCACGCGTTTTTGCGAGATCCGACGGTACTTGCATTAGACGGCTCCTCCGCGACAACCTTGAACGGCGCGTGCTGTCGATATACAGCGCTTGAGCGGTTCTTTTCAGAGCATCCATAGAATAGGTCGTCGGCCAAATCATGCACCAATGTGCATGATTTAGGAGCGGCTTTGCCGCGGGCGCATTGACGAGCATCCACCCGTAGCGTATAGTTGCCGTTCGGGCCTTGGGAAAAACTCGTCAGTGCGCCGAGCTGATCCTGTGTGGCAGAAACATAGCCGCGGCTTGAGAACATGGTTGTGCTCCGCCCATTATTCGCATCTACAACACATATCCGCTGCGAAGCCGGTTCGAGGATAAAGCTCGTGATGTAACCAAGCTGATTCTGCTGCGCGATAAGCGATCCGTTTGGTGAAAATATGCTCGTCGCGTAGTTTCCTAAGGCATCGAGTGATGCTAACGGCTGTTATACGCTGAGGAGCGCACCCACACGTTTGTGGGTCTAACTCCTAACGGATTCCTGCTGGAAACGCGGGGCGGCGGCATCAACGATGTCGATTCGGTTAAAGGCGAATACCTGCTGATAAGCAGGGCCGCGGTTAGCCGTTCCATTATTTCAGCGGCACTAGATACACCTTCGCGTTTTGTACGTAACTGACCGCAGTTCCGTCAGGCCTTGCCTGCAGCAGACATGGCCGGTTATACATCGCAGGACTGTCCTCTATCGACGGCCCGGCCGGCAATAGCAATATCGGCTCGAAACGGCTCCCATTCAGGTCGCTGCTCCACAATTGGTACTCGCCAGCGGCTATCGGAGCAGTCCACTTAGCTTGCGCATCGGGCCTTTCTAGCATCCAAGCGACCTTGTCGCCACATAATGCTGCGTCACAAAACACCATATCTGCTGGCAGGATCGCCGAATACGCACTCGTATAAAAATAGGTCTCAGTTAGCCGTGCCTGAACAACTCTTGGCCTCGAGCGGTTGTGTCCTGCTAATCCAATCCCTATGACGGTACCGTCCGCCGCGGCTCCGATCAGGCCCACAAGCGATGAAACGTTCCGCTGATCATTCGTCCCGTAGTCGAAATCGCGCTCAAACACCGGCGAATCGGAGCCGGGTTCGAACGCGCGCACCGCACCGGATCCGCTGCGGGAGAACACAACCATTTGCGCGTGCACGCCCTTTCCGATCCACACCGGCCCATACCATACGTCGCCGTCCTCAAGTTTCGCGGCGTGCGGCTTGATACCGTCAATGTACATCCAACGTAGCTCCGATGATGGCGAACCCGACCCTGGGACCATCCACGCGCCATACCGGCTGGCGAATGATATTGAGGACGGCCGTGCATCTGGCAGCGAACTCCACCTCGTAAGATTCACCTGAGACCCGTCCGCCACGTTTCGCAGAAACATATCACTTCCAACCGAGCTCGCCGGATCCATGCTCCATATCATCGCTTCCGTGGCGGACACCCACGAGAATCCTAACGAACGCGCCCCAGCGATACTTCCAATCTCCAAAGGGGCCGGTTGCCGCAACGCTGTCCCATTTACACGCGCCGATGGCATGCCCAATAGAGTGAACGCGCTAACGGTCGCTAGGACAAATGTACAGTGCTTAACTCGCCCTCTTAAGAAAGTATACATGATCGACTGCCTGTACCCTCCTGTTGCATCCGTTTCGGAAAGAGTCGTGTACCGCGAGACGCCAATCACATTTCGCGTTTACCCCCGCACGGCCTCCCTACTCTCAAACGCACAGATTCATACAGAGAAAACGCGCCGCCGGCTGCACGCATAGCCCGGCTCCGCCCACCAGAGTGTTCCCGGATAGCCATGTATGGCTGCTAACGCTCCAAGCAACGGGCAGCCGGACCTGCGGGGGCCTGTAACTTGTGGTTATCGTGGCCCGATGCATAGACAGCATAACCCACCCTGCAGGCAATTACCACCGTCGTAGTTAACACCTTCATTTGCTCGACCTCAGAAGTTAGCGTTAGGGCAGCGTGACACGCTCAACCGTAGCAGCTCCGCGTAGCGGGGTGATGGCGCCTTGCCCTTGACGTGCTGGGCAAACTCGACCTGGTTTCGCTATCTGTATCCGTGCCACAGCGACTCCACTCATAGTTACGTCCCGGCGAAGGGTACGCACCACAAGGAATTGCTGCGGCGAAAAACGACTCTCGCGCCATCCGCGGACCACGCAAGATCCGTGGGTGCATTTTCGCCAAGCCCTCCTCCCGGCTCGTAGAGAGTACGGACCGCCGCCGCTCCGATTCGCCGCATCTCGCCGCCGAGCGCGCCGGCCCACAGCTCGAGCGATGAGCGCAGGCCCGCCGGTGCCCCGTCGACTGGCTTTGCGGCAACGTACACCAGCGCAGCCAGCTTAGCACCATCCCGCGACACGGCGCATTCGCACCATATGCCTCCCTTTGGGACAGCTACGCTACGCACAACCGTAGGCGCCAGACCGCGGACGGCATCCACGTCATATATGCGCACGGCATTATCTGTGCGCTTGCGCCACCGAAGTATGATGCCCCTGCCGGAGCCGGTTATCGCAGCCAGGGTAGGCCTGAGTATTATATCCTGAATATGGCCTAGATTAAGGTCTCTGATGTCCACGTACGCAGCTTTGGGAGCAGTCGCGGCATCGTCTGCGCGCCGCTTGGTGATCCAGGATCCGCGTTTGCTTGTGGCGAAGTACGACACGGTGCGTGAATCTGGCCACCACACGTCCGTCCCGGAGTATGGCGGATCCATCTCGGGCGGCCGCCGGCCGCCCCTTACAGGCTCGATTATGCAGCCCCTTGGGCCCGCGCTGTACTGCGCGCACTCAAGCAGCACATATTCCCGGTCTGGGCTGAGGCTTACGTCAACCACCCCCGCTTTGCCGTTGCCACGGCGAGCACGCACCAGCGCCGAGGCGAGCGCGCCCTCTATCGCCGATGCCTCGCCCTCATGGACGCCGCCGCTGGCATACAGCAAACTGACGTCGTCCGAGCTTGAAGTGACGACAAGGTCGTCTGCCGCGACATAGTAACCCCACTGCAGCTTGCTGCGCGTAAATTCAAACTCATTCGCGAGATCCACCAGGTCGTGCTCGGCCTCAACGTCCGCGCAGCATACGCTCAGCGCACACGTGTAAGCCATACAAATCGCTTCCCGCCTCGTGAAGTACATCCGCAACTCCAACAAGCCTATATCGGTCCTTTCGGTCGCGTCGGTCCTAACACTTTCCATACCTTGGGCGATAGGGCAGCGTACCAGTGGTGGGGCCATTATATTACGGGCGGATACACGGAGTCAACGAGACCACGAATACATGTTGGGTAAGAGTATCACTATAGCGCGAGGGCGCAACTGAACAGCACACGCTCACCCCGATAATCCAATAGCTAGCCCCGGAAACTCAACGCTCAAAAAAATAGGCAAGAAACCTCAGATTCTCGGAACAAAAGATAACAGACGTATGTCTATATATCTGCAACCGTTGTCTTTGAACCTTTTCAACATAATCCTGAGGTCGTGAGATCGTAAGTCGTGAGGTCGCAATCCGCGACGCGTTAGCACGCGGAGCGTCCAGGGGGATGCCAGTCGGCAGTCCGGTACCCACCCGTATGGGTCGGCAGTAGTTACCTGTTACGTTGCGAGTATAACCGTCTCCGTGAATCTCGCACCGTCAGGTTCTGGAAAGTAGTCTTACGCGCGAAATGTTTTGCTACGCCCCCGCCACCCGGTCCTACTCCTGTCCTGTTTACTACAGGGCGCCCGCGGCATAATCGGCGCAACCGGTATACCTGTCCCTGTTCCTACACGCCTAACATCCTCAAGAAAAGTGATGAGTCCCTTAGCAAAAAATGAGTCCCTTAGTGCGTAAACCGCCATTTTTTCCACTTGCCGCACTCCGCGCACCCGATGTCGCACAACACCTCAATACTTCGGCCCCCCTTCCCTCGTAGGGAAGGGGGCGGGGGTTAGGTTACGAAAGACGGGGGTAATGGCTCCAGGAGAATCTTGACAATTTTGTACTACATCCACCCCGGTCTGTGCGCCGACCCAACGGCAAACATACCGTCTAGAAGGCTAGGGTGAGGGAGCACTCCGTCCGAACACCGAACACCGAACACCGAACACCGCGAAGCGAACACCGGGCGCAGCCCGAACACCGAACACCGAACACCGCGAAGCGAACACCGGGCATAGCCCTAACACCGAACACTACCCCCTCAGCCTCATAAACTCCTCCAACGCTCGCTCCCAGGGCGGCAGGTTGTCTCTGCCCTGCATCTCAAGCGCGTAGTGCCGCAGCACAGAATAGGCGGGACGTTTGGTAGGAGAGGGCCATTGAGCGGCAGGCATCGGTTTAACCTCGGTAGTTGTATTCCCCGCTAGTTCAAGCGTTCGTTTTGCCAGATCGTACCAGCTACAGTGCCCCGAATTCGTGACGTGATAGGTCCCGTATAATGGCGTCTCCAACAGCGAAATAACGGTTTTGGCAAGGTCAACGGTGTGAGTAGGGCTGCCCGTCTGATCGCATACGATGCTTAACTCGCTGCGCGTCTTTGCCAGGTTGATCATCGTTGCAGGAAAGCTTTTGCCGTGAGCTCCGAATAACCACGAAGTACGCGCTATAAAATGCTTGCGGCAAAGCTGCTCCACAAAATGCTCCCCTGCGAGTTTGGAAGCGCCGTACGGGCTGAGCGGGTTAGTGGCATCGAACTCCGTGTATGGCTCGGTTTTTGCGCCGTCAAATACAAAGTCTGTGCTGATATAAGCAAGCGTAATGTTATGGGCGCCGCAAACTGCTGCCAGGTTCCAGGTGCCGAATGCATTCACGCGGTGAGCAAAATCGGGGTCCCTCGTGCAGCCATCCACGTCGGTGTAGGCGGCGCCATGAATCACTGCGTCTGGCTGATGCTTTAACACCGATTGAAACACAGCGTGCGTGTTTGTTATGTCGAGCGGCTCCCATGGCGGGACTGATGTGCCTTCGCGGGTCGCCACATCCGTTCGTATAACCTGATGTTTCGCAGCATCCAACAGCGCGCAAAGGTCCACGCCCAGCATTCCATTCGCACCGGTTACCAGTACTCGCATATCCCCTCCCGCATAGGGTTTTAGGTCTTTACGGTCTTAGGTTTTTAGGGACACCCTAATACCCTAACAACGATCTGTCTACTGAATCGAACTTGAAGAGCGCCATAACTACAAGGAACCAGAGTACGATGGCGATCTGCATCGATCTGTCTGTCCTCAGGACCTCCTCGGGCGCGCCTCCCATTCCTTTTTGATATACCAGGTAGAGATACCTGCAAATGCCGTAAATTACGATCGGGACGGTTAGCCAGAGGTGCGGATGGGTGTGCGCCGTATCCGACTCCACCGTGTATACAGAGTAGCAGACAATGGAGACGCTCGCCACGATCGTGATCATCTGATCGAGAAACGGCAGGCTGTACTCCTCAAGAATGGCGCGAGTCTTGTCGGCATTGCTTCCCTGTTCTACCAGTTCCTGCCGGCGTTTAAGAAACCCGAGAAACAGAGCAAGCTGCAGCGTACAAAGCAGCAGCCACTGAGATATATGAACTCCGATAACAAACCCGCCGGATACTGTACGCAGGACGAAACCCGTCGCGATGGTAAATACATCAAGAAGTACAACATGCTTCAGCTTGATGCAATAAGCAATATTCATAACAATGTAAAAAAGAAGTGTAATCCCGAACAGCGGCTTCAGAAACCAGCCGGCCGTGCAGCCACCGACGGCCAGCACCACAAGGGCTGCACGCGCAAGCGGCACGGGCAGATCTCCGCTTGCAATCGGGCGGAGGCGCTTTCTTGGGTGAAGCCGGTCCTGCTCCACATCGAGGATATCATTCAGCAGATATACGCTGCCGGAAACAAGGGAAAAGAGCAGGAATCCAAGGGTTACGCGGCCGAATGCGTGGAGGTCAAACAGCTTATTGGAAAACACAAGAGCGGCATAAACGAAGAGGTTCTTGGCAGCCTGTTTCGGGCGCAGACCACGGCAGAGGGCCAAAAGAGACTTAACCGGCCGATTTAGCATCCGGCGTCCCGCTCAGGGTAGTGCGAATGCTTAAGTTCACCGGCGGATTCGATGATCCGATGCACCAAATCAGTTGTGGAGTGTCCTGCCGAAAATGGCAATATCACGACTCGGCCCCCATGCGACCGCACCACTGTTGTTTCCGGCAGGCTTTCCACATCATAGTCGCCGCCCTTGACATGCACGTCTGGCCTAATTGCCGATATTAACGCCTCCGGCGTCGACTCTTCAAAAAACGTCACATAGTCCACGCAGCTCAATGCAGATAGCAGCTCAGCGCGCTCATCCTGTATTACGAATGGCCGGCTTGGCCCTTTTAGCCTGGATGTCCCATTATCGGTGTTAACTCCGATCACAAGTCGGTCTCCCAGTTTACGCGCCTGCTGCAGATAGCGAACATGGCCTACATGAAGTACATCAAATACGCCGTTCGTGGAAACAATCGTTTCGCCGTGCGCGCGATGCGCGTCCAACTTGGCCCGAAGAGCGATCCAATCGAGCACTATTTCACCCATAGTCTCCGCTCCTAAAGTTCGCCTCTAAGTGCAATTAGCGGCTGAACGTCTGACGCCATATTTGAACATTTCGCCAGAATAGGGAGGTTGGCTACAGATCTTCACCGAGATACTTGCCGTAAAATCTGGCAACGAACGCCTTATAGTCTTCTGTTGCGGCAATGTCGCGCCACCACCGCTGATTTTCTGTATACCAACAAACAGTGCGTTCCAGCGCCTCATCAAAATCGTAGGCAGACTTCCATCCAATCGCTTTCAACTTCTGCGCGTCTATGCTGTACCTCTTATCATGCGCTCCGCCTCGCGGATCTCCAATCGATTTGATCAACGACTCGGGCTTATCCAGTAGTCTTAACAGGCGATGGGTGATCTCGATGTTTGGCTTTTCGCAGTCGGACCCAATATTGTAAGCCTCTCCCACTACGCCATGGTGAAGCACATGGTCGATCCCGGAGCAGTGATCCATCACGTACACCCAGTCCCGTACCTGCAAACCGG
>Ga0302325_10035493_pt1 | contig 10185 bp, 9 predicted proteins | sample Palsa_T0_2_FD_201948 | JGI IMG/M metagenome (GOLD analysis project Ga0302325, IMG submission 201948) | Peat permafrost microbial communities from Stordalen Mire near Abisko, Sweden - Palsa_T0_2 | ecosystem: Environmental > Terrestrial > Soil > Palsa > Peat permafrost | place: Sweden: Abisko... | reverse complement strand
GGCCAGCCGGTTGGACTGCCGCTCCCAGCGGTCGAAGGTGATGGCCGTGTCGGCGCCGAGGTTCCGGTAGGCCACCTGGTCCGGATAGGCCGCAGCCATGGTCCGGAGCTGGTCGGTGAGCAGCTCGGTCACCGTTCCGTCCTCTCCTGGCCGGTGCGGGTCACCGCCGGCTCAGGCCGGGGCAACGGTCGCCGAAGCCAGAGGCACCGGTCGGGCCAGGCTCCAGCTGAAGGTCTCGGGGATCTGCTCCATGGCGACCGTCGTGGACAGGTCGGCCACAGTGGGTCCCACCCGGTCGGCCACGGCCTGCAGCTGGGCCCCGTCGAAGCCGAACACCCGGCAGGCGTTGCCACCCAGGATCCGGCGCAGGTCCGCTTCGGGCATCCCCCCGAAGACCTGGCGCAGGACCAGGCGGTGGACGGGGGCGGCTCCCTCGAGGTGGGGGTAGTCGGCCCCCCACATCAACCGGTCCACCCCGATCTCGTCCCGCATCTCGGCCTCACCCCGGTGCATCAGCGACCCACCCAGGAACACGTGGCGGTCGAAGTACTCGGACGGCCGCATGGAGAGGTAGGACCGGACCGGCGCCCCGCCGTGGGTGTCGAAGAACGACTCCATGTCCCGCACCAGCGAGGGCAGCCACTGCACCCCGTTCTCGGTGACCACCACCTTCAGGTCGGGATGGCGGTCGAAGACGCCGCCGAAGATCATGAACCAGAGGGGCCGGCGGGTGAAGACGAAGACCTCGTAGAGGCCGAGGAACCCCCCGTGCTTGGCGTCGTAGAGCTGCTTGGCGTCGGTGGCCGAGCCCGACGCCCCGGTATGCAGGTTGACCACGACGCCGTGATCCTCGCACGCACTCCACAGCGGTTCGTAGTACTCGTCGGCGTAGCCGGGCAGCCCGGTGCGCAGGGACATGGCCGGCAGCATGACGCCGCCGTGGATGCCGTGCGCCCGGGCCCAGGCGATGGCCTCGACCGCCCGGTCCATGTCGTGGAGGTCGATGGGGATGCACCCGGTGCGCCGTCCGGGTGCGGCCGCCACGAACTCGTCCAGCCACCGGTAGTAGGCCCACAGGGCCGGCCACACCGTCTCGAGGTTCTTGGAGGAGTGGCCGCCCAGGTACATGGCCGGTGACAGCCCGCCGGCGAGCACGGGGCCGGGGAAGACCACCTCGGCATGGATGCCCTGCTCCTCGAGGTAGGCCAGCCGGCGACCCCCGGCGTCGGAGGGGAAGACCCACTCCTCGCCGTAGCGGGCCAGCCACGGCGCCGCGGCCACGGTGTCCACCCCCATCCCGGCCAGCCGCCGGGTGGCCACGGCCCGCACCGCGTCGCCGTCGTCGACTTCGCCTGGGTCGACCCCTCCGAACATGGGGATGGCCACGGCCGACAGGTCGCCGAACTCGGCCACCGCCTCACGGTCGCCCGGGTCGACAAAGGAGAGGAACTCGTCCAGCGTGTCCGGCGCGGCGTGGGCGTCGGCCGACACCACCACGTAGGGCCGTCCCGACGACCGTCCGTCGCCTTCTTGTGCTGCCATCCGACTGCCTCCCCCCGAGCCTCGGGTTCCCCCACCCGGTCAGGCGCAGACTACTGCTGCACGCGCACCGGCGGCGACGGGAGGGGTACGGTGACCTGCATGGACTGGCCATCGTGGGCGCAGCGTCTCCAAGACGCTCTCGGACCCGATGGCGACTTTCCCTCCTTCTTCGCACCGGGGGCGCTCTTCAGCGACCCGGTCAACGCCCCCACCCCCGACCTGGCCGCCATCGAGGCGATGACCCGGGCGTCGTTCCCCGACTGGCGGCAGGAGATCACCTGGGTGCACGGCGACGATGTCGGCGGGGCCTTCGAGTGGATCGGCCGTGGCACGCTCGGTGGCACCGTCCCCATCGAGATCTTCGGGTCGACGGTGGTGGACGTCCGCCCCGACGGACTGGTCACACGGTGGCGGGACTACTTCGACCTCCACCAGATCGAGGAGCAGGTTGCCGCTCACGCCGCCGCAGCGCCGGACTGAGCTCGTGGACGAAGGGCATGGTGCCTAGGCCGGAGGCCGGTCCCCCCGCTCGATGGCCTCCACCAGGTCGGCCACTGAGTCGACCACCCGGCCCGGCCGGTAGGGGAAGCGCTCGATCTGCTCCCGGCTGGTCACGCCGGTGAGGACCAGGATGGTCTGGAGCCCGGCCTCGATGCCGGCCACGATGTCGGTGTCCATCCGGTCGCCGACCATCACGCTCGACTCCGAGTGGGCCCCGAGCGAGTTCATGGCCTCACTCATCATCAGGGGGTTGGGCTTGCCGAAGAAGTACGGCGCCACCCCGGTGGCCCGTTCGATGAGGGCGGCGACCGAGCCGGTCCCCGGCACGATCCCCTCCAGCGTGGGCCCGGTGGGATCGGGGTTGGTGGCGATGAAGCGGGCGCCGCCCTCCACCAGACGGATGGCGCGGGTGATGGACTCGAAGCTGTAGGTCCGGGTCTCACCCAGCACCACGTAGTCGGGGCGTCGGTCGGAGAGCACGTAGCCGGCCTCGTGCAGGGCGGTGGTCAGGCCGGCCTCGCCCAGGACGAAGGCGGTGCCTCCCGGTCGCTGGGACTTGAGGAAGGCCGCCGTGGCCTCCGCCGAGGTCCACAGGGAGGTGGCGGGGACGTCGAGGCCCAGGTTGACCAGGCGGGCCGACAGGTCGCGGGCGCTATAGATGGAGTTGTTGGTGAGGATGAGGAACGGGTGGTGCCTGCGGCGCAGTGCCTCGAGGAAGGCGTCGGCCCCGGCAACGAGCTGGCCCTCGTGGACCAGCACCCCGTCCATGTCGCACATCCACGACGTCGGCACGGGATCACGGCTCACCGCCCCAGTGTCGCACGCCGGTCTGCGTCGAGCGGGCCCCTGACGGAGCCGGCTGACGTCGGGATCAGTCGGCGGTGGCGCGCTCCAGATGCCGCGAGATGGGGTCGAAGGCGTAGTAGAGGGCCAGGGCGGCGTGGAAGGCCAGGCACAGGTAGGCGTTGATGAGGGCCATCCCGATGGAGGCCGCATACAGGACGGAGCCGCCGGTGAACAGGACGGTGGACATGGCGCGCTGGGACTCGGGAAAGTCCGCCACGAGCAGACGCCGGCCCCTCGAGGCGTGCAGCCAGAGGCCGGACCACATGATGGCGTTGGCGGTCATGGCCATGCTGTAGAGGACCGCGGCGGTCCGGGCCCCGTGGTGCAGCCGGAGGGCCTCGCCGAACACCTCGGTGGGGTACGGGATGAACACGATGGTCATCAGCAGCAGGAGGTTCCAGTAGAAGAGGCCCCGGTCGATCGTCCGGAGGTAGGAGAAGACGGTGTGGTGGTTGAGCCACATGATGCCGATGACCAGGAAGCTCACCGCATAGGCGACCAGGGACGGCCAGCGCCGGAGCAGATCGTGGCCCAGGTCGTCGAAGTGGGTGGGCTGGGCGATGGTAAGGACCAGCAACGTGATGGCGATGGCGAACACCCCGTCGCTGAACGTCTCCACCCGGGCCTTGTTCATGGACCGGCCGGGCCGGAGGCCCGGGGCTCGGTGGTCGACGGCCGCTCGGACATGGTGGGTGTCTACCAGGCCGGACCTGACCGACCACCGGCGGTCGGCCCGGCGGCTGTCCGGGCCCGCTGGCATACTGGGATCGTGGGGAGCGCGTCATGACCATCATCACCCGGCGGGACACCCTGCTCCCCGACCCCGATCCCTGCCCCATCCACTACACGGTCATCTCCGTCGACGACCACCTGGTCGAGCCGCCGGACATGTTCGAGGGCCGGCTCCCGGCGCGTTTCGCCGACCGGGCGCCCCGAATCGTCGAGGACGACCGAGGCCACCAACTGTGGGAGTTCGACGGGCAGCGGTACTCACAGGTGGGGATGAACGCCGTGGCCGGCCGGCGCCCCGAGGCGGTCACCCTCGAGCCCACCCGGTTCGAGGACATGCGACGGGGCTGCTGGGACATCGACGCCCGCATCACCGACATGGATCTCAACGGGGTGTGGGCCTCGCTCAACTTCCCCTCCCAGATCACCGGGTTCTCCGGCCGGGTGTTCTCGGCGTGCACCGACCCCGAGCTGGGCCTCGCCGTGACCCGGGCCTGGAACGACTGGCTGTACGAGGCGTGGTGGCAGCCCTACCCCGACCGCATCATCCCCTGCGGGATCACCTTCCTGGCCGACCCGGAGCTCGGGGCGGACGAGGTACGCCGCAACGCCGCCCGCGGCTTCCGCTCGGTAACCCTGCCGGAGCGGCCCCACCGGATCGGCCTCCCCAGCCTGTTCTCGGGCTACTGGGACCCGATCATCGCCGCCTGCGAGGAGACGGCCACTGTGGTCTCCCTCCACGTCGGCTCCTCGGGAATGCCGGACATGCCCTCGGACAGCCCGATGGTGGCCCTCGGTGCCACGTTGTTCGGCCAGATGTCCCTGTCGGCCTGCGCCGAGTGGCTGTGGACGGGACTGCCGGTGCGCTACCCGGGGATCCAGATCGCCATGAGCGAGGGCGGCATCGGCTGGGTGGCCATGCTGCTCGACCGGCTGGACAACATCGTGGATCGCTCGGGCTACGGGAAGGGGTTCGACCCCTCGGGACTCCTGCCCGCCGACGTGCTGGCCCGGAACTTCTGGTTCTGTACCATCGACGATCCCTCCACCATCGACACCCGGCACCGCATCGGAGTCGACCACATCATGGTGGAGGTCGACTACCCCCACGGAGACTCCACCTGGCCGGACACGCAAGGGGTCATCGAACGGTGCTGGGGCCACCTGCCCGTCGAGGACCTGCGCAAGCTGACCCACCAGAACGCCGCCCACCTCTACCGGTGGCCGCTGCCGGACCATCCGGTGCCGTGAAGGTCGAAGGGTTCGTCCCCACAGCCGGGGCCCTGCTCCCCGAACTGTCCCCGCGGGACGAGCTGGTCCTGCTGGCCCGCACCCTGTGGCGGGAGGGGTACGACGACCACCTGGCCGGCCACATCACCTACCGGCAGGTCGACGGCACCCTCCTGTGCAACCCTTGGCTCCTGCTGTGGGAGGAGCTCCGGCCCGACGACCTGCTGGTCATCGACCTCGACGGCAACCTGCTGGAGGGCCACTGGCCGGTGCCGCCGGGTATCCCCCTCCACCTCGAGCTCCACCGACAGCGCGGCAACGTTGGGGTGTCCGTGCACAGCCACCCCCGATACGGCACGGTCTGGGCCGACCGGGGCCGGATCCCGGGCTGCTACGACCAGAGCTCGGCGTTGGGCGGCGGCGAGCTGGTGGTGGTCGACGAGTACGACGGGCCGGTGGACTCCCGCGAGAGCGCGGCCAAGGCCGTCTCGGCCATGGGCTCCGCCGACATGGCCCTGCTGGCCAACCACGGCGTGTTGGTCACGGCCGGGAGCATCCGGGCCGTCCACCAGCGGGCGGTGGCCCTCGAGTACCGCAGCCGGCGGGCCTGGCAGGTGGAGGCCCTGGGCGGCGGCCGCGAGCTCCCCGACCCGGCCCGCACCTTCTTCCGGTCCTCGGACGGCGAAGGGTTCCTCGGGTTCTTCGAGGCCATGGCCCGGCGCGAGCTCCTACTCGACCCCCACTGCCTCGAGCCCCGCGGAGCCGACGGCAGTCGCCAGTGACCGGCCTGACCGTCCCGCGATCCCATCCGCCCACGCGCCGGCCCATCCTGAGCAGAGACGAGGCAAACGCATGACCACCCTGGACGCCGCCGACCACCTGAAGTTCGGGACAAGGCGACCCAACGTCTGATCCGGCGCCGACCCCGGTGGCCCGGCGGGGTCAGAAGGGCAGCGCCTCGGCCTGGACGGCGCGCAGTTCGTCGAAGATCTTCCGGCAGGAGGCCTCATCGGTGGGGGACAGTGGATCGCGGCGGAGGGCCTCGTAGGCCGGCCCGGGTTCGCCGGTCAACGCCGCCTCCACCACCAGCTCCTGCAGCTCGATCTGAGTGCGCATGAACTCGGCCAGCGGCTCGAGGACCGGGGGCATGGACACCGGGGCGATGCCCTCGCCGCCCACCATCGCCGGCACCTCCACGATGGCCCCGTCGGGCAGGTTGGGGATGTAGCCCCGATTGGGCACGTTGACCGCGTTGAGCGGGCGGAGCTGGCCGGTCCACATGGCCCCGATGAGCGGGAACACCTCCTCGGCCGACCGCCCGGCCCGGTGCATGGGCACCCGGGACTCCCCGTTGCCGTACCGGGAGACCAGCCGCTCCATGGTGTGGCCGATGCCCTGGTGGAAGTAGACGGGGACCGGATGCCATCCGGCCACCTGTTCGGCGAAGGGCACGTACTCGCCGATGTGGCTGTCCACCGAGCAGGGCAGGAGGCCGTACTCACGGAACATGTGGGCCACCAGCGGGGCGTACATCTGCTCCACCGCCACCCGGACCAGGGGCACCTTGGCCAGCTGCCGGGCCACCGAGGTGACCGGGGCCGGGTAGTCGAAGTAGCGGCGGCGCCACAGCCGCCGGAGCCGGGGGTAGAGATCCTCGCCGGTGTCGGACCGGCGGATCTCGGTGAAGAAGGTGAAGTGATTGATGCCCGATGCCCTGGCCTCGATCTTGGACTTGGGCATCTGGAGCAGGCCGGCGATCCGGGCCAGGCCCCCGGCGAACTCGTGGCACATGCTCACGTTGCGGACCGGGGTGGCGGTGTTGACGGCCAGGGCCACCCGGCTCAGCGGATTGGTCAGATTGATGAGGAAGGCGTCGGGGCAGTACCGCTCGATGTCGCCGCAGATCCCGAGCACGGTGCGGATGGAACGGAGTGAGTGGAACACCCCCCCGGGGCCACCGTTCTCGCCGGTGATCTGGGTGGCGCCGTAGCGACGGGGGATCTCGTAGTCCTCGACCCACCGGGGCCATCGCCCCACCTCGGCGCTGGTCAGGCAGAAGTCGGCCCCGGCCATGGCCTGGGCCGGATCGGTGGACGCCTCGATGGCGATCGGACTGCCGTTGCGCTCGTTGATCCGGTGGGCGAACCGGAGCGCCACCTCGAGCCGCTCGGGGCTGATGTCGTGGAGGACCATGGTGGCCCCCCGGGTACGGCGGGTGTTGACGGCGTCGAGCACCATGACCGGGCCGAAGGACATTCCGCCGGCGCCGATCAGGCAGATCCTCGGTCCCGCGCCGGTGCCCGTCGGCTCCGTGCTCATCGCTCCTCCGTCTCGCGGTTCGCCACGACGGTAGTGGCCGGTGCGGTGACCTCCTCGATCCACGCCCGGTAGCCGGGGGCGGCGGCCACCACATCCAGCACCACTACCTCCGGAGTCTCGTAGGGATGGGCGGCCACCACCGCCTCGACGACCGCCGGAGCCAGTCCGGCCTGCGTCTTGAGCAGTACCAGCCACTCCTCGGCCCGCGCCAGCGCGCCGTGCCACCAGTACCGGCTGACCACCGGACCGACCCGTTGTCCGCACGCCACCAACCGGTCGACCAGGAGCTGTTCGACCAGCTCGTCGGCCCGGCCCGGATCGTCGATGGTGAACTGGATCTGCACCGCCGGAGCCGCCCCGGGGCGAGGTGACGTCCGGTCGGGCACCTCCCGATGGTACGCCCGGGCGCGTCTAGCGTGCGGGGGTGGCTTCTCCGCAAGGTCCGCTCGACGCCGATGACCTCGCCGCCTCCCGGGACGCCGTGCTTTCGAGGGCCGAGGCCCACGGGTGCGGCCACGCCGAGCTGCGGGTGGAGCATCTGCGGAGCCAGCAGGTGCGGCTGCGGGACGCCCGGCTGGAGGGCGCGGCCGAGGACATCGAGCTGGGCATGGGGGTGCGGGTGGTGATCGACGGCGCCCTGGGCTTCGCCGCCACCGTGGCCACCGGCGCCGACCAGGCCGCCGCCCTGGTCGATGAGGCGGTGGCGGCGGCCCGGACCATCGCCCGCGCCGGTGGCCAGACCCTCGAGCTGGCCGACGAGCCGGGGCACGGCGTCGTGCGGTGGACGTCAAGCTACGACGTCGACCCCGTCGACGTCCCCCTGGCCGACAAGGTGAGCCTGCTGTCGGAGTGGAGTGGCCGGCTGTTGGCCACCGACGCCGTCGACCGGGTGACCGCCGACGTCTTGGCCGTGACCGAGGACAAGTTCTACTGCGACCTGTCCGGCACGGAGGCCACCCAGCGGCGGGTCCGGGTCCATCCCGCGGTGGAGGCGTTCGCTGTCGATCCCGACGGGGGCTTCGAGACCATGCGTACGGTGGCCCCACCGGTGGGTCGGGGGTGGGAGTACCTGCAGGGTGAGGGCTGGGACTGGGACGCCGAGCTGGAGGCCATCCCCGAGCTGCTGGCCGAGAAGGTCCGGGCCCCGTCGGTCGTGGCCGGGCCCTACGACCTGGTGGTCGACCCCACCAACCTGTGGCTGACCATCCACGAGTCCATCGGCCACGCCACCGAGCTGGACCGGGCCATGGGCTACGAGGCGGCCTACGCCGGGACCTCGTTCGCCACGCCCGACCAGTTGGGATCGCTGCGTTACGGATCCGAGGGCATGCACGTCACCGGGGATCGGACCACCCCGCACGGACTGGCCACCGTGGCCATCGACGACGAGGGGGTCCCCGGCCAGTCGTTCGACCTGATCCGCGACGGCATCCTGGCCGGCTACCAGCTGGATCGGTCCGTCGCCGCCACCAGTGGCCTGGGACCGTCCAACGGGTGCGCGTTCGCCGACTCCCCGCTGCACGTGCCCATCCAGCGGATGGCCAACGTCTCCCTGCAGCCGGCCGGGAGTGAGGGCCCGTCCACCGGGGAGCTGATCGCCGGGGTGGAGCACGGGCTCTACATCGTGGGGGACAAGAGCTGGTCCATCGACATGCAGCGCTACAACTTCCAGTTCACCGGCCAGCGTTTCTTCCGGATCGAGGGCGGGCGACTGGTCGGACAGGTCCGCGACGTGGCCTACCAGGCCACCACCACCGAGTTCTGGGGATCGATGGAGGCGGTGGGCGGCCGCGCCACCTACCTGCTGGGCGGGGCGTTCAACTGCGGCAAGGGCCAGCCCGGGCAGGTGGCGCCGGTGTCCCACGGCTGCCCCTCGGTGCTGGTGCGGTCCGTGCGGGTGCTCAACGCCCGCGAGGAGTCCGGCCGGTGAGCACCGGAGCCGCCGCCGACGGACTGCCCCCGGCCCAGGACGTGGTCGAGGCCGCCCTGGCCGCCGCGGTGGGCAGCGACCACTGCGTGGTCATCGTGGAGGAGACCAGCGAGGTCGAGGTCAGGTTCGCCAACAACACCACCACCACCAACGGCAGCCGGCGCGACCGGCGGGTCATCGTCATCAGCATGCGGCACGTAGAGGGAGGGATGGCCGCCGGCGTGGCCCGGCGGGGCGGTGACGTGGACGTCGACGAGCTGGTACGGGCGGCCGAGCAGGACGCGGCGGGGTCCCCTCCGGCCGACGACGCCTTCCCGCTGCCCGCGCCGGACTGGGCCGCCCTTTCGGACGCGGTGGCGCGGTTCCACCAGCCCCGGGCCTCCACCGACCTGTCGGTGCTGTCCGGGGTGCTCACCGACCTGGCCTCGGCGTTCGGACGGGCCCGAGGCTCTGACCACGTGCTGGCCGGCTTCGCCGAGCACCGCCTGACCACCGAGTACCTGGGTACCACCAGCGGACTCCGGCTGGCCCACGCCCAGCCCGAAGGGGCGCTGCACCTGGTGGCCCGCAGCGCCGACGGCGCCAGCTCCACGTGGGCCGGTGCCGGCACCACCGACTTCGCCGACGTGTCCGTCGAGCAGCTCGAGGCGCGCCTGGCCGAACGGTTGGACTGGTCGTCACGGCGGCTGGAACGGCCCGCCGGGCGCTACGAGGTGCTCCTGCCTCCCGAGGCGGTGAGCGACCTGATGGTGGGGCTGGCGTACGAGCTGAGCGGACGGGACGCCGAGGACGGCCGCACCGTCTTCTCGGTGCCGGGCGGGGGGACCCGGGTGGGCCAGCGGCTGGCCTCGGTCCCATTCGACCTGCGCAGCGATCCGGGCTACCCCGGACTCGGGTGCTCGCCGTTCGTCACCGCCGCGGCGTCCTCGGCCGACACCTCGGTGTTCGACAACGGCCTGGCCCTGGCCCCCACCGGCTGGATCACCGGTGGACGGCTCGAGCGGCTGCGCTACCACCGGGCCGGGGCGGCCCGCTCCGGGGTGGAGCCGGCCGGATCCATCGGCAACCTCGCCCTCGAGGTGCCCGGG
>Ga0302325_10035491_pt1 | contig 10185 bp, 7 predicted proteins | sample Palsa_T0_2_FD_201948 | JGI IMG/M metagenome (GOLD analysis project Ga0302325, IMG submission 201948) | Peat permafrost microbial communities from Stordalen Mire near Abisko, Sweden - Palsa_T0_2 | ecosystem: Environmental > Terrestrial > Soil > Palsa > Peat permafrost | place: Sweden: Abisko... | reverse complement strand
AGACCATCCTCGAGCTCAGGGCCGATGAGCCGGTGGTACGGGTGACCACGTCGTTCGTGAATCCGAGCCGGGACCATCGCTTGCGCGTCCATCTTCCCCTGCGTGAGCCGGCCCGGACGTCTCGCGCGGAAAGTGCGTTCACCGTCGTGGAGCGAGGGCTCACCGCTGAGGGACGGTCCGATGAGTTCGGGCTCCCGACAGCCCCGGCGCATCGTTTCGTCTCGGCCGGAGGCCTGACCGTCGTGCATGACGGTGTCTGTGAGTACGAGCTCATCGATATCGACGCCCTGCCCGAGGGGGACGCCGCGGCAACGATCGCCCTCACCGTCCTGCGGTCGACCGGCATGCTTTCGCGCCTGGGCATGGCCTACCGGCCCTTCCCGGCCGGGCCGCTCACGCCGGTCGACGGGTTGCAGATGACCGGACGGCCCGTCACGCTGCGTTACGCGTTGGCCGTGGGACCCCACGACCCCTACGCACTGGCCGACGACATCCTCGTCCCCCTCGAGTTCGTCTCCGCGCTGGGCGGCGGAACGCGCCCTGCTGCGGGGAGCGCGCTTGGCATCACGGGGGCCCAGGTGAGCGCCGTGCGCAGGGAGCGGGGCATCCTGGAGGTGCGCGTCTTCAACCCCACACCCGACACCGCCACCGTGGCGATCACGGGTCAGGCCGGGTGGCTCATCGACCTTCGTGGATACCCCGAGCGACCGTTCGAAGGTTCGTTCGAGCTACGACCGTTCGGGATCGCCACGGCCCGGCTGCGGGCCGACTGAACCGGCGGAGCGGTTCGAGAGCAGCCTCTCGCCGACGCCGCGCAACTCCTCCAGATCGCGCAGCACCTCGGACACGCGCTCCCAACGCACGTTGCGGCGTCGATCCGCCGCGGTGCCGGTGCCGTCGGCGTCCTCCCCGGCGCGCCCCAGCCACCACAACTGCACGCGACCAAGATCCTTCAAGAGCCGGGGCCGTAACGCCGTCGTGGTGAACTCCTCCGGCACCAGATCGAGCAAGGCGGCCTGGAACTCTTCGCTGATCAGTACCGTTCCCGGATTCCCGATGTTGACGATCCGGTGGGCCAGATTGACCGTCTTCCCGAAATAGTCGCCTTCGCGGAGAAGGACAGGGCCGAGCGCCAAGCCGACCCGCACGTCGGAGAGAAGCTCGTCGTCCGCGTACGCGTCGGCGAGATCGAGCCCGATACGTGCCGCGTCGGCGGCGCTGTCGACCACGAACATCACCTCGTCCCCGATCATCTTGACCACCCGTCCCCCGAGACCGGTGACGATGTCATGGGACAACTCCTCGAAGCGGCGGACGACGGCCGCCAACTCGGCGTCGCTCAGGTGCTGGCTGAGCAAGGTGAATCCGACCATGTCGGCAAATCCGACGGCGAGCACGGGGCTTTCACCCGGAGCGACGCCATCACGGCGCGACATCATCGTCCGTCTGATCACCGCGGCCACCTGCCGCCTCCAGACGAATTCGAGCAGACGGGCCATGGCGGGGATGGTGACGTCGGCCACGCTGGCGAACGCGTCCGCCGCAACGATCGGGTCGTAGTCGTCGTCGCCGCCTGAGATGTTCGCCGGCACCAACTCCGCCTCGGCGATCCGCGACATCGAGGAGCCTATGACCCGTGCCAACTGCAGCGCCGTATCGGTGCGGGTCGCTCCCAGCGCCTGCATGCCCTGGAACAGGCGGACGGCCTCGAGGTCCAGATCGGTGAACGACCTGTCGTCATCGCTCACATTGGGAAATCCCAGAGCTCGCCAGAATCGAACCAGTGTCGCCAGGTTCACACCCGTCAGCTCGGCTACCTCGCCACGTGTATACCGCCTACGGGAGGGCACCAGCACGCGATCGAATACGAAGAGGTCGAGCACGTCGTCGGCAATTGCCTCATCGATCTCTTCATCCGTCGCGCCGTGGAGATGCAAGAGCTCACGCACATGATGCAACGCCACTTCGCGCCGTAAACCGGTTGGCCCGTCCGCGTTGCCGCCGTCGGGTCCGAACAGTCCGCTCATCCTTGTGCTTCGCGGAGCAACGCTTCGTCCCATTCGGGACGCGCCGGTCGGTCCATCAGGGCCATGAGCGCCTCCCGGGGCGAACAGCGGCCCTCGACGATGGCCTCGACCTGTTCGGCAATGGGCATTTCGACGCCATGGGCCCGGGCCAGCGCGACGATGGGGCCGGCGCTCTTGACGCCTTCGGCGACCATCTCCATACCGCTGACGATGTCGTCGAGTGATCTTCCCTGTCCGAGCTCGAAGCCCACGGTCCGGTTGCGGCTCTTCGCGCTGGCGCACGTTGCCACCAGGTCACCGACACCGGCCAGGCCGCCGAACGTCAGGACCTTGCCGCCCACCGAGACACCGAGTCGCCCCAACTCGGCCAGACCACGGGTGATCAGTACGGCGCGGGTGTTCTCTCCGAATCCGAGGCCGTCGCAGATGCCCGCCGCGATCGCCATCACGTTCTTCGTCGCCCCGGCGATCTCACACCCGACCACGTCAGTGCCCATGTACACGCGAAACGTGCGGGTGTGCACGAGATCCTGCACGCGCCGCGCCAGGGCCTCATCGGGCAGGGCGACGACACTGGCCGCCGGTTGCCCTTCCGCCACCTCCCGGGCCAGATTGGGGCCCGTGAGCACCCCGGCCGGGACGCCCGGAAGCACCTGTGCGATCACCTCGGACATGCGCAGGTTGGTTCCCGTCTCAATGCCCTTGGAGAGGCTGATGACGGCCTCGACGTCCGCCGTGAAGGGCTTCATGTCGTTCAGCACGGCCCGAAACCCGTGCGAGGGTACCGCCATGAAGACCGTGCGTGCACCGACCAGCGCCTCCTCCAATGACGAGGTTGCCAAAAGACCGATCGGCAATCCCACTCCCGGGAGATAGGTCGCGTTCTCACGGGATGTCTCAATGGCCGCTGCACGCTGCGGAGACCGCACCCATAGGGATGCGGGGTGGGTGGCGCCGACGAGCGCGGCAACGGCGGTACCCCACGACCCGGCTCCGATCACCGCCACGTGCTCACGCATGCCCGAGAGCCTACGGGGTGGTTGCCGGGTCGCCACGAAGCAGCACCGCTCCCCGCACTTACACTGTCCGGAGTGTCCACCAGCGTCACTGCCTCCCCACTCGTCCCGACCCCACCTCCCCGGGCCACCCTGGGGGACGAAGTCGTGCTCATCCCCGTGAAGGGGTTCCGCCAGGCCAAGGGAAGACTCGGCGGGTCCATGTCCGATGAGACGCGCCTGCGCCTGGTGCGTTCAATGGCGGAAAGGGTCGTGGCCGCGTGCTCCCCGCTTCCGGTCGCCGTCGTCTGCGACGATCCCGAGGTGGCCCAGTGGGCCGAGGGATGTGGAGCCACCGTCATGTGGGAGCCCGGTCAAGGACTCAACGGCGCGGTGGGCGCCGGCGTCGAGCAACTGGCGGCGGCGGGAGTCCACTGGGTGACCGTTGCCCACGGTGACCTTCCCCACGCCCGCGATATCGGCGCGCTGGCCCCCTTCGCCGGCATAACCCTGGTGCCCGACCGCAAGGACGACGGGACCAACGTCCTGCGCCTCCCGGTGGGGTGCGATTTCCATTTCGCGTATGGGCCGGGGTCCTTCCGTTCCCACCGCGCCGAGGCCACGCGGCTGGGGCTGCCCGTCAGAGTGCTCCGCATACCGGCCTTGGCCTACGACGTCGACTGGCCGTCGGACCTGGCAGACCTTGGCGGGTGAAGCAGGGGGCTCCGTGAGCGGTCGGCCATCCTCCGCCCGGGCCGTTCCGGTGAACGAACTGCCCGCTCGTGGCACCATCTCGGTCGATCTGGCCACCCCAACCAGCGCTTTGGCGATTGGGGCGCATCCCGACGACATCGAGTTCGGATGCGGAGCGACGCTGGCCAAATGGGCTTCGCGAGGCACCACCATCCATCACCTTGTCCTGACCGACGGTTCGAAGGGGAGTTGGGACCCCACTCGCGACGAAGCGGCACTCATCGCCCTACGGCGAGAAGAGCAACGCCGCGCCGCCAACGTTCTCGGGGGCAGCGATGTCGAGTTCCTCGGCCGGATCGATGGAGAGCTTCGCAACGGCACCCGTGAACAGTGGGAGGTCTCGCGTTGGATACGCACGATCCGACCTGATGTCGTACTCGGACATGATCCATGGCGTCGCTATCGGCTGCACCCAGATCATCGCAGGGCGGGATTCATCGTCACCGATGCCATCGTCGCCGCGCGCGACCCTCATTTCTTCCCCGATCAGGATCTCGCGTCGCATCGCCCGTCCGCCCTCCTGCTCTGGGAGGCGGATGAGCCCAACCATGTCGAGGACGTTTCGGAATTCGTAGAGACGAAGATCGCCGCGTTGATGGCACACGAGAGCCAGTTCGAGAGCACAATGGGCATCGAGGAGGGCGCGGCGGCGGAATTCGATGCGTTCGCACACCGCCTGCACGACCAGCTCCGTGAACACGGACGGCTGGCTGACCTCGCGTACGGGGAGAGCTTTCACCTCGTCACCGAGATCTAGTCCCGCAATTGCAAAATCGGGGGCCCGGAGGCCCCCGATTTCACCTACTCCAAAAGGAGCACTACTACCGGCGGGCCGCCTTACGGGCGGGTGCCCGACGGACTGCCTTACGCGCAGTCGTCCGCTTGGCCGCCTTCTTGGCGGGAGCGCGACGCACTGCCTTCTTTGCCGGAGCCCGCTTGGCAGCCTTCTTCGCAGGAGCCCGCTTGGCAGCCTTCTTAGCCGGAGCCCTCTTTACGGCCTTTTTGGCCGGGGCCCTCTTCACGGCCTTCTTGGCCGGAGCTCGCTTGGCTGCCTTCTTTGCCGGTGCCCTTTTCACGGCCTTCTTGGCCGGGGCCCGCTTCACTGCCTTCTTGGCTGGAGCCCGTTTAACGGCCTTCTTGGCCGGGGCTCGCTTCACTGCTTTCTTTGCTGGAGCCCGTTTAACGGCCTTTTTGGCCGGGGCCCTTCTTTTCGCGGCTACTGCCACAGGTGCACCTCCCTAGGAGCATGGTCACTGAATAGAGGCGAAGCCTGCGCCACTCCGTCGTGATCAACACGACGGCGTGCGCATTGCCGCACCGATTTCTTTGTCGCTCGAAACAACTGACACGTCTGAAGCTTGGTCATCGACCGTTCTTCATGCGAGGTAGTCCGTTCCGATTACCCGAATTGCAACGATTGATTGAGGTGATGAGGCACTGCATGTGGCGCGACTTCGGCATTGCAACACTCTCGCCTTGCGCGCTGCACACTGTGTGGTCGCAGCACATATCAACCCTCCATAGCGCTTCGGGTAGACACATTCTCCGTTGTTAACCTGCTCAGGTCAAGCATTCTTTGTTCGCGGCACCTTTTTTCGCGTCGCGCGCGCCACAATTCGTGCGCGATCTGCGCGTGTGCAACGACGCGATGCACGGCGCACATGATGCACGTTCCATCGGCTGGCGCGGAACAACGCGCAACGGAATTGCTTTCGGATGACGCGACGATCGCGCTATGGAACTGGAAGGGAAACAGCGTGATCCGCCGCAACATGCGTGATGGCCATGAACGCAGCTGAATACAGCGCGCCACGGGGCAACGCGCAGGGCATCTACCTTGGAATAGGCGAAGGCGGATGGTCGTGGGCGGGTCCGCAACGATCGACACTCGTGCTTGGGCCGTCGCGTTGCGGCAAGACATCCTCCCTGGTCATCCCCAATATTTTGTTGTCGCAGGGTCCGGTGGTTTCGACGTCGACCAAGTCCGATGTGATGGATGCCACGGCCGCGACGCGGTGTAGCAAAGGATGGACTGCTCTCTTCGACCCGAGCGGCGAAATTACGTGCCCGAAGTCCGTAGAGCGTGTCGGTTGGTCACCACTCACCACCGCGAGCGATTGGGACAAGGCGGTCCAGACATCCGATGCCATGGTCAATGCGTCGCGTCTCGGAGGGAACGGTTTTTCCCGGCCCTCAGGGGATCACCATTGGACTGAACGGGCCGGCGCGCTGCTTTCGCCCCTCATCCACGCGGCGGCCCTCGAATCTCTCCCCATGCGGACGGTTTTGCGCTGGATTGACCGGCACGACGGCGCAACCGCGCTCGGAATACTCTCGCGGACCGTCGGGGATGACGCTACGGCGACAGACCTTCTGGCCGGCATTGTCGGCACAGATGCCCGGGAACAGTCCGGCATCTGGTCCACCGCATCGGGCGTTCTCGCGGCATACAGGTCAGAAGCCGCTCTGGCATCCACTGAGCTGCCGCCGCTCGATGCTGCTGCCTTCTGTCGTGGGCCGAACACGATGTATCTCTGTTCCTCCGGTCGCCGACAGAGCCAATTCACTCCATTGGTCGTGGCAGCCATCGGTGACGTGCGCGATGCCACATACGAACGGGAGCGGGCGGGCGAACGCCTGCCGGCGACCCTGCTCGCTCTCGACGAGGTGGCCAACATCGCGCCCATTCCCGACCTGCCGGCCATGCTGAGCGAGGGGGCCGGGCAGGGCCTCCTCGTCTTGGCCTGCCTGCAGGACCTCTCCCAGGCACGCAGCCGCTGGGGATCTGACGCCGACGGCTTTCTGACCCTGTTCGGCACCACGGTCGTCTTCCGGGGCATCGCCGATGTCGGCACGCTCAGAGATCTGAGCGCGCTGGCCGGCGATCACGAGCTGGCGTCGACCACGCTGGGTCACACGGTGGGCGACCGCGGGCGTATCCGGCCGTCGAGTTCGGTCAGCACCGTACGCGTCCCCCGGCTTCCGGTCGATGTGATTTCGAGAGGATCGCCCGGATGCGCGCTGACGGTGAGCCCGGATCGGACCTTCGGCGCCGTGACGCTGACTCCGGCCCACGCCTCGGTTCCATGGCGCGAGCTGACAGCGACGAACCGCCCGTTCTTGGCGCGGGTCCCCGCCGATCGGGGTCGCTGAGCCCTAGCGACCCCGATCCATCTCGTGCGCGAACGGATCACGTCGGCCCAACTGCTGACGCGCCACCTCGATGTGACGTGTGACGCGCAGATGATCGACGAGGCGATCGGTCGGCAGCGAAGAGATCCCCGAAGGCAAGGCGCCGACACCGAGAACATCTGACCGCTCCCGCACGTCCCACCGATGCCGGTACTGATCAATCGACTGCGCCGCATCGCGCCAGGTTTCATGGTCAGCAGGGTCTATGGGCCGCGGTCCGAGCGCAGCGAGCAGGTGGCCGCCGGGGACCACCGATCGAAGTGGGCGAATATCCTCGGCCACTCCCACCTGGACCCGGACCGAGCGTGCGGGCGTCCACAGATCGGTGAGCCGCTCGATGCTCGGGGCGTCGGCACCCTCGAGCGCACCCGTGCCGAACGCGGCGACGATGTCGCGCCGACGAGCAGCGCCATCGGGTGCCAACGACAGAACCGCCCCGAATCGGTGCTCGTTGATCGACGCGCTGGCGTTCGCTCTCTGCGGAGACGCGAGGAGCGCGCGCATTTCGGCGGGTGCGACGCCCACCGACCGGGCGCGCTCTCCCCATTCGGTTGCCAGCGCCGCAAAACTGAGACCGGATTGCTTCTCGGGGCGGGTGGCGGCCCATGCCACGCGGGCTCCGCGCGCCGAGTGCGAGCCCCATGCCGCCATATGCCGGCGGATGTCGGCCGACCGCGAAGAGAACTCACCGAGCAAGAGCGGAGAAACGCCCCGGATCTCGGTCCGCAAACCCGGCGCGTCCACCCACTGCACCCCGATTCGCCGCGAGAGCTCTGCCCGCACATGGGACTCGTAGACCGCCGACGCCGCACCACGGTGCGCCGAGATGCCGCGATGGTCGCATGCGCTCCACCGGCTGTCGAGCCCGTGGACCATGTTGGCCACCACGACATGGGTGTGCAGATGCGGGTCGAGGTTGCGATTGACCCCGTGCGTGAACGATGCCGCCACCAGGCCGGTCGTCGGGACGATCTCGCGCTGCTCCCCCGAGCCCCTTTGCGCCGTGAGCGCATGGGACTCGACGTACTCCAGCGCGCCCTGCACGCCGCTCCGGTGTGCGGCCAGCACCGCAGCGGCGGCTTCCTCCCCGCCCAACGCGAAGGCCACGCTGACCGACTTCGGAGCGCTGAAGGTCAGGTCGAACCCGAGGACGGTGGCACGGTCCGAGCGCAACCGGGCCCCCGACGTCGGATGGCGACCGTCGAGGACGGCCCGCAGGTGCTCCGCCTCGATCGGTCCCTGCAGGCCCAGGCCCGCCGCGGCGCGACCGACCCACAGCGCAGGCCCGTCCTCACGGGGCGTCACGGGCAACTCGCGAGCCAGGTCGGAGAGGTAATAGTCGGCCCCTTTCACGGTGAGGCGGTGAATCCCCAGCACCCTCCACCCCGATCCGGCCTTGTTTTAACCCTTTTAGTCCCCTTTCAGTCTATTCTATGTCTTCCCGATACAAATGCAAGACCCTCCGGGCTGCTCCCGCCGCGAGGTCGGACAGTTCAGGCGGACGCACGACGCTGGCGCCGGGACCGAGCTGCAGGAGGAGGCGTTCGAACCAGGCCATGCCGGCGACATCGAGCACGACATCGGTCACCGTCCCGTCGGCTGAGCGGCTCAGCGCCCGGACGGGCACGGACTCGGGTACCCACTGCGCACCCGCACCGAGGTGGAGATGCACCTCCACGGCGCCGGGACCAGGAACGAATGACTCCTCGGCACGACGCACGGCTCGGGAGACCGCCACGCCCCCGTTTTCGTGAGCGTGCGCGCGCACGGCCACGATCCGATCGACACGGAAGCGCCGCATGTCCCCGGCCCGCCGGCAAAAGGCGTCGAGATACCAGTGGCCGTCCATGGTGATCACCTGCACCGGTTCGACGACGCGGGTGGTCGACTCGTCCCGGGATGCCGAGTGATAGTCGATCTCCACGGGGTGGCCGGCTTCGCTGGCCTGCCGGACGACGGCCAGAGACTGCGGCGCGTCGACGTCGACGCCTATCGCTTCTCGTGATCCCAGCGCAGCCTCGAGTTTTGCCAGGGCCCGACCCAAGGCCCCGTCTTCGGAACCAGGCACGGCGAGCAGCAGGCGGGCCGACGCGGCAACCGCGAACCCCTCGGCGGGCGTGAGTCGGCGGGGTCGGGCGAACTCGGGAGGCAAGAAGGCGCGCACCGAGGTTTCCGAGACTTCGATCTCCATCAGGGTGTCGGGGGTGTACGGCGGGACACCACAACACGCCGCCAGCTCGAGTTCGCGAATGAGCTCCTCCTCGTCCATGCTGAAGCGCCGGGCGACGTCGGCGATGGGCGCTTCACCCACCTGCGCCAGCCATCCGACCACGGCCAAGAGCCGGCGCAGGCGCTGACTCGTCTCTCGCCCGGGAACCGGACGGCCCTCCAGGGGATCCGCCGAGGGGACGATCGGCGGTGGCGGGGCCGCCGCACCCCGTTCCGGCGGGCCGTCGGCGGAACCGGCGGCGATCGCGGCCAGCCACGTCCTCATCTCGGCGCGGAACGCCAGCGGCTCGAGGATCTCGGCATGATCGAGGAGGCCCAGGATCCAGGATCGGAGGGCGGGGAACCCGGCGACGCGTAGGCACACGACGACCGATCCATCTTCGTGGCGGCTCTCCACCCTGTCGCTTCCCACCTCCTCGGCCACCCGCGGCCCTTCCATGGCGTCCACGCGGATCCGGGTGACGACATGGTCGTCCCCTTCGGCCCGCCAGGGCTCGTCGGGCAGGGACGCTTTGATGTCGATCCCCTCGGGCAGGACGGCGCCTCCCGGCGTGCCCAGGAGCACGGCGTCTTCAATGCGGTCGACGCGAAAGGTGCGCACCGCGTTCCGGTCGAGGTCCCAGGCCACGAGGTACCAGTGCCCGAAACGGAACCAGAGCCCGGCCGGAGCGACACGCCGCGGATGCTGGCGGTAGGCGAACGACGCCTCGGTGCGGGTGCGCACCGCTTCGAAGAGGTCGACGAGTGCCCGCGGCGTCTCCAGCGTGGCGATGGGGCGGACGTCTCCGAGACCGGTGGCGCCCAGCTTCAAGAGCGCATCTCGACCGCTAGGATCGTCGAGGTGCACGCCGGCAACGGCCAGGTGAAGTGCAACCTGTTCGTCTGGTTCGAGCGCCAGATCGGGCAGGTAGAACGCGTCGCGATCGATGCGGTAGCCGTACTGTTCGAGACCGGGCAGCCGTTGTGTCCGTACGGGGATGCCCTCGTCG
>Ga0302325_10035490_pt1 | contig 10185 bp, 10 predicted proteins | sample Palsa_T0_2_FD_201948 | JGI IMG/M metagenome (GOLD analysis project Ga0302325, IMG submission 201948) | Peat permafrost microbial communities from Stordalen Mire near Abisko, Sweden - Palsa_T0_2 | ecosystem: Environmental > Terrestrial > Soil > Palsa > Peat permafrost | place: Sweden: Abisko... | reverse complement strand
GGCTCAGTGCGAGCAGCTCGAGCGGCAGCACGACGTTCTGCAATACCGTGAGGTAGGGCAGGATATGGAAGGCCTGGAAGATAAAGCCGATACGTGCACGCCGCAGCCGCGTGCTCGCGTCATCATCAAGCGCGCTAAGCTCTGCGCCATCGAGCAGCACACGGCCGCTGTCGGGCCGATCCAGGCCGGCGATGATGTTCAGCAGCGTCGACTTGCCTGCACCGGACTCGCCCATGATGGCGATGAACTCCCCGGCCTGCAGCTGCAGCTCCAGTCCATCGAGCACCATTGCGCCCTCGACGCGGTAGCGCTTGCGCAGCGCTTGGATGCTCAGCACCGGCAAAATCGCAGAGTCTCGCGCGGTTTTAAGGCGCTAGTGCGGCGGGGCCGCCGCGCCGCTGTCATCGTCGCTGGGGGGCGGCTCCTCGGGCGCGGCCGAGCTATCGCCGTGGATCAAGTACTCGCGCCGCTGCAGCCAGACGTTGCGCACGAAGGCATATGGGTCATAGGCGCTGTCGAGGAGCTTGTCTTCATCGAGCAGCCCCACGCGTATATCAATGCCTTGCATCGCGCCGATCGTCCAGGGTATCCAGACCGGCCTGATATAGGCTGGCAGCGTCGAGTATTCGTCGGGCAGCAGACCAATTGCATCACGCACCGTCGAGGGCCCTAGAATCGGCAACATCAGATACGGGCCGCTGTGCACACCCCAGGTGCCCAGCGTCTGACCAAAATCAGTATGGTGCCGGTCCAGGCCCGCTTTGGAGGCCGGATCGAACAGCCCGCCTATGCCGATGGTCGTATTGATCACGAGCCTGGCCGTGTCGGTGCCGCCATCGCGCCATTTGCCCTCAAGGAAATCATTGATGATGGTCTTGGTATAGGCCAGATTGTCGAGAAAGTTGTGCACGCTCGTGCGTACCGCAGCGGGCGTGATCTTCACGTAACCGCGCGCCACGGGCCGCAGCAATAAATGATCAGCCTTGGTATTGAATGCGTAAATGCTGCGGTTGAAGCGCTCGAAGCGATCGCGCGGATCGGGCTTCTCCCCCTTCGGCAAGGAGGCGCAACCCGCCAGTGCCGCGCTCAGCCCCAGCATAGCGGCCAGCGCGGCTGCTCGGCGCCGTGCCGACGATCCTGGTGTCAGCATATAGGCAAAGCGGGATAGCCTAGCGACCGGCCGTCAGACCGCGGCGCGATTGTTGCTGTTCGCGCAGCCAGCCTCGAACCTCCTCGAGCTGTGCGCGAAATCGCGCGCGCTGTATCGCGCTCAGATTCGGCGCCGCCAGCGCGAGCTCGAGCTGCTGATTGGCCAGCGGCAGATTGCCGCCCGCCAGATCGTATTGTGCCATGTAGTAGTAGGCGTCACCGGGATCGCCCGCTGCGCTGGCCGCCACCGCCGTCAGACGGATCTGCGGCGGCGAGGGATCGACGTTGTTGAACAGATCCAGCAGAATCTCATGCGCCTGCTGCGGTCGACCCGCCTGCAGCAATGTCTCCGCATAGCGCACGGTCAGCGGGACGTTGCGCGGGAACAGTTCGCTCGAGCGTTGGAACAAGTCCAGAGCCGCATCGAGCTGGCCGGATGCGGCCAGGGCCTGGCCCAGCGCCGCATACAGCATCGTGAGCTGCGGATAGGTGGATCGCAGCTCACTGAGTGTTTGCGCGGCTTTTGCACCCTGGCCGTTTTGCATCTGCAACAGGGCCTCACCGTAGCGCTCCGCCGCAGTCAGCGGCCGGTTATTGCGCAAAGCGACATAATATTGGTCCGGTCTGGCTTCGGCCGGAGTCACGAGCACACGTACGCGCTCTTTCATGAAGGCGTAGCTGAGGGACTCGGGCTGCAGCGGGGCCCGGGGCAATTGCGCAGCATGCGTGCGCGCGGTCGCGACGCGTTCGGCGGTGACCGGGTGGTCCTGCAACAGCGCCGGGATCTGTCCCTCGGCCAGGCCCACCGAGCGCGACAGTTCCTCGAAGAATGAAGCCATCTCCAGCGGATCAAAGCCCGCGCCGGCCATCAAATGAATGCCGACCTCATCGGCCTCGACCTCCTGGGTGCGCGTGAAGTTGATGCTCTGCTGCATGGCGATGGCCTGGCTCATGGCGATCGCGCCCTCCATCCCCTGGCCGCCGGCTCCGCTGGCCGCGGCGATCAGCACGGCTGCCAGCAGACCTGCGAGCGACGCCAGCGACATGCGCGATTCAGCCTGCACCATGCGCGCCATGTGACGCTGCACCACGTGACCGGTCTCATGCGCCATGACGCTGGCGAGTTGCCCCTCATCGTTGGTCAGCAGGATCAGGCCGGTGTTGATGCAAACAAAGCCGCCGAAGGTCGCGAACGCATTGACTATGGGCTCGCGCAATGCGAGGTAAGTGAAGGTCTGATTCTCAACGCCCGACTGCGCCGCCAGCCGTGAGCCAAGCTGCTGCAGGTAATCCGTGACCTCGGGATCCTCCAGGATCATGTCCAGGTCGCGCAACTGGTTCATCTCCATGCGCCCGATCTGCATCTCGTCGAACTTGGTGACCATCGCGTACGCAGGGCCGCCCAGATCGGGCAGGCTGCTGCTCAGCGGAGTTGCGCTGCCGCTGCCTGAAAGCAGTGCATTGCCGTCGGCCGCCCAAACCCAGTTGGCCGTTAATGTCAGCAGGCAGCCTAGCAAGGCAGCGAGAGTGCGGCGCATAAGACCTTGAGTTTACAGCAATTGGAACTTCGACCGGGAATGCCGCGGCAAGGTTCCTGGCACGGTGCCCGACAATGCCTGTCATAGGGCCTCAGATGCGAAATCGGCGAGCCGCGAGCGCTCGCCGCGCACCAGGGTGATATGACCGGAATGTGGCCAGCCGTGAAAACGATTGACCACATAGGTGAGCCCGCAGGTGGTCTCGGTCAGATACGGCGTATCGATCTGAGCGATATTGCCGAGGCAGACCAATTTGCTGCCAGGCCCGGCGCGCGTGACCAGCGCCTTCATCTGCTTGGGCGTGAGATTCTGGGCCTCATCAAGAATGATGAAGCGGTTCAGGAAGGTGCGGCCACGCATGAAGTTGAGCGAGCGGATCTTGATGCGATTTCGCAGCAGATCATTGGTCGCGGCGCGGCCCCAGTTGCCACCTTCCTCGCTACGCGTGAGCACTTCCAGGTTGTCCATCAGCGCGCCCATCCAGGGCTCCATCTTTTCTTCTTCGGTACCCGGCAGAAAGCCGATGTCCTCACCCAGGGGCACCGTCACGCGCGTCATGACGATTTCGATGAAGCGATTGCGCTCCAGCGTTTGTGCTAGGCCGGCTGCCAGCGCCAGCAGTGTCTTGCCGCTGCCAGCAGGCCCGAGCAACGTGACGAAATCGATATCCGGATCCATGAGCAGGTTCAGCGCAAAGTTCTGCTCGCGATTGCGCGCGGTAATGCCCCAGACGCTGTGGCGCTCGCTGCGAAAATCCCGCGCCAGCTCGAGCGTGGCCGAGTCGCCCGTGATGCTGCGGATAATCGCCTCAATCCCCTGAGGGCTCGCCTCGTGCACGAACAAATTCGGCTTCCAGCTGGGCGCCGCCGGGCCGACCTGATACCAGGTGCGCTCGCCGTCTTTCCAGGAGCGCATGTCCTGGCCGTGCCGGTCCCAGAAATCAGCCGGCAGCTCCTCCACGCCCTTGTAGAGCACGTCGGCGTCTTCGATGGTCTTGTCGCTGTAGTAGTCCTCGGCATGCACGCCCAGAACGGCCGCCTTGATGCGCAGGTTGATGTCCTTGGATACCAGCGCGATGCGCGCCTGTGGCAACTGACGCTGCAACGACAGGGTCTGTCCGAGGATCAGGTTATCGGCCCCAGCGCCCGGTAGTCCTTCCGGTAGCCCCCCAGCGAGCTCGTGCGTCTGAAAAAACAGCCGCCCCGATGAAGGGCGCTTGCCATGGTTGCCGCTGTAGCCCGGGCTGATCGTCAGACCGGCATCGATCTGATCCTTGGTGACACCGCGCATCATGTCATCGAGAAACCGGCTGACCTGGCGCGCATTGCGTGAGGCCTCGGACAGACCCTTCTTGTTGGCGTCGAGCTCCTCGATCACGACCATCGGCAGGTAGATGTCGTGTTCTTCGAAGCGAAAGATAGCCGTCGGATCGTGCATCAGCACGTTGGTGTCGAGCACGTACAGGCGGCGCGTGGCCGTAACAGCCGTCACAGCGATTGCGCCGCTTCCAGTACTTCCCGCGCGTGGCCTTCGACCTTCACTCGCCGCCACTCACGACGCAGCGTGCCTTCGGCGTCGATCAGAAATGTACTGCGTTCGACCCCCAGCATCGTGCGACCGTATAGTTTCTTCTCACGGATCACGTCGAACAGCCGGCATGCCCGCTCTTCGGGGTGGGACAGCAGATCGAACGGCAAGCTGTGCTGTTCACGGAATCGATCATGCGATGCAATGCTGTCGCGCGAGACACCCAGCAGGGCCACCCCGGCGCGTTCGAACTGCGCCGCCAGAGCTGCGAACTGCTGGCTCTCGAGCGTGCAGCCCGGCGTATTATCGCGCGGATAAAAGTACAGCACGAGCTTGCGCCCGCGCAGATCCCTGAGGCGCACGTCGCGTGCGCCGGTCGCGGGCAGGGTGATATCGGGAACCTTGCGGCCAAGCGCGGCCCGCGTCGGCGCCGCTGAGCGCGCACTGGTACGCTTTTTTGTGCCCTTTTTTGTGGCCCTTTTTTTGGCCTTGTTTGCGCCCGGGGCGATCATGATTTGACGGGCTCCAGGATCGCATCGAGGTTGAGCGAATCGCAGAAGTCCATGAACTCTTCGCGCAGTTGCGCGACATGCAGTTTGCCCGGCACGCTGATGATCATCTGCACAGCAAACATAGGTGCCCCCGTGTGTGCCGCCGCATAGCCGCGCGTGGACACCTCGCTGATGTCGATCCCGCGGCTGGCAAAGAAGCCCGACAGACCGGCCACGATACCGGTCTGATCCAGGCTCACGATATCGATCGAATAGGGCAGCATGTCGGCGCGCATTCCCTTCGGCTCGGTGCGCTTCAGATGTACGCTCAGGCCGTCGGTTTCGGCCAGACGCGTGAGCTCGGACTCGATGCGCGCCAGCGCATGCCAGTTGCCGTTGACCAGCAGGAGCATGGCGAACTCGGCGCCCAATGCTGCCATGCGGCTCTCCGCGATACTGCCGCCACATTCGGTGATCACACGGGTCAGCTCGTGGACCATGCCGATGCGGTCGCTGCCGATGGCGGATACGGCCAGATGCTGCTTCATTGGATCTGTTGTCACGGTAAGGGATGGCAGTGTACCGGGACTGGTGCGGCTTGCGAACGCTTGCGGGCGCCGGTGAGCTCGCCCGCCCGCGCCTGACTTGCCTCGGGACATCTGCGGCCCGTAACATCGCGCGCCCGCGATGAGTTTGCGGCTTTGGATTAGAGGGTTATTTCTGCATGTTCTCTGGCAGCTTTGTCGCCATCGTTACACCGATGAATCCGGACGGCAGCATCGACTGGCCGGCCTGGGAGCGAGTGCTCACATTTCAATTGGCAGCGGGCACGAGCGGCGTCGTGGTCGGCGGTACGACCGGAGAGTCGGCGACGCTGTCGGATGAGGATCTGCTGGGCCTGCTCGAGCGGGCGCGGGTTCGCCTGCGCGGCCGGGCCGCCCTGATCGCCGGAGCCGGCACGAGCAGCACCGCGCAGACGGTCGCGCGCGCGCGATTGTTGTCGGCCGCTGGCGTCGACGCGTTGCTCGTGGTCACGCCGGCCTATAACAAGCCGACCCAGGAAGGACTGTACCGGCACTTCGAGGCGGTGGCCGCCGCATCGAGCGTGCCGGTGGTGCCCTATAACGTGCCCTCGCGCACCGCGGTCGATATGTTGCCGGCGACGGTTGCACGACTCGCGAAACTGCCGCGCATCGTTGCGGTCAAAGAGGCGGTGGCGTCGGTCGAGCGCGTGCGCGAGCTGGTGGCGCTGGTTCCGGAGCATTTCAGCGTCCTATCGGGTGATGATGCGAGCGCGCTGGCCGCGATGGCTCACGGCGCCAGGGGAGTGATATCAGTGACGGCGAATCTGGTGCCCAAGGCCATGGCGGAGGTCGTAGCGGCAGCACTCAAGGGGGATCGCGACGCGGCGCTGCGCCGCGACGAGCCGTTGCGTGCATTACACGAGGCTTTGTTCTGCGAGACCAACCCGATTCCAGTCAAATGGGCCATGGCGCAGCGCGGCCTCATTCAGGGTGGACTGCGCCTGCCGTTGACGGAACTTTCTGAACCGTTTCGTGCACGCGTTCGTGCAGCGCTCAACAGCGCTGATCCGCCGGAGGCCATGGCGCAGGCGAAATCGGCGTGAGGGTGCTGCGCGCGCTGTGCGCTGGCGTGGCTGCCGTCTGCATGCTCACGGGTTGCGCGCTGTTTCACCATCGCTCGCTCGCACTGGCTTGTAGCGAGCGCCCGTTCCAGGGCAACTCGGATCCTGGCGTTCCATTGGTCGTGCCTGAGGGCATGAGCCCGCCCGAAACGCGCAACAACATCAAGATCCCCGCGCTCAACGAGGCCGAAGCGCCGCGTCCGCGGGGCGAGCCTTGCCTGGCCATGCCGCCGAGTTTTGCCGGCGGCGAGGCTGAAGGGGTGCGCACGCGCGTGGTGCCGGCGAGCGCCGCGCCAACCCAGAAGCTGCCTCTGCCACCGCCGCAGTAGGCGTCACGCGCTTAGCGTTGATAGAATTCACCGGATGCTTCACCCCGCGCGCCGCTTCGCGTCTTCGTGCCGTCAGCTTGGTATACTTAACCTGAATAAGCACTTGTAATTAATTGAATATTATGGAGAGGTGGCCGAGCGGTCGAAGGCGCTGGACTGGAATTCCAGTAACATCTTCACGGGTGTTCGTGGGTTCGAATCCCACCCTCTCCGCCAATGGTCCACGGTGATCCGCGCCGGTTCCTTCGCGACGACTTACCGTGAACCCCGTCAGGCCCGGAAGGGAGCAGCGGTAACGGCTCGGTCGGGTGCCGAAGATTTAGGCTGGTGCGGATCACCTCCCGTCAGGCTTTGAATATCGCATGAGCTCCTACACCGCACTGGCGCGCAAATGGCGGCCGCATACTTTTGCCGAGATGAGCGGCCAGGAGCACGTGCTGCGCGCGCTCGCGCATGCGCTTGAGCGCAATCGCGTGCACCATGCTTTTTTATTCGCCGGTACCCGCGGTGTCGGCAAGACCACGGTGGCTCGCATCCTCGCGAAATGCCTGAATTGCGAGCGCGGCGTGAGCGCGACGCCATGCGGGCAGTGCGCCAGCTGCCGTGAGATCGATGCCGGCCGCAGCGTGGACCTGATTGAGGTCGATGCCGCCTCGCGCACGCGTGTCGACGACACGCGCGAGCTGCTCGACAACGTGCAATACGCACCCACTCGCAGTCGCTACAAGATTTATCTGATCGACGAAGTACACATGCTCTCGACGCATTCCTTCAATGCGCTGCTCAAGACGCTCGAGGAGCCACCGCCGCACGTGAAGTTCCTGCTCGCCACCACCGAGCCGCAGAAACTGCCGGTCACAGTGCTCTCGCGTTGTCTGCAGTTCAATCTCAAGCGTCTCTCGATGGCGTTGATCAGTGCGCGGCTGCAGCACATTGCGCGCGCCGAGCAGATTGAATTCGAGCCCGCCGCGCTGCAGCTCATCGCCTATGGCGCAGACGGCAGCCTGCGCGATGCGCTCTCGCTGCTCGATCAATTGCTCGCCTATGGAAACGGCAAGGCATTGGAGGCTGACGCGCGCGCGATGCTCGGTACCGTCGAGCGCGATCAGGTCGTGCAGCTCGCGCGCTTGCTGGCCGCCGGCCAGGCGCGTGCGCTGCTCGAGTATGCGCAGTCGCTCGAGGAGCGTGCGAGCGACTACGGGCAACTGCTCGAGCAGCTTGCAGCCTTGCTCGAGCGCGTGGCGCTCAAGCAGTTGATTGCAGATTACGACGGCGATGAATTGCATCCGCCCGAGCTGCTCGCCAGCCTGGCTGCGGCGATTTCTGCCGAGGATCTGCAGCTGTATTATCAGACTGCGATCCTGGGACGACGCGATCTGGCGCTCGCGCCCGATGCGCGCACGGGCTTTCGCATGACTCTGATCCGCATGCTGGCATTCCGGCCCTCACCCGCGTCCGGCGCCGAGCGCACGGCGCACGCGGCGGCTGTGACGGCGCCCAGCCGCGCCAGCGTGCCGAGTGTGCTGGAGGCGCCCAGCGAGGCGCCTGAGCCCAGTGCGCCAGGGCAAGCTCTCGCAGCGCCCGATGAATGGAGCAGCATGCTCGCGGCACTGGACCTGCAGGGTGCGCCACGCCAGCTGGCTGGCCATTGCATTCTGGTGGGTCGCGAAGGCTCCACCGTGCGCCTGGCCCTCGATGCTCGCGGCGCCGCCTTGCGCACCCGCGTGCTGGAGGAGAAGCTCGCTCAGGCATTGGGGCGCCTGCTCGGCGCACCGGTGCGACTGGAAATCGAGTTGCGTGAGGATCTTGCCGCTACACCGGCGCGCGCGCGCGAGCTCGCCGAGCTTGAGCGGCGAGCTCAGGCCCACGCCGCGTTTGAGAGCGATGCTGTAGTCGCCTCGATCAAGGAGCGCTTCGGCGCCAGCGTGCTGCCCGATACCGTACGTCCGATCGAACCCGAACCATGAGCCGCGCAGCGAGGTCGATACGATGGCCAACATGAACAACTTCATGAAGCAGGCGCAGACGCTGCAGGCGAACATGCAGCGAGCGCAGGCCGAAATTGCGCAACTCGAGGTCACCGGCGAAGCCGGCGGTGGCATGGTCAAGGTCGTCATGAGTGGACGGCACGAGGTCAAGCGCGTGCAGATTGACCCGGCGATCGGCGCTGAGGACCGCGAAATGCTCGAGGACCTGATCGCCGCCGCAATCAACGACGCCGTGCATCGGGTTGAGGGGGCCACGCAGGCGAAAATGGCGGCCGCGATGGGTGGGCTTTCACTGCCGCCGGGCGTGAAGCTGCCGTTCTGATGAGCCCGCAGCGCACTCCATGAAGCACTCCCCGGCGCTCGCGGCGCTGATCGAATCCCTGCGCGCGCTGCCTGGTGTGGGACCCAAGAGCGCTCAGCGTATGGCCTTTCACCTGTTGCAGAGCGATCGGCAGGCTGCCGGCACGCTCAGTCGTGCGCTTGATGCGGCGCTCGAGTTCGTGGGTCTGTGCCAGCGCTGCCGCATGCTGACCGAAGGCACGCTGTGCGTGATCTGCGCCAATCCGCAGCGCGACGCCTCGCTGGTCTGCGTGGTCGAGTCCCCGGCTGACGTCGTGGCGATCGAGCAATCCGGAGGCTATCGCGGCCATTACTTCGTGCTCATGGGACACCTCTCGCCGCTCGACGGCATCGGGCCCGAGCAGCTCGGCGCACGCGAATTTGAAGCCTTGCTCGACGCCGATCGGGTGCGCGAAGTAATCCTGGCTACCAATCCGACCGTAGAAGGGGAGGCCACGGCCCATTTTCTGTCCGAGCTCGTGCGTGCCCGCGGCGTCGCCGCAAGCCGTATTGCGCACGGTGTTCCGGTCGGCGGCGAACTCGAGTACGTCGATGGCGGCACACTCGCGCACGCCATGGCGGGGCGGCACGCCCTATCCTGAAGGCTGCCTGAGCCGTTCCCAGAGACGGCGCAGCCGCCGGTAGCTTTCATAGCGGCGCGCGCTCAGCGCGCCGCCCACGCCAGCGCGCACGGCGCAGCCAGGCTCGCGCAGATGCCGGCAGTCGCCAAAGCGGCAGTGCACGCTCAAGGCAGCAATGTCCGTGAAGCCGAGGTCCGCGTCGTCGAGCCGATCGATCGCGGGCGCGAAATCGCGAACCCCCGGAGAGTCGATGAGGGCGCCGCCTTCCGGCAACGCATAAAGCCAGGACGCGCTGGTCGTGTGGCGGCCCGCCTGATCGCGCATCAGCGTGCCAATTACCGCTTCGCTGTCGGGCACGAGCGCGCGCAGCAGCGAGGACTTGCCCACGCCCGACTGCCCGACCATCGCTGCGGTCTGCTCATGCAATAGCGCGCGCAGCTCGTGCAAGCCGCTGGCCTCTTGCGCCGAGACTCGCAGCGGCTCGAGTCCCAACGCCGCATAATCGCGCAGCTCCGCCGCGGTGATCGCATCGATGCCCAGCTCACATTTATTCAGCACCACGCGGGCACCTATGCCCGCGCACTGCGCTGCTGCGAGG
>Ga0302325_10035485_pt1 | contig 10186 bp, 6 predicted proteins | sample Palsa_T0_2_FD_201948 | JGI IMG/M metagenome (GOLD analysis project Ga0302325, IMG submission 201948) | Peat permafrost microbial communities from Stordalen Mire near Abisko, Sweden - Palsa_T0_2 | ecosystem: Environmental > Terrestrial > Soil > Palsa > Peat permafrost | place: Sweden: Abisko... | reverse complement strand
CCTTAGACTTCGAGACGTGACTGAGATGCTGGCTGACGGGGTCGCGGGGTTGATGGCTCTGTTTGACCCGCACCGGGTCGCTGACCCTTACCCCACCTACGCGTGGCTGCGCGCGGCCCGGCCGGTCTGGCGTCCGGTCGAGCGCGTGTACGTGCTGAGCCGCCATGAAGACTGCGCTGCGGTGCTGCGAGACCCCAGGTTCGGGCGCGCGGAAGGGGGACGCGCGGGACTGCGCCGTCTTGCCCAGGAGGCCAGGCTGGCCGCGGAACGCCCGGCCGTGCGCTCGTTCCTCGCGCTGAACCCCCCGGACCACACCCGCCTGCGCCGGCTGGTCTCGCGCGCCTTCACCCCCGCGCGGGTGAGAGACCTCGGCCCTCGAATCGAGGCGATCGCGGCCGGGCTGATCGAGACGGCGAGCGCGCCCGGCGGACCGGTGGACCTGATCGAGGCGCTGGCCTCGCCGCTGCCCGTGACCGTGATCAGCGAGTTGCTCGGCGTGCCGTCGGCGGATTACGACCGGCTCGTCGCCTGGTCCGATGCCCTGGCGCGCGGCCTCGACCCCGGGTTCCTCATCTCGGCCGACGACCGGGAGCGGGAGCAGACGGCCCGAGCCGAGTTCGGCGCCTACCTGGCCGAGCTGATCGCGGAGCGCCGGCGCTCGCCCGGCCACGATCTCGTGTCCGCGCTGGCGGGCGTGACCGACGGCGGCGACGTGCTCAGCGAGGAAGAGCTGATCGCCACCTGCATCCTGCTGCTGGTCGCCGGGCACGAGACCACGACCAGCCTCATGGGGTCCGCCGTGCTCGGGCTGATTCAGCACCCCGACCAGCTCGCCCGGCTGCGGGCCGAGCCCGAGCTCATGGCGGGCGCGGTCGAGGAGTTCCTCCGCTACGACCCGCCCGTCCAGCTGACCGCGCGCGTCGCGCTGACCGACGCGAGCGTCGGCCCGGTGCCGGTACCGGCCGGCGCCGCCGCCCTGATGCTCGTCGGCGCGGCCAACCGGGACCCCGGCCTGTGCGCCGACCCGGAGCGCCTCGACATCACCCGGCCGCCCACCCATCATGTGTCGTTCGGACAGGGCATCCACTTCTGCCTCGGCGCGCCGCTCGCCCGCCTGGAGACCCAGATCGTCCTCCGCCTGCTGCTGGAGCGGCCGGACGATCTTCGCCTGGCCGGCCAGCCCGCCTGGAAGGAGAACACCGTCCTGCGCGGCCTCCGCTACCTCCCAGTCACCGTTGGCCGGGGGACTCAGCCGGCGTAGAGCTGGTCTAGGTCCACCAGGTAAATATCAGCGTCGGCATCCTGGCCTGATCGGAGTTCGGGGCTGAACCCGGCGCCGGAGTAGCAGTGGAGGCGTGTGCCACGGGTGTCGAAGCCCTTGACCGCGAGCAGGTCCCTGGCGCGGCGCAGGCGCTCGACGTGCTGGAGGTCCATGACTCGCTCCCACTTCGCCTCGCCGAGGGAGAGCACTCGGCGCGGATGTCCATGCTCGGCGGGCGCCAGTACCGCGACGTCAATCTCTATCTGGGCGCGGTTGGCTGGGTCCGTGACAACGCCCGAGCCCACCTCGCCAGGCGGGCCGCCGAACACGTCGGGATTGGCTCTGATCGCGTAGTCGCGGCACAGCGCCTCGAAGTGCGGTCCGACTACCTGGGAGAGAAATCGGCCCTCGGAACCCTGCCAGACCACCGGGCCGTCCCCTAGCTCAAGCCGGGCCCAGTCACGGCTCATGATCGATTGGTAGAAGGTGACCAGTGGCTCGACGATTCGATACGTCGATCTTCCCGATCTGAACAAGTCGGGTTGCTTGACGAGCAGTCGGCAGTCCTCGAGAACGCGGAGCGGGTGCGCTATCTCATTGGACTTCCGGCCGACATAGCTGGCGATTCCGCCAGAGGTGGCGTTCCCTTCCGCGACGGCGGCGAGCACGGATTGGTACAGCGACGGATCGCGGATCTCGGTCTCCTCGGCGAGGAGGTACCTGGCCTCCCGGAAGAGCGGGGTCTGCGGGTTCAGTACCGTCCTGATCACCCACGGGTCGAAGTCGGCGAGATCCCCCGGGGTGTCCTCCCGCAGGAGTTCACGCCGGTAGGCAGGGGTCCCGCCGACCACCGAGTGCAGGAGTACCGCCAGCTTCGGGTCGGAGACTTCCCAGAAGCGGGCGGCGTCCCGGTAGCCGAAGGGATGGACGATCAGCTCTAGCCCGGCGCGGCCCCGCAACGGCGCGTGACCGGCAAGCAGACCGCCCATGACGGACATGGCCGAGCCGCAGAGCAGCAGTCGCACCCGGCTGTTTCGCCCGCTTCCCCCGGGGCCCAGCTCCCGCTGGATGATCGACGGGAGCGAAGGGGAAGCGCTGACCAGAAAAGGAAACTCATCGATCACCACGGGGACGGGGCGGTCCTTAGACAGCCCGAACAGGAACTGGATTGCGTCAATCCAATCCCGCAGCGGGGGGACGGGTGACCCGGTGAAGCGGATCAGCTCATCCGTGAACAGCCGCAGTGAAACCGCTTCCGTCAACTGCAGGGCCGGGAAGTAGATGCCACCCAGAGCCTCCGCGAGCGCCTGCAGGAGATAGCTCTTGCCCTGACGGCGTCGTCCGCTCACCACGCCGAGGGTCGCACCGACCCGAGCATCGGCGGCGAAAGACACCAGCCCCCGCCACTCGGCATCCCGGTCGAACAGGTGACTCGGCTTGGGGACCTCAGGTCCCGTCACGGCGCTCATAGCCGAAGTATAGTTGACCGAAGTATGGTTCGCCGAAGTACAGTTCAGCGAACCATAGTTGACCGAACTACGCTTTGGCGGATGCCCTGTCGAGGGCGGTGACCTCGTCGGCGGTGAGCTTCAGGGTGGTGGCCGCGAGCAGCGGGCCGAGCTGGTCCACGGTGCGGGCGCTCGCGAGCGGCGCGACGACCCCGGGCCGGGCGAGCAGCCAGGCAATCGCGACGGACGCGACCTCGACGCCGTGCGCGGCCGCGGTGTCGTCCAGCACGGCGAGTACCGCCAGGCCCGTTGGCGTCAGGTAGCGGGCCGCCGCCGACCGCCGCGCGGCCCCGGCGTTGTCGGCGGTGGTCCGGTACTTCCCGGTCAGGAAGCCGCTCGCGAGCGCTGAGTACGGCAGGACGCCGAGGCCGAACTCGGCCACGATAGGCGCGAACTCGCTCTCGTAGGGCTCGCGCGCCACCAGGTTGTACTCCGGCTGGAAGGCGACCGGCAGCGGCCACCCTGCGGCCTGGCCGACCGCGAGCCACTCGCGGAGCCGGGGCGCGGTGTAGTTCGAGAGCCCGACGTGCCGGATCTTCCCCGCGACCTGCAGCTGGCGGAAGGCCCCGGCCGACTCCTCGACCGGGACGTCGGGGTCGTCGTAGTGGGCGTAGTACAGATCGATGTAGTCGGTCTGCAGCCGGCCGAGCGAGGCGTCGGCCCCGCCGGCGATGCTCTTCGCGGACAGGCCGCGGAACTGCGGGTGCCTGCTGACCTTGGTCGCGATGACGACCGAGTCCCGGTTCCCCCGGGCCTTGGTCCACTCGCCGATGATCGTCTCCGACTCCCCGCCGGTGTGCCCGGGCACCCACGCCGAGTAGGAGTCGGCGGTGTCGACGAAGTTGCCGCCGCCGACGGCGTACCGGTCGAGCACCGCGAAGGACGTTTCCTTGTCGGAGGTCCAGCCAAAGGTGTTGCCGCCAAGCCCGAGTGGGAACACGACCAGGTCAGATTTACCGATAACAGCCATGATCATGATCCTAAGTGGGATCAGACCGCTTCCTCGGCCGGCGTGCGGCCGGGCGACGCGGACGCGGCGGCGGCCTCGGCGCCGTCGGGACGGTGGAAGTCCTTCCGGCGGATCAGCACCACGGCACACACCGCGCCGACCAGGGCGACGCCCGCGGTGACGTAAAGCAGCTCGTTCAGCGCGGCGGCGAAGCTCGACCGCAGAGCCCCGCCGACAATCCCGCGGTCGGCGGCCGGCACCGACGCGATCGCCTGGCCGACCGAGCCCTGGCGGATCGCGGTGACCATCCGCCCGGCCGACCCGGCCAGCGACGGCGGCAGCGCGCTGGTCAGGTGGCTCTGAATCGCGGAGGTGAAGATCGAGCCGAGGGCGGCGATGCCGGTGGCGATGCCGACCTGACGGAAGGTGGTGTTGACGCCCGAGGCCATCCCTGCCTTCTGCGGCGGGACGACGCCGATGGCGGTGGACGCGAGCGGCGGGTTGACCAGGCCGCCGCCGAATCCGGCGACGATGAAGCCGGGCACCAGGTGCGTCCAGGAGGAGCCGCCGGTCAGCCCGGTCATCACGATGAGGCCGATGCCGACCAGCAGCAGCCCGGGCCCGATCAGCCAGCGGGTCGGGATCCGCTCGCTCAGCCGTCCGGCGATCACCGAGGTGACCAGCTGCGCGAGGCTGAGGATGGCGAGCCGAAGCCCGGCCGCCAGCGCCGAGTAGCCGAGCACGTCCTGGAGGTAGATCACGAAGTAGAGCAGGATCGCGTACAGCGACCCGTTCATCGCGAACGCGGCGATGGCGCCGCCGCTGAACGTGGGGACGCGCAGCAGCGACAGGTCGAACATCGGGTTCGCCACCCGGCTCTCCGTCAGCACGAACGCGCCCAGCAGCACCACGCCGCCGGCCAGGCAGCCGATCACCCCTGCGTTGGACCAGGTGCTCTCCCCGGCCCTGATCAGCCCGTAGACCAGGCTGATGAGACCACCGGTGAGCAACACGAAACCAGCCCAGTCGAGCCGCCCGGGGGTCGGGGAACGGGACTCCTCGATCCGCCAGACCGTCACCGCCAGCGCGAACACGCCGATCGGCACGTTGACGAGGAAGATGCCGCGCCAGTCCCACTCGGTGGTGATGATCCCGCCGAGGACCGGGCCGAGCGCGGTGGCGATGCCGACGACCCCGCCCCACACGCCGAAGGCGACGCCGCGCTCGCGGCCGCGGAAGCTGTGCCCGAGGAGCGCCAGCGAGGTCGCGAACATCATCGCGCCGCCGATCCCCTGGCCGCTGCGCGACAGGATCAGCATGAGCGGGTTGACGGCGACGCCGCACAGCAGCGAGCCGAGCGTGAAGATGGTCAGCCCGATTGCGAACAACCGCTTACGGCCGTACCGGTCGGCCAGCGACCCCGAGGTCAGCAGCAGCGCGGCCAGCGTTAGCGCGTAGGCGTCAAGCGTCCACTGCACATCGCTGAAGCTAGCGTGCAGCCCGGACTGGATCGCCGGCTGCGCCACGATGACGATCGTCACGTCGAGCAGCAGCATGAACATCCCGGCGCAGACCGCGATGAGGGTCCACCACTTCTTTTCCACTGGACTACGTCCCTTCCCTTGGTTGGTGGTTCACCGTCTATTCTGGGCTAGACGCCGAAGTTGACCCGGATTCAGCGGCTATCGAGCCGGATCTCGACATTGGGAGCCTTGTATCCGTGAAAACCAATCAGCTCGACGAGGTCGACCGCCAGCTTGTCCACGCGCTCATGGTGGCCCCGCGGGCCTCGTTTCGCCAACTCGCCGGGGTGCTCGAGGTCTCCGACCAGACCGTCGCGCGCCGGTACCGCCGGCTGGCGGAAACCGCCGGACTGCGCGTGTTCGGCCTCATCGACGGTCCCCGGGCCGGCTGGGTGGACTGGCTCGTCCGGCTGCATACCGCCCCCGGCAGCGCGCAGCGGATCGCCGACAGCCTGGCGCAGCGTCCGGATACCCGGTGGGTGCGGCTGTTCTCAGGCGGCGCGGAGATGGTCTTCTCGCTCCAGGCGCGCAGCCCCGAGCAGCGCAACACGCTGTTCCTGCGCGGCCTGCCCGGCAGCCGTCACGTCACGGCCATCACCGCGCAGTCGGTCCTGCACGTGTTCACCCCGGTCGCCTACGTCGGCTACGCCAACGCCCTGTCGGCCGCGCAGCTGGCCGCGCTGCGCCAGACGGAGCCGGACCCCCAGCCGGCGGAGCCGGAGTTGACCGAGCCGATGTCGGCCCCTGGCGCCGGCGACGCCCGGATCCCGGCCAGCACCACGATCCTGCGCGCCGAGGATGACCTGCTCATCGACGAACTGGCGGTTGACGGCCGGGCAGCGGTGGCCGACCTGGCCAGCGCGACCCACTGGCACGAGTCCACCGTGCGGCGGCGGATCGAGGAACTGCGCCAGGCCGGACTGCTCTACTTCGACCTCGACCTCGACGAAACGGTGATCGGCGTCAACGCCACCGTGATGCTCTGGCTCAAGGTCGAGCCCGCCTCCCTCGACGCCGCCGGGCGCGCGGTCGCGGCCCATCCCGAGGTCCCCTTCGCCGCCGCCACCACCGGTCCCACCAACCTGACCGTCAGCGCGGTCTTCCGCGACAACCGCCACCTGTACCGCTACCTGACGACCCGGCTGCCCGACCTGCCCGGCCTCCAGTCGGTCGAGACCACGCCGATGATCCGCACGGTCAAGCGGGTGGGCCGGTGGGACGCCACGGAGTGACGCCAGCGCTCACGGTGACAGGTTGCTGGCGATAAAGAGGTAACCGCCGAGCACGATGGCGGACGCCGCGATCTGGGCGATGAAGCGGCCGCTGTGCAGCTGGCCTGCGTGCACCGCCAGCAGCATCGGGTAAGCGCCGATGAGGCCCACCACGACGCTGAGCAGGCGGCTGATCATCCAGGGGGGTGTGGTGCCGATCGCCAGGTTGGGACCCTGTTCGGCCGGGTTGATCGGCGCGGTCCTGGCCATCCGCAGCGCGGCGGCGGAGACGCCGGGGCCCGCCACCAGGCCGAGCAGCGGCCAGAGCCAGCCGTGCAGCACGCCCGTCGCCACCAGCAGCGTGAGCGCCAGGGCGAGCCAGGCCGCGGACAGCAGCGCCGGCAGCACGGCGCGGGCCCGGAGCGCCGAGCGCTGGTCGACGCCGAGCATCCGCCGCAGCGTCTGGTCGTTGGTATCACGGCGGCTGGTGGCGGTGCCGTGCAGGCCAGCCACGATGCCCCCGGCCAGCAGTGCCCCGGCGATGGTCCACCCGTGCGGCTTGCCGGTGATGGCGGCGCCGGCCAGCGCGGGCACCAGCGTGCTGGCCGCGAGGACGATCAGCAGCGCCGGGCGGCGTCCCAGCCGTCGCCAGTCGGCCCAGGCCAGCACCAGCGCGGGCGGGAACGCGGGCCACGCCCGCGATGGGAGCAGCCGGCCGCGCCAGTGGTTGTCCTCGGCCAGCCAGGTCAGCAGGGGCACGTTCAGGAACGCGGCCGCCATCAGCGCCCGGCCCGCCCTGGCTGAGTCGGTCCGCAGCACGTCGGCCGGGAAGCGCCGCAGCGACAGCCAGACCAGCGCGCCGGCCACGACGGCAAGGACGACCGACGCGGCCGCGAGCACGCTGAGCGTTCCGGTGGACGTCCGGCCGAAGCCGGCCGTAATCGCGTGTGCGAGCGCGGTCCACCGTTCCCCGGCCACCGCGCCGACCACCGCGATCGCGGCGACGGCCGCGCAGCAGGCGCGCAACCGGGTGCGCCAGCGCTCACGCGGCTGGGCGAGCGCGCCCGCGAACACGATCGCGAGGAAGAGGCCCGCGCCGCTGACGGCGGAGAGGGCAACCCAGGCCACGGGCAGCGGCCGGGACCCATGGTGCAGGTACGGTCCCGCCATCGCCAGCGCGAGCACCCCGGCCAGGACGCCGGCCAGCGCGCCGAGCCCGGCGACGGTCGCCGCCGGCCGGCGCAGCAGGCCGCGCCGGTCGAGCGGCGAGAGCAGCAGCCAGTCGGAATCGGCCGGGGAGAGTGCGAGCGGGCCGAACGCCTGCGCCAGCATCAGCAGTCCGGCCGTGATCCCGATGACCAGCGCCGCGCCCGCCACCGCCTGGCTCGCGGCCTGGCTGGCGGCCTGGCCCGCCGCCTGCGCCGCGGCCCGGCCCGCCGCCCCGCCCAGCCGGCTGAGCGGGGCGGTGAGCACGTCAGACAGGTAGATCAGCCCGATCACGATGGCGAAGCCGATCGCGTACAGATCAACCCAGGACCGGCGCCGGCGGCCGCGCACGAACGACCGGATCGCCCTGACACTGACCGGGGTATCGGCCGTCCCGGTCTCGTCCACCACCAGGAGAGCGTCGGCCTGCTCGGCGGTCACCGGCATCACCCCGTCACGCGCGCGGGCGGGCATGCTTAGGCCCGCGCGCCGTCGGTGCCTCGGGGAGCGCGACAGAGTCCGCAGCGCCCGTGGCATCAGGATCGTCCGCGGCATCAGGATCGCTGCTGGCATCGGGACGACTCGTGCCGTCAGCCTCGTCCGTGGCGTCAGCGTCGCCAATGCTGTCCGCGTCGTCCGTGGCATCCGAGACGATCGTGCCCTCGGACAGCCGCACCCCGCGCGCGCCCGCCGCCATGGCGAAGTCGTGATCGTGCGTTGCCATGACGACGGTCCCGCCGTTCCCCGCGTACCCGTCGCGCAGCAGCGCGGCGAGCTCAAGCCGGAAGTCGGCGTCGAGGCTCTGCTCCGGCTCGTCCAGCAGCAGCAGCCTGCTCGGCCGGGCCAGCGCCGCCGCCAGCGAGAGCCGCTGCCGCTGGCCGGAGGACAGGTCGAGCGGGCTGGCGTCGGCCCGCGCGGACAGCCCGAAAAGCTCGATGAGCTCATCGGCCGGCAGGCACCAGCCGCGCGGCGGCTGATGGGTGAGCCGGATGAGCTCCAGGTGCTCCCGGACCGTCAGCCCCGGGTACCAGGTCGGCTGGTCGGCCACCATCGCGACCGCGCGCCAGAAGGCCGGGTCGTCGCGCGGTGCCGCGCCGAGCACCGACACGCTTCCGGCGGCGGGGCGGCGCAGGCCGGCCAGGCAGGTCAGCAGGGTCGACTTGCCGACGCCGTTGACCCCGGTCACCGCGACGATCTCGCCTGCCGTCACGGTCAGCTCGACGTCGGCCAGCACCACGACGCTGCCGTAGGCGACGCGCAGGTCGCGCACCGCCACCACCGCCGAAGGACCACTCATGGAGGCCACGCTATCGCGGCCCCGCGCCGGACTGATCCCTATGCTCCGGCGGTGTCCGCGAACGGCGGGTCGGCCAGCGCGGCCGTGTCCGCGAGGGCGTCGGTCGCGGTTGGCACGGTCGTTTCGGCCGGCCCGACGTCGGCGACCCGTTGCCCGGCGGCCTCTCGCCCGGCGGCCTCTCGCCCGGCGGCCTCTCGCCCAGCGACCTGTTGCCCGGCGACCGCTCCGCCGGCGAGCGCCTCGCCGTCGGCCGCCGGGCGATCGTTGAGCGCGCGCCAGCCGATCGTCACGGTGAGCAGCAGCGCCAGCCCGGACAGGCTGAAGCCGTCCCGCGCGCCGAAAGTCTGACTTATATAACCGGCGAACGGGCTGGTGGCCGGTTCGGTGCCGGGCAGCGCCATCGTCCACAGGCCCATCACCCGGCCGCGCATCGACGGATCGGAGGCCAACTGGACCAGCGTGTTGGCCTGGGCGATGAACCAGATCGACAAGCATCCGGTCACCGCCAACCCCACCATCACCAGCCACAGCGCGGGTGCGGCGGCCGTGCCCAAGACGGCGGCCGCGGTCGCCAGGGCCAGCACCCCGACGGACCGGCCGGTCGGGCGGCCAGAGCCCGCCGACGCGAGCACCGCACCGGGCAGCGCGCCGAGGCCGAACACCGCCATCATCAGGCCGTATCCGCCGCCGCCGAGATGGAACACGCGCGTGGCCAGCAGCGGCAGGGTCACGCCCATGTTGAACAGCAGCCCGGAGGAGGCGGCGAGGAACAGGCTCACTCGGATGGGCCGGTTCCGCCACGCGTACCGCAGGCCCGCGCGCAGTTGCCCGGGCGGCGCCTTAGGAGCCGCGGGTGCGGCCGGTGCCCCGTCAGCCGACACCGTGGCAGCATGGCGCGGTCGATGCCTGAGCAGAACGAAAAGTGGTTGCAAGTAAGACGCCGCGTTGAGCGCGCAGCAGGCGGCGACGCCGACGGTGGCGAGCAGCGCCCCGCCGACCCCGGGCCCGACCACGCGCGAGATGTTCAGCACGACCTCGTAGAGGCTGACCGCGCTCGCCAGCCGCTGGGTGCCGACCAGGTCGACCACGTAGACCTGCCGCGCGGTGCCGTCGGGCGCGTTGACGCAGCCGGTGACGCCCGCGATGACGAAGAGCATCCACAGCGTGATGACGTTGGTCGCGATGAGCACCGCAGTCAGGCCCGCCAGCAGCAACAGTAGGGTCTGGGTCA
>Ga0302325_10035483_pt1 | contig 10187 bp, 10 predicted proteins | sample Palsa_T0_2_FD_201948 | JGI IMG/M metagenome (GOLD analysis project Ga0302325, IMG submission 201948) | Peat permafrost microbial communities from Stordalen Mire near Abisko, Sweden - Palsa_T0_2 | ecosystem: Environmental > Terrestrial > Soil > Palsa > Peat permafrost | place: Sweden: Abisko... | reverse complement strand
CTGGAGGATCCATCCAATGGCGGCTTGAACCACTCGTGGGCTTGTCCGTTTTGCAAATCGTGCGCCTGCCACAGCTCGTCATAGATGCCATCAATCAAGTCGTAGTTCTTTGCCTCTTCCAACGTGACCCACGCGAAATCGTCGCACTCGGCTTTCTGCAGCTTAATGGATCCCGAGGCGAAACCCGCCAAACACGAAATAACCAGCGATGGGGCCCCGTCCTTATGCACGGTTGCCAAACTGGTAACGTAGGTAATATTTCTGATGCTTATCCCAGCCTCTTCGAGCACTTCACGGCGCAACGCCGTCTCCAGCACGTTGTACCAGTACTCCTCGCTTTGCCGCGGTCTGTTTATGAAATCTTCCATCTCAAGATGTCCCCCTGGTACCGTCCAGCGCCCCGGAAAACGCTTCTTCTTTGCTGAACGTTTGAGGATCAGGTACTTTGACTTCTTCGCAACGATTGCCGTAATAACGACTTCAAATTTCTTAGCCATAATTCGCGATCTCCATTCTCTGGCGGAGAGGGTGGGATTCGAACCCACGGAAGCCTTGCGACCTCACCGCATTTCGAGTGCGGCGCACTAGTCCACTATGCGACCTCTCCTTATAAATTCATTCCGCTTATGTTTCCATGGATGCGGCTGAATATGAGAATTTTGAACGTAATCCGGCCTCAATCTGAACCAACTTAAGTTATCACACAAAATCGCTCAAGCTCAAGCGCCCACCCAGTCGCAGACACGCCGAACAAAGACAAAGACCCCTCTAAGGGGGTCCTCGTTCTGGTGCGCTTGGGAGGACTCGAACCTCCGGCCCTCAGCACCGCAAGCTGATGCTCTATCCACTGAGCTACAAGCGCCTACAGATCACGACACCGCACGACTTTAGCATAATTTCGCCGGGAAATAAAGATTAGAACCGAAGCAGTTTGGTCAGTCTTTCAACTACATCGGGATCACGGTCAACCCGGGGCAAATGGAGCTCCAGGTGGCCAATAATCGTGTCAAAATCGCCATCTCCGAATAATATGCCCATCGGCGGACTGAACCGCTTCGTCGGAATCAAGTCAATCGTGTGCCAATCTTCGTCGGTTATGACGCCGAACGACCTGAACTCAGTGAACGGATACTCCTTGCCATCCACGATTATCCCCTTTGGCGTCAGCTCGTAAGTTAGCGTGCGCGGCGGCCGTCTAGCGTAAACCACAATTGCCACTCCCATGACCACCAGCGCCGCAATCTCGAGCCAATACTGCAGGAGCGCCGCGATGACGCTGAGGATAACAACTCCTGCCACCAGCCCGGTATACCAGCCAACACCCTTATTGTGCTGTACGTACTCGGATGCTTGCCAGTCAAACGCTACCTCATTCGCCCGAAGCTCCTCATCATTAACTCCTGCCTCCTCGTCAGTCGGCTCCTCGGCAACATCGACGGTTGTGGCCACAGTCGCCTCGGCGGGCCGGTCAGAAGCCATCACACTATCTGCCTCCTGCGGCTGCTCTGGAGCGCCCGCGTTGGCTTGTACTTCCCCCTGTTGGACCGGTGCCTCGTCGGCCATAATTTCACCCTCTATTGCCACGCATTATGAGCCAAACCAGCCATGAAGTACAATATGCCACCAGGGAGGGGTCGCATAGCGGCCGAGTGCACCGGTCTTGAAAACCGGAGAGCCTGCAAGGGTTCCGTGGGTTCGAATCCCACCCCCTCCGCCATTTAGGTATGAAATCAAAACTCACCCCCATATACGCGGTCACCTCCATCTCCAGCCTTGCCGGCTCTCTGGTCGGCATTTTCATACCGATCTTCCTGCTATCGCTCGGTTACGGCCTGCGCCAGATCATGCTGTACTGCTTGATCCGCTCCGCGGCCATTTTGGCTTTCGCCCTACTGCCCGGTCTCTCGCGGAAGCGGGTGACGCTAAAGGCGCTCATGATCGCCCAAGCGCCCGTTCAGATCCTCATCCTCGTAGTGCTGGCCACCTTAAAGACGACGCACGCCCCCATCTATTACCTGGCGTTACTCCAAGGCTTGCAGGCCAGTCTCTATTACATCCCCCTCCACGTTTTCTTCACAAAAGCCGCCGACCAGAAATCAATGGGGCGCAACGTTGGCGTGTTTTTGAGCCTGCCCGGACTCTTCGGCATTGGCGCTCCACTGCTATCCGGTCTCATTGCCGCCCGCTGGGGGTTTGCGCCCCTTTTCTACATCTCCGCGGCCATGGTGGCCATCTCACTCGTGCCGCTCTCCCAGATACAGTCGTACCACGAACCAATGACATTCAGCCTGGGACGCCTCAAACATCTCTACGATCGCTACCGCACCTACTTTTGGCTTGAGATCATCGAGAACATACAGGAGGAAATGGACCTAGTCATCTGGCCTTTGGCCGTTTACCTCTTTGCCAGAAGCACTATCCAGGTCGGCTATATCGCAACACTCATCGGTGCCGGCTCCGCCGTGTTCACCTATCTGATCGGCCGCCGGTCAGATCGGCGGGCCAAGCTGCCGATGTTAAGACTCGGTGCCCTGCTCATGCTCGGCCTATGGCTGTGGCGCGAACTGCCCCTGAATTCGGGCTCAATCGTGGCCATTTCGGCCATAGTTAGTTTTGCCACCGTCCTTATCATCGTTCCATTCAGCACCATCATCTACGGCCTCGCCAGTCAAAATAAAGCCCGCGAATTCATTATTTTCCGCGAGGTCCCGGTATTTTTGGCCCGCGCCATCGTCTACACCATCGGTTTTGTTATCGCCACCTACATTCACAACTTGTTTTGGATACCCATCGTGGCCTACGCGCTTTTCGCGGTCATGCCACCGGTCATGGGTGCCCAATCCAACCCCGCCACGGAAACAAAATAAAGAGGCCAGTCGGCCTCTTTATCGGTCAATTATGCCTGGCGGAGAGGGAGAGATTCGAACTCTCGCGAGGGATTACTCCCCCCTACAGGTTTAGCAAACCCGCCCCTTCAGCCACTTGGGTACCTCTCCGTAGCTGAACGAAGATACTATAAAGGCTTCGCCCGGATTACTCAACAGTCCGGCCGCTCAATGCCCAAAAAGTGCAGTTGGGCAATGAGATACGCTTTCGCTCGGAGGTAACTATGGCTTGCCATTCATCTGAACGTTTGACTATAATGGAAGAAATCACTTGAGTGACTAACGTGGAGATTTATCCAGATGCCGGGCAAGAAATCCGCACCTAACGATCAAGACAACGTATTGCAAGACGATTTCCTCGATGCACCTGTCGAGGGCGACGAAGACTGGATGGCGGAAGCCGAAGGGCAGCTAGCAGTCGACGTGTACCAAACGAAAGAAAATGTCGTCATTAAAGCTCCGATTGCCGGAGTTACTCCGGACAAAATCGATATCGAAGTAGCCGAGGACGTCGTCACCATACGTGGCGAACGTGTTGAGGAGAAAGAAGTCGACCGCGAGCACTACTACGTCCAAGAATGCTACTGGGGATCGTTCTCCCGTTCAGTCATCCTTCCGACTTCGACTATCGCAGAGAAGGCCGCAGCCAGCCTTAAAGACGGCGTCCTGACTGTCACCATCCCGAAGGTCGCCCAAGACAAGGTCAAGAAGATCAAGGTTAAGCCCGTATAATAGTTAGTACTCAACCAATAGCGACCTCGCGAGGGGTCGTTTTTTGGTTTCCCTTAAGACGCCCAACGATGACACGTGCAGCCATTGTCCGAAACTAAAAAGAGGCCTCGCGGCCTCTTTCTGTGTTGCCGGCTAAACCGTCAGCTGGCCTTGCCTAGAGAGGTAATGACGAACGATACAAGCGCGAATGAGATGACCGCTACTACGATACCGATGATCGCGTAGAGAATCGTGTTTTTGGCCGCTTCCACTGCCTTCGAATCACCGTTCGAAATAACATATCGTAGACCGCCGATGATGAGGAAGATCACCGCTACTGCACCCACCAGAAAGATGAGCGTGTCTGAGACGGTCTGGAAGACACCGTCTTGGGCGAACAAGTTTGTACTAGTCCCATTGGCCTGGGCGCACGAAGCACCAGCCGCGATTGGGTTAGCGTCACCAGGTCCGCCTACACAGGCTGCCGCGGCAGCGCTCACGTTACCGGCCGTTACGACCGAAAAAGCCACACTGAAGGCACCGAAGCCGAAGGCTAGAACCAGAGCCTGTGTGGTTAGGGCAAGTTTCTTGCCTAAGCTTGCAATGCGCATTGAGGGTAAAGCTCCTTAATAAGGTTATTATAAATCAATTTGAGCAGACTTTACCATAAGCGTAATGGCTTGGCAAACTACTTGATATTCGTCGTAACGAACGTGACGATCGCGTAGGACGCGATGGCCACTACAATCCCGATAACGGCGTACAAAATCGTGTTTCGGGCACTCTCTGCCTGTTTCGAATCACCATTCGAGGTGACGTATCGCAAACCACCGACAATAATCATGATGACGGACACGGCACCGACGACAAAGATAAGGCTGTCGGCGATACCGGCAAAAATTTTGTCCAGCGTAGTTTTATTGCACGAGTTGCCACATGCTGCGCCTATGCCATTATTAAGCGCGGATGTCGCATCCGCCAGCAAATGTACCGGTATAAAACTCATCGAACTAATCCCTTCATTACCAATTAATGACCACCATTCACAGCGCCTGAGATAAACTCGGTGATAGCCAGCGCCCCAATGGCGACCGCCAAACCGACGCATGAGTACAAAATCGTCTCCCGCGCCTGTGCCACACGCTTGCTATTGCCCGCTGACAGCGCCATCTGAATGCCGCCCACGATGATAAAAATCATCGCCAGCCCCCCGATGATACTCATGAGCAAAGCTACCGCGTTGGTGATACCGCCGCCAATTGTCGTCGTGCTCGTCGGCAGCCCAATCTGTTTCGCCGTAATATCATACGGATTTGCGGCGATATGGAGAAATTGTTGCCAGGACATGGTCAAAATCCCTTCGCAATAAACGTTACCACAGCATAAGAGATAACTATAAGCAGGAGACCCGTGGCCACATTGATGATGATGTCCTTGGCCCGCTTAATTCGGCCCGGGTCACCGGCCGACGTAATGTAATAAATCGAGGCCACGATGATTATGGCCACCGCCAAGCCACCTGACAGGGCCACGACAATCCGGAATAGGTTGCCGACAATCACCAGCACGTCAGAGACGGAGTTAAGCGAGACGTTACCTCCGACACACGGCACATTGTCATACAGACTCGGCCCCCCCGGGAATATCGGAGATGCCCCGCACGCCGCCAATTTAAAAAGACCGAGCATGGGGATCACAGGATACCCCCTGGTACCAAAAACTGCAGGATGGCAAACATCATAAGATACAGGACCAGTGCCAAAATGGCGTTAAAGATACGCTGTTTTGCGGATTTAACCAGCCCGGGGTCACCGGTCGAGGTAATGTACTGCACGCCAGCCACCACGATCATGACCATGACGACCATCCCGACCAGGCCGCTCAGGAGCAGCAACCACTCGCGCAGGTAAGCCACAATGGCCCCGCCGCTCGACGCGGTGTTATCAACGCAGTTACCGCTTGTGCCAGTCAGTGGCACCGCGATCTTGACGCATCCCGGCTGTGGCAAAAAAGAGCTGGCCGCCAGCGCCACCTGCTGCCCGACCTCCACCTTACCCCCGCTGTAGCTCAACCCGAGAGGCGCCAGCACCAACGCCGTCGCCATTATGATCATCGCCAGATAAATGAGTCGCTTCACTAAGAGTATTCTACGAGCCGGGCCCCTCAAAAGTCAAAACTGCTTATGCTACAATATTGCCTATGAAGCGTTTGTGGTTCGGGGTTTCCTTAATTCTATGGAGCGCGTTAGCCTCCATGCTGCTTTACCTACCCCAGACGGCAAATGCGGCGGGCGGGGCAACGTTTCAACTCGAGACCGGCGGCAAAGACATCCGGGCCGATCCCAACATGTCTTTTTTCTCCTCTCCCACCCTGGCGTGTGGCACGAGCGAAGACGTATTTGTATCGAACGCAGCCGCGGGTAACTACGAGCTCACGATCAGCAAACCCATCCCCGCGAGAACAAACTATTTTCTAACCATCAACAGCGTTTCCGGGACAACGTCTAGCGCCACCCTCAGCAACACGGGCGCGGTCCCTTGTCTTGGCGTGACTACGGCGGGCTCTCCCCCAACGAACCCCGTGTTCTCCGTCACGGTGACGATCCAGAACAATGGGCTCACCCCAATAACCAAAAAACAAACCACCAAACCCGCCACCTACAGCATGACCAAGGCCACTACGATAAACGGCACCAACTTTGCCTGCGCCATTCAGCAGGGCGTCAACGGCAATGTATCGTTCACCATTGGCGCCGCCGATGAAGCCCCTAACGCCTACGGTTGGCATCCGCCCGGATTCGCGTATTACGGCTACATCGAGAATCTCGTCAAAGGGAAGACCAACAAGGACGGCTCCACCACCTATTCCGCTCAGTTAACCGACACCTGCGATCCCAACCCAGCCACTATCTCGATCAACGTCGCCAAGGGCGTAACTCCAACGAGCACCACCCCGCCACCGCCACCGCCACCGAGCAGCACCGTTAACTGTGTGGCCGGCAGCTTTACCTGGGCCATCTGTCCCTTAATTAACGGCATGCTCAGCGTTATCCAGTGGATTGAAACCAACATCATTCAGCCCTTCATCGTTGAGCCTCCGTTCGACAAGAATACCCCGGCCATTGCTCCCGTCTACTCGATATGGACTCACATGCGTGACGTTGCCAGCGTCTTCTTCATTCTCATTTTCTTCCTGGTAATCTTCGGTACTGCCATCGGCTTTAACAATTACACGATCAAGAAAGTGTTACCGCATCTCGTGGCCGGGGCTATCATCATGCCCTTTTCGTGGTACATATGCGCCATCGGGATAGACATTGGCAATGTTCTCGGATCCGGGCTAGTTGCGCTAATGGGCGCGATTATTCCCACGCCCACCATTGATTTTGGTTCAAATCTGGAAACGATCTTCTACGGAGCCGGCGCGGTTGTTCTTGGAACCATCGCCCTTTCCGGCATGAGCGTCGGTCTCCTGCTCACCATATTAATTGCCATCCTGGCCACCTTCTTTACCCTGGTCTTACGAAAAATCCTCATCATTCTGCTGGTGATTCTCAGTCCATTTGCCATCCTGGCCTGGATCCTGCCCAATACGGAAAAGATCTTCAAACAATGGTGGACCAACCTCGCTCGGTTGATACTCATGTATCCGTTAATCTTGGCTTTGTTTGAAGCCGGCCGTCTCTTCGCCACGGTCGCCGGAACCGCCGTCGGCGGCGCCGGTACCGACGGGGTCAGGCCGCTCTTCCAGTTGGCCGGCCTGTTTTTGCCTTTGGGTCTCGTGCCTTGGACCTTCTCCATGGCCGGCGGCGCGCTCAAGTTGGGCTCCAACGCCATCGGCAAGGTGGGCTCGGCAGCCGAGGGCCGCTATGGCAAGAGTTCACAAGGTGCCAAAGAACGTCACGAACGCTTCCAGCAAAAACGGGCCGCTGCTGCCATGCCCGGCAATGGCAACTTGCTTTCACGGGCCGTCGCCCGAAAGCAAAGTGGCACGGGCGGTTTCATGCCTCAGGGGAAAGCTGCCCAACTTAAAATGCGCCAAATGGCCGACAAGCACACTTCGTTTGAATCAGAAGTAGCCGGTGCCGCCAAAGCCGACAAGGGCCTTTTGGAGGAAGCCGGCAAGATCGAGAAAGCCGCTCGCGCGGGCCTCGCCGCGGGCACCAAGACCACCGAAGAGTTCGCGGCCGATATGGAAAAAGCCAAAGGGATTCGCGATACCCTGAACACCGGCCATACGATCGGGCTCATGACACAGGCTAAGCAAGAACAAGTTATCGCCCATCACGGCGAACTGCAGGGTCTGGCGCAGGCCAATAAAAAGTCGACTCCGGACCTGGCCCGGCAACTTGAAGCCAGCACTACCCTGGCCGGAGACAAAGTGCTCGCTCAGCGCGGCGAACAAGCGGCTACCCGTGTCGTCTCATTTAACTACACTGACGACGCTAAAGACGCACAGGGCCGGGTAATAATGGGCGCGGATGGCAAGGCAGTTCAGAAAACCTACACCAGAACCGGCCGGGTGAGCGACCTGGCACCTGACAAACATACCGTAGCGCATCTGCAAGACGAAACGGCCAAAGCCATCCAGGCGGGTGACCAGGGTGCCGCTATTGCCTACATGCAAAAAATCGGCGAATCGGGCAGAGGCCGCGACACCATCAAGATGATGCAAAGCGACGTGCTTGGCGGAGACCGTTCGGAAGGACAGCTCGTCGCGGACCAGTACCAGCCCATGTTCCGCCAGGTCATGTCCAAGGTCGACGCCTCAAAAGCGCCGGACCTTGCTCAGGATGAATCGGCCGCCTTTACCGACGTCAACATCACCAAGTTTATTAGCTTCGATAAGCGCACCAAACAGCGCTATCTCGATTATGCTCACCAACAAAGGGGCACTATCTTGGCTGAAGCGATCTCCAACGTCAACGCGGCGAGCGACGCCCGCTACAAACGTCAGATGTCCGGGGATGACGTTGGTGCTTTGTGGGGTCACGCCGGATCAAAAGCTGCCCCAGACTCCCAACAAGTATTCGGTGGCTTTATGGAGCAGCATCGCGATCAGCTCGACCCACAAGCCAGAGACGTGTTCGCCCAGAGATGGCAGGACGCCAATAGCGACAAGGGCGCGACGGCGCCTGCAGGATATATCCTGCCTGATAACCAGCGCCGCCCAACGACACCGACACCTCCCGAGGAGGAAGAATGATGAAGCTAAGCAGTTGTCTTTCTGCCTAACCTGAGATCCAACCCATGGGCCAATACAAAGTACCGCAAAATGTTGAAGCCGAAGACAAGATCCTCGGCCCGCTGACGTTTAAACAATTCATCTACGCCCTCATCGGCTTCGGCTGGGCGGCTGTCAGTTTCGCGTTGTTCCGCTGGATTCCGCCAGTGCTTATTCTGGTTGGCTTCCCTCCGACCATGTTGTTCCTACTGCTCGCTTTCTACACTCGGGACGGCCAAAACTTTGAGCAACTGCTGATCGCCATGACGAGTTTCTACGCGGCTTCCCGCAAACGCCTCTGGGTTAAAGAGAACCTTGCCGAGACTTTCCACGTTGAACCGACCAAGCGGGCCCAAGAGCAGTCCCAGCGTAATCCAGTCGAAGTCCGTAGCGAGCTCGAGAAATTATCATCACTCATCGACTCTCGTGGCTGGAACCACCCTGCTGAACCCGGAGTCAACCAGGCATTGCCGGTTACTCCCCACGAAGATCGGATCATGGCTCCGCCCACGACCCCTCGCGCCCCCGATGAGCCCAAGGCAGACATGCTCGATCTGCAACGCAGCCCACTGGCACAAAATCTTGCTGAACTGCTCCGACAAGCCGCTGATGACGTCAGAGATGAGGCTGTTGGCCAGATGGCTGCCCGGCCCGCCCGCCGAGCCGCCACGCCAGCTGTTGCCGCGATAAGCACAAGCGGCGTGACATCGGTCCAGCCGGGCAATATACTTAAGCTAGCGACACAGAATGATGATCTGACCGTCTCGCAAATCGCAGCCCAGGCTACACGCATGGCTCCAGCGGGCGTCGGTCAAGTGGTGGATGTAGGCACAAGTGGCAGCTGATACAAGCGCAAAGGCTAATAAGAGTACCCAAAGCACCCTCCTGATCTCGGAAATCAAAGACGGGGTGGTGGTTATGCGTGATGGCTCGATGCGCGGAGTAATCCTCGGCAGCGCGGTGAATTTTGATCTCATGAGCCCGGGCGAGCAGGAAGGTGTTGAGTTTGCCTATCAGGGATTCTTGAACTCATTGCACTTTCCGGTCCAGATAATAGTGAAAAGCCAGCGCATAGATCTCTCGGGCTATCTCGAGAAGTTGGCGGTCCTGCGCGGCGAACAACCCAATGACCTCCTCGGCACCCTGATGGACGACTACATTGCCAACATCAAGGCGTTAATCGAAGAAGTTAACATTATGGACAAGCAATTTTACGTGGTTATTCCTTTCTTCCCACCTATTCTCGGGGACAAATCGACGACCTTGTTAGATGGCATCAAAGCGGCCTTTACTCCGCCTCCCGAGATCACCGTGTCAGAAGAAGACTTCCACAAGAACAAGCAGGAGTTGTCAGAACGCATGGCACTG
>Ga0302325_10035482_pt1 | contig 10187 bp, 11 predicted proteins | sample Palsa_T0_2_FD_201948 | JGI IMG/M metagenome (GOLD analysis project Ga0302325, IMG submission 201948) | Peat permafrost microbial communities from Stordalen Mire near Abisko, Sweden - Palsa_T0_2 | ecosystem: Environmental > Terrestrial > Soil > Palsa > Peat permafrost | place: Sweden: Abisko... | reverse complement strand
TGAGGGCGTAGAGTAACTCCTAGTTATTTTTGTAGGCGACCCAGCTCTCAGGGGTAGACTCGCTTAATTTTTCGTAGATGCTGAATTACACACTTCAAAAGTATGAACTTTCCTCGTATCGGAAACCTTTCTTGTCATGTTCAAATGATGGATGTACATTGAGGTCTTCCTCCCAATATATTTGAGCCAGAATTTGATCTTTATTATAGTTATGAGAAGAGGTATTGACGTGGATTAGGAACAAATTAGGCGAGACCCCCAACGGTCTTGATTTAAAACAAGAATCAAAGCTGGAAAAATGATTAGATTAAAGGAAAAGCTCTCCTTCAATAGAGAAAAGTGCGAATCGTCCAACTTTCTGAGTCTAGCCGTGGCAAAAAGGCTGATGATAGCTTTGGAGAAGGTAAAATTGAATACTCTTGTCTGGTAGGCAGGTTTTGATCATTGAGTCAGCATAGAACAGCAGAATGCGGTAGAGCAGCAAGCATGTTGGTATGCAGCTGTGCCCACTGCCCAGAGAACCAACTGATCTAGGAGGAAGTAGGTATCTGAACACAGACCACGAGTCCAATCTCCCTCCTCTGCATGAGTCTCCAAGCTACAAAGCTACAAAGCTACATGTGACAGTCCCTCTCCAAAAAAATCCGACATGCAACCTACTCACTCATTTCCAACACCATCCAGAGTCCTAGAACCTTCCGTTCTACCCTCACCGCATTTAGACCTCGTACACACCTCACCTCGCCGCTCGCCGAGAAACTCTCCCAACCTCGCAACAAGGAACCCCCTCCTGGAACAACAACGGCATGACCCGGCACCACGCTCAAAACGGCCTTTAGGACTTTCCCGTGGGGGACACCGCAGATCAGAAAACGGCTAAAGCATTACACAAATTGATATAACCGAAGCCCTCCCGAGACTCGGGCAAGCAACCTCATCTCTTCCCTCTTCCTCCTTCCCAATCCCCACCCGAATTTCTCGGCCCACGTGAAAGAACCCGGGCCAAACACCGAGTAGGCACAGCAGAAGTCCAAGCTGAGACCGGGTCCCGTACACCTCATACCGTCCATCTCACCCGTCGCAGCCAACGTCCAAGCACGCACAGATCCAGCCCGAGCTCTCGCCCGAGCCCGAAAGATACCAACCACACCCGCACCAATCCGCACCTCCCCTCTCGCGAAAGAAATCTAAATCTAAATCCAAAGGATCAGTGGGTCAAAGGATGGGGGAGGAGATGCAGATCGGCACTCCGTCGAATACCTTACTGTACAGTACAATCTTGGAATGCAAGACATACCTACATTGACTCAATGCACACATGCATGCACGCATGCATGCATGTAACCCACTCCACATCCACTTTCACAGGCTACCCTACCCTACCCTACCCTACCCAGGCATGCGCACCCCACCCCACTTTTCCCATCCCTATCCCTATCCATCCTCCCATCCCTAATCCCTATCCATTCCCTTGCCTTACCCTCCACTTCCACCTCCACCTCCACTTTCTCCCAACCCAACTTATCCCATCCCATCCCCTCTGAAATAATAGCTCACCCAATCCATTTCCGCACCACTTCCCAGCGCTCAAACGCATACTCGGTGAGTGGACAGCCAACATCTAGAATCTAGAACTAGTCTTGCTGCATGTCAATGTCATATCCTGTCATATCTACAACCAAAACTCGGGAGATCGACCCCACGAGCAACCACGAGCATACATCATTCTACCCTAGGTAGGTATCTCGCGCATCGTGAATCACGTGCAACGCGCCGCTTTTTCCTGCTTTCCTCTCCTTCCTTCCTTCCTTCCTTTCCTATCCTTAGCCGCGTCTGTAAAGGCTCTTTACGGACTTGTACTTTCCGTAGAGCAGACCTAGGGTGGTTAAATGGGTCTAGTATTCTAAAATGCGAACTGAAGTATTCATCTAAGTTTTGGGAAATAAATGAATGAATGTTCAGAGGCGGGAAGGGTATGGTGTGCAGCTCACCTGGAAGAATCCTTCTAAGCAGATCCAGATCGGCAATCCCCACTGCCCTTCAGATCAACCCACCCAGGCCAGACCTCCGGTTCGGTCAGTGCTACTGTAATTGCTGAAGGCGGTTGGATAATAATGTTTCCGTTTCTGTTTCTCTGTCTCACAAGAGCGGTCGTAACCGCCATTAAAAAAACAATCCGGCGACCGATGCCAACTGGCGCCTCATGAACGTACTACTGCACCCCCCTCAAAGCCACAGCCAGGACGCTGCGCGATGATATGATCTGATGGTGATACATTCATTCGTAATACAGATACAGTCCTGTAGATCCTGTTTCTTCTTTTATCGTACAGTCATGCTTTCGTGCTCCACCTCTCTTTTCTCCTCCTCGCAGCGATGGTGAAACCTATCAGTTCCAAATCTTCCCCTCCTCCCCCTCCACTAGCAGGTTATTCATTTCCTAGGTAATATATAAATTATCCCATAAATAGAGACACAACATTGTACAGCAGACCAGACTCAAGGAAAAGAAGTTGTGCCCCCGTGTGTTATCCGTGATAAAGAGAAATGCAAGATGCAAAGGCAAATGCAGATGCAATGGGTAATAGAGTGCTAGCCACCGATGATTATTGTCTTCGCTCCGTAATTTTCAAAGGTATCGTTCGCGTGCATAGAAGCATGAAGTTCTTGGAAGTCCGACATAAGAGACAGATAGTGCGTATAGCGTTTGGCGTAAGAACCGAATTCGAAAGCAGGTGGAGCAGCTCAGTAGAGACCGCCCCAACTTCGTAAGAACATAGAAGGCGTAAGATTTTGTTGTCGAATGCAGACATTAATACATTAAGATTTGACGGCGTGAAGGTATGCGACCGTTGAAAGCGTAAACTCTAGCAGGGTGCGTTTGATTATTCGATCGAGTCATGGAACCGTAAAGGAAATCTGCTCATTAAAAGCTTGGGAAGCTCAGCTAGTTGCTGGTAAGGTTTGGCAGCGCCCAGAAAGTCATAACATGCGGTTCGAAGATTGTCAGAGACTACTTATTGTCAGGTTGAGGCTGTTCTATTCGTGCTTGATCCTGGGTGATTGTTGGGGCAGTGCTTGCTGGTGGGTTTCCAGCTTCTGGAGGAGCAGCTATGGAACCAGCGTGTGGAGCCTCCATTGATACTGGAGTGAACGTAGTTTCTTCTTGTCCTGCTGGACCAGCTGGTGGATTAAGTAAAAACTGGTGCTCACCAGGCTTTTGAGCCTTCTTCTGGTCAGCATAAACTTTGAGCAGCTTGAAATGATTTACTCACTTTAGGCTTAGGAGGTGGCTTCGGTTTCCGTTTCCTTACAATGGCTTCTGAACCCATGGTGGGACTTGGACCGCGTTCCATAGCAATTTGAGGACTTAGCATATGCCCTGGGGTTACAGCAGTTTGAGAGGGTCGAGGTGCTGGCAGAATTGTGACAGGAGATGGGTGAGGTCTAATATCATCTGGTCCTTGCAGTCCTGCGGAGGATACCACGGGACCAGGTGGTAAGATTTCCCCTCTATCCATTGCCTCTCTCTGCCTACGTTCCTGATCTGCCTTTGATGGTCGACCGCGCTTCTTTTGACTGGTGGAAGTTGGCGAGGAACTCATCGTTGTCATTGAAGGAGAGTTGTTATTAGGATGCGTAGGTTTCGGGAGGAGATCGCGCGCGAGGGTTGGCGTCTCAGCACCAGACTTTCTTTTCTTTGTCTCGGGACCAGGAGGCATGCCTATCGAATGGCGTTTGCTAGAAGTGGCCGGAAATATTTGTCCTGGGTTGAGAAGGGATTGGGGGAACTGGGGAGTGTGAAACTGGCTGAATTGCCCATTTCGAAGTACTTCGAACGCCTGTTTACACTGTGATAAATCCCGTCCTAATATACAATTAGCAGAGTAAGCAATATATGATCTCCAGTTTGCGATCCGACGTCTGTGTGTAAGAATGTCGTGCTTCTAACCTGGAGAACCTTGCTCGGAGAGTTTCATTTGTAGATCAGGTTGCAGAACTTACCATGTGGTACGAATATATGCTCCCAGTCTGGTTGAACATGATAGTCGTTGATGAGTGCTAGAAGCCTCTCCAGGGGAATGTTGCTTTTCTTAAGGACCTCGGCGAGAACAAAGCGCTATAGGGGGGCAGTTAGCAGCTGTCAAATATTAGACGCGACTGGCGAGGGACTGTAAGGGTCTCGACGATGCGCCTGGGGCTACAGCTGGGCGCCCTGCAGTCTCCAGGTGGTCTGCGACTCCCAGTCTCTGAGAGGCTCTCCGTACCTTTTCTTCGTCCGAGAAATGCTGTTCCATGGTGTTGAACGGGAGCCTCTGTGAAGGAGTGGACCGGCTGGCGCAAGAAGGGAGTCTGCCACGGCCAGGCGTAGCAGAAAGGAGCTAGGGCGCGGATAGAGGGCGAGGGAGGGAGCAGAGAAGGTGTATTATAGGTCATTAAGTATTTCTGGAAGTTCTACTACACTCTCGCAAGCATCTAGGGAGCGTGGACGTGTCTCGGCGGTCGTGAACGAGCGTCTGGCCGTTGGGCAAAGGGGCGAGAACAGAAGGCTGAATGTCCAAAGTGGCCGCATAAGAATTTGGGAAGGAGATGAAGCGCGGCGGCCAGCAAGAAATCCTTGGAAGCTTAGGGTCCCGTCGCTCGCAGCGTCCGCGTCCAACAGGCGTTAACTGCTGCAGCGGGTACAGGTATGGGTATGGGTCTGGGTCCTCATGCTGGAGTTAAAATGAGAGTGAAGTCGTGCATATGCAGCCGTCTGCAGCAGCTCTGGAGGAGACGGTTTGACTGGAGAATTGCACGCTGGCTGCAGCAGACGCATGCTCGCGGCAGAATACAGTATCGCTGCGACTTAGTGCCCGCGAGCCAACTGCTGAAGCGAGCCCGTGGCCTGCCAATCACTGCTGGGGTGGGCGGGCCCCCGTCGGAGGGCACCCTCGCGAGAAACCTCCTCTTCCATTTTCTCTGAAATGAAAGAGTTGCGAGTGTCGTCGAGCTCGTGGGGCTTCGAAAAGGGGAGAAGATCGCCCTTCCTATTGGCCACTGGCTTTTGCTTTGCTGTTCGTGCATGCGAGCAAATTGACCACCCTCTCGAGGCGGCGCATTGGACGGCGACACCTCGCTCACCGCGAATCAGCGCCGCGAAACGGCCTGCCCCAGAGTTAGCCGATTGAAATCACAAACGCACACTCCAATGGTTCGTCACATCACTGCTCCATAAGGCTGGACGACTCTCGACCCGCAGACCTCAAACTGAGCCTCAACGGCGACATCAGACTAGACGTCGTGCCCAGTGTCGCCGACGGCCTCGACAATGCCACTTTGGCTGGGAGGGGAGGGGAGGTCCCGGTCGCGAGGGCCCTTTCGGCGGCCAGACAGACGCTGGACCTACACAACTTTCGACGTTTGGCATTTGCAACCACATCGCACTTTTCCGCAGACACAACGCCGATCAGACCGTCAAGTGGGAATCACGCCCAATTTATAGTTCTTCCTGAGCTTGGCCTCTCACTCCATCGTCACCACTTTGTGGAGCGAGCGCGGCCCAATGCTGCACGTTGCGCTGTCAATCTTCCATAGGAAGGAGGATAGCCAGTATCATCCACACAACCTTATTCCAGGCCATCATTGACGTCGCTAATAGATTGAATCCTGCAGACTTCGCTGTGCGTACCTTTTATCCGCTCTGCTACCGCGCCGAGGTTTGGGCTTCAGCTTGCAATGGGCTTCGGGCTGAAGCGGTCAGCCCAATACGGGTCGCCTGATACTCCGGATTTTGTTACCACAACACCAGTTGGAAAGAGAGGCAGAGGGTTGGGTCTTGTCACGAATATTCTCCGAATAGTTCGGCTATGATCTCGGCATCCACTGATTCCATTGCCCGCTGAGTGGGGAAGCCTGGTTGGCAAGCCAGACTGTAGGGGACAATTGTGAGGATATATGCACCGCTCTTCTCTACAAGAGATGCTCTCGAGATGGATATCACTTGATGAGCAAACCTTAGTAACGCAGGAGGCACACTTGCGGATCAGACATCAATTTGTCTTTGGGAGGTTTGATGCCCTCCTTGGACACCAAGGGCTGACTTGCGGGTTTGACACCTTCAAGAGGTCGTAATAATTATAAGCCCATCTAGGCCCAGAGAGAGGTAGGCGGGCTCTTCTTTCACATCATGTGCTTCTGCAGCGTTAGATGTGGGTGGATCAGAATCAAAGTGCAACTTGGATTGCCATGAAGGGCGAGAAAACACCCACGAGCAACAAAATAGGGAGAATTCCCCAGAATATGGAAATCCATACAATCGTGGTTTTGCAGGAGTCCATCTGGTAGAGCCCATCAGTTCGGACGGAATTGGGTTTGCTTTTCATTTTCTGGAGGGGGCATTATATGGCCGGACGGCACTTGCCGTGTACGAGCCTCCCAGGTCTACGGTGTATCTACAGTTCTCCCATCTCTTTCTCCATAGCAATTGATATTCAACCAACTTCGGCAGGGGAATGGAGAGACGAGCAAATGAAGTGTGAACACTGGCTGCAACACAAGCGATAAACAGGCATTTTGGGTTAGATCAGAAATGTGGAGGAGGTAAAGGTGGTGTCGCCGTCCATTCTATGTCATTTGCATCCTCGAGTTTTCTCCTCCCCTCGTCTCCGAAGTCTTCAAGGCATTCACCTCGAGATCGCGCTTCATGTTTATGTCTGCGAGCAGTTCAGCTCCGCCAAAACCCTCTCCTATCGTCATAGGCCTCCTCCCGCCCACAATCTTTCCCAGTCCTTCAACAACTACAAACCGCTGGCCAGGCGCAACCATTCTTTTGACCTCGACATCTGCCGCCGAAGGCGCACCATTGCGCGACAAAAGAGAGCTTTGCTACGCCTATAATTGCCATCAATAACAACGTGTGTTTCTTGCTGAGTCGGATGTGAGAGTGTTGCAGAGAGTGAAGGGATTGGGAATACCATCGCCCTTCTTTCGACTCCGCACGAGCAAATCTCTGCTCCAATCCTGCCACGGACCCAGCGCACCTTTCGCGCGCTCAAAAACCACAATTATGGCTGACGATACCCGGGACACAAAATCAGAGGTGGTAGACGCTGCGCTCAGCGAGATGAAGCTCGAGTCAGAGGGTTCGCCGTCCGAGGCAGAAGAGACAGTTGAAGTCAACGGCACATACGATGCTCCTACGCCCAAGGCATTCAGGGAATCGCGATCCTCGACTCCTGCGGCTGTAAAATCTTCCTCCGGATCTCCAGTCAAGAAGCAGAGCGCAAGCCAAACACCTAAATCTGAAGATGACGGGGAGGAGATCATTGAAGGAGATATCACAGTCACTCTCGAGCCTGGGAAAGCACCCAAACTCTTACGGAAATCGGGACAAAAAGTAGTTGCACGGCCCCCGCAGCTGTTCGACCACGTCGAGGATTCTACGGAAGAAGCTATCGGTGTATTCCAGGTGATCAAGGATTGCATCTATGGATCTAAGTATATGGGATATTCAGAGCACGACGCTTTGGACTGCGACTGCTCTGAGCAATGGAGTGAGTATCTCCGGCATCCTATATCTACAAATGCTGATGGGTGCTCCAGTCGACGGCAAGAATCATGCGTGCGGAGAAGATTCCGACTGCATCAATCGTGCAACTAAAATGGAATGCGTGGACGGAGATTGCAATTGTGGTGTCCGTTGTCAAAACCAACGATTCCAGCGCAGACAATACGCCAATGTCTCAGTCATCAAGACCGAAAAGAAGGGATACGGGCTGCGTGCAAACACTGATCTGAATCCCAATGATTTCATTTTCGAGTACATCGGCGAAGTGATCAACGAGCCGACGTTCAGGCGCCGCACGTACGCATATGCCGAAGAAGGTATCAAGCACTTTTATTTTATGTCCCTGACCAAGAGCGAATTCGTCGATGCTACGAAAAAAGGGAACCTCGGTCGATTTTGCAACCATTCGTGCAATCCCAATTGCTACGTGGACAAATGGGTGGTAGGTGAGAAGTTGCGCATGGGCATTTTTGCCGAGCGACACATCAAAGCCGGCGAGGAACTCGTTTTCAACTATAATGTGGACCGCTATGGCGCTGACCCCCAACCTTGCTATTGCGGCGAGCCAAACTGCTCCGGTTTCATCGGAGGTAAGACGCAAACGGAGCGTGCCACCAAGTTGTCTCATGCTACCATCGAGGCTCTCGGTATTGACGATGGCGATGGTTGGGATGCGGCCGTCGCCAAGAAGCCTCGCAAAAAGAAAACAGGTGAGGACGACGAAGAATATGTCAACAATGTCCAACCAAAGGGTCTTGACGAGGATGGCGTCCGAAAGGTCATGGCCTCCCTCATGCAATGCAAGGAGAAGTGGATTGCCGTCAAATTGCTCAGTCGCATACAACGCTGCGACGATGACAAAGTTCGCAACCGAGTGGTTCAGATGCACGGCTACCAAATCCTCCGAGCCACCCTAACAACGTGGAAAGAGGACAACAATGTTGTTCTCCAAATTCTCGACATCCTTTATAATTTCCCTCGACTCACTCGGAACAAAATTAGCGACTCCAAAATCGAGGCTGCCATTGAGACACTTGTCAGCTCCGACCACGAAGATGTCGCATTTGAATCGAAGAGGCTCCTGGAAGAATGGAGCAAACTCGAGGTTGCTTACCGAATACCAAGAAAAAAGTTTGACCCTTCTGCTGTCTCTGTTTTTGAACGTCGAAATACAGAGCGTCCAGAAGAGGTCACAAAATCTCCTTCTACTCCAGTTATCGTCGCCCCCACAGGCCCTCGTAATAATATACCCCAACGAAACCAGAATTTTATCCCATCTCGACCTCCAATCCGAAGACCTTTCAATGCTCTACCTGCTGGTTGGTTCACTGCTATGGATGAAAAGGGGAATCCATACTACTACAGCAAATCCGGTCAGACAACTTGGATCAAGCCTGCTTTTCCCGCGCCAGAGCCACCCCCGCCTCCAAAGGCTCCTCCAAAGAGTGTTCAAAATGCGAAGGCGTTACAGGACATCATCGACAGTATTACTAAACCCGATCCCAGTTCTCAAACTCCCACTCATCACACACCTGCCGCCGACTCCACGCCGAAAGAAAAGAAGACCGCCGAAAAGTGGCGATCCATGCCGCAAGAAAAGCAGATGAAGCTCTACGAAAACACTGTAAGTTCCTCACCCGACCAATCTAACGACCTACTAACACAGCTAGCTCTTCCCTCACATCAAACACGTGATGCAAAAGTTCACCAAGCAACTTCCTAAAGATGACCTCAAGAAATTCGCCAAGGAAGTCGGCAAGAAGCTCGTTGCATCAGATTTCAAGAATGGTCGAGTCGAGGATCCAACCAAGATTTCGGAGAAGCAGGAGAAGAAGGTAAAAGCTTACGTGCGGCAATTCTTTGAGAAGGCCGTGGAGAAGAAGAAGGAGCTTGACAAGCGGAAGAAGGAGAAGGAAAGAGCTAAGCTCGCGAATGGCTCTGACAAGTTGAACGGAAATGATGCTTCTCCAGAGGAACTCGATGACGTGAAGGCGGAAGACATCGACCTCACTCCATCCTCCCCTTCCCCACCAGGTGCACCAAGTTCACCGCATGCGTCGGTAGCCACGCCTTCTTTCACGGAATCTTCACCAGAGCTGAAGCGCAAGCGGATGGGTGAGGAGACGCCAGGTGATGACTCGGACAGCAAGCGGTTGAAGGAAGAATATTTCACGCCGCCGCCGCCACCGCCTCCTCCACCTGCCGAAGGGATGCCCTTAGAAGAACTACCCGACGCGGAAATGGACGAAAAGGAAACAATGGAGACGGAAGAGGAGAAAGAGCTAAGGAGGCAGGAAGAAGATCTGATGAGGGAGAACGAGGAAGCTATGAAGATGGAGCAGGCTGGCTCTCTTAACACTAAGTCCTTTGAGGAGAATGGTGCGCTCCATATTAATATGAACGGCAACGGCAACGGTGTGGGAATCGGAGAGGATAGCATGGAAGGCCTGGAAGACTCGAAAGGGACGGGCATGGGAAGGGAGAGGGAAAGTCTCATGAGCCATTAACTTTGAGCGTGGTGATGGTTTCGCGGATGAAGGAGGGATGCGCAATTGTACCATTGTACCACACACACTGTATCATACACAGGACTCAGCATCGGCGTCGCGGCGACGGAATAAAACTCCTTCGTCTGGAT
>Ga0302325_10035478_pt1 | contig 10187 bp, 8 predicted proteins | sample Palsa_T0_2_FD_201948 | JGI IMG/M metagenome (GOLD analysis project Ga0302325, IMG submission 201948) | Peat permafrost microbial communities from Stordalen Mire near Abisko, Sweden - Palsa_T0_2 | ecosystem: Environmental > Terrestrial > Soil > Palsa > Peat permafrost | place: Sweden: Abisko... | reverse complement strand
CCAGCAGAATCAGGCCGGCGAACAAGCCGCCGAGCAGGGCCGTGATCAGCGTGTAGGAGACCACCCGGCTGATGACGCGGTTGAGCTCGTACAGCCGGTACTTCAGTACCGCCACCCCCATGCAGACCGGCAGGGCCGCGGTGCCGAGGAGCACTATGGCGCCGACCACCGCTTGGTCACCCCAGCCGGGGGCGTTGCCCGCGACGAGCTGGGCGATGAACACGCCGAAGATCAGCGAGAGCACCCAGAGGCCCGCGCCGCTGTAGAGCCACTTGAGTTGCTGGCGGTACTCGCCGCGCGCGTGCCGGTAGGCCGGTATCTGGATACCCAGCCAGGCCGTCCAGCTGACCAGGGTCCCGGCGATAACCACCACATTGAGGACGCGAAACGCTCCGGGCAGCGGGCTAGCCAGGTCGCCGTTGGCCTGGATGCGGATATGACCTCCGGCGGCGAGCACCACACCCCGGCTTGAGGCGGCCAGACCGACCAGCAGCCAGCCGACCGCGGTGACTGAGGCGGCCCGGTGCCACCGGCCCGTCGGCAGCGTCCCGTCGGGGAACAGCCAAAGCAGCAGCGTGACGAGGACCAGGAACATCGGCCAGCATTCCTCGATCACCACCGCCAGCCAGCCCAGGGGCAGCGTCCCGTGATGCGTCCGGTAGTCCAGGATGAGGTACGGGGCGGTGGGGCTGACCTCCAAGATGATGATGGCCAGCAGCATCCAGCCGATCGGGTTGCGCGGCCGGCGAGCGGCGAGCAGCATCCCCACCGCGGTCGCGGGCACCACACCGACCGTCGTCAAAAACGTGTCGGCCGCCCATCCGCCGGTCCCGGGCTGGTGGGTGAGGTGGTCCAGCAGGACGGAGGCCACGCCCAGCCCGAGCGCGACCACGCCGAGCAGAACGGCCGCCGCAGTTGCCGCCCGCGCTCGCCAGATCGTGCTCACCGGAATTCCCGCCTTTCCTGCGATCGCCTCCGATGAGCCAACCTTAGGTGCGCCGCGTTCCGAGATCGTTACGGGCCTCGTGCCAGCGAAGACCAGGCTGGGGCTCTGCCGGTAGCGCTGGCGGCAGACGTCCCCACGCCGCCCAGGATGCATCGCTGTCAGCACGGCACTTAGCCCGCTCTTGTAGTACGGGCAGCCCTGCCGTCTGGACTCGCCGCGGAATGCCTACCTCCGCCTCCCTGCGCGGCTAGTATCTGCCCGACCGAAGTAGTTTCCGGCTGGCTTGCGGTCGAGGAGTTTGGGCGTGCGTAGTGTGAAGCTCGGTCCTATCACCCTGGGCAAGGTCGGCTATACGGTCGCGTGCATAGCCGCTGCCATCACCCTCGCGGCGGCCGGCTACGTCCACAAGGTCGTCGGCCTGACCGGAGCGCTCGGCAACGGTGCCGGGCTCGGCGGCGCACCGTCGGCCGGCGCGTCGGCCGGCGCGATGAACATCCTGGTCATGGGCCTTGAGAGCCGGACTACCTTCCAAGGGCAGGACCTGTCGGTCCAGCAGCTCACGGAGACGCACTCGGGCAGCGAGTCGGCGGTCGCGGCCGGCCTTGAGGGCTCGGAGGACACCGACACGCTGATTCTGATCCACATCTTCGCCGGCGGGCAGAAGGCGGTCGGCTTCTCGATTCCCCGCGACGTCGTCGTCAACTACCCGCACGCCACCTTCGACGGACTCACCGAGGGCAAGGTCGACGGGGCCTACGCCTACGCCTACGCCGAGTCGCTCGACCAGACCGACGGCTCCAAGATGTCCCAGGCCCAGCGGTATCTGGCCGCCAACCAGGCGGGCCAGCTCTTCGAGGTCCAGACCGTGGAGTCGGTTACCGGCGTGCACATCGACCACTTCATCGAGTCGAACATCATCGGCTTCTACGAGCTGGCCGCGCAGTTCGGCGGGCTGGAGGTCTGCATCCAGCCCGCCCCCGCCCAGGGCGGCCTGCCTGCGGGAGCGAACCTGACCGACGCCGATCCGCTCACCGGCACCGACAACTCGGGGTTCAACGCCTATCGGGACGGCTACAACGCGAAGAAGGGCGGCCGCCAGTACCTGCACCTGTCGGCGGCGCAGTCACTGGCCTACGTCCGGTCGCGCGACACCCTGCCGGGGGTCGACATCGGCCGTACCGCCCGGCAGCAGGCCGCCATCGAGTACATCGTGTGGAAACTGAAGACGAGCGACGTGCTGAGCGACTTCGGCTCGGTCACTACCCTGCTGAGTAACGCGAAGAGCTGGCTCATGTACGACAGCGGCTGGAACCTAACCCAGTTCGCGACGGGCATGCGCGCGCTGTCGAGCAGCGCCCTTAGCTTCACCACGCTGCCCGAGATATCGACGAACGACGTCGACATCCCCGGCTACCCGGGTGCGCAGAGCGCGGACTACATCGACGTGCCGGGGATCCAGCAGCAGGTCAGCAACGCGTTCTACGGGTCCTCGATGATCCCTTCGACGGCTTCGTCGGTGACCGTGGACGTCTACAACGGCGGCGGCACCGCCGGGCTGGCTGCGGACGTCTCGCAGGACCTTGTCGCAATGGGCTACCGGGCCGGCGCGGTTAAGAATTCCTCCTCCCAGTCGCAGCCGCTTCAGGGCGACGCCGAGGTCTTCTACGGCGCAGGTAGCGCCGCCGAAGCGAACGCGCAGGTGATCGCCAATGTCATGGGCGTACAGTCGGCCACCCCGCTATCGTCGCTGCCGGCCGGCCATGTGGAGGTCCTAGTCGGCTCCCAGGTCACCGCGCATTCGCCCGGGCTGGAGATGTTTGGCGCGGATACCGTCAACGCTTCGGATTACGTCAACGCCGCAGCGCAGAACAGCCAGTCCGTCCCGGCGAACGTCCAGGCCGCCGCCAAGGCCGGCTCGGAGTCCGATGTGCCCGCCTACTCGCAGAAGCAGAGCGCCCCTTCCGCATCCGTGTCGTCCGGCTCCTCATCCAACCTCCACAAGAAGTCCTCGTCGGCCTCTGCAAAGAAAAAGAAGAAGTCGACGAGCGGCAGCCCGACCTCGAACCCGAACCCGCTGTACGGCCTCACGTCCTGCCCGTACTAATCGACGCTGCCCTTGCCGTGCTTGGCCGGGCGGCAGTAAGCGAGACGCTTCCGGGTCTTACGTCAGGCTGGCTTCTCTTGCGGGTCGATGCCATGCTGACGGAGCACGGCGCCGAGCCGCTCGATCTCGTCGGTGAGCTGCTGGCATCGCTCGGCCAGATCCGGCAGCGCCGGGTGCCCGGCTACCCACTGCTCCTGCCGTCCGGCCTTGCTGGCCAGCAATTCCTTCTCCCGGTCACGCAGCGACGCAGCCTGCGCGTAGTCGTGGGCGTCGACGGCAGCCTCCTTATCGATGCGGACTATGTCGATCTGCTGATCTAGGTCACTGGTGTCGGGTCCAGTCCCAACCCGCTGCTCGATGGCCGTCAGCCGCTGCTCGGCCGCCTCCAGGCGAGACTTTACTGCCGGCAGCAGCCTGAGCTCTTGCGCGGCAGATCGGGCCGACACGGATTCCTCCGCCGAGTGTTCCTGCAGCAGCCGGATGACCTGCTGGCGCACGCGGTTCGGGTCGGCGCCGAGCTTGACCAGCACCTGCCGGGCGACGCCGTCGCCCGGGTGGATCAGGCCAAGCAGGATGTGCTCGGTGCCGATGTAGTTGTGGCCCATCTGCTGCGACTCGCGCAGCGACAGCTCGAGCACCTTCTTGGCCCGGGGCGTGAACGGGATGTGCCCGGACGGCGCCTGCTGGCCCTGGCCGATGATCTGCTCGACCTGCTGGCGCACCGTGTCCAGGCTGATCCCCAGCGACTCCAGCGCCTTGGCCGCCACACCTTCGCCCTCGCGGATCAGGCCGAGCAGGAGGTGCTCGGTGCCGATGTAGTTGTGACCGAGTTTCCTGGCCTCGTCCTGAGCCAGAACAACAACGCGCCGCGCCCGGTCAGTAAACCGCTCGAACATCGTCCGCCGCCTCGCGCTACTGAGCAGAGCCTGGCCGCCCGCCCAGAGCACCCGCCGGACGGAACCTGTCCGGACAAACCAGCGATGATCCACCCACACTACGCGTCCGCAGCCAGAGCTATGCGCGATCGTGGAGCCGCCCGCTCGCAGCGGCTGACGTCAGCCTCGTTGCACGGGTTTACGGGCCATGAGGAAGGCCTGCTGCTCCCGCTCCGGGAAGTCGCCGTCGTCATCTGGCTCGCGCAGCAACCGGGCGCGCACCACCAGCCCGGCCTGGCCCAGCAACTCCGCCACCCACTCCGGCCGCCGCCAACGATAGTCGAGCGCGACCGGGTGCCCCCGCGCCTCCGCCACGTGCACCACCTCGTCGCCGACCTGGAACCCCAGCAGCACCAGGCCACCCGGGGCCAGCACCCGGCAGAACTCGGCGAAGGCCTCCGGCAGCCGCTCATCCGGGACATGGATGACCGAATACCAGGCCAGCACACCGCCAAGCGCGGCGTCGGGCACGTCCAGCGCCAGCATCGAGCCCACCTCAAACCGCAGGCCCGGGTACGTCCGCCGGGCTACCGCGATCATCTCCGGCGACAGGTCGATCCCGAACACCGGCAGCCCCAGGTCGTTCAGGTATCCCGTCACCCGGCCAGGACCGCAGCCGACATCGGCGACCGGTCCGGCACCACCAGCCCGCACCAGCTCAGCAAACCCCGCCAGCATCGCCCGGTCCAGCGGCCTGGCGGCCAGCTCATCACGGAACCGCTCGGCGTAGACGGTCGCTATAGCGTCGTAGGACGTACGGGTATCACGCAGAAAATCCGGCTCGGTCATAGCCACGGACCCTACCCCGCGCAGAGGTCGCGGCAGCGTAGCGCGGCGAGCATCTCAGCGGCTCGGCCCGCGCTGCGGGCCGAGGGAATCCCCAGACGTTCATCAGGCTCGATGACGGCGGTCAGTTCTGTGGCGGTGACCCGTCGTGAGCACGATGACGACGCTCAAGGCTGGCCACGACGTCCGGTACTTCACCCAGGGCTCGTGCGCCGGCGCGTGCGTAGGCGCCACGACCTACTACACCGCGTCGGGCGAGCCGCCGGGCAGTGGTCCGGCAAAGCCGCGGCCAGCCGCGCGCAGCGCGAATCATGCTGTTTGGCTAAGCCGATTGCGGTCCCGCTCAGGCCAGGACCTTGGCCTTCTCGCGCTCGAACTCCTCGGCCGTGATGACGCCCCGGTCGCGCAGGTCGGCGAGTTTGGCTAGTTGCTCCGCCGAACTCTGCGGGCCCGCGGTCTCCTGGACATACCGGCGGAACTGCTGCTCCTGAAGTTGCGCGTCCCGCGCCGCGTGCTCGTGCATCTTGCCGCCGCGGGCGATCAGGTACACCAGGACTCCGATCAGCGGGAAGATCAAGATGAATATGAACCACAGGGCCTTGGCCCAGCCGGACAGGTCATGGCTGCGGAACAGATCGATGAAGATGGTGATCAGGACCCAGAACCAGATCACCCACAGGAAGATCATCAAGATCGTCCAGAACGCACCCAGCACCGGATACGAGTAGGAGTTCGAAGCGAGCAACATGGCGCCTCCTTGGCGCGGATGGCGCTGCAAAGCGCCGCGGCGGGGCTGAAGGTGAACGCGAGCATCACGATCGTACTGGGGCGCTAAGGGACGAAGCCACACCTGACACAGGAGCCGGGTCACCAGCGGCCCTGCCGGTAGCCGGGCGGCCGATGCTCTACCTAAGCTGGCCTGAATCTGCCCCCGCGAAGCCGCCCTTAAGGCGGAAAGTCAGGTCGTTCGGACGGGCCTTCGCCGCTGGAGACCGGACCACGTGCTGGTGACTTCAGCGGAGACGCGCGCCCCTGCCCTTGGCGAACTGAGGCCGCGAACCAAAGCAGCCACTCTGGGACGATGTTCGTTCTGTCCTAGCCGAGCACGTGCTGACCGTCGTGAATACGGACACGCGGCGGCCCGCCCGACTCAAAGGCATCGATGAGCCTTATCGCGAACGCGTCGGCCATGCGGCTGGTGACTTGGGCGCTATCCAGCCAGGCTACTTCGGCAGCTTCTTCGGTTGGTCGCGCGGCACCCGACAGAGGGCGGCAGCGGAAGACCAGGGACACGACGCTAAGGCGCATGTTCTTGTAGACGCCAGTCAGCTCGCCGGGCTCGACGGTGACGCCGGTCTCCTCCAGGACTTCCCGCCGCACCGTGTCGCGCGGATCCTCGTCCAGCTCGACGGTCCCGCCGGGCAAGACCCATTCTCCGTTGTCGGCCCGCTTGATAGCGAGAATCAGGCCGTCCTCACGAATGACCGCGCCTCCAGCGCTGACCGAATGACGCGGGAGATCGTCCGGATAGTTCCCGCCGCCGCTGTTGATCACTCCGAAGCCTGCGCTTCCAAGGGTTTCCTGCAGGTAGCTACGGACGTGTTCGAATATCGTCCCGCCCATGAGCTCGTCGGCCCGGTCGAAGTCTATCCAGCGCACTTCGGCCAGTTCCTGCTTGTCGCCGACAACAGCCTCGGTTACGTGAGTGGGCCAGGCCGACAGAAAGACCACTTTGCGCCCCGTGTGGGGATGGACGCGGAGATCTATTACACCCGTATGGCTTGAGCGGATGGACCGGCCACTAGGGACGAGGGTGATCCCATGGGGACAGTATGGGGACGGAAGCTCTCGGCGGATGGCATCATTTGGCAGCCGCTCAGATCGCCAGAGCGCGGATTCTTGCAGGTCAGAACCTAAATTCCGCTGGTCGTGGTTTGCGCCCCCAGCAGGATTCGAACCTGCGCACACGGCTCCGGAGGCCGATGCTCTATCCCCTGAGCTATGGGGGCTGCGCGACGTGGGAAAGGTTACCAGCCGCAGGGCCTCCGCGGACACTCAGCCGCGGCACGCGCCCCGGCACGCGCCCGGACACCCCCAGACAGGGCGCAAGGAGGTACGCCGAGAGGCTACCCTCGCGCGAGTGGCGCAGGAACTGGGACGGGTGCTCGTCGTCGACGACGACGAGGTGATCAGGCGGCTGATCGAGGTCAACCTCTCACTGGAGGGCTTCGACGTGTCGACGGCGGTGGACGGGCAGGACTGCCTGGACAAGGTGACGGAGATCAATCCGGATGTCATCACGCTGGACGTGATGATGCCGCGGCTCGACGGCTGGGAGACGGCGGTCCAGCTGCGCGAGGCACCGGACACGGCCCACATCAAGGTGCTGCTGATCAGCGCGCGCGCCCAGGAAGAGGACAAGGCCCGCGGCGCCCGGGTCGGTGCCGATGCCTACCTCACCAAGCCCTTCGACCCGAACGAGATGATCCGCCTGGTCCGCGAGCTGGTCGGCCCCCGTTAGGTGATCACCGCCGAGCTGCGGCGGGCCATCCTGGCCGCGGCCGGTCGCACCGACGGCGACCCGCAGCTCCGCCCGGCTGGGGGCCCGGGTCGTTACGCGTCCAGCCTGCCGTTCCGCCTGACCAGGCCCGGCCAGGACCCGCGTGCGGTGGCGGCCGGGATGGCCGCCCGCCTCGAGACCGAGCCCTGGATCGCAACCGCCGAGGTCACCGGTGCCGGATACCTGACCGTCACCGTCACCCCCGACGCCCTGGCCGCCCTGGCGGTGCGGATCCCCCGGGCGGGCCCGGCCTGCGCGGCGAGCGACGCGCTGCGCGGCCGCACCGTCCCCGACCCGCCGCCGGCCGACCCGCTCACCGAGCCCACCTGGCCACGGGCCCGGGCGGTACTCGCCGCGCAGCTGACCGCCCGTCTCGCCACGACCGCAGGTGCAACCCTCTTTTTTCCCAAACGGACCCTGCTTCCTCCCCTCGCCCCCCCATTTCCCGCCACGAAGGAGAACGGACCGGTGGTATCGGCCGTCGCTCACGCCGACGCGGACGCGGGGCCGGTGGTATCGGCCGTCGCTCACGCTGGCCCGGACGCGGTGCGGTTCGCGCTTGCCCGGATGCCCCCGCGCGCGGCGGCTCCTGAGCCGGCGCTTGTCGCGCGGCACGTGCTGGCCAATCCGGCTTATGCTGTTCGGTACGCGCATGCCGCCGCTGCCGCCGTGCTGCGCTGGGCCGCCGCGCTGGGGACCAGCCCAGCCGGATTCCGGCCGCGCTTGCTCGCCGAACTCTCGGGGTCGGAGGAGCTGGCACTGCTCGACGTGCTGTCCTGGCTGTCCGAACGGGTGGCCGTGGCGGCGCGCCGTGGCCGACCCGACGAGTTCGCCGGCTACCTGGAGGAACTGGCAGCGCGGACGATTGACACCATGAACACCACCGGTTTTACCACGATATCGAGCATCAGCAGCGAGAGGCTGTGGCTGGCGGACGCGGCGCGGACTGCTCTGGCCACCGGCCTCGGGCTGTTCGGGGTCGGCGCGCCCAGCCGCCTGTAAGCCGCTCGCCGGACATGAAGGGAACCGCATGAGCCGTGTCGCGCACCCGGCCGGGCCACGCCACGGTGACGTGCTGCCCGCCGATCATCCACCCGCCCCGCCGCAGGACCTCAACGCGCTGGATCCCGGCATCTGGCCGCGGAACGCCCGGCGTTCCGATGGCGTGCTGACGCTCGGCGGAATGGACGTGCGGGACCTGGCGGAGCAGTTCGGCACCCCGCTCTACGTGTGCGACGAGGAGGATGTGCGGTCACGCTGCCGGGATTACCTGGAGGCGTTCGGGCCGGACGGGCGGGTGTTCTACGCGGCGAAGGCATTCTGCTCCCGCGCGATGCTGCGCTGGGTGAGCTCGGAAGGCCTCGGCGTGGACGTCTGCACCGGCGGCGAGCTTGAGGTCGCGCTGTCGGCCGGGGTGCCGCCCGAGCGGATCACGCTGCACGGCAACAACAAGTTGCTCGGGGAGCTGTCCCGGGCGGTCGACGCCGGGGTGGGCCACATCGTGGTGGACTCCTTCGAGGAGATCGCGCGGCTGGCCTACCTCACCGGCTCGGGCAGCCCACCCGCCGCCGAGCCCGCGTTCCGGCCCAACGTCCTGGTCCGGGTCACGACCGGGGTGGAGGCGCACACCCACGAGTTCATGGCGACCGCCCACGACGACCAGAAGTTCGGTTTCTCGCTGTCCTCCGGGGCCGCCGACGAGGCGGTCCGGCGGGTCCTGGCCTGCCCCGGCGTGTCGTTCGCGGGGCTGCACTCCCATATCGGCTCGCAGATTTTCGACACGGCCGGCTTCGAGGTGGCGGCGCACCGCGTCGTCGAGCTAGCCGTCAGGATCCGCGACGAGCACGGGGCCGAGATCGCCGAGCTTGACCTGGGCGGCGGGTTCGGCATCGCCTACACCGAAGAGGACGACGCCCCCGAGGCCAAGGAGATCGCGCAGAGCCTACGCGGCATCGTGGACGGGCAGTGCCGCGCCGCCGGGCTGCCCCGGCCACGGCTGACCGTCGAGCCGGGCCGCGCGATCGTCGGGCCGTCCACGGTCTCGCTGTACTCAGTTGGCACCATCAAGGACGTGGACGGGTTGCGGACCTACGTCAGCGTGGACGGCGGGATGAGCGACAACATCAGGACCGCGCTATACGACGCCTCGTACGAGTGCGCACTGGCCTCCCGCGGCTCGTCGGCGCCGCCGATGCTCTCCCGGGTGGTCGGCCGGCACTGCGAGAGCGGCGACATCGTGGTGCGGCACGCCTACTTGCCGTCCGACCTGGCCCCCGGCGACCTGCTGGCCGTCCCGGCCACCGGCGCCTACTGCCGCTCCCTGGCCAGCAACTACAACCACGTCCCGCGCCCCGCGGTCGTAGCCGTCAACGCGGGCACCGCCCGGGTGATCGTCCGCCGCGAGACCCTCGACGACCTCCTCAGCCTGGACCTCGGATGACCCGCACCCTACCCTCTCCGACCACGCCCGGACACTGCCCGCCCCTAACCCGTCCGGGCGCCGCCTGCCCCCCAACCCGCCACGCCTGGATGCCAGATGAGTGATTCGCCCGTGAAACCAACCGTGCCCACGCTGAAGATCGCGCTGCTCGGCTGCGGTTCGGTGGGTTCCCAGGTAGCCCGGCTGCTCACCGAGCAGGCCGATGACCTGGCCCTGCGGATCGGCGCGCGGCTGGAACTTGCGGGGATCGCGGTCCGCCGGGTCGGGCACCCGCGGGCCGCGGGGATCGACCGGTCGCTGCTGACCGCGGATGCGTACGCGCTGGCCACCCGGCCGGACGTCGACATCGTGGTGGAGGTAATCGGCGGCATCGAGCCGGCCAGGTCGCTGCTGCTTGCCGCGCTGAAGATCGGCAA
>Ga0302325_10035475_pt1 | contig 10188 bp, 12 predicted proteins | sample Palsa_T0_2_FD_201948 | JGI IMG/M metagenome (GOLD analysis project Ga0302325, IMG submission 201948) | Peat permafrost microbial communities from Stordalen Mire near Abisko, Sweden - Palsa_T0_2 | ecosystem: Environmental > Terrestrial > Soil > Palsa > Peat permafrost | place: Sweden: Abisko... | reverse complement strand
AAGTATGAGAAATGCCCCGGTTCACGCATCACGCAACTGCGCCACATAAAGTGAGCGTTCTTCCTCATTCCATTTTCAAATAGCTCACAGATTGCAGATACCACTTCAAAAAGGTACACACACAACCATCAAGCTCGCCATTCTGCAGGCGCTGTTTCCGTTCGTTTCAGAACTTAGGTGATCTTGACAACCATGCCCAAGAAACAGTGCCATGCATCGCCACCAAAAAGCCTGCAAGTCTTAATGACGATATAGATGAGGAGCAATGGAAAGAAATTGATCGACTTTTCTGTAGAAAGGGCCAGAAGCATGTCGACGATATTTCGAGATGGTATGAAATTTGGCATATTTTATTTCCTGGGGAGAAAAAACCGCCGCACCCATGTAGGTACAGGAAACCACTCAACAGGATCGAATATGTCTAACTATTTATAGGGATTGAGCCGCCTGGTTACACAGGCCGTCCCACCTACGATATTGAAGATTTTGTGTCAAAATTTGAAAAACGGGTTGCAGCGGATGAAACCTTGCAAGGAGAAGACGAGCAAATTCGCAACCGTTACCTGCACCATCTTCGACAGACCCTCGAAGGCGAAATAGCCTCGTGTAGGATAACTCGGACTGGACGCTTTCCCCAAGACCCAGAGTACGGAGTCGAGTTTACGAACCTTGGTAAAGTCAATGCGTCAAACTCTGATCATGCGTCCTCGATTGATGGAAACGATTCATATCGAATTCCAGTCCCTCGTGAGTGGGAAGGTTCAAGCAATCCATTTTTTGAAGAATGTCACGAAAGGTCCCATGATATGGCCCGGTCCTGCTCACCAAAGCACTATGACTCCGATCTATCAGCATCAATCTTCGAATCTATCGAGCATTCACGGGATACATTCGCGCCGAGCATAGCAAGTGCAGATTTTGGTGACCAGATTTCGCAAAGGAATTTCTCGGGAAGTTGGGAATACCCACAACGAGACGAAAATCAGCACCCTACTTCCATGCAAAATTCAATACCAGAGCAACGCGATGGTAATTATATCATGGGCCACGAGCTGGTTGCAATTGCAGATCTTTTGGAGTCTGAAAATCGGATGCAAAACGCGACTGCGCCATGGAAGGACAAGAATTCAGGAAACAGGTTTCTTGGGCAACAATGAATTGATCACTGTGTATATTTTCTCAAATTCAGGGTTGTCACACAGTGATTTTCTCTCTACATTTCTCCCTCAAATCTTGTATCTAATCCACTACATACAGACTGAAAACATAAAAAGGATACTGCTGAGGTGATTCTGTGTGCAGAGGCCCTGTGTCAGATGACTCACATCTCTTGGAGGTCCACAGATTTCTCACTAGCCTCTAGTATAACATCTCAAGAGTCAATTCGCAACACAACCACAAGGTTCCTACTTTCCAATACCTAGCAATAATTAGAAACGTCATTTCAATCAGGAAAAGGGGCACTCACCTGAATCTCTTAGCTGAGATTTCGAAAACGGTGCTCCACCCCGACTACCATTGAAGTTGTTTTTGTTCATGTTCTTCTCTGCTCTGACCTCTCTAATTCTGGAACTTTACAATTTAACCTCAGTAGTTCTTCTGGAAACTGCAATCAAGCCTTGTGTTCTGATCTAACAAGGTGGTGGTTTCATTCTTGTGACCAAGGCAAGAAACAACTATACTTGTTGACACCAGTTTTAGCAGTAAGTTAGCATGTCTCAATAATAGATCGGAGATTTGAACAATTTTGTTCCTTGGTGTCCTTCTAATAAGCGCGGACTACTTGAGGTACTTATAAGTAATCGCTCGATCACATGATCACTACTCCAAGCAATCTTTTCTGGGGTAGAAGTTGCCCCCCTATTCGCTCGCTTGCATCCTTGTAGCTGCAGATGACCGACTACCAGAACGTCGCAAAACTTCGCGAGATTACATGGCTAAGTCAATGATAATGATTGCGAACACTTTTTCCGCACTCAATACATGCCTCCTCAGGATTGAGCTTCAAGTTGCAGCGTCGTGTTGCCAAAGTGATTCAATTTTACCACTCGAAATTTACTATTCACTTGTTCCAATATCGCTGCATCACAGTCAACGAGACTTTCAGCGCAACGCTGGGCTTCTAGTCTTAACTCTCCAATGAAAGCACATATTTATGGCATGTATCCAGGGCGAACAACACCAAATACTGTATTCTGGTCAGAGATATCACATAGACTCTGCAATCTGGACGAATGAAGGCTGCTCTAAGGGAGCAAATGAGATCTCGGCACGAGAGGTCTATGTAGAACCATATATTAGTGAGTAGTCTGATCAACTCTACGTCGTCTTACTGCCCATTCTAAATCTATAGCACCGTCAGCTGCCGTTGATCCGAGCGTCAACTAAATCGGCTATTTCAAAAGTCACCAAAATGCCGGGAAAACATTCTAACAGGGAATGGTTCTGGGCTTGCGACAATTGCGGAGAACATGCTTCAATGACCTTGGCTCTTGTCAGTTGTCCTGGCTGCTCACATATACGCTGCGCTCTTTGCCCTCTAGAGTCCGCTAAGATTTCCGATTCTGGCTCAAACTTTTCGAATGTAGGGTCTTCAGGACAGGGACTTGCAGCTGCTTCTAGAGTCTCAGGGGTTAGTCACCACCATAATTTACCAGATAGGTCGTGAGTTGGAAGATGATACCTCGTTATCCCGTCTCAAATAGCTAATATGTTTCAAGTGCTCCTCGCAACCCTGGACCCCCTCGCCCTTTTGAACAGCCTTACGTTCCTGTTACTACTCTCTCCCTGTCTCGTTCTCCAGAGCCCGGTTTACCTTTCCGCTCGCGTTATTCTAATGGACTTTTTAGCCTTCGGGCAGAACCTGGCGACAATAATACGGAACCTGATAGTCAAAATACAGGGTCGGATGGGTTGGGACTCGATGATGTCGGACTCCACGTCGTGCTACAGATGCTAGACATCCGCTTGATTTCAATTTTTAGAGACGACCTTGATCTTGCCGCTCGTTTGGTTCCAAAGATCCACAATCTCATACATAGAGAGAATGACGCTGGATTCAGCACTTTCTCCAGCACCAGCCAGCAAGATTACACAAGTCAGCAAGGGGATGCTGGCTCCTATGTTAAGCGAGGGGGCTCTTCAACTACGCCGGATAATCGATGTACGCCTTCAAGTTCTTCGCAACAGAAGCGTGGGCGTAGTTCTGGGGAACGCGACAAAGATAGGCATGGCAGTAATTTCAAAAGACACAGAAGAGAATCGGATGAGAACGTTGAGTATACTCCAAATCCAGATGAAGGCTCAGAAAGAGGCCCTGAAGAGGGATCGGGTGACGATTCGGGTGTTGACAACATAGAGGATGATAAAAACAGCCCTGACCGGGATCTGGACAAGAACCCGGGTGATCCTGGGGGAGACCCCGGGGAACCGAGCCTTACTGGTCCTCCCGATACACCTCGAAACTTTGCTTGCCATTTCTTCAAGCTAGACCATGTTAAGTACGGCCCTTGGACGCATAACAAATATGATAAATGCCCCAGTACACGCATGATAGAGTTGCGTCGCATCAAGTAAGGCTCAATTTTGCAGTATCAAACATCAAGATACTCACTTACTACAGACGTCATTTCAACGAAGCACACAGAGCACCACGGCATTGCAAACAGTGTGTCCTTACGTTCAAGAACTCCAAGATGCTCGACGAGCACTATCGAGCCCAACTTGGGTGTAGCCCTTCCAAGAGAGCTGCTTATCTAAAAGATGAAATTGGTGATGAAAAATGGAACCAAATAGAAAATGTACTTTCTATGAAGGGTAAGAAGAACATTAGCGATAAATCCCGTTGGTACGAAATTTGGCGAATCTTATTCCCCGGCTTAAGAGAACCTTCAAACCCATGTAGGTACAACGGGCCGGTGTTTATTCTAATAGCTCTAATGCGTATATAGGGAATGAGGCACCAGTGTCTTTTTCACGTCCAGCGATGGATATTGAACAGATAGTCTCGGAATTGAGAGGGCGAATCGATGAAGATATAAGGAAGAACATCTTCCCTCAAGATCATCAAATTCCTGACCGCTACCTTTATCATCTTCGAGAACTTTTGAAAGAAGACAATGCTGCTCATGGGCTAATTCAGCTTCGACGCACCGGTACGGATTCGGGAGAAAAGATTGATACTTTCACGACGTTTGGTTCTGTGTCCGCAGTAGATGCACCTGATCAGCAGCCAGACTTTCCAAGGCTAGGAGCTTGTGGGTTTGGATTCCCGAGCGAGCCGTTGTATCAAGATACTCAAGTGGCAGTGCAGTCAACTGGGTCACTTCACTCGACAAGACCATGTACTTCCCAAATGAGGGTCGCCACCACGAGCTTCGCGGAACTTATGCATGCGCCGTATGATCCGACCATATCACATTCAACCATCGAATATCAATACCAGCTTTCCATGGGGCCAAATAATGCTCTCAACGAAAGTCACCTTGATCAATTTTGGGGGTGCGATTTTGATTCCGAGGGTGCAGATATGTTGAAGCTCTCGGCGTTGTGTCAGCCGGGTCAACCCAGCGTTCAGTCTCACATCGGCCCAGCCACGTCCGGTGAGTGTGATTCGACAATTGAACTATCTGATATTAATCCTTCCTCCGAGAATGAGTTGGCAGAAGATGTTTTGCTGCCCGAGAATACCTCGCTAAAAGCAATGGAGATGTGGAAGAACAAACATTCTGGAAGCAGCTTTCTGAGGCGGCCATGAGTGGGAAATTGAATTTAGCCCGTAGCAATGGCAAAGTGGAAGAACAAGCTTTCTAGGAAAAGCCTTTTTGAGATGACGTTGACTTGGAGCTTGTAACTATTGTCTCATTTTCACCTGAAAAAATCCTTCCGACTCGCATCAGACCATTCACCTTAGCCCCAGAGCTTCAACCCGTCAAAGTTGCCGGTATTGTGATTTGTGAGATGTGTTGCATCTCTAGACATCCATAAGCCTTTTGGGCTGGGTCGATATTCACCATAGCTCACCGCTAAATCACCGAAACATGGCATTCCTACTTCCCAAAACCTGAAATCGGTTAGAAAGAGTTTCTCGGAGAAAGCAAAGTGCTCACTGGGGTCGCGAGGGTGAGGTTTTGGGCATACACATCCACTCCCACTACCATCGTTCACTGTTCCATCATCTCCCTGACCACAAATGGTAAAAATTACTGTAGAAGCCATATTTAAGGGAGATATCAGACAGCTCAAGCAAATGATTATTCTTAGTAGAGTCGATGGTATGATAAAGGACTGCGTAGTTGAAATTTGAAACAGATGGTAGGAAAATTGTCGAGCTTTATGTCACTTGGTAAACCACTAAACACTAAGAAAATGGTGAAATTGATTCCGCAAAACTTTGCGAGGTCCGGCTTTGGCCTGTCGCGACTGATTGCATCGCGGTCCTGCAAAGTTTTGCGAAATGCTGGGACGCTCGCTTAATTCAGGGGTTTTATCCAGCCGAGCCCCTATGATCAATGCCAACTATCTGCTTAGAAACACTTCAAAATCCAGCAGTCAAGTTGCAAAATCCTACATAGCATCTCAGTTTACATGCGCTGTTCCACTATTCCGTGCTATCTGATGGCAGCCTGATCAAATATAAAGAATCAAAACCTAAATGATATGGAGCGGATAGTTAACCAACATGCTTCAACTCCCCCTCCGATTCCGTTTAACAACTCCCTTCTCTATCGAAGAGAGTAACAGCATATTTTTCATAAGAAATCCATCGAAGCAAAAAAAGTCGGATTGATTCATCATGAAGGTAAACTAGTAGGATATTTCAGTGTGTGGTTGTTCCCGAGTAAGGCGTTTCGAGGGTCCATTTGTTTAATCAATAGCCCTAGATCCTAATACCTTACGATAAGCCTCTAATAACCCATAAAGCTTAGATTCAATAGGAAATGCCTATATTCCACCCTTAAAGCCTTACAAACTTGAAAATATAGTTTGCCCGGAGAAGTACGAAGAGTCTGGCTAGAGGCACTAGAGCCTCCGATTCACCAGTCATGTCAGCCCAACTAGACTTTCAGCTCATATTCGGGGCTCCAACAGCCCTGTGGGCCTTCCAGTTAGCCTTGGTGTCGCGATCAGCCTAATCGGGATGTCAGCCCAACTGAAGGTACCAGATCACGAAGAACACCATGCCCAATATTCCTGCTTAGATTGATATGCACCTTGGAATAGTTGGGTCACTCATTGTGAAACGTAGTTGTCCAGTCTAAAATAAAATGATGTATTGAATTAAGAAAACCATCGGACAGGAAGGGCAACATATCTATTCGTGAGTTGGCAAGTCCCCTTTTTGAAACGTTCAGGTTGGACAGTCCAAGCAGAATTATGTGTCTTTGGCTTTTCTCCTTTCTGTTTGTTGGGTCGTTATCGCCGAATCACATAAGATTCAAATCAAGCATGTTTCCTCTACCGGAAATAATTCTGATTTTGCAAGCACTGGCGGGGACTTTGACACAAATTTTTACTCAAACATTCCATTTGAGCGAAATGATACTGCTGAAAATATTACAGAGTTGTCTTCTGAGATCCCATGCTCTCAAATATTCCAATATTCAATAAGCTAGATCTTTATCCACTGCTCTGAATTATCCAGCAATCAAGCCTCTCCACAACTGGATGACATCCCCGGTCTTCGAAATACTAGCAAACTCTCTCAAACTATCCACATGCACCGCATGAATCACTTCCGCGTCGAATGGAAAATCTTCTGTCTTCTTCCAACAAGCTACCGCATCCTCCACCAAAATCACTTCTCCCTTTTCCCCTTTAGGGGAATCACAAATACCTAGATTGCCTGCCATCCTCACAGTAGTGCTTACACAGTGATCAGTCGTCAAGCCTACTACCCAAAGTGTTCCAGGCTTTCCGCCAAAGTGGGTTCTTAGAACTTGTTCCAGGTCGGTGCCGATAAATGCAGAATTTACATTCTTCGTTATTACAAGCTCATCAGGCAGAGGTGCGGCGAAGGATTGAAACACGAAGCCTGGGCTTAATTGGTAGAGGGGCGAGACTTCCGATTTCGATGCATGAGCTACGTGAATTATTTTGTGGGGCGAAGGCTTGGTTGGTGATGTTGTGGAGGATATCAATTGACGGTAGATAGGGATTAGGGATTTGATATTAGTTTCGAACGCGGGGTTGCTGCGGGAGGGTCCCCAGATTGTAGGGTGGAGGAAACCATCTTGAATGTCTACTAATAACAGTGCTGTAGGTGATGGATCTTCTGCGGAAGGCATACTTAAAAATATGGTTGAGGATAGTATGACAGAGAAAATCAAAGCAGAAGGATGGCCTTTTATTATAATCGTGGTGGTCCGTGTAAGCTGTATTTGTCAAGAGCTCGGTAAATGGCAATGTTATTGGAAGGGCGTCGTATATTTTAACCAGAGGTTCATTTAGCGGTGTGTTTTAGTGGCGCCTGTGGTGTGGACCCCTAAATTGAGGGATAGCTCTTCCCCACTTTATACCCTTGCTGACCAATGTCACTTGTATCGAAATTTTCCAAACTTAAACCTACCGCTTCAACTTCACATGTCACAACAGGATCACCAAGATAGCCGCTTTGGATCAGAGAAGATTTCATAATTAATCACTCTTATCAGCTTTGTTCTCCGCAATTCAGGACAAGGATCTGCAAGGATGGACTCACCGTGGCGACTTGGACAATACAGTCCATCTTCAGCTTGCGAGATTGCCCCACCGATCGCTCTGGACTCCAATGTTTGTTGTCCATGTTGCTCGAGGGACCTCCTCTTGCCAGCTCGCTTGCCCCCTTTTCACCTTCGCTAATAAGCGAAATTAGCGATTTGCAAGCGAAAGCTCAGAAGTCATCATGTTCACCCAGCTCCTAGCCTCTTTTCCGTACGATCCAGAAGCATGGCTCAACCGTGGCAACTGTCTTCGACTTTTGGGCTACCCTGAGCTTGCTCTCGGCGACGTATACAAAGCCCGTCTTCTAGTCGAGGCCGGCATTGGAGACTCTCGCACCGTCCTGGGGGATCAAGTCCGTAAAGAATTCAATAAGAAGACCTACGAACTTCACACCACTGACCCAGCATGGATGAAATGGGCACACACGGTTTCAACACCTGAACTGCTAGCTCAGAAGGTCCAGGAGATGTTGAAGAGGCTGGAGTTGCAGATCTGGACGGAACTAATGGAGGGCCTTATGGCCGCAAATTGTTGTGGTGATTATGCACGCATGAGTCGTGAAGCGGTGGAGAAATTCCCGAATGATGAGTTCTTTCCAAGCGAGGTATCGAACGCAGATGCCTGGTACGCTCAAAGAAAAAAATTGCTGATGGCGGCGGTGGAAGATGGGCAGATGAGTGAGGCACAAATGTCTACCACGTTGATGAATGGTGGGGTATACCCCGTTCCGTATCCATTCATGAGCGAAGAATTCTTGGTCAGGGATGCCCAAGTGTTTGAGAGTATCGAAGAGGATTTCAAGAGGGTTTCGACGAATTGTATGGTTATGCGGAGTACGATTCGAAATACGCCGGCTGGAGAAGGAGAAAAAGCCATCACCGAAGATGATTGTATCGGCGTCCATGCTACGAGAGATATTGTTGAAGGGGAGACGATATTGATCGACACCATGTCTTCTGGCTCCGTTGGGGTAGATGCTGACCCCGCTGGATGTCCAACCTGTTGCGCAAGCCCCGTCAAGAACTTCTGGAATACTTGCTGCTCTGTCCTTTATTGCTCTCAAGTTTGTGCCGATGTTGCTAGAAAGACCTTCCACGCCCCCATTTGCGGAAGAGATTTTGAATATTTATATGCCGTTGCAAGAAAGGCGACTACGACGACCGATTTCTCACTCGATGCCCTGTTGTTGATGAGAGTCCTAGCTATTAGTATGGTAGAAAGTACCGAGCATCCGTTGAAGAGCAAATTGCTCGTGAGACTCACACCGGCATACGGTTTCAAAGAGCCAAATCTCATCATTTTCAACTTTCAGGACCACATCCAGATGCCGATTTCGATCCTCCAGACACTCGGCATCAACATCTTCACCGACCCCTTGTACGACACATGGGTTTTGCACACGATCAAATGCAGATTACAAAACAACAAGCATGGCCAAACTCTTGGAGACTGGCCTGGAACAAGTATCAGTGGACTGTATAGCATGTTGAATCACAGCTGTAGTCCGAATGTCGATTGGAGGCATGATTCCGCCAGTAGCGAGGTCACGATGTTCGCGACGAGAGATTGCAAGAAAGGAGAAGAGCTATATATCAGTTACATTGGTTCTCTTGGGAATAGCATGACGGTCGTCGAGAGGAGAAAGAAATTGATGGGGTGGTTCGGCATGGCTTGTAGATGTGAGAAATGCCTTGAAGAGGCAAATTTTAACGAAGATGCTCCATGAGTGACAAGGTGGACATTTAGAAGTGCCCAGGGGCAGTAAGCGAGATTGCTATTGCTATAGAATTGTAGACCAATGTCCAATTGCCCAAGTTTTATTCACTTGCTATGCATAGTTCAGGCAAAACCCAAGTCCTGTAGTTTTAGATATTTGCTGATTGGCCCTTTGACGAAATTCAAAACTAGCATTGTTAATCTTTCCATTGATTCGGAATAATCGAAGCGAAATATGTTCAACAAAGGTGAATGTTTTACAACGGTTGAGTCATTGTCTATTCTTGACGCTTCCTTGTTCTGAATTCTCAGGTATAAATAGCTCTCCAAGTTCAAGTCCACAAAGGCTTTAGACCTTCCAAATCAACTTTCACAAAAGGACAAAAACTTAAAAGAAAATAAATCAACTGTTGCATACTCTAATACCAAATCTTACTTCATACTTCAGAAAACCAAAGCAATCACAAGATGAGCACCGAGAGGGCTCGCTACTACTGGAAATGCACCAACGTGGTTGATGTTCCTCCCGCGCTACGCCGGCAGTACGGAGAACGGAGACTAGTAAGTGTTTGCGGTTATCTTCTTTGCCAAGCTTCTATACTGACCTCGATGTAGTGCGCATTTGATGGCAATACATGGTGGGATAAAAAATGCCGCCTCTGTGGTGAAACATGTCCTTTCTTGGATAAGCAACATATTTTGACCAATATTCCGTACGAAGCACATAAACAGAGACCTTTTTAGATGAGGTACAGGGAATGACACACTTCT
>Ga0302325_10035474_pt1 | contig 10188 bp, 7 predicted proteins | sample Palsa_T0_2_FD_201948 | JGI IMG/M metagenome (GOLD analysis project Ga0302325, IMG submission 201948) | Peat permafrost microbial communities from Stordalen Mire near Abisko, Sweden - Palsa_T0_2 | ecosystem: Environmental > Terrestrial > Soil > Palsa > Peat permafrost | place: Sweden: Abisko... | reverse complement strand
GAACCGCCGATCCGGTCTTTCTGCTCGCGCCCGGCGAGTCGCCGCTGGACCTCGCTGCCGAAGGACTGGGGCCGGAAAACGATCCGCTCGTCGTTGTGTCGGTGCGACGCTGGAACGGCGCCGACGCGACGTCCGCCGCGCTCGCCGCGGCGGTCGACCGCTTGGCGGAAGCGCACGGCGCGCGGGTCGCATTTCTCCCACTCGGCGGTGCGGCAGACGCCGAGGCATCGACCGCCGTCATCCGCAAATGCCGCACGACGCCCGTGCTCTTGCCGCATTATCCGCTTGCACAGGCGGCGCAAGTGATCGGCCGTGCGCGCTTCGTGATCGGCATGCGGCTGCACGCGCTCATCATCGCGGCTCGCCTCGGGGTTCCGTTTATCGCGCTGCCGTACGACCCCAAAGTCACGGCGCTGCTCGAGGACTTGCGCTATCCCCTCGAACCGCTGTTCGTACCGGGTGCCCGTCCGCCGGCGGCGCCCGTGATCGAGCAGCGGATCGACGCCGCTTGGTCGCGGCGCGACGAACTTGCGACCCATCTGCACGATATGGCCGCCGAAGTGGCCGCGCTTGCCGAGCGAAACTTTGACGTTCTCGACGAACTCGTCACGAAGAACGCGAAAAATATGCAGGCCTGAGTGCGACGCGACGGTGAACGTCGCATTCACGTCATGATGCAGACGTTTACCATCGGCCGCTTGTTCGATATCCGCGTCGGCGTCCACGTTTCGTGGATCGCCGTCTATCTTTTCATGACGTTTTCGCTGGCCGGCATTTTCGAGGCGCTACCGTATGTCGTTGCGCTCGCGCTGGCGGGCGTGTGCGCGCTGGTGCTGTTCGCTAGTGTCGTGGTTCACGAGTTTGCGCATGCGCTCGTCGCGCGCGCCTTCGACGTGCGGACGCGCGCTATCACACTGTTTTTGTTCGGCGGCGTCGCCACGCTCGAACGCGAACCGCCATCACCGCGCGCCGAAGTGCTGATCGCCTTGGCCGGCCCGCTGGCGAGTGCCGCCATCGCGGCGCTGGCGTTCTGCGTGCTTGTGCTGCTCGAATCGGTCGCCGGCGGACGCGCGATCGGCGCACTGCGCGTCGCGGCGACGGTACTCGCGGCCGCGAACGGCGTCCTTGCGATCTTTAATTTGATCCCGGCGTTTCCGATGGACGGCGGACGCGTCTTGCGCGCGGCAATTTGGCAGTGGCGCAAGAGCCGGTCCGCCGCGACTGCGGCGGCGTCGCTGGCGGGTCTCGTATTTGCCGGACTGTTGACGGTGAGCGGGATTGTTCTCGCCGTTTGGTTGTCGGTCTGGCAGTACGGCTGGTATGTGATCTTGGGCGCGTTTCTGTTTCGTCAAAGCTGGACCGCCTATTGCGATGCTCGCCTGGCCGAGCGGCTCGAGCGCATTCGCGCATGCGACGTGATGGATGCACCGGCGACATCGGACCTTGAGTACGACGGATTCCATCTTGCGCCGTCGGCGACGGGACTCGACGTGATTGCTGCTTTTCGCGACAGCGATCGCACGATGATACCGGTCGTTGCCGACGGCCGGCTTTCGGGTTGGATCACCCGCGACCGAACGCTGGCACTCCTCAAGAACGTCGCATAGTGCCCGACATCGAAGAGCCGGCGAAAAAGCGCGACTATCGCGCGACCTTGAATCTGCCGCAAACCGATTTCCCGATGCGCGCCGATCTGCCCAAACGCGAGCCGGCACGGGTCGATTGGTGGCGCGAGCACGACACCTACCGCAAGCGGTTGGCGCACAATCGCGAAGCCGGCGGCGTTCCGTGGATTTTGCACGATGGGCCGCCGTACGCCAACGGCGAATTGCACATGGGGCATTTTCTCAACCGGGTGCTCAAGGACACATTCATCAAGATCGCGTTGCTCGACGGGAAGTGGGCTGATTTCATTCCCGGCTGGGATATGCACGGTCTGCCGATCGAGCGCGAGACACTCAAACATCTCGGCGTTGATTTTCACAAAATCGATCCGATCGAACTGCGCGCGAAATGTAAGGAGCGTGCGCTCTACTGGCTCGATCGCCAGCGCGATGCAATGCTGCGTATGGGCCTGTTCGGCCACTACGATCGTCCGTACATGACGATCAAGCCGGAATTCGAGGCAACGATCGTCGAGACGCTCGCCGATCTCGCCGAGTCGCGCCAACTCTACAAAGGTTTACGTTCGACGCTGTGGTGCGTCTACGACGAAACGGCGCTCGCGGAAGCCGAGATCGAATACAAAGAACACACGTCACCGTCGGTTTACGTTCGTTTTACTGCAAGCGCTGCGCAGCGCAAAGATTTGCTCGCGCGCTTCGACGCGAAAGACGACGGACTGCCGCTATCGATTGCGATCTGGACGACGACGCCGTGGACGTTGCCCGCCAATGTTGCAATTGCCATTAAACCGGATGCGGAATACGGCTTGTATCGTATCGCGGGCCAAGACTACGTTTTTGCCGACGCGCTCTTGCCGAGCGTCCTCGCGTGTTTCGCCGGCGAACCGAGCGCCGAGCGGCGGGCGATCGTCGCGGGCGAAGCGCTTGTCGGGGCCAAGGTACGCCATCCGTTTCTCGATCGCGATTCGCTCGTCGTCGCCGCCGATTACGTCGAACTCGAAACCGGAACCGGCGCCGTGCATACGGCACCGGGTCATGGTACCGACGACTTCGAGACCGGCGTGCAGTATAGTCTGCCGATTCTCAATCCGGTCGATGCCGCCGGCACGTTCCTGGCCGACGCCGGACCGTATGCCGGCTTGTTTATTTTCGACGCGCAGCAGCAGATCATCGAAGATTTGCGGCTGTCGGGCCATTTGATCTCGAGTGCGGCGTACGACCATTCGTACCCGCACTGCTGGCGCTGCAAGAACCCGGTCATTTTTCGGGCGACCGCGCAATGGTTCATCGCGATGGACGTCAACCGCTTGCGCAAGCGTATCGAAGAGAAGATTCCCGGTGTTCGGTGGGTTCCGCCGTGGGGCGAAAGCCGCATGATGCAGATGATCGAAAACCATCCGGAGTGGTGCGTGTCGCGTCAGCGAACGTGGGGTACACCGATTCCGGCGCTGGCGTGCAAGACGTGCGGTGAGTCGATCGTCGATCCGGATGTCGCGCGCATTGTCGCGGAGCGTTTTCGGACCGAGGGTCCGGCGCTTATTAATGCATCGGATCTGTGGTGGACCGACGACGTAACAACGTTCTTGCCGCCGAACTTCGATTGCCCGAACTGTCACGGTACGACGTTCGAAAAGGAAGCGAACATCGTTGATATCTGGTTCGAGAGCGGCGTGACGCATCGGGCTGTGCTCAAGAACGCCGGCCTGCCGTGGCCGGCCGATCTCTATCTCGAAGGCAGCGATCAGTATCGCGGCTGGTTCCGCAGCAACTTGATCACCGCCGTCGCGACGATGGGTGCGGCGCCGTACAAGAGCGTTGTCAGCAGCGGCATGGTCGTCGATCAAGATGGCCGTGCCATGCACAAGTCGACCGGGAATTATATCGGTGCGGTCGACGGCATGGAGAAATACGGCGCCGACGTACTGCGTTTATGGGTTGCCTCCGTCGAATACACGGCCGATATTCGGCTGGGTGCTAAACTGCTGGAAAACGTTGCGAACGTTTATCGTAATTTGCGTAACCGGTTACGGTATTGTTTGGGCGCCGTCCACGATTTGCCGGCGGACGCAGTCGTGCCGCGCGCGCAGATGGAACCGCTCGACCGGCTAGCGCTCGACGCGCTCGACCGGTTGGCGAAAGACGTCGTCGAGCACTACCAGGCGTTCCGCCTGCACGACGCCTATCTCGCGCTCGTTGCGTTTGACGGCGACGATCTCTCACGATTCTATCTCGACGCTCTCAAAGACCGCCTGTACTCGAGCGCAACGAATGCGCCGCGCCGGCGTAGCGCGCAAAGCGCGTTGCTCGAGATGTTCGAGACACTCGCCGTTCTGCTCGCGCCGATTCTTTCGTTCACTGCCGAAGAAGCGTGGCAGTTCTTGCCCGAACCGTTGCGCCGCCGGCGCGAGTCTGTTTTCGACGTTCCCTTTCCGCACGTTACCACCGTTGACGACGGTTCACTCGACGCGTGGGAAACGCTCAAGACGATGCGTGCGCAGGTCTCGGCGCACGAAGGGTTACGCGATTTCCAACTCGACGCGAACGTCGTCGTTGCGCCGCACTTGTTCGAGCGCTTCGCGCAGCTCGGCGACAGTCTGCGCGAAGCGCTGGTTGTTTCCGCCGCTCGGTTGCGGGCGATGTCGGAGGACGGCTTATCCGGTGTCGTCGTCGAGCCGGCACACGGTGAAAAGTGCGCACGCTGCTGGAAGTATCTGCCGCTGGGCACCGACGCCGAGAACCCCGAACTGTGCGCGCCCTGCGCTCTGATCGTTAATTTGCCGGTCTAACCGCCGCTAATATCCGCTCGGAGAGCGTCGCCGACGCTTCGCGAATCGCATCGCGCACGCCGCGCACCTCGTCAAGCGTCTTCCCGGCCGGGTCGGCGATCTTCCAATCGGCGTCGACGTGAATGAGGCCGTCGATGACGCAATTCATGGCGACGACGTAGTCCGCGCTCGCCGCGATGTGCGGCGTAAGGAGGACCGGATCGCAATCGGTCAAGTCGGCGTTGGCCTCCGCCATCGCCTTGATAACCGTGGGCTCGGGCTCCGTCGTTCGCTCGATGACGGCGGAGAGCGCGGTTACGCGGCCTTGGGTGAACATGCGAAAAAATGCCTGCGCCATTTGGGTGCGACCCGAATTCGTGCCGCACGCGAAAAGCACGCGGGGCATGGCGGGGTCCGCCGGCATGTCGGTATCCTCATTCTCGTGCCCGCACCCGCCGCGGTTCCACCCTACAGCGCATTCATGAAAAAATTATGAAGATTCCCGGACGGCGCCCCTTGCCGGAATGGGGATCAGCGATAACGTCGACGTTGCGTGTCCGTAGAGGCGGCCCGAGGCATCGGTCATACGGCCCTCCGCGGTTGCCGTCGTTCGTCCAACGTTGATGACGATGCCTTCGCAGCGCACGAGTCCGGTCGCTACCGTGATCGGCTTAAAGTAGCGTACCTGTAAGTCCAGCGTTACCGCAATTTTATCGGCGGGCGCACGGGTAAGCGCAGCGCAGCCGATTGCCGAATCGAACATCGTTGCTGCGAAGCCTCCATGTACGATGCCGATTCCGTTATACAAATACTCATGTGCCTCGGCGGCGAACACCACCCGTCCGTCGCCAACCTCAACGAGCGACATTCCCATGAGTGCGACCATCGGTGGCGGCGCCAGCTTACCGTCGCGAAGCGCTTCCAAGTATTCGCGACCGCTCAGCGATCGCGCGGCGTCCGAACCGATCAATGGGTCGTGCCATGTGAACGTGTGCGTTCGCAGTTGGTGCTTTTCCATCATCTCGCTAGCATTCGGTGCAAGGTCGCTTGAACCGCCCGGCATTGGGGAAATCATGGAGAGATATGGCGAGCACGCTGTCGCATTTGGAATGTTCTGCTTGCGGCGAACGCTATGACGCGGATGTTGCGCAGAACCTGTGTCGTGACGGGAAGCCCTTGCTCGCGCGCTACGACCTTGCGGTTGCAGCAAAAACGCTTACGCGCGCGGCGTTGCGTACGCGCGAGCCGTCGTTGTGGCGTTACGAGGAACTGCTTCCCGTGCGCGATTATGCTCGTCGGGTGTCGCTGGGCGAGACGATGACGCCGTTGCTTGCGACACCGCGCAGTAGTGAGCGGTACGGCATGGAGTTGTTCGTGAAAGACGAGGCGCTTTTGCCGAGTGGCAGTTTCAAGGCGCGCGGGGCGGCGATCGGCGTCTCGCGAGCGCGAGAACTGGGCATTCGCGAGTGCGCGATGCCGACGAACGGAAATGCAGGTGCAGCGTGGTCGGCGTATGCGGCGCGGGCCGGGATGATCGCGCACATTGTCATGCCGCAGAGTGGCCCCCGGGCAAATCAGCTCGAGATTGTCATGGCGGGTGCGGATGCATATCGCGTCGACGGGCTCATCGGAGATGCCGGCAAGATCGTGGCGCGCGCGGTTGCGAGCGAAAGTTGGTTCGATGTGTCGACGCTCAAAGAACCCTACCGGGTTGAAGGCAAGAAGACGATCGGATTCGAGCTGGCCGAACAGTTCGGCTGGAACGTGCCCGACGTCATCATCTTTCCGACGGGCGGAGGTGTCGGGTTGATCGGGATCGGCAAGGCATTGCGCGAGCTGCACTCCGTCGGGTTGATCGGTGCGAAGATGCCGCGGATCGTGGCAGTACAGTCAACGGGGTGTGCGCCGATGGTCGATGCATTCGAGCACGGTAAGGACGAGTCAACGTTTTGGAATGATGCAAAAACAATCGCGTTCGGGACGACGGTGCCGAAGCCCCTCGGCGACTTTCTCATTCTGGACTGGATCCGGGAAACACGCGGGACCGCGATTGCCGTTGATGACGAGATGATTCTTGAAAAGCAGCGCGAGTTGACGTCGGACGAGGGAATATTCGTTTGTCCCGAAGGCGCGGCCACCTTGGCCGGGGCCGTTGCGCTGCGCAAGCGTGGCTGGATCAAAGACGGGGAGCGTGTGTTGTTGATCAATACCGGGGCCGGCGTAAAGTATGCCGACGTGCCGTATCCACCACCTCCGTTGTTGCCGCGTGACGGGAGCGTGCCGATATCCGTTGCGCGGTGACCAGGAGGCCATGTCACCGTTTTCGCATGAGAGAGGGATATGGCTAGCGCGCTTTCGTATCTGGAGTGTTCCGCTTGTGGTGAACGGTATGATGCAGACGTTCCGCAGAATCTTTGTCGCGACGGGAAGCCGTTGCTGGCGCGGTATGATTTAGCTGCAGCGGCAAAAACACTGACGCGGTCCGCGCTGCACGAGCGTGAGTCGTCGTTGTGGCGGTATGAAGAGTTGCTGCCGGTGCGCGATCTTTCGCAGCGGGTTTCACTTGGTGAAACGATGACGCCGTTGCTTTCTCTGCCGCGGAGTAGCGAGCGGTATGGGATGACGCTCTTTATTAAAGATGATGGGCTTTTGCCGAGTGGGAGTTTTAAGGCGCGGGGAGCGGCGGTGGGCGTTTCGCGGGCGCGAGAACTCGGGATTCGCGAATTTGCAATGCCGACGAATGGGAATGCGGGCGGCGCGTGGTCGGCGTATGCGGCGCGCGCAGGGATGACGGCGCATATTATTATGCCGGAGAGTGCCCCGAATGTGAATCGGCTCGAGACGGTCATGGCGGGGGCGGATGCGTATCTGGTTGATGGGCTTATTAGTGATGCGGGCAAGATTGTTGCCAAGGCGGTTGTTAGCGAAGGTTGGTTTGATGCTTCGACGCTTAAGGAGCCGTATCGGATTGAAGGGAAGAAGACGATGGGCTTTGAGCTGGCGGAGCAATTTGGTTGGGATGTGCCGGACGTTATTGTGTATCCGACCGGTGGCGGCGTTGGGCTCATTGGGATTGATAAGGCGCTGCATGAATTGCATGCGTTGGGTTTGATTAGTTCGAAGATGCCGCGAATGGTGGCGGTGCAGGCGGCGGGGTGTGCGCCGATTGTTGAGGCATTCGATCGGGGTGCGGCAGAGTCGGTGTTTTGGAATGATGCGAGGACCGTGGCATTTGGAATTACGGTGCCAAAGGCGCTCGGGGATTTTATTGTTTTGCGATTGGTTCGGGAAACAGGTGGAACCGCGGTTGCGATTGGTGATGATGCGATTCTTGAGAAGCAGCGTGAGTTGACGGCGGACGAAGGGATCTTTGTTTGTCCGGAAGGTGGCGCGACGCTTGCCGGAGCGATTGCGCTGCGCGAGCGCGGGTGGATTCGGGATGGGGAGCGCGTGTTGCTTATTAATACCGGGCTTGGTGTGAAGTATCCGGATGTGCCGTATGCTTCGCCGCCGCTCTTGGCGCGTGATGCCACGGTGCCGATTCCCGTTACGCGGTGACCGCGTACTGGCGCACGATGCGTTCGACGATGCGGGTGAACGTTTCACAATCGATCGCTTGGGCGGCGTCGGAAAACGATTCATCGGGGCGGGGATGGACTTCGATGATTGCGCCGTCGAGGCCGGCGGCGGCGGCGGCGTAGACGAGCGGTTCGATCAGCGAGCGTCGGCCGCAGGCGTGCGACGGGTCGACGATCACCGGGAGTTTGGTGAGTTCTTTTAGGCGCAGGGCGCCGGCGATGTCGAACACGTTGCGCGTTTGCGGGTCGAAGCCGCGGATGCCACGTTCGCAGAGTACGACGCGGTCGTTGCCTTCGAGCAAAATGTATTCTGCTGCGTGCAGCAGTTCGTCGAGGGTTGCCGCTGGGCCGCGCTTGAGCAAGATTGCGCTCCCGGTGCGGGCGGCGGCTTGGAGGAGCGGTACGTTTTGCATGTTACGTGCGCCGATTTGAATCATGGCGGCGTGGGCAGCGACGTGGGTGACTTGGGCCGGCGAGAGCGCTTCGGTTACGACCGGCAAGTGGTGAGTGTGGCCGGCTTCGGCGATGATGCGGATACCTTCGTCGCCGAGGCCTTGGAAGTCGTAGGGTGACGTGCGCGGTTTGTAGGCGCCGCCGCGTAGCATCGCGCCGCCGGCGGTTGCAACGCAGGCGGCGATTTCGTCCATCTGTTCGCGGTCTTCGATCGAGCATGGGCCGCCGATGAGCGCGAAGCCGCCGTCACCGAATGCGGCGCCGCCCGCGTAGACGCGGTGCGTTTGGGGACCGGTGCGCTGCGCGAGGCGATAGGTGGACGGCATTGTCGGCTCCTCATGGATGGCGGGAGAAAAGAAAAAGAAGAGCCGCCCGGGGTGGGCGGCTCTTCACAACAACGGATCGGTTGTTTTTGCGCGCGCTCAGCTCACCCCGGACCAATCGGTCGGCGTAAAATAGTACCAGTATGCAAAAACGCGTGCGCAAGACATTGCAGCCACCCTATCCCATCGGGGGCGTCTTTGTCAAGTCGTCGTCTTGACAGGGGTCGCGCAGGCGTGATACGCATTTGCACGATGTTGCTGACCGACGGCGCGCTTTTCACCTATCGGTATCGTTCTCGGATGATTCCTGGGAGCCGGATTTTGCGCCGATGACGAACGGAGCGCAACCGCCGAATGGAGCTCCCCCCTCGCCGGGCCGGGAGCTTTTTTCATCCGTCACGGTCGAACCCGCAAAGCGGCTGTCGGGTGCGCCGGCCGTGCCGGGCGACAAGTCGATTTCGCACCGGATGCTCATGTTCGGTGCGCTTGCGCATGGCAAGACGCACGTGACCAATCTGCTTGACGGCGCCGACGTGCGCTCAACGCGCACGGTCTTGGAAGCGCTCGGTGTATCGATTACCGATGACGGGCCGGCGATCGTTGTTCATGGTCGCGGACCGGCGGGATTACGTGCGTCGCACGACGTGCTCGATTGCGGGAACTCCGGCACGACGATGCGGTTGATGGCCGGCGTGCTGGCGGCGTTGCCGTTTGAGAGCCGGCTCGACGGTGATGAGTCACTGCGCTCCCGGCCGATGCGACGCGTTGCCGAACCGCTGCGCGCACTCGGTGCGAGTATCGAATTGTCGCCGGGCGATCGCGCGCCGATTGCCGTGCGCGGTAGGGAATTGCATGGTGCGCGCTACGATCTCACGATTGCGAGCGCACAAGTAAAAAGCGCCTTGCTGCTGGCAGCGCTAAACGCGACCGGCGAGACGGAAATCGGCGGCGAGCTCGGTGGGCGCGATCATACGGAGCGGCTGTTGCGGCATTTCGGTGCGCACTTCACGAGCGCAGCGGGCGTGCTGCGCATCGCGGGCGGCCAGCGATTGCAGGCGGCGGATTTGCGCGTGCCCGGCGATCCGTCGTCGTCGGCGTTTTGGATTGCGGCGGCAACCATCGTGCCGGGCGGTTCTGTGCGGTTGCATGAAGTCGGCATCAACCCGACGCGGATGGGTTTCGTACACGTACTCGAACGCATGGGTGCGCGCCTAACGATCTCGCGTTCGCACGCGGAATGCGAACCCGTCGGCACGATTGTTGCGCAGCACGCTCAATTGCGCGGCACGACGATCGATGCAGCCGAGGTTCCGGCCCTCATTGACGAACTGCCGCTCATCGCCGTGCTCGCGATGTACGCGCACGGCACGACCGAGGTGCGCGGCGCGCGCGAGTTACGCGTGAAAGAAAGCGACCGGATTGAGGCGATCGCCGTGAACTTGCG
>Ga0302325_10035473_pt1 | contig 10188 bp, 9 predicted proteins | sample Palsa_T0_2_FD_201948 | JGI IMG/M metagenome (GOLD analysis project Ga0302325, IMG submission 201948) | Peat permafrost microbial communities from Stordalen Mire near Abisko, Sweden - Palsa_T0_2 | ecosystem: Environmental > Terrestrial > Soil > Palsa > Peat permafrost | place: Sweden: Abisko... | reverse complement strand
CCTCAGTCCGACCCAGTTCGGTCACATCACCTACTGGGCGGCCCTGGCCGTCGTGGTGCTGGCGTTGGCCGTCACCTACCTGTTGCTGCGCAGCCGGCTCGGCCTCGTCCTGTCGGCCGTGCGCGATGACGAGGAGGGTGCTTTGGCCGCCGGCGCCCGCGTCATGACCGCCCGGCGGATCGTGTACCTGGTCGCGGCGCTCGGGTGCGGGGCCGCCGGCGCGCTGCTGGCGGTGAGCCAGTTGCAGGTCCAGCCGGCGTCGGTGTTCAGCGTGCAGTTCTCGGCCGAGATCATCTTCGTCACCCTGATCGGGGGGATGGGAACGATCGAGGGTCCGATCATCGGCACCATCGTCTACTTCGCCCTGCAGCAGAACCTCTCCCAGCATGGGGCGTGGTATCTGATCATTCTCGGGACCGTCGCGGTGGTGATCGCGATCTGGTTGCCGAGGGGGCTGTGGGGGACGGTGACCCGTCGGCTGCGCTTCGAGTTCTTCCCGGTCGGGTACTTCGTCGTCCCCGAGAAGGCGGTTCCCGAGACGCCCGGAGAGACTCCCGGCGCGGGGACCGAACCGGAAGCGGACACGACGGTCGGCACCGCCGACGGCTAGACGAGATCAAAGCCAGAACACGAGAGGAGCACCCGATGGCGTTGTTGGACCAGGAGACCTGGGAGTCGAAGATCTATCTCGACGGCTGGACCAAGGGAAGCGGCGGCGACTACGAGGTGGTGGAACCGGCCACCGGCCAGGTGCTCGGTCGCTTGGGTTTGGCCACGCCCGACGACGTGGCCAGGGCCACCGCGCGCGCGGCGGAGGCACAGATGGCCTGGGCCGCCGCGCCCTACCTCGAGCGGGCCGCGGTCCTGCGCCGGGCGGGCGACCTGTGGTCGGCCCACGCCGAAGAGGTCGAGCAGTGGATCATCCGGGAGGGTGGGTCCATCGTCGCCAAGGCCCAGCTCGAGACCCACATCGCCGAGGGGGAGTGTCACGAGGCCGCTGCGCTGGCCGCCCAGCCGTTCGGTGAGGTCCTCCGGAGCGAGGCCCCGCGCCTCAGCTTCTCCCGTCGGATGCCGGCCGGGGTGGTCGGGGTCATCGCCCCCTTCAACGTGCCCCTCATCCTCGCCATCCGCTCGGTGGCGCCCGCCCTGGCGCTCGGCAACTCGGTCGTGCTCAAGCCCGACACCCGGACCGGGGTCTGCGGTGGGGTGGCGCTGGCCCGTGTGTTCGAGGAGGCCGGACTGCCCGACGGCCTGTTCCACGTGCTCCCGGGCGGCGTGGAGGTCGGTGAGGCCGTGGTGTCGGACCCCCGGGTCCGCATCGTCTCGTTCACCGGATCTTCCCGGGCCGGGCGGCTGGTCGCCGCCTCGGCGGCCCGCTTCTTGAAGCGGGTCCACCTCGAGCTGGGCGGGAACTCGGCCCTCGTGGTCATGGCCGACGTCGATCTGGAGAAGGCGGTCTCGGTCGGGGCCTTCGGGTCGTTCCTCCACCAGGGCCAGATCTGCATGACCACCGGGCGTCACATCGTCGACGCCAGCATCGTCAAGGAGTACGGCGCCCTCCTGGCCGAGCACGCCGATCACCTGCCGGTCGGGAACCCGGCGACCGAGCAGGTCGCCCTCGGCCCGATCATCGACGAGGCCCAACGCGACAACATCGACCGGATGGTGAAGGCCAGCGTCGAGCAGGGTGCGACCCTGGCCGCCGGCGGCACCTACGAGGGGCTGTTCTATCGCCCCACGGTGCTCACCGACGTGCCGCTCACCGCCCCCGCCTACGCCGAGGAGGTCTTCGGCCCGGTCGCCCCGGTGGTCGGCTTCGGCTCGCTCGACGAGGCGGTGGCCATGGCGTCCGACACCCCCTATGGCCTCTCCCTGTCCATCCTGGCCGGCGACGCCATGGCGGCCCTGGAGCTGGCCGAGCGGATCCCGAGCGGTGCCGTCCACATCAACGACCAGACCGTCGCGGACGAGGCGGTCATCCCCTTCGGCGGCATCGGGGACTCGGGCAACGGGTCACGCTTTGGCGGTGGCCGGGCCAACCTCGATGCCTTCACCGAGGTCCAGTGGGTCACCGCACAGAGCAAGCTGCCCGACTACCCGTTCTGATTTGCCCGTTCCGAGTCATCGGTCAGGGGAGCGGGAGGCCGACGTAGTTCTCGGCGATGGTGTGCTGCATCGCCCGAGAGGTGGCGACATAGCGCTGCCTGGCCCGCTGCACCCGCGAGGCGAACGGGTCACCGGCCGGCAACATGTGGAGGAGCTCGGTCATGGTGTTGGAGAAGTCCTGGACCCGCCACACCCGCCCGAGACAGCGGTTCGAGTACCCGTCCAGTCCCGAGTGGTCGCTCCGATGGAACCAGTCGGCCAGGGCCCGGGCCAACACGGTGACATCGGCGATGGCCAGGTTCATTCCCTTGGCCCCGGTGGGCGGGACGATGTGGGCCGCGTCGCCGGCCAGGTACAGGTGCCCGTACTGCATGGGCTCGCAGACGTAGCTGCGCATCGCGGTGATCGCCTTTTCGACGATCGGGCCCTCGGTCAGCGTCCAGCCCGGTGAGGCCAGGCGAAGCTGCAGCTCCTCCCAGATCCGTTCGTCCGGCCAATGCTCGATGTCGTCGTTCGGGTCGACCTGCACGTAGAGGCGGGACAGCTCGGGGGAGCGGAGGCTGTGCAACGCGAAGCCGCGCTCATGGAACGCGTAGATGAGCTCCTCGGTGGACGGCGCCACGGTGGCCAGGACTCCCAGCCAGCCGAACGGGTACTCGCGGCCGAACTCGGCCAGCACGCCGGCCGGGATGCTGGGTCGGCACACGCCGTGGAAGCCGTCGCATCCGGCGATGACCTCGCAGGCCAGCCGGTGGTCGGTGCCCTGGTGGCGGAAGGTGATCGTGGGGTGCTCACCGGCGATGTCCTGCGGGGTGGCGTCGCCGGCCTCGAACAGGATCGTCCCGCCGGCCTCGAGCCGCGCCGCGATGAGGTCCTTCACCACCTCCTGTTGCCCGTACACGGTGATGCGGCGGCCACCGGTCAGCCGGGCGAAGTCGATCCGGTGGCGTTGACCATCGAACTGGAGGTTGACCCCGTCATGCACGGCGCCCTCGGCCAGCAGTCGCTCACCCACTCCGGACTCGATCAACAGGTCGGTCGAGCCCTGCTCGAGCACGCCGGCCCGGATCCTGGTCTCGACGTAGGCCCGGGACCGCTGTTCGATCACGACGCTGTCGATGCCCGCGAGGTGGAGCAGGTGCGAGAGCACCAGCCCGGCCGGCCCGGCGCCCACGATCCCCACCTGGGTCCGCATGCTCGCTTCCATGGCCGTTGTCGTTCGCTCCGGTGTCGTCGCGCCCGGTGGGCTCAGCGCAGCCGGGGGCGGCCGACGGCCGGGCTGACCCGGCGCAGGTCGGCGTTGATCCGCTCGGCCGTCTCCATCAGGCGGGCCAGGTGCTTGGTCCGGAGCTCGTCGAGGGAGACCCGGCTCGAGTGGACCGACACGTTCACCGCCGCGAAGGTGACCCCCTTGGCGTCGACGACCGGGACCGCCACCGACCGCAGCCCGTCCTCGAGCTCCTGATCGACCAGGCAGAAGCCCCGGGCCCGGGTCTCCTCCAGCACCGCGGCGAGCTTCCGGCGATCGGTCACCGTTCGCGGCGTGAGCGGTTGGAGGTCGACCCGCTCGAGGTAGGCCGCCAGGTCCTCGGGGCACAGCGTCGCCAGCAGCACCCGCCCCATCGAGGTGCTGTAGGCGGGGAATCGGGTGCCCACCGTGATCGAGACGGTCATGATGCGCTTGGTCGGCACCCGGACCACATACACGATGTCGTCGCCGTCGAGCACCGCGATGGAGGACGACTCCTGGACCGACGCGACCAGCTCCTCCATGTGGGGAACGGCGATGTCGGTCAGTCCGAGGCCCGAGAGGTAGCCGTACCCGAGCTCGAGCACGCGGGGGCTGAGGGAGAACAGCCGGTCGTCGGTGGTGACGTAGCCGAGCTCGACCAGGGTGAGGAGGAACCGGCGGGCCGCCGCCCGGGTCAGCCCGGTGATCCGGGCGACGTCGCTGAGGGTGAGTCCGGTGCGCTCCGGGCCGAAGGCCCGCAGGACGGCCAGGCCCCGTTCGAGCGACTGGATGTAGTCCGAGTGCGTCTTGCGCAGGGTGGCCTTCGGTTCGGCCGGACCACCCGGCCCGTCGGACGTCGTCGTCCGGCTAGCCATCGTCTCGGGCCTCGAACACCCGACGGGCCACCGCAAAGGCGGTGTTGGCGGCCGGGAACCCGCAGTAGATGGCGCTCTGGAGCAGGACCTCGGAGATCTCGGCCCGGGTCAACCCGTTTCGCTCGGCCCCGACGATGTGCATCTCGAGCTCCTCCCACCGGCCGAGCGCGATCAGCATGGCGACGGTGATGCAGCTGCGGGTCCGGGAGTCGAGCCCCGGCCGCGTCCAGATCTCGCCCCACGCGACCCGCCCCACGAGGTCTTGGAACCCCGCGGTGGCCTCGGTCTGGGCCAGGGCGGCCCGATCGACGTGCTCGTCGCCTAGGACCCGGCGCCGGACCCGGTTGCCCAGTTCGGCCGGCGGACCCAAGAAGTGCATCAGCACGGCCTCGGTGACCCGGGCCGGCTGTTCGATGGTGGCCAGATGGGCGGCGTCGGACAGCACGACCAACGACGAGCCCTTGATGCCCTCGGTCAGGGCGTAGGTGACCTCGTGGGGGACGACCGGGTCCTGCCCGCCCGCCAGCACGAGTGTCGGCGCTTCGATCGCCCCGAGCGCCTCGGTCAGGTCGAGCGCCCCCAACGCCTCGCAGCAGCCGGCGTAGCCCTCGGCGTCGATCGCCTCCAACATGGCCCGGACACGCGACCGCACCAGCCCTGCGGGGTCGTTCAGCCCGGGGGTGAACCACCGCCCCATGAGCGCGTCGAGCAGGGTCACCACTCCCTCGGCGCGCACCAGCGCGGCTCGCTGGGCCCATTGCTCGGGCGGATCGAAGCGCGGCGCGCTGGTGCAGACCACCAGGCGCTCGACCCGGCCCGGGTGGTGGGCGGCCACCCACATGGCCACCGCCCCGCCGAGCGACAGCCCGCAGACCGACGCGGTCTCGATCCCCGCGTCGTTGAGGACGGCCAGCGCGTCGCGGCCGAGCAACTCGATCGTGTACGGGCCCGGGGTGGCGGACGACCCGCCGTGACCGCGGTGGTCGTAGCGGACCACCCGGAACCGCTGGGACCACGCGTCGATCTGGTCGTCCCACACCGCAGTCGTCGTCCCCAGCGAGTTGGCCAGCAGCAACGCCGGCGCCGACGGCGGACCGTCGACCCGGTAGGCGATCGACGCCCCCTCGTGGGTTACCGTCTCCATGTCACGCGCTCCGATAGGCGTCGAGCGCCCGGTCGATGAACACCTGAGTCGATCCGAGATAGCTCCCCGGGTCGAGCAACTCCCCGAGCTCGGCCGCCGAGAGGTGGGACTTGACCGACGGGTCGTCGAGGAGCTCGTCGGCGAAGGCGCGACCCGACGCGGTGACCCGGGCCGCGGCGTCCTGCACCACCCGGAGCGCCTCGGTGCGTCCGACCGCCGGCGAGAGGGCGAGCACCACGCGCTCGGACAGCAAGAGGCCGCCGGTCAGCGCGAGGTTCCGCGTCATCGCGGCCGGATCCACCTCGAGTCCGGTCACCGTCTCGCGAACGTTGGCCGCGATGCCCCCGGCGAGCCGCAACAGAGAGGTCAGGGTCTCCCACTCGGCCTGCCAACCACCGAGGGCCCGCTCGTGCTCGTTGGCCATGGCCCCGAAGATGATCGAGACGAGGGCGCTGGCCTGGCGATGGGCCGACGACACGGCCGCCGCCGCGACCGGGTTGCGCTTGTGGGGGAGGGTCGAGGAGCCGCCCCGGCCGGGCTTCGACGGCTCGAAGGCCTCGCCCACCTCGTTCTGCATCATCAACGCGACGTCCCAGGCGACCTTGGACCCGACGCCGGCCACGAGGCCGAGCGCCGAAGCCAGCTCGACGACGACGGCCCGGTCGGTGTGCCAGGGGAGCGGGGGCACGGCCAACTCGAGCGAGTCGGCCATCGCCGCCACGACCTCGGGGCCCCGGTCAGCGAGCGATGCCAATGTGCCGACTGCCCCACCGAGCTGGACCGGCAGCCGCCGACGGACCAGTCGCAGGGCCTGGCGGCCCTCGCAGGCGGCGGCCAGCCATCCGGCCGCCTTCAGCCCGAAGGTGATCGGGAGCGCGTGCTGCAGGAGGGTCCGGCCGACCATGAGCGTCGACCGGTGTCGGTCGCACAGCTCGGCCGCGGCTTCACACAGACCGGAGAGGTCGGCGTCGATGAGGGCCGTGGACCGGCGGGCCACCAGCATCGAAGCCGTGTCGAGGATGTCCTGGCTCGTCGCCCCCCAATGGACCCATTGGCCGGCCGGGTCGCCCACCTTGTCCCGGAGCCCGGCCACCAGCGGGATGATCGGGCTTCCACCGAGTCGGGACGCTCGTCCGATGGCATCGATGTCGAACCGATCGGCCTGGCACGCCTGGGCGATCGCGGCCGCCGAACCCGCCGGCACGATCCCCAGCACCTCTTCTGCCTGGACCAGCGCCGCCTCGGCGTCGAGCATCGCCTGGACCCACGCGCGGTCCGAGGTCGCCTCCAAGAGCGCGTCGGTCGTGACGATCGGGCCGAAGAGCCCACCGGCCGTCGGGCCCGGTTCACCAGGCAAAGAAGGCCGTCTCCTTGGCTCCTTGGAGATGGATGTCGAAGCGGTAGGCGCCCTGGTCGGCCCGGGCCAGCAGCGTGCTCGCCCGGTCCCCGCCAATGCCGTGCAGCAGCGGGTCATCGGCGTTCGCACCCTCGTCGCCGAAGTAGCAACGGGTCACCAGGCGCTGCAGGAGGCCGCGGGCGAACACCGAGACGTCGATATGGGGCGCCGCGTCCCCACCCAACGATCCCGGCTTCACCGTCACGAAGTGGTAGTGGCCCGACTCGTCACACAGGCAACGACCGAGGCCACGCCACGCCGTCGCGGTGGCCGGGGGGAAATGGCCGTGCTCGTCGGCCTGGAAGATCTCGATGACCGCGTCCGGGACCGGATCTCCCCGGCCGTCCAGGACCTGTCCTTCGATGCGGATCGCCCCGGGGTGCGACGCCGGCACCAGTTCGGAGCCGTCGAGCCAACGGAACCCGAGGTCGAAGAAGGGCCCCACGGTCTGGGACGGGGTGGGTGCGGCGCCGGTCACGTCAGCCGACCATCGGCGTGGCCAGGTGGCCACTCACGACCACGTCGAATTGATAGCCGAGCGCCCACTCCTCGATCGTCGTATCGAGGTCGAACGCGCTGATCAGACGCCCCCGGGCACCCTCGCTCACCGACCGGAAGATCGGGTCGAACTCGAACAGCGGGTCACCGGGGAAGTACATCTGGGTCACCAGTCGTTCGGTGAAGGCACGACCGAAGACGGAGAAGTGGATGTGGGCGGGCCGCCACGCGTTGGCGTGGTTCCGCCACGGGTAGGCCCCCGGCTTGATCGTCACAAACCGGTAGCCGCCCTGGGCGTCGGTGAGGCATCGCCCGGCCCCGATGAAGTTGGGGTCGAGCGGGGCCGGGTGCTGGTCGACGCCGTGCGCGTAGCGCCCGGCCGCGTTGGCCTGCCACACCTCGACCATTTGGTGGGCGATCGGGTGACCCCGGTCATCGAGGAGTCGGCCCGAGACGATGATCCGTTCGCCGAGGGGTTCGCCGTCTCCATGGCGGGTGAGGTCGGCGTCCAGGGGGTCGACGTCTCGATCCCCGAACACCGGCCCGTGCAGTTCGGTGGGCCCGTGGGGGAGCTCGAGCAAGGGTCGGTTCGGATGCCGGAACTCGGTCGAGCGATACCCCGGCCAGTCGTAGGGGGGGTCCGGCTCGACCAACGAGCCCCTGTCCGTCTCGGCCCGGTGCGTGTCGGTCATGGCCTAGTGGTTCTGGGCGGCCAGCGGCGCCCGGAGATTGGTCGGCTCCTCGACGGTCGGGGGCTCGCTGCTGCGGATCTCGGCCACGACGCTCCCCTGAGTTCGCCAAACGCACAGGTATGCGTTCTCCGGGAAGCTAGATTGCACGGCCCGGAGTGTCAACGCGGTGGCCCACCGAGATGTCCGGCCCGGCGTGGTGGGCGTGCACGCCGGAAGCCGAGAAACGAGCGGGTACCTTGGGGGAACCCTGGGGCCTGGGAAGCAGGCACCGGTAGGCGCTCGTAGCTCAACGGATAGAGCATCTGACTACGGATCAGAAGGTTGGAGGTTCGAATCCTCCCGAGCGCGCTGAGCAGGGAAAGTCGGTGCAGTTGAGGGTCCGCGTGCGGAATCCGCGTTCAACTCGCGAGGCGCAGGCGTTCAGCGATCTCGTCAAGGTCCATCTCGGAGCTCGCGATATCCCAGACGAGCCGAAAGGCATCATCGTCGGAGATGTGCGGCGTTAGGCCGTTCAGATCGCAGAACACGACTGTGCACAGCCATGCCAGACGCTTGTTGCCGTCGACAAGGGCATGATTCTTCGCCATTGAGTGCAAGAGCGCCGCCACCTTGAGGGCGATCGTTGCGTACGCATCTTCACCGAACGCACTCGATCGCGGTCTGTTCAACGCAGAGTCAAGCAGGCCGACATCTCGAATGGGGCCAACACCGAGAACCTCGACCAGCTCCAAAACGTCTTCGAGGTCGAGATACTCGACTCCGTTCATTCAGTGCCGAGCCGCTCCAAGACGTCTCCCCACCGTGTGACCATCCGCTGGGTCGAGTCAGCCACCCGGCTCCTGTGTCCAGCCCGCTGGTATCGGTCGAGCACTGCACGACGGATGATCTCCTGCCGCGAGATCCCTTCGGATTCGGCGAGTGAGGTGAGCGCCTCTTCCAAGACAGCGTCGGTGCGGACGGTGAGTGCCACGCAGCGATGATACCACTTCGGTATCAGGTCGGTCGTCGGCGTTCCCCGCGGTTTCGGGCGCATCGGCGCCCGGCCGATCTAGCGATACGTCACGGCAACCTCGTCGGCAAAGAGGGGTGAGAGTCCTCCTGAGCTTTGGTCCTTGAAGTCCAGCAGCTGTCCATCCGGGCCTACCAAGACCGGGGACTCCTCCCGCCACCCCGTCGGGCGGGACGGGTGGGGCTCTACTCGGACGCCCACCTGGCCCGGCTGCGGCTGATCGGGCAGCTGCTCGGACGCGGGTACAGGCCTGGGCAACATCGCCGAGCTTCTGGCGGCCTGGGAGGGCGGCCAGGAGATCGCCAGCCTGCTGGGCCTGGAGGCCGCCCTGACCGAGCCCTGGTCGCAGCAGTCGCCGGTCACCGTCTCGGTGCGCGAGCTCGGTGAGCTGTTCGGGGCCACGGACGAGAGCGATGCCGAAAACGTCCTCGCCACCGCCGTGGCGGAGGGCTTCGTGCGCCAGACGGCCGAGGGCTACGTGGTCGACAACCCGCGACTTCTGCGGGTGGGCGCCGACCTGGTCGCGACGGGGGTGCCGCTTGAAGCGGTGCTCGAGCGGCGCCGGCTCCTCAAAGAGGAGCTCGACGTGGTGGCGGCCGGGTTTGTCGAGCTCGTCGCGACCCATGTCTTCGAACCGTTGGGCGAGCGCATCCCGGCGTCCGAGATGCCGCGGCTGGCCGAGTTGGTCCGACGGCTCCGGCCCCTGGCCGGCGAGGCCGTGAGCGTCGAGCTCGCCGACGCCATGGACCGCCAGGTACAGGAGCGTCTCCGGGAGTGGATGGGACGGGTGCTCGAGCACCTGGGGGCCGATGCCCGCCCGTCGGGAGCCGCTCCGATACCCGAGGGTCGCGACGGGGCTCCAGCCCCCGAAACAGACGACTGAACACCTGACCGAGCAGCGTGCTCACACCTGCCGACGGGCGGGCATGACGTCGGGGAAACCGCTGGTTATCCGAGCAACCCGTTCTGTTCCAGTGCCGCGCTCGACAGGATCTTCTTCTGAGCCGAGGTGATCGGGTGGGGCGCTTGGGTGCTACCGGCCGGCGCGGCGGCGGCGATCTCCACCACCTCGACGGTGAGGCCGGCCAGCCAATAGATCTCGTACACCGAACCGGGGCTGCTCCGCTCGAAGGCCGAGGACCCAAGTTGTTTGGGTGGACTGGCCGATATCCCCGACGTCGCTGATCTCGCGCTGTTCAGAAGCGTGTCGGCGCCCTGGCTGTTGGTGCAGTCCACC